>Ga0209172_10004368_pt1 | contig 19215 bp, 15 predicted proteins | sample LarsenN4metaG_FD_184113 | JGI IMG/M metagenome (GOLD analysis project Ga0209172, IMG submission 184113) | Hot spring sediment bacterial and archeal communities from British Columbia, Canada, to study Microbial Dark Matter (Phase II) - Larsen... ... | reverse complement strand
CCAGCTCCAGTCCCAGCTCCAGCTCCAGCCCCAGCCCCAGCCCCAGCCCCAGCGACTATAGGAAACCCTGGCCCGCCCGTCAACGCGCGACCGGCCTAGTGCACCCAGACCGCGCCAACGCCAATGCCGTCGAGGTCGCCCACGGCGATGGTGATGCGGGCGTCAAACACCCGGCTCAGGCGGAAATCGCCTCCCAAACCCAACCCGAACCGCACGTCCGTGTCGCGTCCAAACGGCCCCAGGTCCGCACTCACGACGAACAAGGTGGGCTGCACATAGGGGACGATGCTAACCTGCGAGTTTTCCACCTGGAGGCGCCGCCCCAATGACAGGCCCAAGGGGAACAGCAAGTCGGTCCCGTTATTGATCTGGAGACCGCCCCCAAAGATCACGGCCCCGTCGAGTGGGAAGTCGGCGTTGTGCGTGATCACCCGATAGCGCCCCTCGGCGCCCACCAGGAACTCAGTGTCCGCCGGTCCGTCGGGGAAGAACAACCCACCGCGCAGACCGACGTCGAATTGCCGCGATGCGAATCGGTAGACGCCCTCGACGGCCGTGCCGGCATCGTAATTCGGGAAGCTCAGCACCGCGCCGAACTCGGAGCGGGTGAACGCCCGGTAGGGGGCGTTGTACGACGGCGTCCCCGTAACCTGCGCCCGCGCCGCGCCAGCGGCGCCGACAGTGAGCAGCATCGCAAGAACCGCGTTACCTCGCATAGGTGTCCTCCTCCGCGTGCTCGGTCACCAGTCGCACCACGTTGTCTCGCACTTGCAGAAAGCCGCCCCGCACCTTGAACTGCTGCACCACCCCACCCGTCCGCACCACCAGACGGCCGTCCCCCAGGAGGGTCATGAACGGAGCGTGGTGCGGGAGAATCCCGACTTCACCGTCGTACGCCGTGGCGATCACCGAGGTGGCCTCCCCGTCGTACACCGACCGATCCGGCGAAATCAGCGTCACCCGCATCAGGCGCTCTCCAGCTTGCGGGCTTGTTCCACCGCCTCCTCGATTCCCCCCACCATGTAGAACGCCTGCTCCGGCAGCTCATCGTACCCGCCGGCTACGACCCGCTCAAAGCTCTCGACCGTGTCGGCCAGTTTCACGTACCGGCCGGAGCGCCCGGTGAACGCTTCCGCCACGTGGAACGGCTGCGACAGGAAGCGTTGGACCCGCCGCGCCCGCGCCACGGTGCGCTTATCGTCTTCGGACAGCTCGTCCATCCCCAGGATGGCGATGATGTCCTGAAGCTCCTTGTACCGCTGGAGGATGCGCTGGGTTTCGACCGCCGCGCGGTAATGCCGATCACCAAGGTACTGGGCGTCCAGGATGCGGCTGGACGAGGCCAGGGGATCCACCGCCGGGTAGATCCCGATCTCGGTCAGCGCGCGCGACAGCACCACGGTGGCGTCCAGGTGACTGAACGCCGTGGCCGGCGCGGGGTCGGTGAGATCGTCGGCCGGCACGTAGATGGCCTGCACCGACGTGATCGACCCCTTCTTGGTGGAGGTGATCCGCTCCTGGAGATCGCCCATCTCGGTGGCCAGGGTCGGCTGGTAGCCCACGGCGCTCGGCATCCTTCCTAACAGCGCGGAGACTTCCGAGCCCGCCTGGGTGAAACGGAAGATGTTGTCAATGAAAACCAGAACGTCCTGTCCCTCGCGGTCGCGGAAATACTCCGCCACGGTGAGCCCGGTGAGTCCCACCCGCAGCCGCGCGCCCGGCGGCTCGTTCATCTGCCCGTAGATCAAGGCGCAGGCGCCCAGCACGCCGCTTTCCTTCATCTCGAGGAATAGCTCATTCCCCTCGCGGGTCCGCTCGCCCACCCCGCAGAACACCGACCGACCCCCATGCCCCTTCTGCACGTTGTTGATCAGCTCCATGATCACCACAGTCTTGCCCACGCCCGCGCCGCCGAACAGCCCGATCTTGCCGCCCTTGACGAACGGGGCCAGCAGGTCGATCACCTTGATGCCGGTCTCGAAGACCTCGGTCTTGGGCTCCAGCTGCACAAACCGGGGCGGCGGGCGATGGATGGGCCAGCGCTCCACGTTGGCGGGAATGGGCGGGCCTTCGTCCACCGGCTCGCCGATGACGTTCAGGATGCGCCCCAGCGCCGCTTCCCCGACCGGGACCGTGATGGGGCCGCCGGTATCCACCGCCTTCATCCCGCGCACCACGCCGTCCGAGCTGCTCATGGCCACGGCGCGGACCTGGTTCCGCCCGATGTGCTGCTGGACCTCGGCCACCAGGCGGACCGGCGGCCCCCCGTCGCCCGGCTCGTCGATCCTGAGCGCGTTGTAGAGCTCCGGCAGGTTCTCCGGTTCGAACTCGACGTCGAGCACCGGACCAATCACCTGGACAACCTTGCCTACGTTTTGCTGTGCCATGCCTCACCTCGTTGATACTGCACTCAGCCTTCGGCGCTCGGCATTCGGCAGTCGGCTTGCAGTACTGATCGCTGACTGCTGATTGCTGAATGCTCAGCCTTTCTGCGCCTCCGATCCGCCCACGATCTCCGCGATCTCCTGCGTGATCTGCGCCTGCCGCGCCCGATTGTACGTGCGCCGCAGCCAGTCGATCATCTCGCCCGCCGAGTCCGTGGCGTTTTTCATGGCCGTCCGCCGCGCGCCCTGCTCCGACGCCGCCGTCTCCACCAGGGCCCGGTACATCTGGTGGTGCACGTAGAGCGGCAGGATGGCGCCCACGATGGCTTCCGCGGAGGGGCGCAAGATGGAGTTCGCGGCGGTTCGCCGATCCGCCTCAGACAGGACGATCGGCAGAATCTGCATCCTGGTGGGCGGCGTCGAGACCGGGCTGTTGAACTTGGCGAATACCACCTCGACCGCGTCCAGCTCGCCCCGCTCGAAGCGCGCCATGAGCGGCTCCACCACCTCGACCGCGTGTGCCGGCGTGGGGCGGTCCCCGATGTCCTGCCGCTGGCTCGCCATCGCCTGGCCGACGTAGCGGAAGTAGCCGATACCCTTGCGCCCGATGGCGTGCAGCTCCGCGTCCACGCCCTGTCCCGCCAGCTCCGTCATCCGTTGCTTGGCCAGTCGAATGAGGTTGGCGTTGAAGCCCCCGCACAGACCGCGATTGCTGGTAATCAGCACCAGGGCCGCCCGGCGGGGCTGCTCCACGACCCGCAACCACGGGAACCGCTGGCTCAGGTCCGGTTGGAACAGATCCGCGATCACGTCGGCCAGCGCCGCCGCGTAGGGGCGCGCGGCCACCACCCGATCCTGGGCGCGCTTGAGCTTCGACGTGGCCACCATCTCCATGGTGTTGGTGATCTGCCGCGTCTTTTCGACCGAGCGGATCCGCCGCCGGAGCTCTCGCGCCTTGGCCATTACTGCTCCAGCTCCTTGTACTCCTTGATGGCCGCCTGCAGCTTCGCCGCCAGCGCATCAGTCAGAACCTTGCCGGCGCGAAGCTCCCGCAGCACCTCTCCGTGCCGCGCCTCCATGAACCCATGGAAGCCCTGCTCCCACTCCCGGATCTTCCCCACCGGCACGTCGTCCAGGAACCCGTTGTTCACGGCGTAGATGATGGCGATCTGCTTCTCCACCGGCATGGGCTGGTACTGCGGCTGCTTGAGGACCTCCACCACCCGTGCGCCTCGTGCCAGCTGCCGCTGGGTGGCCTGGTCCAGCTCCGAGCCGAACTGCGCGAACGCCTCCAGCTCCCGATACTGCGCCAGGTCCAGCCGCAGCCGGCCGGCCACCTGTTTCATCGCCTTGACCTGCGCGTTGCCGCCTACCCGCGAGACCGAGATCCCGGCGTTGATCGCGGGCCGGACGTTGGCGTAGAAGAGATCGGTCTCCAGGAAGATCTGTCCGTCCGTGATGGAGATGACGTTGGTGGGGATGTAGGCCGACACGTCGCCCGCTTGGGTCTCGATCACCGGCAACGCCGTGAGCGAGCCCCCGCCCTCGTGGTCGGACAGCTTGGCTGCCCGCTCCAGCAGCCGCGAATGCAGATAAAAGACGTCCCCCGGATAGGCCTCGCGACCCGGCGGACGGCGCAACACCAGCGAAAGCTGACGGTAGGCCGCGGCGTGCTTGGACAAGTCGTCGTAGATGCAGAGCGTGGCCCGCCGCTCCTGGTACATGAAGTACTCCGCCATGGTGCACCCGGCGTACGGCGCGATGTACAACAGGGGCGCCGGGTCGGCCGCGCTGGCGGACAGCACGATGGTGTACTCCATGGCGCCGAATTGTTTGAGCTTCTCCACCACCGAGGCCACGGTCGAAGCCTTCTGCCCAACCGCCACGTACACGCAGATGACGTTCTCGCCCTTCTGGTTGATGATGGTGTCGATGGCGATCGCCGTCTTGCCGGTGCCGCGATCGCCGATGATCAACTCCCGCTGCCCCCGGCCGATCGGGATCATCGAGTCGATCGCCTTGATCCCGGTCTGGAGCGGCTCCTTCACCGGCTGGCGCTTGACGATACCGGGCGCGACGAACTCGATCTTCCGCGACTTCGAGGTCTTGATGGGGCCCAGCCCATCCAGGGGCTGCCCCAGCGGGTTCACCACTCGGCCCACCAGCTCGTGGCCCACCGGCACCTCCAGCACCCGGCCGGTGCGTCGCACCTCGTCCCCTTCGCCCAGCTTGAGGTAGTCCCCCAGGATCACGGCCCCCAGGCTGTCTTCCTCCAGGTTGAGGGCCAAACCCGCGACCGTTTGGCCGGTTTTCGACACGCTGAACTCGAGCATCTCGCCGGCCATGGCGGACGACAACCCGTAGACCCGCGCGATGCCGTCCTTCACCTCCAGCACCGAGCCCAGGTCCTGCACGTCGAGCGCCGCGAGATCGGCCGCCTCGATTTCCTTGAGCAGAATGTCCTTCAACTCGCCGGGACGCAGGGTGGATTCAGTCGCCATGAACCGTCGCCTGTTAGTGATGCTGCACGTTGTAACGAATGGCCGGAGGGCTTGTGAAAAATATCACAATGCCTCCCCCCTCACTACCCCGTGCGGCAGGGGCGGGAGAAGCGGCAGAGGCGGCGGAAGAGCTGCCTGAGCCAAGTCCGCTGCCAGCTTCTGCCGCCCTCACAGCCGACTCCTCATGCGACCCCGTAGGAACCTCCCCAGCACTCCACGGAGGCCGAGGCGCGGGAGTTCTCTGGGGCCGGCTCCCACGATGCGGTGGGCGCAACCCGCCAGATGGCCAGGGGACGAAAACCGTAGCACCCGAGCCACGGCCGCCACCGAATAGCCCGGGTTCGCCAGCAGGTCTGCGGCCCAGAGCACGCGAACTAAGTCTATGACACGTTTGATGTTAGGCGCACTGCCAGCGGCGAACTCTCGCGACAGATGCTCCCTCGTCACCCGAAGCGCCCTGGCGATTTGGGCCGTGGTGGTCGAGGTGCCGACCCGCGCCAGGACCTCCTGCCACGCTCGCACCTGAAGCGGCTCGGTCAGGCGCAGTAACCTGGGCGCGTCTCGCAGGGCGTAACACCGGGCGCTGCTCGCCCCTCGGGCCCCCACCAGCTCCGCCGCCGCGTGATCATCCACGCCGTCCACTAAGATGGCGCGAAGCCCACCCCGCCGATAGGCCAGCAACAGCGCTCCATCGTCGGGCCGGAACGCCCCCGCCAGGAAGATGGGAACGCGCGGGAACTGCGATGCCAGGGAGAGCGTGGCCTCCATGTGCTCTCGTCCCGCGCCGACCACGGCAGCGTCCACCAGCTCGGCTTGAAACACGTGGGCCAGCTGCTCCAGCCCCCGGCACCCCACCACGCGGACGCCCCGCGCTCGCAAGCCGCGGCGCAGGACGGCGCGCATGGTTGGGTTGTGGTGTGCCATCCCGACGACGGGCATCTCAGGCGGGCTCTCCCGGGCAGAACTCAAGCTCCTTGACCCGCTCGACCGCCTCCCCGAGCACGCGCCGCGCGTTCTCGTGAGTCAGCCGGATCAGGGCCTCGCTCGGGCTCACCCATTCGCACGAGCGGATGCCCTCCTCCGCCTGCGGCACCGCCGCGCCCTCGCGCGACTCGAACAGGAAGAAATGACAGTACTTGTGGATCAGACGGCCCCCGGCGCGAAAGAACCAGTCGATGGTTTCCAGCGAAGCGCGCAACTGCAGCCCGTTCAGGCCGGCTTCCTCGGCGATCTCGCGCCGCGCCGCTTCACTCGGGTCTTCTCCGCGCTCGACGTGTCCCTTGGGGAATCCCCAATTGCCGTGCCCGTCGTGAATGAGCAAGACGCGCAATCCCCTCGGCTCGCAGCGGAACACCACCCCGCCGGCGCTCGTCTCCCGCCGCGTCCGAGTGCGGGCCATCTACTGCGGCGTGCGGTGAGCGGGGAGCGGCCCCCCGCTCACCGCTTCACCGCTCACCATTGAACGGACTGCAAGTGTGCCCATCGTCTAGAACACCGAGAACCGGAAATACTTCCGGGGGTTCGCCTGGATGTCCGCCAGGAGCTGGCGCAGCTGGGCCACCGCTCGGGACGTCTCCACGTAGAGCGTCGAGTCGCCCACCAGGAGCCCCAGGGTGCCGGATCGTTGGCCCAGCCGTGTCATGACTGAGTCTGCGTTCTCCAGGATGCGACTGAGGCTCTGTTCCTTCTCGCGGGCCACGCCCACCAGGGCCCGGAAGTCCGCGCTCGCCTGGCGCATCTGCTCGGAGGCCGCCTGGGTGTTGTTCAGGATGGTGGTCAGCTGCCCCTGGTTGGTGGCCGAATCCACCCGCGCCAGCGAGTTCTGGAGACTCTGGGCTGCGTCCGCCAGGACGTCCGAGCCCTGCTGGAGGTTGGTGCCCACGCCGCCCAGAATGTCGGTCTGTTGCTGCGCGAACTCGGTCAGCCGCTGCGACACCCGGCCGAAGTCGCGGATGGCGCGTTGCAGCTCCGCCACGGCCTGCGAGTCGAACGCGGTCTGCACCCGGGAGGCCACACTGCCAATGTCCGTGGCGATGCGGTTGGCCTGCGCCGTGAGCTGGCCGATGTCCGGCAGCGCGGCCCCGGGCCACGCCTCCCGGCCCTCACGCGTCGCTTCGTCTAGGTCGCGCCTGAGCGTGGGATCGTCCAGGGGATCGTCCAGGCTCACGATGCCGGCCTGCCACTCGCCGAACAACGAGGCCGAGGCCGCGATCACGGCGGGCCGCGCCGGCAGGAGCACTCCCTCGTAGATCTGCAACTCGGTCTCCACCCAGTTGCGCTCGCCCAACCGGATAGCCTTCACGCGACCCACCCGAACCCCGCGGAGCACCACCGGATCGCCCACGCCCAGGCCGCCGACGGTCCGGAACCGCGCCAGGTGCACCTCCCCCCCGCCCCCCAGCTGCGACTGCGACAGCCAGATGGCCCCGCCCACCGTCAACACCAGCCCGAGGAGGATGGTGGCCCCGACCACGACCTCGTCGCGCCGCCTCACGAGGCCGCCTCGCCGACGCCGGGCTCGGCGTCGGCCGCCGCCTCCGGCCGTCCCTCGATGAACTGGCGGACGGCGGCATCGTGCGTGCGCTGAATATCCTCGACCGTACCCACCTGCCGCACCTTCCCCTTGTAGAGCATCGCGATACGATCGCCCACCGTGTAGGCGGTCCGCAGATCGTGGGTCACCACCAACCCGGTGACGCCGAGTTTCTGCTTGGCCCGCACCATGAGCTGATCGATCACCGCGGAGGTCACCGGATCGAGCCCGGTGGTGGGCTCGTCGTACAGGATGTACCGCGGCCTCAGCGCGATGGCGCGGGCCAGGCCCACCCGCTTGCGCATCCCGCCCGACAGCTCGGCCGGGTAGCGGTCCTCGGTCCCCTCCAGGTCCACCAGCGCCAGGGACTCCTGCACCCGCTGCCCGGTGTCGTCGTCCGACAGTCCCCGCTTCTTCAGGCCCAGCGCGATATTGTCGCGAACGCTCAGGGAATCGAGCAAGGCGGCGAACTGGAAGACGAACCCGATCCGCGAGCGCAGCGCCATCAGCCGCGGCCGGTCGAGCTGGTGCACGATCTCGCCGTCCACCTCGACCTCGCCCTGGTCGGGCTCGAGCAGACCCACGATGTGCTTGAGCGCTACGCTCTTCCCACTCCCGGAGTATCCCAGGATGACCATGGTCTCCCCGTCGCGCACTTCCAGCGAGAAGCCCTGCAGGACGCGCTTGGCGCCGAAGCTCTTGTGAACCTCACGGAAAATGATCACCCCGAGCGCCGGCGCTAGAGGAGCACGATCGCCCAGAAGGCGTCGAGCACCAGAATCAGCATGGCGCTCAACACCACGGCCCCGGTGGTGGCACGCCCCACCGCCTCGGCGCCGCGGTCCGCCGCCAGTCCCATGACGCAGCCCACCAGCGAGATCGTGAGCCCGAACGAGGCGCTCTTGACCAGCCCGAACCACACGTCCTTGAACCGGTAAAACAGCTTGAGCCCTCGCACGAACTCCACGGTGGACAGATCCAGCAGGTTGACCGCCGTAAGCCATCCCGACACCACCCCCACGGCCATGGCCAGCACCACCACCACGGGGAACATGAGGGTCGCCGCCAGCGCGCGCGGCACCACCAGGTAGGAGATGGGGTCGTAGGTGAGCGTTTCCAGCGCGTCCACTTGCTCGGTCACGCGCATGGTCCCCAGCTCCGCCGCGAGGCCCCCGCCGACCCGCCCGGCAAGTGCCAGGCCGGTCAGCACCGGCCCCAGCTCCAACATGATGGTCTTCCCCACCAGCGTGCCCACGAAGTAGAGCGGCACCGCCCCGGTGAAGGTATAGGACGCCTGGAGCGCCAACACGATGCCGGTGAAGACCGCGATGAACACCGCGATCGGGACCGATTCCACCCCGATGCGCCGCATCTGGCTCGCAGCCAACCCGCCCCACGTGGGGACATCTGCGAGGGCCCGTGCCACCGACGAGAGGAAGTACCCCATGCGGCCAAACGCCGCCAGCCATCCGGCGACGCGGCCGGCCAGGAGGTCATACACGGGGGCCAATCTAAGGGGGGCGCTGGGGACCGGATAGGCGGGATGGGGCGGGAGGAGCGGCAGCAGGGCGGAGGGGCGTCTCAGAGCGCGCGTCAGTGGAGCGCGCGCCATGAAACCCTCGTTGTCTGCGGCGGGCGCGGAACCTAAGCGCGCGTCGAGACACCCCTCCGCCCTGCTACCGCTTACGCCGCGAAGCTTGCAAGCGCCCTGCCGACTTCGCCCTCTCGCAAGCGCTTCAACGCCCGATCGCGCAGCTGGCGGACCCGCTCGCGGGTGACGCCGAGCATCCCCCCGATCTCTTCCAGCGTGTGCTCGCGCCCGCCGTCCAGCCCGAAGTACAGTCGCAACACCTTGGCGTCACGAGCGGGGAGCGTCTTGAGCGCGCCCTCTACCTCGTCGGTCAAGAACCGCTCCATGGTCTTTTCTTCGGTGTCCGGCAGGTCCTCCGCGATGAACCGCTCGATCAACGCGCGGTCGCCATCCGGGTCCAGCGGAGCATCCAGGCGCACCTCGCCCGTGTTGAGCGCCGCCAGCGACTGCACCACCTCCAGCGACAACCCGGTGGCCGAGGAGATCTCTTCCGGCGTGGGCTCGCGCCGCATCTCCTGCCGCAAGGCCTCGGCCGTGCGCACGATCTTGGACAGGTCCGCCGTCCGGTTGAGCGGCACCCGGACCGTCCGTCCCTGCCGCGCCAGTGAGGCCAGGATGGCCTGACGGATCCACCAGACGGCGTAGGAGATGAACTTGACGCCCTGGTCCGGGTCGAACTTCCGGGCCGCGGTGAGCAACCCCACGTTCCCCTCGCCGATCAGGTCGGTGAGCGGCAGCCCCCGATTCTGGTACTTCTTGGCGACCGAGATGACGAACCGGAGATTCCGCTTGGCCAGCTCCTGCATGGCTTCCTGGTCTCCGGCGCGCACCTTGCGAGCCAGAGCGATCTCTTGGTCCGGGGTAAGCAGGGGCGTCTTGCTCACCTCGTACAGGTACTGGTCGAGGAGATCGCGATCTTCCTCGTTCAGGGCAATCGCCGGCGCCGGACGACGACGGCGACGCCGCTTAGGTTCTCGAGCCTGGGCCATGCTCATCCTTTATACCTGGCGCGCCGGAGCGGGGCCCGGCGCAACGTGGTGCTTCGTTTCCCGGGACTACAGGGATGCTACCCCGGGCGGGTGGGAAGGTTCGCTTGACACTTCTCCATGGAGACCGCTAGCTTGCCATGTTCCCGACTGGCGGCGGTTTTCAGCCGGCCAAATATAATGGGGGCGTAGCTCAGTTGGGAGAGCGCGTGAATGGCATTCACGAGGTCAGGGGTTCGATCCCCCTCGCCTCCATGCCCGTTATAGGCGGATAGAGCGGATAGGCGGATAGAGCGGATAGTTTGTCCCGTGGCCGGCCATCCTGCCGCGTGCCAACTATCCGTTCCACCCCAGGGTGGTGGGCTGGCGGTTGGTAGGGTTAGATTGGCGGTGCGCGGGAATAGCTCAGTTGGTAGAGCACAACCTTGCCAAGGTTGGGGTCGCGGGTTCGAGTCCCGTTTCCCGCTCTCGGCGGACCGGCGGCGGGTCGGCGCCCAGTGGGCGGCCAGATACTAAGGAACCCACGAACCGTCCAACCGCCGAAGCAGCGGAGTCTCACCGGCGCGGGGTGGAGCAGTCTGGTAGCTCGCCGGGCTCATAACCCGGAGGTCGTGGGTTCAAATCCCACCCCCGCTACTGCAGGCGGATAGAGCGGATGGGCGGATAGAGCGGATAGTTGGCATCCGGCAGGTCGGCGGCCACGGGACAGGCTGTCCGCTCTATCGGCTCTATCCGCCTATCCGCTCCATCCGTTCTATCAGCTTATTCGCCTCCCGAAGGGCGGTTAGCTCAGTTGGTTAGAGCGCCACGTTGACATCGTGGAGGTCACTAGTTCGAATCTAGTACCGCCCATGACCGCGGGCGGATGGGCGGATGGTCGGATAGCACCTCTGCAGGCTAGCACTTGCGAGGCCCTACGGTCCGGCTATCCGCCTACCCGATCTATCCGCCTGAGCAGCGCGCCCGTAGCTCAACTGGATAGAGCGTCTGGCTACGGACCAGAAGGCTGGGAGTTCGAGTCTCTCCGGGCGCACGTGAGAGCTGTCAGCATTCAGCAATCAGCACTCAGGCAATCGCCAGCTCGCCGACCCTGGCGGGGTCCGACTGCCGCGGTGAACTCACTACCGAATGCTGACGGCTGAGTGTTGATTTGCTGCCTCTCGGGGCGTAGCGCAGTCCGGTTAGCGCGCCTGGTTCGGGACCAGGAGGTCGGTGGTTCAAATCCACTCGCCCCGACTGGACAACAGATAGACGGATAGGCGGATAGAACGGATAGAGCGGATAGTTGCACCCGGCAGGTCGGCGGCGACGGACTGGACAACAGATAGACGGATAGGCGGATAGAACGGATAGAGCGGATAGTTGCACCCGGCAGATCGGCCGCCACGGATCAGGCTATCCGTTCTATCCGCCTATCCGCTCTATCCGCCTATCCCGCTCTGACCGCTTCATTGGCGCCAGTAGCTCAGTTGGATAGAGCGTCGGCCTCCGGAGCCGAAGGTCGTGGGTTCGAATCCCGCCTGGCGCACTACCCACTACCCCTCCCCACCCGTTGTCCGCTGTCCGTGGGCTCCGGGAATCAGCCGGTCTGCGCACTTACGGAGAACGGATGGCGGATGGCGGGCGGCGTCCTCACCCGACGATCTCCGCCGCCACCCGGGCCAGCGTCGTCACGGCCAGCAGGACCGGGCACCGCGTGGCCGACCGGACCGCCGCCTTCATCGCGCGCGTATACCCGATGCAATCCATCACCACGAGATCCACGCCCGCCGCGGCCAGGCACACGGCCGCATCTTCCAGCTGGTCGCGCCCCGAGTAGGGTGAGACCGCCTCCACGAACACCCGCGGGGCCACCTCCTGCCAGCGCGACCGCTGCGCGGCGACCTGCTCGGCGGCAGGCGTCAGCACGCCGAGCTGTTGCGGGTGCAAACTGACGGCCAGCTGTCGCAGAAGCGCGCCGGGAAACAGTACGGGACGTTGCGACGTGAAACCTGGGAGGTCGCCGGTGCACAGCACCAGGAAGAGCTGAACCTCCGGCTCCAGCGACCGGACGCACTGCTCCAAGCGGGGCAACACCAGGCGCTCGGCCAACCGCACTTCCGTCCCATCCCGGAGCCGGCTCACCAAGACCGCGTCGCCGGGCGAGGGAGCCAGTGCCCTGATTTCCCCCGGCGTCAAGCCATCCAGCGCCCCACCCTGCACCACCCGGGCTCCGCCCAGCGCGTCGCCCATCTCTTCCAGGACATCGTCGCGCGGCGACTGGCCGATCGTGAGCGCGGCCACCACTGGCGCTGCTCGCACCTCAGTCTCCCCGCTTCCGCCGGCCCCCTCTTCCCAGGGTGTGCAGGTGCCGCAGGGAGCCGTACCGCTGAGTGAGCCGCCGGAACTCGCCGGGATCGTAGAACGGCGCCTCGCCGGCGGTGTAGGCCTTGGCCACTTCGACCGCGAACCGCGCAGCCAGCTCGATGTCCACCGCGTGGCTGGCCCCGGAAGCCGAGCCCGGCACGGCCGCCTCCGTCGTGATGGCCAACCCGACCACCGGCGCCCTTGTCACCGTGGCGGGTTGCATGATGCTGTTGAGGTGGAACACCTCGTTCCCATACGGCGTGATATCCTGCGTCGTGACGGCGAATACCAGCGGCAGCCGGCCGGTCACGTGTTCCTGGATCGTCAACAAGGGCTCGCTCACCCGCAGTACGTATCCTTCCTTGACCGTAGGAGAGATCGCGAAGCCGCGAGCGTTGATGATGCGATTGCCCTTAGTCGTGTCTATCGAGAGAATGGCGCCCATTCGCTGGTCCACCAGTTTCTCCGCCAGGGGCCGCACGCCCACCGGGGACCCCATGAACGGCACCGGTTCGTGTGGAATGACGGGCGCATGAGGGCAGAGGTGGGTGGCGACCATCACGTCCCCCTCGAGCCGATCGCCGGCGACCGACATGTCCGCCAGCTTGAGCCCGGCAGCCAGCGCCGCGATGGCGCCGTCCGCGTCCGAGACCAGACCGATCACCTGGGGCCTCGCCCCGACCCCGCCCAGGAACCCGATGATGCCGAGCGTGGGCGCCTTCCCGCCGGAACTTGCACCCCTCGTTCCAGGGATCAGCACGCGCACCACGCTGGTGGTGCCACGCCCCGCCCGGACCGCCTCCACCTCGACCCCGTCGAAACCGTGATCCCGGAACCGGCGCGCCACATCGCCGCCATCCACGCCCGGGCGGTCGAGCAGCTCGCCGATCTCGAGGACCTGCTTCAGCAACATGCGCGCCTACCTCTCGGTTCCCTCGCCCGCTCCTCCGCGCCCGCCTCAGCTGATTCGCGCCGCCGGCAGGGGACATCGCCGCAGTTCGGCATCACCGACCCAGGAACGAACCCACGAACGCCCAGACCGCGTCACCCGCCACCAGCCCGGCGGCGAAGATGGTGGCCGGAGTCCCCGCCGCAAGGGCGTGCCGGCGCTCCAACCAGATTCGCACGGCGATTCCCGCCAGCACCGCCCAACCGGCGCCCGGGTTCAAAATCAGGAGCCCCGTGGCGAACAGGATGCCCAGCTGGCGGCTGGCGCCGCCAACCAACTGCAGCACGGCCCCGGCGAGCGCCCAGGTCACGAGCCTCCCGGCGGCGGAGGGCTCCAGCCCCGCTTCGATGGTAGCCGTGTAGACCCGTACCACCGGCGGGAAGCGACCCTGGGCGAAATACTCCCGGTACGCGATCGCCACCACGGCGAGCGCCACGGTGAAGCCCAGGATGGCAGCAAGCAGTTGCTGTCGGCGGCCGGCGCGCTCGAATGCCGGGTGGTCTCCAAAGCCCCGGATGTACCACCCCGTCTTGAAGTCGAACCCGGCATCGGCGAAGGCCGGCCCTCCTGAGGCAATGAAACCGGCCAGTACCCCAGCCGCGACCGGCGGGAACCCCAGGAGCAGTCCCACTAGCAAGAACACCAGCGTGGTTGCGAAGGCGGGAAACCAGCCGGCGTGCATGGCCGAGAGCCCCACGATCACCTCGGCGGCAATGCAGGCGACGGCGGCGAACACGATCCAGGCTGCGACCTGGCTCCACGGCATTGCGGTCGCCAATCCCGCCAGCAGGCTCAACGCGCTTCCCGCCAGGACGTAAAGTCCAAACCCGCGCACGAACCCGGCGCGGGCGCCCGCGACCGGCGTGCCCCCTGCGCTGGGCCCCGACGCGGCACCCGGGTGCGCCACCGACGCGAGCGCCTGCCCCAGGGCCACCAGGCCGGCGCCGATCATGACGCCGTGCGGAACCAGCTCCACCTCGAGATCGACCCCGCTGACCCGCGCGCTGTAGCCCCGCGCCAGGAGTCCCAGGCCGAACATGGCGAGCGCCCACGCATTGCCCAGGAACGCGAGCCCAAAGGCGGCGACGGGAAGGCCTCCCGCACCCAGCAGGGGTTGGAGCGCGCCGAATACGCTGGAGGAACCGAGCACGCCCAGCCCGGCTCCAAGAGACAAAAGCCGACCGCGCCGGCCTCCCTGGTCTCCGGCCAGGATGGCTTCGGCCGTGGCCACGCCCAGCGGCCAGGGAGCCCGGGCGGGGAAGAGTCGCGTGTCGAACCACCAGTAGACCATCGCCAGGTCAATGAACATGCCGCAGGTAGCACCGAGCAGCATGGGCAAGACGAGATCGCCGCGGCCGAGCAACACCGGGATCCCGATGGGCACGAGCAGGGAGTTGGCCGCGCCGAACGTGGCGGCGGAGATGCTGGTCTGGACCAGGTTCTGCCGATGGATCGAGCGAAACCGCCCGAAGGCCGCGAGCGGCACGCGCGAGACCATGATCGCCAGGATGACCCCGATGACGGACGTGTTCGGGGTGACGCCGAGGGCGGTGACGATCTCGACGCCGATGACGGCACCAAAAACGGCGACGGCGAGGGTGAGGACCAGCGTCCCCGGAGCCAGGGCGCTGGGGTGCTGACCTACCTTGGTCGGCTCGTCCGTGACCGAGGCGCCCGAGGGGGAGCGATGGGTTCTGGCGGGCGGCGGGCCGCCCGCTCGGCTTCCCTGGCCGCGCGCCGGGCTTCGCGCGCGGCGCGGCGATCTTCGGGCCGCGGCGAGAGACTGGGTGCGGCATCCGGCGGCGCGCGTCGCGGCGCCACCGCGGTCACCTCGGGGCGCACGGCGGCCGCGATCGGCGGAGGCGGCGCCAGGGCCGGCACGTCGGTTGGATCCGAGGTAAGCCAGCTGCTGACGTCCACCAGGCCCTGGACCGTGTCGGCGGCGGCACCAAAATCCGGATTACCCCACCAGTTCTGCGTAGCGCCGAACGTCACCGAGGCCAGGTTGTACACCGCCCGGTTGGTATTCCCCACGAAGCGGCCCAGCGTGAAGCTCCGGCTGCCGTTGCCGTAGTAGTTGTAGATCCCGTACGCCGGGTTGCTGCCGATGTTGTTGCGGGCACCCGTCACCGGCCCATTGATGTAATAGAGGTAGAGCGCGGCGGACCCTGCACCCGACATCGCGTTGCTGTCGATCACCGTGGACACCAGGCTGTCGGTGAAGCTCAAGTCCATGCCGTAGTAGCCGCCCACGATGCGGTTGCCGACGATGGTGGCCTGCCACTTGCCGCTCGCTCCGACGCCGGCGCGATAGTAGGTCGTGGTGTCCGGCAGGAGCGTGTCTCCACGGATGGTGAGCGTGGCGGTGGGATACGACGAGTTGGCGGCCCACAGCCCCCGGCGACACTTGCGTACCGCGTTGTCGGCAAAGCGCACCGGGCCGTTGTCGTGGCGCAACCCGTAGGAGTCGTACCCCACCACGCTGCAAGTGACGTTATTGCGCAGGATCTGCGCCTCCACGAACGGCCGATTGCTGTAGCCCGGCTGGGCGTAGAGCCCGTAGTCCCGAATGCGCGTCAGCGTATCATCCGTGAACGCGATGCTGTCGCCCACCAGGTAGAAGGCGTAGGCCACGCTGTCCACCCGGTTGCCGGTGATCACGTAGGGACCCGCTTTATAGCCCGAGTACCCCGCCTCCAGCGCGCGGTACATGCGGTAGAAGGAGGAGTTGGTGACCCGCACCCGGGCGCCGGAATCGGCGTCCGCGTAGGCCCGGATCGCGGTGCCGTAGGTCCAGCCGCAGTCGGCGGCGGCGCACCCGGTGAACTGGGTCTTGTCGACAACCAGCTCTCGCCCACCGTAGTCAATCCCCTCGTAGTACAGGTTCAGGAGCTTGGAGTTGGTCACGCGAGCATAGTTGGAACCGATCCAGCCGTACTGTCCCTGGGCCGTATCCGCGGGGTTCTCCAGCCACAGCGAGTCGATCGCGACGGAATCCAGGTCGTCGACGTAGAGCCAGCTGGCGTACGCGGCGCGGAACTTGATGGAGTCCCCCAGCATAGTGACTTTGGTACCGGCGGTCGCCTGGGCGACCGCGCGCTCGGCGCCCTGGGGCCCAGGAGGCGCTTCCCCGCCGCAGCAGCCCACCAAAGTCCCCTCAATCCAGATGGCGTCGCCGTACCGCGTGAAGATGTAGTTGTGGTCCAGCGCCACCCGATTCGCGCCGTAGATCCGGATCGCGCCGGATCCCCAGCGGTCGAACCTCGAACGCGAGATCTCCACGTGGCCCGCGGCGCCGCCGATATACACGCCATCGTAGCTTTGGGATCCGGAAGCGTCGCCCACGAACTGGCTCCGGCGAACGGTCAGCGTGTCCACGAAACCGTAGGAGTAGATGCCGTAGCCAGATCGCGTCTGCGGGTCCTCGACACGCACGTTCTCCACCACCAGCGACCGGAGTCCGGCGAGGTAGGCCGCCTGGTAGAAGCCCCGCAGCACCAGGTTGCGGACTTCCCCGTGCAGGCCGCCGTACCACGGCAGCCCCACTACGCTTAGCTGTTCGCCCGCCCGGAGGATGGGCCGGGTGCCGTCGGCGAGCGTGTCGCCAATCACCACAATACCGGCGTGGATCTCGGGCGTGTAGTAGTAGCATTCCCCGTAGCAATCGCCTTCGTAATCCACGATGCCCGGCGCTACCCGGATCGTGTCCCCTTCGGAGACCAGCGGGAAGGCGTATTCCGGCGTCGAGAAGGGCCACCGCTGGTTCCCGAGCTGCACCGCCGCCAGTTTCGCTTTGGCGGCATCTACGTACCAGGTGCCCCGCCTGGCACGGACGATGACCGGGATGTTGACGTAGACGCCGGGGCCCAATGAGCCGGTCACCGTGGTGGTGCCCGGCTCCCGGCCGGTGATGACCCCGTCACTCGCGACCGCGATGCGCGGGTCCGCGGAGATCAGGGCGCCGCCGGTGATGGTGACCACGGCCCCCGAGGCGTCGCGTGCGAGCGCGACCACCTCGATGCTCTGATTCACCACCAGGTCCGCGGTATCCGGCAAGACGGTGACCTGCGGCACCCCTCCGGTGGTGCACGAGCCGCCGGCCACCAGCAGCACCCGCTGACCCGGGATGGGGAGACCCACGGCGTAGGACAACAAGATCAACGCATCGCGGGTGTCAACCAGGCCGTCGCCATCCACGTCGCCCAGCGACAGGTCGAAGCCAGCGCCGACGGGCAGCCCCACACTGTTGGACAGAATGGCCAGCGCGTCCCGGCTGTTGGCCAGCTTGTCCCGGTCGAGGTCGCCCCAGTAGCCCCGCGCCTTGCAATAGGCCCCCGGCTTGAGCACGAGTGTCGCCGTGGCCAAGAAGTCCCGGAAGGTGGCGGCGGCGGACAGTTCCGTGACCTGCACCCGGACCGTGTCCGGGATGGTGTCCACCGGGTTCAAGTGGAGGGTGAACAGGCTCACCACCCCGGCGGCTCCGTTGACGGAAAGACCCGAGGCCCACACCACCCCGTATCCCGCGCTGTCCTGTCGAACCAGCGGCTTTCCAAAGGCGCCCTCGCTCCAGTCATCGACTGCCAACCCGAGCACACTGGGGTTCCACGACACCCTGAGTGTATAGCTTCCCAGCTTCTCGCTTCCTGCCTTCCGCAGGTCGGCGAAGATGGGAACGTCGAGCTTCTGATAGAGCGGCGCGCTCAGCTCCCCGCCCACGCCCACCGTGACCGTGTCCTGCGCGCGAAGCGGCATGGGCCCAATCACGAGCCCCAGCGCAATTGCCAGGCGGCGGCCTGAAGCGAGGCGGTTCATCATTTCGATCCTGCCACCCGAGCTGGAGCCAGGCGGTGTGTTACGGTCCCGTCACCCAGCTGGCCGTAGCCGTTGTAACCCCAGCAGTAAACCACGTTGCCGGTGGTGACGCCGCACGAGAAGTCCTGCCCCGCGCTCATTGCGCTCCAGGCGAGACCCCCAGTGACGAGCGCCGGACCGATCCGATAGGTCGTGCTGTTGTCACCCAACTGACCATACCCATTGTATCCCCAGCAGTAGCCGTTGTTGGCCGTGCTCACGCCGCAGGTGTGGAGGCTCCCGGTCGCCACCGACCGGAAGCTCAGCCCGCCCTTCGCGGCCGTCGGAACGGTCCGGGTGGTGAAGGTGCTGTCTCCCAGCTGGCCCCAGCCATTGTAGCCCCAGCAGTGCCCCGCCCCCGACGCGGTTTCGACGCCGCACGAGTGCTGATTGAAGGCACTGATGCTCGCCCAATTCCGGCGGCCAGCCAGCGTGTCGGGGTACGTGCGGCTCACCTGGGTGCTGTCGCCTAGCCGACCGTCCGGGTTGTAGCCCCAACAGAGGCCCTCACCCGTGGTCAACACGCCGCAGGCGTGGTAGGTCCCGGCCGAGATGGCGGCATACGAGCCGAACTTGACCGCGGCCGGCGCCGACTTGTCCGCCGAGGTGCTGTCGCCCAGCTGGCCATAGAAGTTGTCACCCCAGCAGTAGCCGGCATTCCCCGCGGCGACGCCGCAAGTGAAATACGCCCCCGCCTCCAGAGAGAGGAACGTGAGGCCGCCCGAGACCGGCGTGGGCGTGGTCCGCTGCGTCGTCGTCCCGTCGCCCAGCTCGCTGTCCCCGTTATAGCCCCAGCAATGGGCCATGCCCGCGCCGGTCAAAGCGCACGTGTGGTAGGCACCCGCGGTGATCGAACCGAATTTGAGCCCGCCGGCCACCCGCATGGGGTGCAAGATGCTGCCGCTGGTGGTGGCGGTCCCGATCCCCAGCTGGCCGTAGTAGTTGTAACCCCAGCAATACGCCAGGCTGTCGGTGGTGAGGGCGCAGGTGTGGCTCCCCCCGGCGGCCACCGACTTGAAGGTCACACCCACCACCACCTTGGTGCTGTCGCTCCGCCACCCGGACGTGGCTACG
>Ga0209172_10004363_pt1 | contig 19232 bp, 16 predicted proteins | sample LarsenN4metaG_FD_184113 | JGI IMG/M metagenome (GOLD analysis project Ga0209172, IMG submission 184113) | Hot spring sediment bacterial and archeal communities from British Columbia, Canada, to study Microbial Dark Matter (Phase II) - Larsen... ... | reverse complement strand
TCGTTGATGCCCTGATTTGCTGACTCCTTGTTTCCGTACCCGGTCGGCGCGCTGACAATAGCGGCAACAAACTTCAATAATCGCCATGATTAGATTTTTTCACAAAGTTAATTATTAAGTCACTACCCTATAATATATTTGTTCCCTAATTTTCTCGACTTTTATTTTGTTGGTATAATTTAAAATTTCAAAATACAAATAGGCCTCGACTTCTTGTGCAACCCAAGTTCTAGAATCATAAGTCCCCATTCTTCCCTCTCCTTCTATATCAATAATTACGTATTGTTGGCGGAAATTTGCCAAATAGATTAAATTTCTCTCTGTGATAACTTGGCGTTTCGTGATTCCAGAGATATATTCTCTTGTTTTGAATTCCGTAATAATAGGTTTCATGCGCTCTGGTGAAAAGTGCTTAACAATAATGCCTTTCATATGAATCAAATTTTCATGTCAATAGATTAGAAGGTACATTTCAAATTGTTTCTCTACACGCCGCCGCCCCTGTCCCCGACAAACGTATCGGGAACAGGGGCGGCGCTTCATTATGGTCAGGTAGCGTGTTTCAAAAGCGGGATTGATTCTTCTCGGACAAAAATAGACGGCTTTTTCATTCCTGCCAACTTTTTTTACCCTGAATCCGGGAGGCTGTCAGGTATTTGACATTTTTCCCGGCTTGTGCTGAAGCAATCGGAAAGATATTCGGCGCTGCAAAAAAGTCAAACAGGAGGCTCAAAAACCCAAAATTTTACGTTGGGGGACCTAAAATTTTACGTTGTACAACCTAAACGTTTGGGTTCGGAACCCAAAATTTTGGGTTTTCAGGCCCTGCGGAGCAGGCGGCAAGGGGGCTGCCGCAGGAAGTTTTTATTTTCACCTCAAAAATGACTCTTCCTGCCATGCGCTCCCGTTTTCCGTTTTTGCTCGTTTGTTGTTTGTTTGTCCAGGGCCTTCTTGCCCAAAATACGCACATACTCACTTCGCCCAATGGCGCGCTGCGCCTCACGGTGGAGACGAAACCTTCCCTGAGTTGGCAACTCAACCTCCGCAACCAGCCGCTCACCGCGCCCACGCCTGTTTCCCTGACCATCGCCAACCTCGGCACGCTCGGCGCCAATCCGGAATTACTGAAAACGGAGCGCGCGGGCGCCGACCAACTGCGCCGGCCCGAAGTGCGCCAGAAAAGCGCGGAGGTGCGCGACCATTACAACGAACTCTCGCTGGTATTCAAGGGCGGCTGGGCGGTCGTTTTTCGGGCTTACGACGAGGGCGTGGCCTACCGTTTTGTCACCAATTTTAAGGGCAAAGTGACGGTGCTCGACGAAAACTACGCGTTTCGTCCTGCCTTGTGCAAAACGATTTTTTTCCCGGAAGAAGAGGGTTTTTACTCGCACAATGAACGCATCGCGAAACACCTCGCGCCGGGCGACCTCACTGAAAACCGCCTCGCGAGCCTGCCGACGCTGGTGGAAGTGGACAATGGCGTGAAAATCCTGCTCACGGAGACGGATTTGCAGGATTACCCCGGGCTTTGGCTGGCTGGTACGGCGGGCAAAAACGGCAACCTGCGCGGCGTTTTTCCCCGCAATCCGCGCTACACGGTCGAACTCACCAACCGCGACCTCCAGCCGACCGACCGCGAACCTACGCTGGCGCTGACGGACGGCGAGCGGGCTTTCCCCTGGCGGCTTTTCTTAGTCGCGGAAAAAGATGCAGACCTGCTCGCGAACCAAATGCCCTGGCTTTTGGCCGAACCGAACCGCTTGCGGGATGTCTCGTGGGTGCGTCCCGGCAAAGTTGCGTGGGATTGGTGGAACAACCTCAATGTGTTCGGCGTGGATTTTCGCGCGGGCATCAACACGGCGACTTATAAGTATTTTGTGGATTTTGCTGCCGAAACCGGCCTGGAATACATCATTCTGGATGAAGGCTGGTCGGAAACCGGCAATCTCGCGCTCGTCAACAGCGCCCTGAACATGGACGAACTGGCCGCTTACGCCACCTCGAAAAACGTCGGCCTCATCCTTTGGGTGACCTGGACGACGATTGACAAACAGTTCGAGGCGGTGTTGCCCAACCTGAAAAAATGGGACATCAAGGGTTTGAAAGTTGATTTTATGCAGCGCGACGACCAGGAGGCAGTCCATTTTTACTGGCGTATGGCCGAAAAATGTGCGGCGAACAGGTTGCTGCTGGATTTTCACGGTGCACACAAACCCGCCGGTTTGCAGCGCACTTACCCGAATGTCCTGAGTTTCGAGGGGGTTTTTGGCCTTGAAAACGCGAAGTGGGACACGAAAAAACAGATTGACCCGGAACACAACGTCACCCTGCCCTACATCCGGCAGGTGGCCGGGCCGATGGATTACACGCCCGGCGCGATGCTCAATGCGCAAAAAAACGACTGGGCGCCTTCGTTCAATCGCCCTGCGTCGCTGGGAACCCGCTGCCACGAACTCGCCAAATACATCGTGTTTGAAAGCCCCTTGCAAATGCTTTCCGACAGCCCGACGAATTACCGGAAAGAGCCTGAATGCCTGAATTTCCTTTCCAAAGTCCCGGCCGTGTGGGACAAAACCGTCGCGCTGGACGGCAAAGTCGGCGACTACGTCATGGTGGCGCGGCAGGCTCCCGCTGAAAAAGGCGGACTCTGGTACATCGGCGGGATGACCGACTGGACGCCCCGCGAACTGCGTTTTACAACCGACTTTTTGCCCGACGGCGACTACGAAATGGAAGTTTTTCAGGACGGTATCAATGCCGACCGTTGCGCGCAGGACTACAAACGCTCCGTCGCACGCATCAAAAAAGGCGACACCTTGCGGGCCCTGATGGCGCCGGGCGGCGGTTTCGTGGCGGTGTTGCGAAAATTGTAGAGATTGTTTTCCCGCAGATATGCGCAGAAAAAAGTCGCGGATGTCCGCAGCGTAATTCTTCCATCTGCGAAAATCTGCGGGTATTTTTCTGCGTCCATCTGCGGGAGACACATCCGAGCCGTGTTCGCCCGTAAGCCTATCTTTGCCCTATGCCTGCCCATCAGATTGTTTTCAATCTTTACCCTTTTGGCGACGCCCTCTATTTGCCTTCGGCCTATATCGTTGAAACAGGCGAAGGTGGCGAATTAAAATACCTCGTCCAACGTGCGACGGCGGCCACGCTCGCGCCTTACGGTCTCGCTCCAAACGCTGCGACGACCCGCCTGCTCGACATCGCGGAAGCCCTGGAACCCAAATCGCTGGAAGCGAAATTCAAAGCGCCCAAAGCCAAAAACGCCACCCCGCTCGACCGGCTCCTGGCTGACAACGAGACAAAGCCCGTCGTCGAGCGTTTCATTTTCAATCATTTAGACAACTTTTTCTCCGAAATAACCCGCCACGACCTGCCGCTCACGCTCGACTTGCAACGCAAATCCTGGGCGAAAGACGTGCAAATCGCCATTGCCCGCGAGCCGTTGCTGCCGCATCTTTTTTTCAAAAAAACAAACGCGGGCATCGAATACCGCCTCCAACTCGGCACGGAGGAAAAAACCTGGAACCTGCGCGCGCACAACGTGGCGCCGCTCACCAACACCGACCCGGCCTGGCTGCTCGTGGATTATGTGTTGTTCCGCGTGCCGGGCATCAACGGGAACATGGTCAAGCCTTTCCGGCAAAAAGACACGGTGCAAATTCCGCCGGAAAAGGAGCGCGCATATTTCAAATTTATCGAAAAAAGCATTCGCCGCAGCCGGGTGGAAGCCGAGGGTTTCGACATCAAAAAGGCTGAAAACCTGCGCGTTACACGCCTCGAACCCGTCGAAAATGTGCTGGAAAACCGCTGGACACTCCGCCCTGTGTTCGAGTACGACGGTGCGGAATTTCCCCTCGGCGACCGCCGCAACCGCGTCACTTCGCTCGATATTCCGAAGGACGAAGGCGGCGATGTCGCGGTGCATTTGATTGTCCGGGATGAAAAAACCGAACGCGCACAACTCGATTTTCTGGAAAAAGCAGGCCTGCTCGAAGACGGCAATACCTTCGCGGTGGCGGGCGACAACGGCGGGAATCTCTCGGCGCTGCTCCATTTTCTCACCCGCCAGCGGTCGGCGCTCGAAGGCGCGGGGTTCGTCATCGTGCCGCCGCAGTCCGACGGCAAAACGCTCGCACTCGCCGAGCACGACATCAGCGTCCGCTCCGAAGCGGCAGGTGATTGGTTCGATGTGCAGGGGCGGGTGATAGTGGGCAATTTTTCTTTTTCTTTTCAAAAACTCTTGCCCAACCTGCGCCGCCACGATCCTTATTTTCCCTTGCCCGACGGCACATTTTTCCTGATTCCCGAAGAGTGGTTTGCCCGCTACGCCGAACTCGCCGGCGTCGTGCAGGAGCAGGGCGAAACCTTGCGTTTGCCGAAGGCGCTTTACACCGTTTTGCAGGAAAACCTGCCCGATGCGGCGTCGGAACTCCCGGAAATTGACCCTGAAAAAATTGATTATCAACCTTCTAAAAACCTGATGGCCGAGTTGCGCCCCTACCAATTAGCCGGCGTCAGATGGCTCGTCGGGCATTACCGGCAAGGCTTCGGCGCTTGTCTCGCCGACGATATGGGCCTGGGAAAAACCCTGCAAACCATTGCCGTACTCCTGCACGCGAAGGAACATGCCGCTCCGGCTGCCGAAGTTTCCGGGCATCAGTTGGATATTTTTTCCGCGCACCGCGAGGCGCTCCGGCCGCTCGGCGCGCTCGTCATTTTGCCCGCTTCGCTCGTGTTCAACTGGCAGCGCGAGTTGGCGAAATTTGCCCCCGACCTTTACAAAATGACCTGCGTCCACACAGGCCCCAAGCGCCTCAAAGACGCCCGCGCCTTAGCCATGCACGACGTCGTGCTGACCACTTACCACACAGCCCGGCAGGATTTGGCCTTACTGGAAAAAATCGAGTGGCAATTCATCATTTTGGACGAAAGCCAGCAGATAAAAAACAGGGCTTCAGAGGTTTCCAAAGTGGTGCGCAGCTTGCGCGGACGACACAAAATTTCACTTTCCGGCACGCCTATCGAAAACTCGCTGGCCGATCTTTGGACACAAATGGAATTTATCAACCCCGCCACGCTGGGCAGTTATCAGGCATTCCGGGAGCAATTCCAGATGCCGATCGAGAAGCGAAACGATGAGCGCGCGAAGGCGCGGTTGTTCAGCCGGGTGAAGCCATTTTTCCTGCGGCGCACGAAAGAAGAAGTCGCGCCCGATTTGCCCGAACTCACGCAGCAGATTTTTTTCTCCGAAATGTCCGACGCGCAGCGTAAACGCTACGAGCAGGTAAAATCCGCCGCCCGCAACGAAATCCTCTCCCTGTTCGACGACCCGAAAACCCGATTCGCAGCCTTGCAGGCCCTTACCAAATTGCGGCAGTTGGCCAATCATCCCGCTCTGGCCGAGCCGGATTATACCGGCACAAGCGGCAAGATGGACGACGTGCTCGCGCAGTGGGACACCATTCAGAGAGCAGGACACAAGGCTTTGTTTTTCAGTTCTTTCGAGCAACATTTGAGATTGTTTCGGGAAAAAATGGAGGCCGAAAAACAGCCTTTTGCCTGGCTCACCGGGGAGGTCGCGGCGCCCGAACGCGCCCGCGCGGTGGAGCGTTTTCAGGAGGACGCTTCGGTGCAGGCTTTCCTGATGACGCTCGGCGCGGGCGGCGTCGGCCTCAACCTCACGGCTGCCGATTATGTTTTTCTGCTCGATCCCTGGTGGAATCCCGCCAAAGAAGACCAGGCCATCGCCCGCGCGCACCGCATTGGCCGCCAGCACCCGGTGACAGCCATCCGCTTCATCGCCCGTGACAGCATAGAAGAGAAAATCCTGCAACTGCAAGAGCGCAAACGGACGCTTGGGAAAGATCTTTTCGCTACCGGCAGCGATTTTCCTGCATTGGAACGCGAGGATATGGAGATGTTGTTGGAATGAGTCCGTAGTTTTCCGCCATGAAAAAACGGTTTTGGAAAAATACTTTCCTCGCAGCGTGCCTGGCGCTGCCAACTGTTTTTTTCGCTCAAAACACGGTCGCGGATTCGCTTGCCCGGCTTTTGAAAACGGCGCCGCTGGATACACACCGCGTTACGTTGCTGGTGGATTTTGCCTGGGAAATCAATGAAACGCACACGGATTCTGCAGAAACCTGCCTAAAAGAGGCGCTGGCATTGGCGCAGCGGCTCAACGACGCCAAAAGCGAAGCCTACGCCTGGAACGGGCTTGGCGCGTTGGAAGAAATTCGCGGCAACTACCCGCAAGCCGAGCGTTCATATCAAAAAGCCCTCGCTATTCGTCAGCGTTTGGGCGACCTGGGAGCTGTCGGCGCGTCTTTGAACAACCTGGGCGTGTTTTACGAACTGCAAGGCCGCTTCGATTCGGCGCTCGTTTTTCACCGGAAAAATCTCGCTATCCAGGAGCAATTAGGCGATAAACTGAAAACGGCCCGCGCCTTTTTCAATATAGCTGCCGCCCAACAGGAAATGGGGCTTTACCCCGAAGCCCAGAATGATTTGCTGAATGCCCGCGCCATCCTCGAAGCCCGCAATGATCGCGACGGTATCGCCAAAGTTTTTACCCAACTCGGCCATCTTCAGTTCGAACTCGAACGCTACGACACGGCGCTGGTCTGGTACGAACGCGCCCTCAACATGCGCGAAAAACTCGACGACCCTGCCCGCCTTGCCGAAACGCTCACCGACTACGCCAATGCGCTCGACGAGATTGATTCCTCCCGGCTCGCGCTCGTTTATTATGAGCGCGCGCTGGCTATCTGGCAGCAACTGGAGGATTGGCCCGGTCAGGTGCAGGTGTACACGAACATGGGCGACGCCTACAAACACATCGGCGAGTACTCCACAGCGCTTCGATATTTGCAAATGGCCGAAAAAATGAGCCTCGAAATCAACGACGTGCAGGCGCTCATGGAAGTGTACAACACCATCGGCGACGTGCATGGTCGCGCCGGACGGCTCCATCTTGCGCTCGAATATACCCAGAAATACTTCCAAATCGCGCAGGATGCCGGCGACGAAAAATACATCCAGAGCGCGTACAAGGATTTCGCGGAGGTGTATTCGGCAATGGGCGATTTCGAGAAGGCGTACGAGTGGCGCGTGAAATACGACGACTTGAAATACGAGCGGATGAACGTACGCATCGGCGTAGCATTCGCCCGGAAAGAAGAACTTTTTGCCGATGAAAAAAAGCAAAAGGAAATAGAGCGGCAAAGGCAGGAGCTCCGCATTCGCGACGCCGAACTGGCCACCGCGCGCACCCGGCAATTTGCCTTGCTTGGCGGCGCCGCGGCACTTTTTTTATTGGCGGCTTTGCTTTTCAACCGCAACCGCATCCGGGCGCGGGCCAATCGCGAACTGGCTGCGAAAAACGAGGCGATTCAGCGCGAACGCGAGCGCGCCGACGGTTTGCTCAAAAACATTTTGCCTGAAAAAACTGCCGAAGAACTCAAGCTGCACAACGCGGTGCAACCCGTCCGCTACGAGTCCGTCACGGTCATGTTCACTGATTTTAAGAACTTTACGCAAATAGCGGAAAGCGTTTCGCCGGAAGAACTCATCACCGTACTCGACGAGTGTTTTCGTCTTTTCGATGCCATCGTTCAAAAATACGGCCTGGAAAAAATCAAGACCATCGGCGATGCGTACATGTGTGCGGGCGGTATTCCTGTTCCGAATAATTCTCACCCGGTGGACGCAGTGAAAGCCGCCATCGAAATGCAGCGCGACCTCCGCTTGCTCATGTCGCAAAAAGCCGCGCAAGGTCAGCCTGTTTTTGAAATGCGCATCGGCATCCATACCGGGCCGGTGGTGGCAGGGGTGGTGGGTAGCCACAAATTCGCCTACGATATTTGGGGCGACACGGTGAACACCGCAGCCCGTCTCGAGCAGAGTGGCGAACCGGGAAAAATCAACATTTCAGAAACGACCTATCAGCAGGTGAAAGATGTGTTCGATTGTACTTTCAGGGGAAAACTGGCTGCGAAAAACAAAGGAGAAATCGAAATGTATTTTGTGGACGGCCTCCGGTAAGCAGGCGTGGCAGGCTGAAAAGGCGAAGGGTTCATTTTCAAAAGTTGAAAATGAACCCTTCGTTATTTTGTTCTTAATCTGTCAATTTTGATAGGTTGGGTTGCCAAAATCATAATCGAGGAAAGCATCGTCGAGCAGGGGGTCGGCGCCGGTGCGGTAGCCCTCTTTGAGATCGTAGCCCCAAAGTTTGCCGAGGGTGTTCCAGTAGGCCGCTGTCGTGCCGCCGCGTGTTTCAGCAATGAGGTCGTAGAAGGGTCTCTCTGTTTGTTTTTCAATCATTTTTATCAAGACGCGCCCTTCCGTTTTGGTGAGTTTTTTCATTTGTTCTTTAAAATCTTCCTTCAACTCCTTGTGCTCTTTGCGGATAAAACGGCGGCGTTGGCGCTTGCTCATATCTCCGGTCTCTTCCTGAATTTCCTGGTACAACTGGATGGCCTGCAAGGCGTAGGGATACACTTTGCGGCAAGCGCGCACGTAGCGGTAATATTGGTTTTGTTCGTCGCGGTCTTTGAAATTGCGCTTCTGCGAAATACGCACAGTCCACAACGACATGACGAAAGTTGTGTCGCCATTTTCTACCTCCATCCGTGCCCAGGCGCCGCCTTTCGACAAAGTGTCTTTCGGCGGAGTGCGCACCGAAGTCTGCGCGGGCAGAAGAGTTGATGTCAGCGATGCCAGTAAGACAAACAGCCAGTGCTTATTCATTTTCAGAGTGTTCAAAGTTTGAATTCGCCGGAATCAGGGGTTGTAATTTGAAAAACGATGTGACGGTTTTTATGTTTTTCAAACGCCCATTCAGACGATATGCTGCCCCAAATGTAACGAATTTGCTTTTGTTCAAAAAATGCGTTTTGTCGCCTGTCCATCATTGAGATTGCATACAATTAAACTCCGATATCTACCTTTACGGCCTTTTTAATCAAACTTTCACAACTTATGAAGCATTTGTACCTCGCCTTTTTGTTCGTTTTCGCTTTTTGGAAAAACAACGCGCATGCCACTTCCGTCATTCCTTTCAAACATCTCGGCGAAGCAGCCAAAGTCAGCGAAGCCGTAGTGTTGGCTACTGCTGAAGGCAATTTTGAAACCACCGCCGGCGACGTTACCTTTTTCGATTGCCGGTTTCGTGTGCGCAGTACGGTGAAAGGTGTGCTCGTGCCGAACGAGTCTTTCGCACTCCGCCAGTTTTCGCATCGCCTGGGTGATTTTACCGGCGACATTGCGGGTGATTTTGTGCCGGAAGCGGGAAAAACCTATCTTTTGTTCCTGTACCGGGTTGGTGACGTGTGGCGCCCTGTGACGCTTTCTTACTACGTTTTTGAGGAAAAACAACTGGCTGGTGAAAACCTGCTCGTGCCGGTCGAGGAGGGTTTGGGCATCGTACTCGTGCCTCGCCCCGATGGCGTACTGCCCGAACCTGTCGGTATTTACCGGACTGAAAAACTGTTGCCGGTTCTGCAAAATTTTGCGAATCAGGATACCCACGTCTGGGATGCCTCGTCGGCGCTCACGGGGTTTTCATCCAGCGATTTTCCGCAAGAACGGGCTTTGCCGACGGGTTGCGATTTTGCTTTAGGCGTTGACCTTTCGCGCTGGCAGAATGCTGCGATCGAGGTGTATTTTGACGAAACGGGGGCGCCGGGTGGTTTCTCCGGAATCCTCGATAATATTCTGGCGGCGATGAATTCGAGTTATGTGGACATTGATCCGACCAATGAAGGCCAGGTGAGTTTCACGCCCGATTGCTCGGACAATACGGTGACAGGAACCGACCTGACCAATTTTCTTAACTCTTTGAATGGCAACCAAACGACACTCATTTTTCTGGACGACCCTTGTAGCCAGATTGGAAATCTGAACAACTGCGCCGGTACGCTCGCCATTGGAGGCAGTTACAATTCTTCCCTGTCGCATAGTTACAAAGGCGATACCTGGAAAAATGCGTTGTGGGGTTATGTGGTGGTCAACAACGGCACTTTCGAGTGTCTTTCCGCCAGCAATTACGAAATCATGCTTACCCATGAACTTACCCACACTTACCGGATGGATCACCTGAATGCGAGCCTCTATCCGAGTCAAAACATGAATCCGGCGTGCTGCAACCCTATCGGAACAAAAGACGAAGAGTGTATGAATTATGTGTACGATGTGGTGTCGCCGGTAACCTTGACGGCATTCGAGGTGCAGCAGCATGAAGACCGACAAGTGCGTGTGTCGTGGCAGACGTCGGCCGAAAAAGACAATAGTCACTTTACGGTAGAGCGTTCGGCGGACGGTTTGCATTTTGAATTTTTGAAAAAAATTGAGGGTAACAACACCCGCACAATAAGCCACTACGAGTGGATTGACCCCTTGCCTTTGCCGGGTTTGAGTTATTATCGCCTGACGCAAACGGATTTCGACGGTACGCTGAACAACCTCGGCGTGAAGGCTGTGAGGATGGAATTGACAAGCGATATTCGTGTCTTCCCGAACCCGGCTGGCAATGAGAACCTGACAATTTTGCTTGATTTGGAGCGCGTTTTCAGTGGTCATCTGGAAATGATGGATGCCAATGGGCAAATCCTCGAAAGCCGGATTTTAGAGTTGGAAAGTGGCCGAAACAAACTGGAACAGCCGGTCGGGAATCTTGCGCCGGGTATTTATTGGCTGCGGTTCCAGTCAGATGACGCCGTGCAAACAATGAAATTTTTTAAAAATTAGAAAAAAACGAAAGCCGAATTTGTCAGTGCGCCGAAATTGAAAAAATGCCTTTTTTAAACAACTCTGTGGCTAATTTTCAATTTCGGCTTTCCAATTGGCGGTATTGTGGCGGAACTTCCCGAAAGTTGCAGCGGCAAATTATCTACCTCCCATGTACGCCGTCATACTCGGTTTCATAACCGCCTTCACGCTCACGTACTCCATCATCCCGGTTATCATTCGGGTGGCGCGCGAACGGCGTATTTACGACCGGCCTAATGAGCGCAGTTCACACGACGAACCGACGCCTTCGCTGGGTGGTATCGGGATTTTTGCCGGGACGATTTGCGGGGTAGTGCTCTGGACGCCGCTCGACTCGTTCGGAGTGTTGCAGTATATTCTGGCGGCGTTCGTGCTCATTTTTCTGATTGGCGCCATGGATGATTTGTTGCCGCTGTCGCCTACCAAAAAATTTTCCGGGCAGTTACTCGTCGCCATTATTCTCGCTTACAAATCAAACGTGCGCATCACGAGCCTTTACGGCGTTTTTGGTGTACATGAACTGCCGGAACTGACGAGTTTCGTTTTGTCTGTCATCATTATCATCGCCATTATCAATTCTTTCAACCTGATTGACGGTATCAACGGCCTGGCTGGCTCTATCGGATTTTTAGCCTGTGTGAGCCTGGGCGCGTGGTTTCTGGCGATTCATTCGCCGGCCCTGGCGGTGGTGGCCTTTTCGCTGGCCGGCGCGATTACGGCATTTCTAAAATACAATTTTACGCCGGCTCAGATTTTTATGGGCGACACGGGTTCGCTGCTCATCGGGACTGTTTGCGCAATTCTGACCATCAATTTTATCGAAATGAACCACCTCATTTCGATACACCCGGCTTATGCTTTCAACGCGGCTCCGGCTATCGCTGTCGGGATTTTGATTTTACCCTTGTACGATACAGTGCGCGTGTTCGTGCAACGGATTCTGCAAGGGCGCTCTCCTTTCTCGCCCGACAAAACGCATATCCATCACTTGATGCTCGAACTGGGCTGTAGCCACACGCAGGCGACGGCTATTTTGTTGATAGTCAACATTTTTTTTATAGGAATCGCTGTATTGTTCGATCATTTTGGGACCCCGTTGTTGCTCGTTCTTGAAATCGCCCTGATGTTTTTTTTCACTTTTATCATCCGGCGCTTTACTAAAAAAAGGAGTTTGAACGGCGTTGCGAAGGATTGATTTTCCCTACATTTTATTCACCTTTTGTCTCCGTAGGCCAAATCGCCCGCGTCGCCCAGACCCGGCACGATGTAGGATTTGGCCGTCAGTTCTTCGTCAATCGCCGCCGTCCAGATCCGCGCGCGCGGATAACGTCGGCGCACGGCATCGAGTCCTGCCGTGCTGGCGATGACAGTGGCGACATGAATAACGGCAGGCGTACCGAAACGAAGCAGTTCCTGCAAGGCCACATTGACCGAGGCTCCGGAGGCCAGCATCGGGTCGCACAGGATAAGCACACAATCGTCGAGGCCGGGCGTGCTCACATAGTCAAGTTGAATATCGAAAGAACCGTCTTTGTGATGCCGGCGATAGGCGGAAATAAAAGCGTTGTCCGCAGTGTCGAAATAATTCAACATACCCTGATGAAAAGGCAGGCCGGCACGTAGTACCGTGCCCAACACCACACGGGAAGATGGCAGCATCGTCGGGGCAATACCAAGCGGAGTTTCTACTTCAAATAACTCGTAGTCAAGTGTTTGGGAAATTTCGTAGGCCAATACTTCACCGATTCTTTCCAGGTTGCGGCGAAATCGCGCACGGTCTTTTTGAATTTCCAGATTGCGCAATTCAGCGATAAACTGGTTGGCGACAGAGTTTTTTTCGGAGAGATTGAAAACCATGACAAGGGCAGTATTTTTTCGAGGGGAAAGGTAGATTTTTCAGCCGTACTTTTCGCTCCGAAATTGATTTGTTATGCTCTTGAAAACACGCGGTATCGTGTTCCGGACCGTAAAATATGGCGAAACGAGCGTCATTGCCGACATCTTTACGGAAGAAAAAGGCCTGCACACCTTCATCGGCGGGAGTGTACGCACCGCCAAAGCGCGGATGCCGTACAGCCTTTTTCAGCCGATGACGGCAGTGGAAATGGTGAGCTATTTTCGGGAAAATGAAGGGGCGCTCAATCGCCTGAAAGAACTCCGCGCTGCCGAAATCTGGAGCCAGATTCCGTTCGACATCCGGCGCGGAGCGGTGGCTTTGTTCATGGCTGAAATTTGCCGGAAAAGCATCCACGAAGGCGAAGAAAACCGCGAACTCTGCGAGTTTTTGTTGGAAAATCTGCGCTGGCTCGACGCGACGCAATACCCGATTGCCAACCTTCATTTACACTTTTTGCTGGCATTGTCAGGATTTCTCGGATTCCAGCCCCAGGCAGAAATGGCCAACGAACGCGAATCGTTTTTCGACCTGAAAGAAGGCTCCTTCGGCTCCGTGCCGCCGCCACACACACTGTATCTGGAACCTGAACAAACCGCCCAAATGCTCGCCCTGCTCCATAGCCCGCTCGAACATTGCCACGAAATTCCGCTTAGCCGCGCTGAGCGTAAGTCGCTGTTGCAGAAACTTTTGCAATTCTACCAACTCCACGTGCCGGGTTTTTCAGAAATCAATACGCCGGAAATCCTCGAAATGGTGATGTGACCCCCGTCGTCAGGCTTTACTTTTTTCTTTTTCTTCTATTTCTTTCAACAACACCCGCAGCGCCCCCGCCGACAGGAAAATTTCCATCAGGCAAATAGTGAGCGACACAATCATCATCACCAGACTGAGCGCGAAGAGGATTTTGGCCCAAATCTGCCAGTTTTCGTACACAAAAAACATCGTCACGACGCAAAGCAACAGGCTGCCCACACCGAAAACCTGCATCCAGCGGATAAGCATAAGCCGCCGTCGCAGACTGCGTATCTGGCGGAGCAAGTGGAGCTGTTGCTCTTTTTCGTGGTCGGCGATGAGTTTGCGAATCAGGCTCGCAATTGCCAGAAACTTGTTCGTGTACGCGATGAGCAGCAGCGACACGGCCGGGAAAAGCAGAGCGGGCGTTTGAATGGTGAGTTCCATGTGTGAGACGTAAGGGCTGAAATGCAGGAGTGATTGTCCCACAAAAATCGCTTTAAACCTGTTTTGTTCAGGTTTTTGCAGCACCAAAAAATAAAACCCGGTCTGCCTCTTGCGTGTCCGGGTTTTATTTTTGAATCTTTGCATCATCGTACCGATACATCAATACGTTTTAAAAATGGAACTTACCCAAACCGCGTACAAAAACCTGGTGCTCGAATCCGAAGGTTATTTTGGCGACTACGGCGGCTGTTTTGTCCCCGAAGTCCTGCTGCCTGGTTTGCAGGAAATCGCCACTGCCTTCGACGAGGCCAAAACGGACGAAGATTTTCTGGCCGAATTCCAGCACGTGCTCAGGACATTTTCCGGTCGCCCGACGGCTTTCACACCCTTGCCACGCCTTTCGGCGAAAATCGGTGGCGCGCAAATTTTTTTGAAAAATGAAGGGCTGAATCATACCGGCGCGCACAAAATAACCCACTGCATCGGGCAAATTCTTTTGGCGAAAAGGCTTGGTAAACAACGCATTATCGCCGAAACAGGCGCCGGGCAACACGGCTATGCCACTGCTGCTGTGTGTGCGCGATTTGGGCTGGACTGCACCGTCTATATGGGCCGAAAAGACTACGAGCGCCAGCGCCCCAACGTGTATTGGATGGAACTGCTGGGCGCAAAAGTTGTCGCCGTCGAGGATGGCGAACAGACTCTGAACGACGCGGTCATTGCCGCTTTTAAGGATTGGGTGGCGAACCCGACGAGTTATTACCTGCTCGGTTCGGCGGTGGGGCCTCATCCGTATCCTGCGATGAACACCTTTTTTCAAAAAGTCGTAGGCGAGGAAATCAGGCGCCAATGCCAGGTCGCGACGGGGCGTTTGCCCGACTATCTCGTGGCTTGCGTAGGCGGCGGCTCCAATGCGTTGGGGATGTTTTTCGATTTTTTGGACGACGAAGAAGTCGCACTTGTGGGTGTGGAAGCAGGCGGGCGCGGCTTAAAATCCGGCGAACATGCCGCCAAAATCCGGCAGGGAAAACATGGCATTTTTGAGGGCTACCATTCCTATTTTTTGCAGGACGACGATGGGAATATTGCCTCGACACACTCTGTATCAGCGGGTTTAGACTACTGCGGCGTGAGTCCGATTCTGGCTTTTCTGGCCGACGAAGGCCGCGTCCGGTTCGAGACGGCCAGCGATGAAGCGGCATTAGCAGCGGTGAAAAAACTCGCGCAAACGGAAGGTATCATCCCTGCTTTGGAGTCGGCGCACGCTTTTGCGCACGCTTTCGAGTTGGCTGCCGGTTTGCCCAAAGACAAAATTGTCGTCGTCAACGCTTCGGGTCGCGGCGAGAAGGATTTATTCATCACGATGCGACATTTTCAGGAGGAGAGTTTGCGGGCGTATGCTCAAAACCTGCTATTGTAACTCGATGTCGGTGAGGATAATCTTGTTCAGCCAAACTCCACAATAAGAAGTATCGGCCTTATAGTCAAACTTCACCTGAATTGGGAAAGTGGCGTTGTTCAGGTCAATCATGGAGCCGTCGGGCAAACGGTCAAAGAGAAAAGTGGTGTCGGCGGTTTCCAAAAACCAGCCGCCGCAGCAAGCGCAGTTGCGCGGGTCTCCACCTACAATTTCGCCTTCAGCCATAAAGGAAGAAGAGAGCCCGTCGTTTTTACAGGCGAATAAAACAGCGCTCAAAAAGGCGACAAACACAAAAATTGATTTCATAGTCGGCATTTTTTTTTTCAAAAACAAAGACATCCAAAATATATGAACAGGTTGGAAAAATCTCAAAAAATCCCCGTCATGGCCCACCTTGTTTTGGGCTATCCAAACCTGGCAGAAAGCCTGCGCACAGCGGAAACTTACATCCGCGCAGGAGTGCAGGTACTGGAGTTGCAAATTCCTTTCTCCCACCCGACGGCTGACGGCCCTGTCATCACCGCCGCCTGCCGGGAAGCCGTGCGGCAAGGCGTGACGCTGCGCGATTGCCTCGTCGCAATCGGCGATTTGAGCAGGCGATACCCGGAGCAGGAAATCGTTGTGATGTCGTATCTCAACCCGATTTACTTATTTGGTTTTCAGAAATTTATGACATCAATGGAAGCGTTGGAAATCCGGCATTTGATTGTCCCGGATTTGCCTGTGGATGAGAACCTGCTAATGATAGGCAGCGGACGACGTACGGTAAAATTGGTACCCGTGCTGGCCGCGAACGTGTCCGATGCGCGTCTCGGACAATTGCTCCACATGGGTTTCGATTTTTTCTACCTCATGTCAGATTTTAAAATCACGGGCAGCGCATTCAGCCTGAATCCGAGGCTGAAAAACCTGATTTCCAAAATCAAGTCAGGCGGTGACGCCAAGTCGCCCCGTGTCGGAATTGGCTTCGGCATCACTACCCCCGAACAGGCGCGGTTGGTGACAGCGGAGGCGGATTTGGCTATCATCGGCTCGGCCCTCATTCAGGCACAACGCGAGGAGCGGCTGGAGATTTATTTGGAAAAACTGAAAAATGCCTTCGCAGCGACAACCGGGCATGCGTGATTTTTGTTTTCAGAAAAAATTGAAAATTGACTTCAATACCCTCGAACCCAAAACCTTTTTCACCATGAATTTTCAACCCATTTTCAATAAAAAACGCCCTATCCTCATCGCCGGCCCCTGCTCGGCGGAAACAGAGGAACAGGTGTTGCTGGCGGCGCATGGTCTTGTAAATCAGGATATTGACCTTTTTCGCGCAGGTATCTGGAAGCCACGTACCCGTCCCGGGGCTTTCGAGGGCATTGGTACGCCCGGCCTGAAATGGCTTCGCCGCGTGAAAGAAGAAACAGGTCTGAAAATCACGACTGAAGTTGCCAATGCCCAGCACGTGTACGAGTGTCTGAAATACGGCGTGGACGTGCTGTGGATTGGCGCCCGCACGACGGTCAACCCTTTTTCTGTGCAGGAAATCGCCGACGCGTTGGAGGGAACTGACATTCCAGTCATTGTGAAAAACCCTGTGAACCCCGACTACAAACTCTGGGTTGGCGCGATAGAACGGCTGCACAAGGCCGGCTTGCGGCGTATCGCGGCCATCCATCGCGGCTTTTCGACCTATGGCGACTCGAAATACCGCAATGTGCCGCGCTGGCAAATGGCAATTGACCTGATGCAGGAATTCCCGGATATGGAAGTGATTTGCGACATCTCGCACATCTGCGGACGACGCGACATTTTGGCAGAAACGGCACAAAAAGCCTACGATCTCAACTTCGATGGCCTGATGGTGGAGGTGCATCCAACGCCCGACACTGCCTGGAGCGACGCAGCGCAGCAAATTACACCCTTGCAATTCAGCGAGATGGTCGGCTCGCTCATTCGGCGTGCCGTGACGACAGACGACCCTGATTATCAACTAAAAATCGAAAATTTTCGCCAGCAAATTGACGAACTCGACGAGGAAATCATTCACCTCATAGCACAGCGGATGCACCTTGTCCGCGAGATTGGCTATGTGAAAAAGGATAAAAACGTCGCCATTCTCCAACCCGAACGCTGGCGCGCCCTCGCCGAGGCCTGTCGTCGCCGCGCTGATAAAAACGAATTGAGCCGGGAATTCACCAATCTGTTCCTGGAAGCCATCCACCAGGAAGGTATCGAGCAACAGGAGCGCATTATGAACGACGGGATAAAAGAGGCGGCTATTGTGAGCGAATTGTGGATAAATGATTGAATGAAAGTTGGGAAAGAATAATATTTTTGAGGCAAAATAATCGGAATATGAACTTGGAGACCCAACCACCCGACTCACTCCTTTTTTACAAGGAGCATATTCCTACACCAATCTCACAGGTGGAGGATCTTTTTATTCCTTATGCTGTAGGGGCCAAGCCTGTTTTGAAATGGGCGGGCGGCAAATCTGCCCTGATGGGGCAACTTATACCTCTTTTGCCAGACGATTTGATTTGTTCGTCTCGTGTCACATACTTTGAGCCATTTGCAGGCGGTGGCGCAATGTTCTTTACCATTTCCCAGATGTTTGATATTCAGAAGGCTTTTCTGTTTGATATCAACGCCGATTTGATTTTGACTTATAGGGTTATCCAGGAGAATATACATGACTTAATTACCGAATTGTATGCAACCTCCAAACGATATTTAAATCTAAACGACGAACAAAGAGCAAGATTTTACTACGAACAACGAAAGGAATTTAATGAAAACAGAACTTCTCAGAACTCGGTGACGCGCGCAGCACAACTTATTTTCCTAAATAAAACTTGCTTTAACGGCCTTTACAGGGTCAATTCACGAGGGGAGTTTAACACACCAATCGGAGCATACGTTGCTCCAAAAATCCTTGACGCAGAAAATCTTTTAGCCGCACACCGGGTTTTGCAAATTGCCGAAATCGCCTGCACCAATTATACCGAGGTGTTGAAATTAGCCGACTCCAACTCTTTTGTTTATTTTGACCCTCCATATCGCCCGCTCAATGCTACGTCGAATTTCAACTCCTACGCAGCTGAGACATTTGACGACACCTCGCAGATGGCGCTGGCACAGGTTTTTACTAATTTAGATGCGAAAGGTACTAAAGTGATGTTAAGCAACTCAGACCCCAAAAATCACGACCCTGCCGACAATTTTTTTGACAACCTCTACGCAAATTTTAACATCCACCGTATTCATGCCAAGCGGATGATCAATTCCAATGCTTCCAAAAGAGGAGAAATCAGGGAAATGGTGATAACAAACTACAATAACTATCATGGCTGACCGAAAAAAGACCAATATCACTGGTAATCAGCTGGAAACAGCAGTGAAGACTGTGCTGCAGGGGAAGGGTTTTGAAATTGTCAATTATCGAGTTTGGAAACAATCACCCCAACGATATGGCAAAGAACTCTTGCTAACCAATGTGCCATTCACTTCTATTTATAAGCACCAAGGCAATACCGAATTCTTGCTACTTTCAGAAAAATACGGTTTCGAGATCCGAATAGAATGTAAATGGCAGCAAGTGTCGGGTTCAGTGGACGAAAAACTACCCTATCTATATTTGAACGCGGTGGAGGCTATGCCCGAACCGGTCATTATGATTTTAATTGACGGTCCGGGATGGAAACGGGGAGCAGTTGATTGGCTTAAAGAATCTGCAGCTCAGAAAAAATACACGGAAGGTAAAAAACAGATCATAGTTTTTAACCTGAGCGAATTCTTCACTTGGGCGAATAAAACATTTTGACCCTTCCTTTTCAAAAATCACTTCCCCCCTCCCCGTTCTTCCAACACTTTTGGGTTGATTGCCAGCGCCTTGCGCATTGCTTCTTCACTTTTTGCCATGTTGCCCGCTGCCCGGTAAGCCATACTCAGGTCAACGAGTAATGCTGCGTTGTC
>Ga0209172_10004359_pt1 | contig 19246 bp, 17 predicted proteins | sample LarsenN4metaG_FD_184113 | JGI IMG/M metagenome (GOLD analysis project Ga0209172, IMG submission 184113) | Hot spring sediment bacterial and archeal communities from British Columbia, Canada, to study Microbial Dark Matter (Phase II) - Larsen... ... | reverse complement strand
CTACGACCCCGAGGCCGGCCGCATCACCGTCTGGTCGTCCACGCAGGTCCCGTACTATCTGCATCTGACGCTTGCCAATGTCCTCAACCTGCCGCATGAGAAGATTCGCGTCATCAAGCCGCTGGTCGGCGGCGGCTTCGGGGGCAAGAGCGAAGTCATTCCGATCGAAGTCGAGGCCGCCTGCCTCTCCTACAAGGCGCGCCGGCCGGTGAAGATCACGTACACGCGCGAAGAAGTTTTCTACGCCCACCGCGGCCGCCCGGTGCAGATCGTGGAGCTGACCCTCGGGGCGAAACGCGACGGCCGGATCTGCGCCGTCAAGGCCCGCATCGTCCAGGACGGCGGGGCCTACTGCGGCTACGGCCCGGTCACGCTGCTGTACTCGGGGGCGCTGCTCGGGGCGATGTACGACATCCAGAACGTGCAGTTCGACGGCTACCGGGTGCTGACCAACAAGCCCGCCTGCGGCGCTATGCGCGGTCACGGCACGGTGAACACCCGCTTTGCCTTCGAGTCGCTGCTCGACCGCGTGGCGGTCGAGCTCGGGCTCGACCCGGCCGAGATTCGCCTGAAGAACCAGCTCCAGCCGCCGTGCATCACCGTGAACCAGCTGCGCGTGACCAGCTACGGCTACCCGGAGTGCATCCGCCAGGTGGTGGAGAAGTCCGGCTGGCAGAGGAAGCGCGGGGAGCTTCCCTACGGGAGAGGCATCGGCATCGCCGGCAGCCACTACGTTTCCGGCGCGGCCAACTCCATCATCCGCGGCGACATGCCGCACAGCACGGTGAAGCTGCGGGTCGAGCCGGACGCGAGCGTGGTGTTGCTGACGGGGGCGTCGGAGATCGGCCAGGGGTCGGACACCATCCAGGTGCAGCTGGTGGCCGAAGAGCTCGGGGTGTCCCCCGAGCGCATCAAGCTCGTGGCCGCCGACACCGCACGCACCCCCATCGACCTCGGCAGCTACTCCAGCCGCGTCACCTTCATGGCTGGCAACGCCTGTCTCGAGGCGGCGCGCAACCTGAAGAAGAAAATCTTCGCCGCGGTCGCGCCCACCTGGGGCCTGTCGCCCGAGGCGCTGGAGGCCCGCGGCGACCGCATCGTCGCCCGCAACGGGGCGGGGAAGTCGATGGGCTTTGCCGAAGCCGCCGCGGTGGCGCGGCAGAAGTTCGGGGCGCTCGAGGCAGAAGGCAGCTACGCGCCTCCGGCCGACGCGCGCGGCGGCAAGTTCAAGGGCGCCGGTGTGGGTCCCTCGCCCGCCTACAGTTACAGCGCGCAGGTGGCCGAAGTCACCGTGGACCCCGAGACCGGCCAGGTCACGGTCGACCGCATCACCGTGGCCCACGACTGCGGCCGCGCCCTCAATCCCATGACCGTCGAAGGCCAGGTGGAAGGCTCGGTGTGGATGGGCCTGGGCCAGGCGGTGCAGGAAGAGATGATTTGGAACCGGGGCCGCCTGATGAATCCTTCCATGCTCGAATACAAGGTGGCCTCGACGCTGGAGTCGCCCGAGATTGACACCCTCCTGGTCGAGAGCGTTGACCCGGAAGGCCCGCTGGGCGCGAAGGAAGCGGGCGAGGGCTCGCTGGCCGCGGCGATTCCCGCCGTCGCCAACGCCATCTACAACGCCGTGGGCGTGCGCATCACTTCGACGCCCATCACGCCGGAAAAAATCCTGAAAGCGCTGCGCGAAAAAGAAAAGCAGAAAGCGCAGGGCCTGCCCGTCCGGCAGGCAGGCAACGGAGGGCCGCGATGAGCCTGCCGCCCTTCCAGCTGCTGCGCCCGCGCTCGCTTGACGAAGCCGTGGCCGAGCTGGCCGCGCGCGGCCCGGAAGCGATGCTCGTCGCTGGCGGCACTGACCTCGTGCCCAACCTCCGCGCCGGGCTCTTCCGCCCGCGGGCGGTGGTGGACTTGAAGGGGTTGCGCGATTTGCGCGGGATTCGTTTCGACCAGGCGCGCGGGCTCGAGCTCGGCGCGTTGACGACGCTGACCGCGGTGGCCGAGTCGCCCGTCATCTGCGAGCGCTACCCGGTGCTGGCCGAGGCGGCCGCCACCGTCGCCAGCCCCGTGCTGCGCAACATGGGCACGCTCGGCGGCAACCTCTGCCTCGAGACCCGCTGCCTTTGGTACAACCAGTCCTACGTCTGGCGGAAGGCCCTCGGGTTCTGCCTGAAGAAAGACGGCGCCATCTGCCACGTCGCGCCCGGCGGGCAGCGCTGCTGGGCGGTGTGGTCGGGCGACACGGCGGCGGCGCTGCTCGCGCTCGACGCCGAAATCGAAATCGCCAGCCCGCGCGGCGCGCGCCGCCTGCCGCTCGCCGAGTTCTACAAGAACGACGGGATGGACCGGGTGCGCCTCGGGCGGGACGAAATCTTGAGCCGGGTGTTCGTGCCCGCGCGCACGGCCGGCTATCGCGGTACTTACCAGAAGTTGCGCATCCGCGGCTCGATTGACTACCCGCTCGCCGGCGTGGCGGTGGCGATGAAGCTCGAGGACGGCGTCTGCCGCGACGCCCGGCTGGGGCTGACGGCGGTGAACCCGGCGCCGATGCTGGTCCGCGAGGCCGGCGGGCTGCTGCGCGGCCGGCGCTTCTCGCCCGAAGCGGTCGAGGCCGTGGCGCAGGCGGTGGTCCGCACCGGCAAGCCGCTCAAGACCAGCGTCTCCACACCCGAATACCGCCGCGACATGCTGCGCGTCTTCACTCGCCGCGCCCTGACGCGACTCTGGACAGCCAATGGACGGCATTCATGACTGGGGGCGGGGCTTCAGCCCCGCCGTAAACAGCAGCCTCATCTTCAGGGGCTTTAGCCCCTGACGTTTTGGGGGATAGAACCTGGGCCACCGATGCAAAGAGTCATCGACATCCACGTGCACATGCAGCCGCTGGAGATGATGAAGCCGGAGTGCGTGGCGACCATCCGGGCGAAACAGAAGGACTTCGAGAGGATCCTGGAGCTGACGCGCGACCCGCGGAAGTTCGTCGCGCTGCTCGACGCCGAAGGCATCGAGCGCGCCGGCATCATCAACTATGTGGCGCCGGTGGTGATGGGCTTCACCGAAGCGGTGAACGACTGGGCCGCGGCCTACGCCCGCGACTTCCGCGACCGCCTGCTGCCCTTCGGCTCGCTCGACCCCACCAGCGTCAAGGACGCCGCCGCCGCGATGAAGCGCATCCTCAACGACCTGCGCCTGCCGGCCCTCAAGCTCCATCCGCCTCACCAGCTTTTTTATCCCAACCAGTACCGCGACGGCCTGAAGCCGCTCGAGATCATCTACCGCCAGGCGGAGCAGGCCAAGCTGCCGGTGATGATTCACACCGGGACGTCCGTCTTCCCCGGCGCGCGCAACAAGTACGCCGACCCCATCTACGTGGACGACGTGGCCGTGGATTTCCCCGACCTGCCGATCATCATCGCCCACGGCGGCCGGCCGCTGTGGATGGACACGGCGGTCTTTCTCGTGCGGCGCCACCCCAACGTCTACATGGACATTTCGAGCAGCCCGCCGCAGAATCTGTTGGAATATTTTCCGCGCCTCGAAGACATCGCCGACAAGGTCTTGTGGGGCTCGGACTGGCCGGGGCCGATGGTGCCGGGGATGAAGAGCAACCTCGACCGCTTCTGCCAGCTGCCTTTGAGCGCGGAGGCGAAGCGGAAGATTCTCTACGACAACGCCGCGCGCTTGTTCGGCCTGTAGCCCCAAGGGGTGTCATTCTGAGGAGATAAGGCGCATGGGCAAATACAAGACCATCCTGCTGGAAGTGGGCGAGGGCATCGCCACGCTCACCATCAACCGCCCCGAGGTGCGCAACGCGCTGGGCTTGGAGACGGTGGAGGAAATGCACGCGGCGCTCAAGGAGCTCGCGGCGCGCGACGACCTCCGCGTGCTCATCCTCACCGGGGCGGGCGAGAAGGCCTTCGTCTCCGGCGCCGACATCCGCGAGCTGCGCGACCGCGGCCGCCGCGAAGGCCTGGAGGGCATCAACCAGAAACTTTTCACCGCCATCGAAAACTTCCCCTGGCCGGTGATTGCCGCCGTCAACGGCTACGCCCTCGGCGGCGGCTGCGAGCTGGCGCTGGCCTGCGACCTTCGCCTCGCGGCCGAAGAGGCCAAGTTCGGCTTCCCCGAGACTTCGCTCGGCATCGTCCCCGGCGCCGGAGCCACGCAGCGCCTGCCCCGCCTGGTCGGCTGGGGCAAGGCCAAGGAATTGATTTTCACCGGCGACATCTTCGACGCCCGCGAGGCCGAGCGCCTGGGCCTGGTGAGCAAAGTCGTTCCGCGCAGCCAGTTGCTGGCGGCGGCGCGGGAACTGGCCGGCAAGATTCTCGCCCGCGGGCCGTTGGCCACGCGCCTGGCCAAGCTGGCGCTGAACATCTCGGCGCGCACCGGCCTCGACGCGGGCCTCGAGTTCGAGCGCCTGGCGCAGACCATCTGCTTCGAGTCGAAGGACAAGGTCGAGGCCATGACCGCCTTCCTCGAGAAGCGCGAGCCGAAGTTTACCGGCGAATAGCCATGAGCGGCTGGGAAGACAAGGTCGTGCTCGAGCAGGGCGACCTGACCGAGGCGGAGGTAGACGCCATCGTCAACGCCGCCAACAACGACCTTGAGCTGGGCGGCGGCGTGGCGGGCGCCATCCGGCGCAAGGGCGGCCCGGCGATTCAAGCGGAGTGCGACGGCATCGGCTCAATTCCTATCGGCGAGGCGGCTCTCACTACGGGCGGGAAGCTCAAGGCCCGCTACGTCATCCACGCCGCCAGCATGCAGCTGGGCGGGCGCACCACGGCCGAGTCGCTCCGCGCCTCGACGCGGAACTCCCTTTTGCGCGCCGCCGAGAAGAACTTGAAGACCATCGCCTTCCCGGCCGTGGGCACCGGCATCGCCGGTTTTCCCCTGCGCGAGTGCGCCGAAATCATGCTCGACGAAGTCGTGCAACACCTGAAAGGAAAGACTTCGCTCCAGCAGGTCCGCTTCGTGCTTTTCGACGCCTCCGCCCTCGAGAGCTTCCAGCAAGTCTGGAAGGAAACACTAGAGGGACTGCGATGAAACCCCTGCGAGTTCTCTTCGTATGCACGGGCAACCGGGCGCGCAGCCAGATGGCCGAGGGCTGGGCGCGGAAACTCGCTCCACCGGGCGTCGAGGTCATGAGCGCCGGCACGCAGCCAAACCCGAAAGGCGTCCACCCGCTCGCCATCGAGGTGATGAAAGAAAAAGCCGTGGACATCAGCCGGCACCGGCCGAAGTCGCTCGCCGAGCTGCCGGGCGAGTTCGACTACGTTATCACCGTGTGCTCGGAAGCCGACGCCGCCTGCCCCACGCTCCCGGCGCGGCGCGCGCGCCTGGCCTGGCACCTGCCCGACCCCGACCAGGCGACCGGCAGCGACGCCGAGGTGCGCGAGTTCTTCCGGCGCATCCGCGACGACCTCGAGCAGCGCATCCGCGAGCTGTTCAGCTCGCACCAGTTCACGGGTTCCATAGAAGGTGCTCGATGAGAGAGGAAGTTCTGAAGCGCTATTTTGAGGCTCGTGCGAGTGTCGAAGAGTTGGAGAGCGACCTTGCAGGGAGTCGGGAGAAGGTTTCCGAAATCGAGTACCGCCTTCACATTGTTGACATGGATTCCGATTTCGAAGTGAAACGGGATCACCTGTTGAAGCTCTGCGATGCCGTCTTGCATGGTGAGCTGGAGGCCGAGTCCCTGCGCATTATCGGAGATGCGTTGATGATGTCCGACCATTTCACCTGGGATGGCGACAGAGAGGAAGTCATAAGCGAAGTCACTTTCTGTTGGTCTGCTCCGGAGATCAACTATCCGCTAACAAACGAAAGTGTCGCTATGTTTCGCCGATGGCTCCTCGGTGAAGAGTCGTTGCCTAAGCGAGGGCGGGAGTAGTAGTGAGCGAGCGGATGGAAAAGGTGAAGCGGGAGCTCGAGCAGTACGAGCACCCGCTCTTTGCCTTCCGCGCGCGGGCCGAGAGCGACGACGTGGTTGTCGAGATCCGCTTCAAGGATGCCTCGGCTCCGGTCCACGTCTACGAGTTCATCCTGCGGGCGCGGGAGATCGACCACCCGCAGTTCCGCTGGAACTTCCAGCGGCAGCTCTACGACTGCCTGCACGATTACGTCGTCGAGATGTTCACCCGCAACCCGCAGATGAAGACGTATTGAGCCTATGGGCTCTCCCGGCCGCACCGCGCTCACCGACGTTCTGGTCGGCCGCATCGCGCGCGAGGGGCCGCTGACGTTCGCGGCCTTCATGGAAGCCTGCCTCTACCATCCCGAGCACGGCTACTACACCCGCCGCGTGCCCGAGCGCGGCCCGCGCGACTACGTCTCCAGCCCCGAGGTCGGACCGCTGTTTGCGCAGCTGCTGGCCTGGCAGCTCGGCGAGATGTGGGAGGCGCTGGGCCGGCCGGCGCGCTTCGATCTAGTCGAGTGCGGCGCCGGCCGCGGCGCGCTGGCGGGCGAGATTCTTGAAACTGTCCAGACCAAAACCCCGGACTTCGCCGCGGCGCTGCGCATCACGCTTGTCGAGACAAGCCTCCGGCTGCGGGAACAGACGCGAGCCGCGTTGGAGAAGCAGGGCGAGAGAGTTGCAATCGTCGAGCGGTTGCCCACCGGTGTCTCCGGGTGTTTGCTGTCAAACGAGCTGGTGGATGCGCTCCCGGTGCACCGCGTGGCGCAGCGGGGGGACGGCCTGCGCGAAATCTACGTGAGCGCTCGCAACAGAGAGCTGGTTGAGATCGAAGGCGAGCCGTCGTCGCCGGCGCTGGCGCGCTACCTCGAGCGCTACGGCGCGCCGCTTGAAGACGGTCAGCAGGCGGAGGTGAACCTCGCCGCCCTGGCCTGGCTGGACGAAGCCGCGCGCGCGCTCGAGCGCGGCTTCCTCGTGACGATTGACTACGGCTACCGCGCCCGCGAGCTCTACGGGCCCGCCCATCAGCGCGGCACGCTGCTCGCCTACCGCGAGCACCGCACGAGCGAAAACTGGTTGGCGAGGCCGGGGGAGCAGGACTTGACGGCGCAGGTCAACTTCACCGCCTTGGAAGAGCGCGGGCGCGAGCTGGGCCTCGAGACGCTCGGCTATGTCTCGCAGGCGCAGTTCCTGCTGAGGCTGGCGCGGTCGAGCGGTGTCGTGGAACAGTTGGAGAAGGAATCGGACACGCCCGAGGCGCGGGCCACGCGCAACCAGCTCAAGCAGCTTGTCCACCCGGAAGGTATGGGGGAGGCCTTCAAGGTACTCCTGCAAGGGAAGGGCGTTGCCGGGGCGCGCTTGAGCGGCCTCCAGCCGCTCTAGCCCTCTCTTGTGTCATGGGAGCGAAGGGAAGAATCTCAATCGGAGAAAAGAGCAACGTTTGAGATTCTTCGCTCCGCCCGCAGGGTTTCCCCAGTGGTTGGCTGTGAACGGGCTTCGCTCAGAATGACAACAAAAAAAGGCGTCAGCGGGGTTCGATGGTTTCGATGGTGCGTGTTTCGCGGCGGTAGGGTTCGCGCAGGTACTTCTCGGCCTCGGCCAGGGCCCCCTGGGTGTCGTCGTTGGTCTCGAGGGCGCGGCGGTACTCGTTGATGGCGCGCTCGCGCTGGCCGGTGATGTCGAAAATCTTTCCGAGAAAGATGTGGCTCCAGACGAGCGTCCACTTGGGCTCGTGGTCGCCGTTGACGGCTTCGCGGAAGGCGTTGGCGGCGGCCTGGTAGTTGCGCTGCTCGAAGAAAGTCTCCCCCATGCGGTAGTGGGCGAGCGAGCTGTTGCGCTTCACCTTCAAGGCTTCCTGGTAGTCGCGCACGGCTTCGAAGTAACGCCCGCGCTCGAAGTTGGCTTCGCCGCGGGCGATGGCGACGCGCAGCCGCAGGTCGGGCGTGTACTTGAGAACGTTGTAGTCGGGGTCGATCTCGATCCGCAGCGGCTTGCCGAAGCTTTCGATGGAGAAGTCGGTCACCGGCCCCGTTACTTCCACCACCTGCGTGACCGGAGGCCCCTCGGTCTCGATCCGCATGGGCAGCGGCATGCGAAAAATCTCGAGCTGGTTCTTCAACTGCCCGGCCACGCGGAAGCCCTTCTGCGTGCGGTAGATGACGTACTGGATCTCGAACTGCGGCACGCCGGTGGAGCGCACCCACTCGCCGAAGAAGTAGTCGAGCGGCTGCCCGCCGATTTCCTCGGCCAGTTTCTCAAAGTCGTCCAGGGTGGCGCTGCGCCCGGCGAAGCGCTCGCCGTACGCGGCCAGCAGGCGGAAGAAGGCCTCGTCGCCCATCACCAGGCGGAGCATATGGAAGACCATGGCGCCCTTGTCCCGCACCACGGAGTAGTACTCGGGCGAAAACGCGGCCAGCTGCCCGGCGTTGGCGATGGGCGCGGCGCTTTCGTCCACCAGGGCGGCGATGGTCAGGTCTTCGAGCGTGCGGTGCAGGCCTTCCTCGCCGGCGCTCTCTTCGACGTAGAGCGCCTCCGAGTAGCGGGCTAGGCCTTCGGCGAGCCAGAGGTCATCCGGGCCGGCGGGGCTGACGCGAGCCGCCCACCACTGCCGGGCCAGGCCGCGCGCCAGCAGGCGCGGGTTGAGCGTTGAGCTCCACTGCCGCGTCGGCAGCAGGAGCAAACCCGGCGCCGAGTAGGCCTCCCAGGTGTCGTCCGGCGCTTCCACCACCGCCAGGCCGTGCGGGTCGAGCGGCCCGAACTTGTCGGAAAAGAACGCCAGAATGTTGGCCACGGTCTCGGCGCCGGCGGAGGCGTACGACTCCGGCACGGTGTGGACGTAGTAGGTCGCGGGCGCGCCGGCCGGCGGGCTGACCTTCTGGTAGGCGCCCGCCACCAGGGCTCCGGCGAGCGCGGCCTGGGGGTTGCGGAAGACGACCCGCGTCCTGCCGGCGCCGGCGGGACGCGGCGGCTCGGCCGCGCCCGAGGCGAGGGCGGTTTCGCCCTCGGGCAGCGTTACCGTCAAGGTCATGGCAAAACGCCCCCAGGGGTTGGCCGCCTGCGGAAACCAGCGCGACTCGCGCAGCAGAAAAGTTTTCCCCGACGCGATACTGGCCAGCACCGGCCCGCGCTCGGGGCGCACGGCGGGGTCGAAAGCGCCGAGGTAGTCCACGGTCAGCGTAGTGGATTGTCCCGCGGCCAGCGTTTGCGGCAAGTCCACCCGCAGCGTATCGGCGGCGGGGGACTGCTCGAAACCGAGGGCCTTGCCCGCGGCGCCCACGGCCCGCTCCACTTTGAGGTTCCGGTTCAGCGAGAGCGTGAGCGCGGCCAGAGGCTCGTCGGCGGTGACGTCCAGCCGGGCATGGACGCGCAGCTGGTGGGTCGCGGGCAGCAGCTCGACCTCGAGCTCATAGGCGGTGACGCGGTAGGGAGCGCGCTCTTGTGCCCGCAGCGGCGCCGGCGTCAACGCCAGGCACACCAGCAGCGCGAGCTGCGGGACAAACCACCTTTGCGCTTGGTTTGTCTTCATCATTTCTTTTCGCCGACAGCCGCCGCCACCGCCCGGCAGGCGCGCTCGATAGCGCCCGGCGGCCCCAGGCAGGCTTTGACGCGCCCCAGTTCCGTTTGGATGCGCGCCCGCGCCCCGGGGTCGCTCAAGAGCCGCTCGACTTCTTCGGCGACGCGCGCCGACGTGAACTCGCTCTGGATGAGCTCGGGCACGAGCTTCTCCCCGGCCAGCAGGTTCACCATGCTGTAGTGCGGCGTGCGCACCAGCAGCTTCCCCACCCACCAGCTCGGCGCCGCCACCCGGTAGACAACCACCATCGGCGTCCCGACGAGCAGCGCCTCGACCGTGGCCGTGCCGCTCGAGATGACCGCCGCGTCGGCAGCCGCCAGCGCATTATACGGGTTGTCCTCGATGAGGGTGACGGAAAGTTGGCCACGGCGGGCGAGCAGGCGCTGGACAAGCGCTGCGTCCACTGTGCCCGCTCGGACGAGCGTGAACTGCACGGGGCGGCGCGCCCCCAAGCGCACCGCGGCCTCGAGAATCAGCGGCAGGTGGCGGGCGACCTCCTGGTTGCGGCTGCCGGGGAGCAGGCAGACGGTCGAGTGCTCGCGGTGCAGGGCATGGCGCTCCAGAAACTGCTCGCGCGTCAACGTCGGCTTCACCAGGTCCACCAGCGGATGTCCGACGTACTCGACGTTCACTCCGTGGCGCCGAAAGAAATCTTCTTCGAAGGGGAAGATGCAAATCAGTTTGCGGGTGTAGCGGCGCAGCAGCTTGGCCCGGCCCGAGCGCCAGGCCCACATCTGCGGGGCGATGAAATAAATGACGGGGATGCCGCGGCGGTGAAGCTGGCGCGCCAGGCGCAGGTTGAAGTCAGGGAAGTCAATCAGCACCGCGAAGCGCGGCCGGCGGCGGTCGACCTCGGCGAGGAGTTTCCGGTAGACACCGTAGATGCGCGGCAAGTGGAGCGCCACTTCGACGATGCCGAGGACGTTGACGGCGCGGGCGTGGCTCACGAGCTCGACGCCGGCCGCGGCCATCTGGTCGCCGCCGACGCCGAACCACTCGACCGGCAGGTGGCCCGGAAGCGCGGCGGCCAGCGCCGCCCCGTGGCGGTCCCCGGAAGCTTCTCCGGCCACGATAAGGGCGGCGGCAGCGGCGGGCACTGCGGCTCCGGTCAGTCGTCGTCGGCGACGGCGCCGACTTCCTGGTCGCGGTACTGGAGCTGGTAAAGCTTGTAGTAGAGGCCGCGCTGGGCGAGCAGTTGCTGGTGGGTGCCGCGCTCGCGCAGCTGGCCCTTGTGCATCACCAGGATCTGGTTGGCGCGCTGGACGGTGGAAAGCCGGTGGGCGATGACGATGGAGGTGCGGCCGGTGATGAGCCGCTCGAGCGCCTCGCGGATCTGGAGCTCGGTGTGGGTGTCCACGCTGGAGGTGGCCTCATCGAGAATCAGCAGCCGCGGCCGGTGGGCCAGCGCGCGCGCGAAGGAGAGCAGCTGCTTCTGTCCCACCGAGAGCGTGGCGCCGCGCTCGCGCACTTCGTGGCCGAGGCCGTCGGGCAGCCCGCGCACGAACGCGCCCAGGTTGACGTTCTCGAGCGCCGCGCCGATCTCCTCTTCGCCCACCCCCTCCGTCCCCAGGCCGACGTTGGAGGCGATGGTGCCGGAGAAGAGGAAGGGGTCCTGGAGCACGATGCCGAACTGGCGGCGCAGCTCCACGAGGTCGAGCGCGCGGATGTCCACCCCGTCGACGAGGATCCGTCCCTTCTGCACGTCGTAGAAGCGCAAGAGCAGGTTGGTGAGCGTGGTCTTGCCGGCGCCGGTGTGCCCGACGATGGCGGCCATCTCGCCCGGCTCGAGCGCGAAGGAGACGTCCTTCAGCACCCACTCCTCGCCGTTGTAGGCGAACCAGACGTTCTGGAACTCGACGCGGCCGGCGTTGGCGGGCAGCGGTTGCGGGCGCGCCGGGGAGGTGATGGTGACGGGCGTGTCGAGCAGCTTGAAGACGCGCTCGCTGGCCGCCATGGCCGCTTGCAGGATGTTGTACTTTTCGCTCAAGTCCTGGATGGGGCGGAAGAATTGCTGGGTATAGAGGAGGAAGGCGATGACGGTGCCGGTCTCGGCGGCGCCCGTGACCACATAGAGCCCGCCGCGCCAGATGATGAGGGCGATGGCGAGCATGGCGATGTTTTCAATCGCCGGATAGAACCAGGCGTGGGCCAGGATGGCGCTGCGCCAGGCGTCGCGGTTCTGGTCGTTGATGCGGTCGAAGCGGGCGGCGGCGTCGGCTTCGCGGTTGAAGAGCTGCACCACTGCCATCCCGCTCAAGTGCTCGTTCAAGAAGGCGTTGATGCGGGCGATGGCGGTGCGGGTGCGGCGGTAGGCCTCGCGCACCAGCCGGCGGAAAAGCATCGTCGCCAGGAAAATCAGCGGAATGACCGAGAGGCTGAAGAGCGCCAGCTTCCAGTTCAGGTACAGCATCACCGCGACGAAGCCGACCAGCATCAGCAGGTCGCCGAAGACCGCCACCACGCCGGCCGAGAAGGCTTCGTTCAACTGGTCGATGTCGGTGGTGGCGCGGGTGACGAGCCGCCCCACCGGGTTGCGGTCGTAGTAACTGATGGGCAGCCGCTGCAAGTGCCCGAAGACCTCCCGGCGCAGGTCGTACATCACGCGCTGGCCGGTCATCAGCGTCAGGCGGGCGCGGCTGTACTCCAGCAGGAAGCTGGCGATCATCACGACGAGGAAAACTCCCGCCAGCCAGTTCAGCCCCTGCCAGGGATCGGCGGGGAGGTGCCGGATCAAGAAGCCGAGCTTGGCGTCCGTCTCGCCGGCCTGCGACAGGTAGCGGTCGATGGCCACCTTGAAGAAGAGGGGTCTGACCGTCTCCATCCCGGCGTAGAGGATGGTGAGCGCCACCGAGAGGATGATGGCGCCCCGGTACGGCCGCGCGTAGCGTAGCAGGCGGCGCGCCAGGCGCGCGTCGTAGACCTTGCCCAGCGCTTCTTCTTCGTGGAAGTCGGCGCCGTTGCTCATGCGCGCTCCAGCTCCTCTTCGAGCAATTGCTTCTGGTAGAGCTCGTAGTAGTAACCGCCGCGGGCCAGCAGCTCGTCGTGGCGGCCGCGCTCGACCACGCGGCCTTCCTTCAACACCACGATCTGGGCGGCGTGGCGCACGGTGGAGACGCGGTGGGAGATGAGGATGGTGGTGCGGGCGCGCATCACCGCCGTCAGCCGCCGCAGGATTCTTTCTTCCGTCTGCGTGTCCACGCTGGAGAGGGCGTCGTCGAGGATGAGGATGCGCGGGTTGCGCAGCACGGCGCGGGCGAGCGCCGCGCGCTGCTTCTGTCCGCCGGAAAGCGTGATGCCGCGCTCGCCTACCAGCGTCTCGAAGCCGCGCGGGAAGCCTTCAACGTCGTCGGTCAGGCCGGCGATGTCGGCGGCCTCGCGGACGGCTTCTTCGTTCGCCCCCGGCGCCCCCAGGGCGATGTTCTCGCGCAGCGTGTCGCTGAAGAGGAAAGTTTCCTGGGGCACGTAGCCGATGGCGCCCCGCAAGGTTTCAAGGCGGTGGGCGCTCACCGGCCGGCCGTCCACCAGCACCGCGCCGTCGGGCGCGTCGTAGAGCCGCCCGACGAGAGAGGTCAGCGTGCTCTTGCCGGAGCCGGTGGGGCCGACGACCGCGAGGGTCGAGCCGGCGGGGACCTGTAGGGTGATGCCTGTGAGCACGGGCACGCCGTTGTAGGAGAAGTTGAGGTTGCGGAACTCGATTTCTCCCCGGATGGCGGCGGGGGCGTCGGCCGGAGCGCGGTCGACGATTTCCGGCGCCGCGGTCAGCAGCAGGTTCAGCCGCCCCATGGAGGCGGCGCCGCGCTCGAAGATGTTCACCACCCAGCCCAGCGCAATCATCGGCCAGATGAGCATCCCGAGGAAGTGGGAGAAGGCGTAGAAGGAGCCGACGTCGAGCCGCCCGGCCAGGACGTCGCGGCCGCCCAGCCAGAAGACGAGCAGGAAGGTGACGCCGAGCAGCAGCCCCAGCGCCGGCCAGAGCAGCCCCTGAAAGCGGATGAGGCGGCGGTTCTCTTCGACGTAGTCGCGGTTGAGGACGTCGAAGGCGCGCTCTTCGGCCTGCTCCTGCACGAAAGCGCGCAGCAGGCGCACCCCGGCCAGGTTTTCCTGCACGCGCGCGGTGAGCGCCGAGAACTTGGCCTGGATGCGCTCGGTGAAGTCGTGGATGAGCTTGCCCAGCACGCGCATGGAGAGCGAGACCAGCGGCACCGGCAGCAGCACCACCAGGGTCAGACGCCAGTTCAGGTAGAACATCAGGATGAGGATGAGCGGGAAGAGCAGCATCGACCCGGCGGTGTACATCACCCCGGGGCCGAGCACCATGCGGACGTTCTGGACGTCGCTCGTCAGCCGCGTCATCAGGTCGCCGATGCGCCAGCGCGTGTAGAAGCGGGCCGACTGCTTGGCCAGCTGCCGGAAGAGGTCGTTGCGCAGGTCGTACTCGACGTCGCGCGAGACGCAGATGAGAATCCAGCGCTGCCAGAAGCGGAAGAAGCCGGTGGCGAGTGCGATGGCGAGAAGCAGCCCGGCGTACAGGAGGAGTTTCTCGGGGCTGGGGACGCCGTGCTCGATGCTGTTGATGGCTTCGCGGATGACGAGCGGGCCGCTGATCGAGGTCAGGTTCGTCAGCAGCAGGAAGCCCAGCCCGAGCAGCACGCGGCCGCGGTAGCGCCCGAGGTAAGGCAGGAGCGGCCGCAGTTGGCGCCAACTGCGTTGCGTGGGAGGTGAAGTGTCCGCCGCTGTCATCGCCCGGGTGGAAACAACCATTATACGGGCGCAGTCGGGCTTTGGCTACGGCTTCACCACGAGCGAGCGCGGCCTAGCGCGAGCGGGCGAGGTCGGCTTCGGCGGCCAGAACCCCGAAGGCGGCCCACAGCTTTCCCTGCACGATTTCCTGCAAGAGAGCGCGGGCTTTCTCCGCCTGCTTGTGGTGCTCGTGCCACTGGGCGACGCCGTAGCCGAGCGTGGCGCGGGCAACCTCGTCGGTATCCTGCGGGTTGAAAACTTCCTCGGGCTTCTTCTGGCCTTTATAGAGCAAGAGCAGCGTGTGGTAGGCATGGTTCTCGAGGATGTTCATTTCGGTGCCGATGGGCTGGAGGACGAAGAGGGCTTCGGCGTCGTCGCCCTGCCGGCGCAGCGTCAGGTAGAGCCAGTAGCTCGAGGCCACCACCATGTCGTCGTTCTGCGAGAGCTCGAGGCAAGTTTCCCAGGCGCGGCGGGCGCGCGCGTAGTCGCCCTTGAGGTAGTAAGCGAGGCCGAGGTGGTACCAGATGTTCGTCTGCGTGGTGCCGCGGGGGATGTTGGCGGGATTGGGGGCGCCGTCGGGCTCGACTTCGTCGGGCCGGCCTTTCGCGAGCGCGGCGGCTTTTTCAAGGTCGGCGAGGGCGCGGTCAATCTCGCGCACGGTCAGGTAGCGGTGGCCGCGGTGGCGGTAGAAGCGCGCGTCGTCCGGGTGCTTCTCGATGCCTTCGGTGAAGACGGCAATGGCGTCGCGGTAGCGGCCGAGATAGGCGGTGCGCCGCCCGAGCCAGAGGAGCGCGTCGGCGCTCTCCGGGTTTTTCTGGTAGTCGGCCTTGGCTGTGACGAAGTTTTCTTCCAGCCGTGCCCGCACCTCGGGCGGAATCTCCGGCGGATAGAGCGGCCGGCCGAGGAGCGAGGTCGCCTCCGGCAGAGATTGTTCAGACGCCGCGGCTGCCCCGCAGGCGACCAAGAAAAGCAGCGCCCCGATCAAGCTCATCACTGGTCGCTGGTCGCTGGGCACTGGTCGCTCCCTTGCGCTCCGCGGCTCCGTTGGAACCGGGCTAATAAGCCTGCACCCCCACTGGCTTTTCCAGGATGGCCATGTGCTCGCCGCGGCTCACCATGCCCACCACGACGTAGCCGTCGTTGACCGCCTGGGCCATCTCCCTCTGCAAAGTGCCGGTGAGGGACGTGGCCAGCAGCAAGTACTGGTAGTGCTGCGGGCTTCCCGGGGGGCGCTCCATGATGACCACGATTTCAACGCCGCCCATCATCTGCTCTTTGGCGATCATGGTGCGCGGCAGCAGGCGATAGCCTTTGGAGGCGGTTTCGTTCAGCTCTTTCTGCATCGTGCCGGTGCGGGTAGTGGCCAGCAGGTAATACTGATAGGTCTCGGGCGGCGTGGCCACCTTCTCCAGAATCAGCGCCATCTCGGTGCCGCTGGTGGGCGAGCCCACCAGGATGCGGTAGCCGGCGGCCGCGGCCTCGTTCAATTCTTTTTGCATGGTGGAGGTTTTCTTGGTGGCGAGCAGCAGGTAGCGTTGGGTGAGGTCGAGGTCGGACTCGGCTGGCCCGGCCAGCGGGCACAGCAGAGAAACGAGCCCCAGGGTGACCAGAAGCCTGCGTTTCATCGTTGCCTCCTTTGCCTAGAGTTCCCGCCTCCCGTCGAGGGCGTGCTGCAGGGTGACGGAGTCGGCGTACTCGAGCTCGCCGCCCATGGGAATCCCCATCGCCAGGCGCGTCACCCGCACGCCGAGCGGCTTGATGAGCTTGGCAAGGTACAAAGCGGTGGCGTCGCCTTCGGCGGTGGGGTTGGTGGCGATGATGACCTCTTCGACCGCGTTCTTCTCAAGGCGCGCGAGCAGCGTCTTGATGTTGAGCTGCTCCGGGCCGACGCCGTCGAGCGGGGCGAGCACGCCGCCGAGCACGTGGTAGAGCCCGGTGTAGCGGCGGGTCTTCTCCACGTTGACGATGTCCTGGGCGGACTCGACCACGCAGATCTGCTTGGAGTTGCGCGCCTCCGAGCGGCAGAGCTCGCAGGGGTCTTGATCAGTCAGGTTGTGGCAGACCGAGCAGGTGCGCAGGCTCTGCTTGGCGGCGGTAATGGCCTGCGCCAGCCGCTCCACGTCCTCCGCCGGCTGCCGCAGCAGATGAAACGCCAGCCGCACCGCGGTCTTCTGCCCCACGCCGGGCAGGCGCTTCAGCTCTTCGACCAGCCGCGCGATGGGTTCGGCGAGTTCTTTCATGCTTCACGCCCCAGCGGCGGAAGCCGCTGGGCTGAACAAGTATTCCAGCGCTCCATTCCTGTTCAGCCCACGGGCTTCTGCCCGTGGGAACTCCTCATGGGAAGCAGCCATCAGAACAATCCGGGGATCTTGAAGGGATTGATCCCGCCGGCGAGGGTGGAGACCTGCTGCTGCAGCTCGGCGTCCACGCGCCGCCCGGCTTCGTTGACCGCGGCCAGCACCAGGTCTTGGAGCATCTCGCGGTCGGCGCTTTCGAGCACGGCCGGCTCGATGCGCACTTCCAGGAGCTGCTTCTGCCCGTTCATCTTCACGCTCACCATGCCGCCGCCCGCCGAGGCTTCCACCGTCAGCCGCTCCAGCCGCTGCTGGAGCTGCTCCTGCATCTGCTTCACCTGGGTGAGCATCTGCTTGAGGTCGGGCATCCCGGTCACCCCTCCGACTTCGGCCCGCGGCGCGGCGCGAGCTCCGCGCCCGTGCGCAGCGTGCCGCCGAAGCGGTCGAGCAGCGCCTGCACCACCGCGCTCTTGCCCGCGCCGGTCTCGCCCGCCGCGCCCGACGGGGCCACTTTGGGGTTTACCTTCACCGGCTCGCCCAGGACTTGCGAGACAATCTTTTCGAGCTCCGTCTTCTGCTGCTTGCCCAGCATTTCGCTCAAGGAGCGGTTCTCCGGCGTGAACCACAGCGTCAGGCTGTCGGGCTGGCGCTCCCAGCGGCTGACGCTTTCGACGAACGAGCCGAGGAACTTCGACTGGCCGAAGACGGCGTTCTTGATGGCTTCGACGGTGGCCGCTTCGACGTTCGACTCCGAAGCGGGCGCGGGGCCCGGCGCCGGCTCGAGCTGCGGCTTCACCGCCGGCGGCGATTCGCGGTGACCCGGCGCTGTGGCGGCCGGCCGGGGCGCGCGGCCCGCCGGGTTGCCGGTGAGCTCGGCCAGGACTTCTTCGAGCGGCACCAGGCGCTCGGCTTCGACCAGCTTCAGCAGGCCGAGCTCCAGGTGCAGCCGCGGGTGCGGCGACCAGCGCAGCTCGCCTTCCGTCCCCAGCAGCACGGTGAAAAACCGGAGCAGGTCTTCCTCGGAAAACTTTTGGGCGGCGGTCTCGAGCTGCCGGCGCTCTTCGCCCGCGGCTTCGGCGAGCGCGGCCGCCGGCCCGCCGATGCGCACCACAAGCAGGTTGCGGACGTGCCGCAGCGCCTCCTTGCAGAAGAACTGGAGGTTGTGGCCGTCGCGCACGAGCGTGTCCACCAGGCGGAGCATCTTTTCCGAGGACTGCCCGCTGATGGCGGCGACGAACTGGTCGAGCACCTCGGCTTCGACTACGCCCAGCAGCTCGCGCACCTGGGCGGCGGCGATCTTCTGGCCGCAGTAGGCCAGCGCCTGGTCGAGGATGGAAAGGGCGTCGCGCAGGCTGCCCTCGGCGGCGCGGGTCATCACCGCTAGCGCTTCCGGCTCGACCTGGGCCTTTTCTTCGCGCGCCACCCGCTCGAGCACGCCCAGGATTTCCTGGAAGCCGATGCTGCGGAAGTGGAAGCTCTGGCAGCGGGAGTGGATGGTGGGGGGAAGCTTTTGCGGCTCGGTGGTGGCCAGGATGAAGAGCACGCGCGGCGGCGGCTCTTCGAGCGTCTTGAGCAAAGCGTTGAAGGCCTCGGTGGTGAGCATGTGGGCTTCATCAATGATGAAGACCTTGACGGGGTCGCGGGCGGGGAGGTAGCGGACGGTTGCGCGCAGCTCGCGGATTTCGTCAATGCCGCGGTTGGAGGCGGCGTCAATCTCGAGCACGTCTATGGCGGTGCCGGCGGCGATCTCCCGGCAGGGCGGGCACTGGCCGCAGGGCTTCACCGTCGGGCCTTTCTCGCAGTTCAGCGCTTTCGCCAGGATGCGCGCCGTGGTGGTCTTGCCCACGCCGCGCGTGCCGGAAAAAATGTAGGCGTGCGCGACCTGGTTCTGCTCGAGGGCGTTCTTCAGGGTGCGGACAATGGGTTCCTGGCCGATGATTTCGTCGAAGGTTTGCGGGCGGTACTTGCGCGCGATTACCTGATAGGTCATTCGGCGGCCTGCCTGTGCTGCGCCCTTGCCCGCGAGAGACTCACCCCTCGGCTGCGCTCGGGGTCAATGCCTCGTCCCGCTCCGGCGGGACTCGGCATTGAGGGACCAGACTCCGGGACGTCCGCGGCGCCCGCGGAGACCCGCTACCGTTGCTTCCTTCCGGACCTGGCGGGGTTTGCGGGGTCGCGTCGCACGGAGCCCGAAGTCTGATCCGGAGGCCATCCTAGCACGCGGGGGCTTAGGGCGGCAACCCGCCTGCGCCCACGGGCTACGGCGGGCAGGCTGGCTCCGCTAGTGGTGCGGCTCCGGGGGAGCAGTCAGGAATCCTGGACGCAGCGCCGGGTTCATCCCGCTAGATGGCGGCATAAAGCCGCCTCTACATTCTGTCCCGGGCGAGCAGGCGGGTCAGGAGGAGCGCGCCGCCCGCGAGCTGGACGAGCCAGCCGGCGGCGGTGGTGACGACGGCGGCGGGCAGGAGCGGCGTCCAGAGCAGCGTCAGCGCGGCTGCCGGGGCTACCAGCCCCAGCCAGCACACTCACCCGAAGCCGAGCGCGTCGAGCCAGCGCGGCGGCCGGGGGAAGGCGCGGTCGTAGAGCCAGGCAAAGACCAGGCCGAGCACCAGCGTCGCCGCCAGCAGGCCCAGCAGGCCGGTGTTGGGCGCGACCGGAAACGCCTCCGGGTGCGCCGCCACGAAGGGATGCACCTGCTTGACCGTGTGGTGCTCGACGGCGAGCGCCGCCGCC
>Ga0209172_10004354_pt1 | contig 19290 bp, 13 predicted proteins | sample LarsenN4metaG_FD_184113 | JGI IMG/M metagenome (GOLD analysis project Ga0209172, IMG submission 184113) | Hot spring sediment bacterial and archeal communities from British Columbia, Canada, to study Microbial Dark Matter (Phase II) - Larsen... ... | reverse complement strand
CTGCAGCGACCAGTAGCCCTTGCTGGCTTTGGCGGCCAGGGTGTCATTGTCGGTGCAGGCCACCGTACCGTCCAGGTTGAGATATTCGATAGTCAGGCTCGCGCTGGCGTTGGTGACGTTCTGGACATACAGAGCGGTGTTGTACGAGCCAAACCCGTTCTTGAAGAACATCGGCAGCCAGGCAGTAATGGAGCCGCTGCTCACGCCGTTATAGGTCATCACTTCCGAATCAATGTGCGGGCGGCCCACCGCCAGAATCGGCTGGTCGGCAGTGATTTTCGCGCCACCCGCGAACCCAGCCGGAATGCCACCAATGCTGGAGAGCCAGTAGCCTTTGCTGGCTTTGGCCGCCAGCGGCTCGGTGATAGTGTGTACAACCACGCCGGAGTCGTTGATGAACTCGATGGTCAGGTTGGCTGAAGCATTGCCCAGGTTCTGGATGTAGAGCGCCGATTTATACGAGCCGCCGAAGGCATCCTTGAAGAGCATTGGGACATATTGGGTCGTGCTGCCCGCGCCAGAGCCGATGTAGGAGGCAATCTGGCTGCCCACATGTGGACGACCTGCTGTGACAATCGCCTGGTTTGACTGGATGGCAACGCCGCCCACCCAGGGGTCGGGGATAGGCCCGCGCGCCAGTGTGTATGCTTCCCCGCCTGTGTAGCCACCCGAAATCGGATTGCCCGCCAGGTCTTCAATCCCCGTGCCAGAAGCGTTCAGGTCGAGGCGCAGCGTGCCGGTGCCCGTGCCGGTATTGACGCTCACGGTGTAGGTCGCGCCGGAGCCAGATACACCCGTCACGCTTGCGCCAGCAATGCCGCCGGTGGTGGTCAGGCTGAAGTCGGAGGCATCCACGCCCGTCACGGCTTCGGAGAAGGTCACGGTGAAGTTCACACTCGCCGCGCCAGTCGGGTTCGGGTCGGCGCGGAGGATGGATGTGACGGTGGGGGAACTTACTTCCACGATACCGGGGCTGAAACTGGGGTTGGCGTCCGTGCCGGGATCATTGGTCAGGCGGGCTTGTGCACTGCCGTCGCGGTTCATGATATAGATTTCTTCGTTGCCGTCGCGGTTGCTGACGAAGGCAATCAGGCTGTCGTCGGACGAAACGCTCGGCTGACCGTCGTACGCGGTGGAGTTGTTCGTCAGGTTCTGCGGGTTGCTGCCGTCGGCGGCGTTCATGACGTAGATATCTTTGTCGCCGTCGCGGTCGCTATCGAAAATAATCTGTGTTCCATTGGGAGACCAGACGGGGTAACCATCGCTGGCGGTGTTCTGAGTCAGCGCAACAACCTGCGCGCTTGCCAACTCGTAGCGGTAGATTTCGTAATCGCCATCCTGGTTGCTGTGGAACGCCAGTTGACTGCCATCCGGCGACCAGGTTAGCGCGCCAATATCCTGCGACTTGGGAATGCTGAACACGGCGGTCTTCGCGCCGGTGACAAAGTCGAGCAGGTAGATGGAACGGTCGGTGCCGTGAAAGGATGTATCCACCAGCGCCAGATAGCGATGGTTGGGCGCGAGGGCGGCATCGTATTCGTCGTCGGAACAATCAATGCCCCAGATTTCGCTGCAGGTGGCAAAAGCCCAGGTTTTTCCGCTCTCCAGGTCGAGCATCCATTCATTTTGCCCCGAGCCGCCGGTGCCGGCTTTATCGAACAGCAGGCGCATGCCGTTCCACGCCCAGGAAGGACGGAATTCATCCTGACCGGAGGTGTTGGTCTGGTTGGCGACATTGCTGCCATCCGGGTTCATGGTGTAGATGTCGTAATCGCCATCGCGGTTGCTGTGAAAAACCAGCCGCGCAGGGGTGACGGACCAGTCTTCTGGCGCGGGAAAGGCCAGCGAAAGTTCCGAGGTGTAGCCGGCGGGGTCGGTGGCTGTGGCGGCAAAGTAGGTGCCGGGCGCGGGCAAAGATGAAAGCGTAAAGGTAAACGTGGCGTTGCCGTTAGCGTTGGTGGTCACGTCCTGCGCGGCCACGAATTCCTGCGCTTCGCCGTAGAAGGCGGAAGTCAGGTGGTCGTTTTGAAACAATTCGATGCGGTAGGTCTGGTTCGGTTCGCTGTGCAGTTCGCCCGCCACCGTCGCGCTGCTCGGACCTGTGGGTAGAACCGTTGTGATATGCGGGTAGTTCTGCCCGTCGTTGCCGCCGCCGCTGTCGGCATCCAGGGCATCGTTGCGCGTCACGCCAAACGCGTTTTGCGGCGTATTGCCCAGGTCAATGGCGGTCTTTTCAGCGTTGAAAATGCGGTTGTTCGTGATGCGGGCTTTGCCGAGGACATCAATACCGGGGTACAAGCCATTGAAGGTTGTTTCCACGCCCACGTTGGTAATGGTGTTGTTCTCGATGGTGGTAAGTTCAGCAGGAAAGGCATCGGTGTTGATGACAATCCCGCTCTGGCTGAGGGGCAGAGGCGAAGTTCCATTCGCGCCCACGCCAATCGAGTTGCCGCGCACGATGTTGCTGGCAACGAAGAACGGCCCACTGAGGTTCAGGTCGCTAATCTCGATGGCGTTGCCCATCCCACTAAACGTCCCGTTGGTGCAGCCGATGACGTTGCCCTCGCCGGGGTTGCTGCCGCCGATGAGGTTGGAGGAACTGCCGCCAACCAGAATGCCAGCGTACACTGTGGCGCAGGTGTTGCCATCGGCCAGCGTACCGATGAAATTGCCCTGCACGGTATGATTGCCGCTCCCGGCTTGAAAAGGATTGGTCAGGACGATGGTTCGGTTTGTCATCCCGCCGAAAACGTTGTTCTTGATTTGCCAGCCGCTGGTTTGATAGAGGTGAATCGCCGTGCTCATACCGCTGACGGTCACAGCGGTGCCGGCGACGTTCAGGCCAAAGTAGTTGTTCTGCACGATGCCGTTATTGCTATTCGTGGAGGCGTCCAGCCCATAGCCGCTGCTGAACACACCGCTCAGGCGGTTGCCCTGCGCCGGGCTGCTGCCGCCCAGCCGAAAGTTAGCGGCGCTGGCCTCCACCCGAATGAGGATTTGCGGCATGGTCAGAGCGGTCGCGCCGTCGGTATCCAGACCAAGCCAGTTGCTTTCGATGACGACGCCATCAGCATTGACACGGAATAAATTGCTGCCGGTGAAGTTGTTGATGACCAGGTTGCGGAATTCGCTCCCGCCGGCGTTCACCTGAAACAAGCCGCCGCTGACGTTCAGGCCATTGCCGGTGATTTCGGTGCGTTCGCTGTCGCTGTCCGAGCCATCCACGATGACCACACCTTCAAGCGATTGCAAAGGCAAAGTGAGGGTGATGGTCTGTATGCCGGGGCCGAGGTCGAAGAGGATAGTGTCTGCGCCCAGCGTTACTTCGGCGACGTCAATGGCTTCACGCAGGGAGCAGTGGGTGGCGTTGCAAACACCGTCGTTGGTGTCGTTGGTCGCATTCACGGTAATGGTGGTGGCGGCGCGCGCCGGCGTAATGGGAAAGAGGCTTGCAATCAAGAGAATGAGCGCAAGCAGGGGAAAGAGGGTGGAACGTTTCATGGGTGATTCTCCTTTCGGGAAAGATGGGATGGAAGGATGTCCAGGGTTTGCAGGTAGTCGAACAGCCCCGCCCAATCCTTGAAATAAACCACTTCGCCGCTGTGTGTATCTTGCAGACGGATGTATCCCTGTCCCGGTTGGGAGGAAGGGGGCTGCCAGATGCGCAAAATCAGCAGGCGCGTCTGACCGGGGAGGAGGTCATCATTCTGGCGTGTCTTCATCCTTTTTATCTGATTTTATGGAGCGGGCGTTTCAAAAGCGTTTCGTTCTCTGACGAAATTTGGAACAAATGAAACGGGATTGAATGGCAGAACCCCGGTTTATCAACTCAAAAAAACCGGGGTTCTGACTTGTCATCCGCGCCGCCGGACCCTGGCGGGAATCTCGCCTTCGGGCGTCAGCCCAATCCGCAAGCGGAGTTGCACGGTGTTGCGCGGTAGAAATTCGATATCGAACGTGCGGACGACCAGCGCAGCCAGGTAGGGCAATTCCACCAGACTGAACGGGCGGCCAATGCACAGGTGCGCGCCGCCGCCGAAGGGGAAATACGTCCACGGCGCGGGAGGGGAGGCGAAGCGTTCGGGGAGGAAGGAATCGGGCGAGTCGAAGTAACGCGCGTCGCGCTGAGTCACCCACGAGGAGCAGAAGACGTTTGTCCCGGCGGGCAGGTCGAAGCCGCGAATGCTGAGGGGGGAGCAAATCTCGCGGGTGTTGAGCCAGCCCCCGGTCGGGTAGAGACGCAGGGTTTCGTCCAACGCGTGGGTGATGTAGCCCGTCGAAACGTCCGCGCGCGCGTCATCGCAAAATTCGGCAAAGGCTTTTGGGTTTTGGCTGAGGAGGTGAAACATCCACACCAGGGCGGCCATGCTGGTATCGAGGCTGGCGCTGAGCATGGTAAGGGTCTGGTCGAATTTTGCCTGCGCGGGGAAGGTATCGAGCAGGCGCGTGAGCGGCGTGGGACGCCAATGCGCCCACATGTATTCCAACGCTTCTTCCACGACGGGATGGCGCAGACGGCCTTCTTTGAAGTAGTGACCTTCGGGCAGCGGTGCGCGGCCGAGGAACATCTCTGAGCCTTGCGCGAGGACATCGAGCAGTTGCTGTGTGTCGCGGCTGGTGAGTTCATCGAGACCGTAGATGGCGCGGATGCTGGCGTTGTAAACGAGCCTATAGAGGGCGCGCGCCAGGTCCATTTCGCCGTCCTCCCATTCGTCGAGCAGAGCGGGCGCGTCGCGCTGGACGGTTTGCATGTAGGAAGTTTGCGCTTCGGCGTTGAAGGCGGAGACCAGAGCGCGGCGCATGGCAAGGTGAGTTCCCCCTCAGAGGCGAGGAGGCCGTCTCCCAGCCAGCGCGCGAAGACTTTATGGAATCGTCCGCGCCGGATGGCTTTGTTGGTGAACATCCACTGAATCAGGTCGGGCGCGTTGACGAAGAACACGTCGCGGCGTCCCATTTTGAAGAAGCGATAGTCCTCGCCCGCGCCGAGTTCGTAGAGCGTTTCGAGCGGGTTTCCAGAAAGGTCAATTGGTGTGGCGGTTTGAAACATAATGGCTCACTTCTTGTTTTTCCGTTTTAGCGCCGCGCGGACAATGAGCAAAACAGGCGAAAGGATGACGAGAATCAATCCGATATACATCGCCCAGGTGAGGACTGGCGATTGCGGCCTGGGCTGCGCTTCCACCGAAAGGAACGCGGCGCGGTCAATGATGAAACCGTCGTCGGTCTTGCCTGTGACCGTGATTTCGATTCCGTGCAAGCCTGCCTGGGAGGGCGCGAAGGCGGCGCGGAACGAATCCCCGCCGCGCGTCAATTCGAGCGTTTGCCTGCTTCCATCGGGCGCGACGATTCTCGCCTGAGCCGATTCGATTTGCGCGCCTTCCAGCGCGGCCGAGAGATTCACCACCTGCCCAATTTCGGGCGCGAGTTCATCGGCCTGCGCAGTAAGTTTCGCTCCGCCCATGAACTGCGCGTACACGGCATACTCCGCGCCGCTGGCGGGAGTCGCCTCGGTTGTTGTGAGCGTCACCACCCACGCGCCAGGTTTGGGGTTCTCGAATCCGTAACCCAGATACAAAAGTGTTTCGGGGTTGTCAATCACGACGCCCTTGTTTTCCAAATCAAGGTCCAGCGTCTTACCGCTCGCGCCCTGCACCGACACTTTGAGCGTGCGCGTCGAATCGTACAGACCGAAACTCGCCACCGCCACATTCGGGTCAATGTGAATGGTGATGCGCGTCTCGCTATTGGGACTGAGACGTCCCGCATAGGTTTTGGTGAACTGACCAGGCTCCGCGGCGGGAAGCGCGGCCTCGCTTGTGAACGCCGCGAACTCATGGGGCGCGGCCTGCAACAAGGGGCGGACGAACTGCGCGAAGACTTCCTCATCCGAAGGCAGGAAATTATGTTCAAGGGGAATCATCCCCGCCAAATGCAGCGGGATGGCCTGCACACTCGCCAGCGAAACCGTCGAGTCAGTTGGTACGCCCGAACAAGGCGAAAGCGAGGGGTTGGTGATGAACGACCCCGCCACCGCGTGAACAGGGACGCCGCGCGTGTTCGTAATCTGCTTATTGAAAATTTCGTTAATGTAACTTGGGTGCAATTCCAGCGTGGCGGGCATGAAAAAATCGAGGGTCGAAAGCAACCCGCCGCACGGCGACCCGCCGTTGGGCGTGCCGAGCTGGATGACTTGCGCCACATCGTCCTCCGTCATGAGGCGGTCGAGATAGTATCGCGTCACCAGCCCGCCCATGCTGTGCGCAATCAGGTCAGCCTGCTCCGCTCCCGTGGCTTGCAATACGCCGTCGAGATATTTGTCCACCTGCGCGGCGTTCTCGGCAATCGTGAACGTGCGCGCCGTGGGGTCGAGCGGGTTGCCCATGTTCATCGCGCCCTCGAACTGACCGTCGCCTACGGTGTACCCCGTCAAGCCGATGGAGGCGAGAAACCCATCCGCGCCGACATATTGATTGAATCGACTCGCGTTTGAAATCATGCCATGGATGAAAACGATGGGACGCGGCTGCACGCTGACGGTTGCTTCGCATCTCGCTTCACCCTCGACCCTCGCTTGGATTCGCCGCAACGGACTCGGCGCGCCGCCCTCCGCCCAATACCACCCAAGCGTCTCGATGGATTCGGTGACGCACGAATCTTCATCCGCCTGCACCGCGCACGCGCCAATGGGCGTCTCGTCGAGCAGAAACTCGGCGCGCGTCTCCGCCTCGACTCGCGCGGGGAGGGTGACGCGCAAGCGAAGCCGATTGCCGTCCACGATGCTCGTTACAGGCCGCCCGGCGCGGTCGAGGATTTCAATCGTCGCGGTGGAAGACTGGGCGCGCGTCTCGACGGGGAGAAACACAGAGAGCAAGAGAGCAATCAACAAACCAAAGCGGGCAAAGTTCATGCGCACCTCATCAATTAAGAATGCGAATTGAACCAAGTCTATTCGGCGGGCGTTTCAAAAGCGTTTCATAGAAAAACGCAGAGCAAGTCAAACGACTTGCTCTGCGCAAAATGGGCGGCGAATCTCAAGGCTTGCCCTAGTTGAGAGCGTGCAGACGCATGGAGTGGGCGCAGGCGGCCTCGTTGAGCGGGTCGGCGCGCAGGAAGCGGTTCAGGCTTTCGATGGCTTCGGGATATTGACGCGTTTCTTCATAGAGTTTTGCCAGTTGGGTCAGCGCATCGAGATAGCGCTGATGCAGGTCTTCGCGCTCGGTGAGAACCCAGTCCTCGTAGAAGCCGGGCAGAAGTTCGCCGCGATACCAATCCGCCGCCTGTTGCAAATGACACAGGCGCGACGCTGCATCGGCAGCGCTGCGGGCAGCGGTCAGGGCGGCGCGGAAGCGATGGACATCCACCTCGAGCGTCGCCGCCGATTTCCAGCGAATGGATTGGCCATCCAGTTCGAGAAGCGCGGCCAGTTGGGGGCAGGCTTTCTTGAGATGATGGAGCAAGTTGCGCAAATTGGTGCGCGCCTGCTCCTCGGTCGAATCGGGCCACAACAGACCGGCCAGGCGAGCGCGGGGCGCGTTAGGATGCAAACTCAGCAATGCCAGCAGGAGAATGTGGCGGGGAGATTCCAAATGCCATACCGTCCCCTGAGATTCGACTCGGAATTGCCCCAGTAAGGAAATTTGAAGATTCATTGCCAGTGTTTTCCTGAGTGAGATTGAGGTCACGTTAAGCAATTTCGTGGCATTTCCCCATCATCCTCTCCATCTCCCGTCCCCTGCGGGGACAAGATAGGGAGAGAGGACAGACGCAGCGGGCAAACTTCGCCGTCCAGGATGCATAAATTTGCAAGATAGATTCTCTCTCCCATTGGAACTGCGAAGCGCGCCGAAGGCAAGTGGCCGGGGGAATTCCCGCTTTGCGGGGTGAGGCCGGTCAGGCAGTTGCCAACCAACATAAAATTCATAATCTCAGAAAATCCAGGAAATCATTGCCACTGCATTTGACAACAGTAGCAAGCACGATTTTCAACCCTTCAAGTATAGTCTCAGCGTGTTTGCTCCGCAAGTTCGTTGTTTGGCAGATGCCGGATACCAGGGCTTGCAAGATTGGCACGGAAATACTTGCAAAGAAGTCCAAACTGCACCCGCTCACCCAAGAACAAAAAACAGGAATCGCAAATTATCGCATAAGCGCATTTTGGTCGAAAATGTGATTCGACGATTGAAGATATTTAGCATCCTCAGTGAACATTACCGAAATCGGCGCAAACAATTTGCCCTGCCTTTCAACCTGCTCGCGGCTATTCATAGCCTTGAACTCAAATGCGCTCACTGAACTCCTTTTGCAAGAGGTCTATTAATGAAAAAATAAGATTTTTTACAATCTACCGGCTTTGCCTTTGTGCATTCGTAACTATCTTCGTCGAGGGTTTTCTGCTCAACGGACAGCCTATTCCAGGTCAAATGCAAATTTTGGCCCGTAGAAAACAAAAAACGTTAGACGGACCGTGTTCAGTCCGCCTAACGTTTTTCTGTCTGCTTGTCGCGTTAGAAGAAATTCCAACTTACGGCGCGCAGGTGGTAGTGGGCATCCAGAAACCTTGCGTGGCATGAGGTCCCAGCGTAATGTTCTTGATGCACGAGAGCGTTCCGGCGTCATCGTAGAAACTGATGCTGACATTCGCCGCGCTTCCCGTCACGTTCTGGATGTAGAACGCTGCATTGTACGGCACACCAAACGCATTCTTGAACAACATCGGCAGGTAGGCTGTCAGGCTGCCTGTTGAAGCACCGTTGTAGGCTGTGATTTCACTGCCCAAATGCGGACGCCCAACCGCGATGATATTCTGGTCGGCGGTGATGCGCGCCCCGCCCACGAATCCATCTGGCAACCCAGCCACGCCAGGCAGCCAGATGCTGCTGATGGCGCCTGCATTCAGGCTAATCGTCTGGGTGGCAGCCACTGCTCCAGCGTTATCCACATATTCGATGGTGACATTCGCGCTCGAGCCGCTCACATTTTGCAGATACAGCGCGGATTGGTACGACCCGCCAAAGGCGGTCTTGAACAGCATCGGAACGTAGGCATTCGTCGCGCCACCCGCGAAGCCGTTGTAGGTGGTGATTTGCGACCCAAGATGCGCGCGCCCCACCGCCAGAATATTTTGCGTGGAGGTGACTTTCACACCGCCCACAAAGCCCGAAGGGAGACTGCCACTATCGCAGGTGACCGCAAGCGACCAGTAGCCCTTGCTGGCGTTGGCGGCCAGGGTGTCGTTGTCCGTGCAGGCCACCGTACCGTCCAGGTTGAGATATTCGATGGTCAGGCTCGCGCTGGCGTTGGTGACGTTCTGGACATACAGAGCGGTGTTGTACGAGCCAAACCCGTTCTTGAAGAACATCGGCAGCCAGGCAGTAATGGAGCCGCTGCTCACGCCGTTGTAGGTCATCACTTCCGAACCAATGTGCGGGCGGCCCACCGCCAGAATCGGCTGGTCGGCAGTGATTTTCGCGCCGCCCGCGAACCCAGCCGGAATGCCACCAATGCTGGAGAGCCAGTAGCCTTTGCTGGCTTTCGCCGCCAGCGGCTCGGTGATAGTGTGGACAACCACGCCGGAGTCGTTGATGAACTCGATGGTCAGGTTGGCTGAACCATTGCTCAGGTTCTGGATGTAGAGCGCCGATTTATACGAGCCGCCGAAGGCATCCTTGAAGAGCATTGGGACATATTGGGTCGTGCTGCCCGCCCCAGACCCAATGTACGAAGCAATCTGGCTGCCCAGGTGTGGACGGCCTGCTGTGACAATCGCCTGATTTGACTGGATGACAACGCCGCCCACCCAGGGGTCGGGAATCTCAGGGACGTATTCCACCGCGCCGATGTCGCAGACGAACACACTGTTCAGGTCGCCATCCTGCGGTCGCGCCGCACCGCGCTGGTCTTCGTTGGCGCACCAGTTGTTGATGATGGCATCAATGGCGGGTGAACCCGGCAGCAAGGCATGAGTGAGGGTAAACCCGCCGTTGTTGGCGAGCGGTGCCAATTTTGGATTCTGCCCTACGATGAAGCCACTGACGCCATGCACCGCGCCGCAGGCATTTGCGCCGGTATCCTGTGTCAGGGAGTACTCTCCAGCGATATTGCCGCCCGCTCCGTTGACGCAATCGCCATTGACGCTGACCGCCAGGATAACGCCGCGCAGGAAGGGCTGACTGCTATTCAGGTTATACATGCCGCCGCCCCCGCCCGCATCTTCAGTACTATTGCCGTAAAATGTGACGTTTGTCAGGTTGGGGTTGCTCTGGAAGTTGTGCATTCCGCCGCCCTGATGATGAGCCAGGTTGCCGGAGAAGGTCACATTCGTCAGCGTGGGCGTGCTGTTATCGTTAGACATCCCCCCACCGTAAGCCGCTTCGTTTCCAGAGAAAGTGACACGGTTGAGTTGGGGCTGGTTGCCGCCCAGATGATTGCGCATTCCACCGCCGTTATAGGCGCTGTTTCCCGAAAAATTGACATCTGTCAAAGAGGGGTTGCTGCCCTGATAGTTGTACATGCCGCCGCCTGCGCCGGGCGTGCTGTTGCCAGTAAAATTGACGCGCTCCAGAGTGGGATTGCTGTCGTAATTAAACATGCCGCCGCCGCCCAGAGAAGATGAAGATGCCTGGTTGTTGAGAAAATCCACATTTTTGATGAAGGGATTACTGACGTAGTTGTATATGCCGCCGCCGGCGCTGGCCTGGTTGCTTTGGAAGGTGGTCATCTGGATATTCGCGTTGCTGCCACTCAAGTTAAGCAGTGCGCCCCCACCCTGGGTTGCTGTGTTGGAAGTGAATGTTGTCATCCACAGGTAAGGCTGGCTGCTCTCGTTGTTCATGCCGCCGCCAAAATCGGCCAGGTTGCTGGTAAACGCGCTGCCAAGAACATCAGGATTGCTGTTCAGGTTATACATCCCGCCGCCCGAAACGGCTGAATTGCTCTGAAATGTGACATTCGACAGGCCGGGGTTGCTGGTATCGTTGTACATCCCCCCGCCTTTGTCGCTGGCAACGTTGAAATTGAAAGTCACGTTTGTCAGGCTGGTGTGACTGGAGAAACGATTCGCCATGCCGCCCCCCAAAGGAGCCTGATTGCCGTAAAAGGTGACATTCTCCAGCGAAGGCGTGCTGTTCGAATTATCCATGCCCCCGCCCGAAGTACTCGCCATATTACCGGTGAAGGCCCCGTTTGTCAGCGAGAGCGTGCTGTTAATATTGGCTATGCCGCCGCCAACGTAGAACGCATAATTGTTGATATATTCGACAACCATCAATGAGAGCGCCGCACATTCCACGCAGACCATCCCGCCGCCCAGCATGGCATAGTTGCCTGAAAATTTTAAGTTGCGCAAAGTGGCGCTGCTCTGATAGGCATAGACGCCGCCGCCTTTGTTGTTCGGGTCGCTGGAGTCATTGGCCTGCCCGGCAGTAAGAATGAATCCATCCAGAATGGCGGAGCTGGCGTTGCCGCTGGTGGTGACGACATGGTAAGCATTGCTGCCTGTGATGTCGCTGGTCGTTTCGGCGATGAAATTGCCGTCGGTGTTGACATCGTTGTTGTCCACGTCGCCGCTCAAAATCGTGGGATTGGCTTCGATGTTGCGCTGGGAAAGGAGCGTTTCGTTCCCGGCAAAACCGCCGTAAATTGCCACGCCATCTTCCAGCGTGAAGGTGGCAAGGCGCGAATCGAGTGGGTAGGGTCCGCCATTATCGGGATAATAGGTGCCCTTCGCCACCCAAACTTCATCGCCGCTGTTGGCCACTGTCAACGCGGCCTGCAAGGTTCGGAAAGCCTGCGCCCAACTCAGTCCACTATTCGAGTCACTGCCGCCGCTGGATCGCACGTAATAACGCATCCCTGCCGCCTGCGCAGTTTGCCCTGGCGCGGCGACAAGCAGGGGAATAAGCAGGCAGGCAATGACCGCCAGCCGCATTACAAGAGCAGAAATAAAATTCGGTTTCATTATTCCTCCAAATAATTCATCCGATTCAATCTATCAGCCTGACTTCATCCTCTCGAAAATCCGCTGCGCCATGTCAATGATGCCCGATTCCGTCCCCATGAACAAAATCTCCTGTGGGTTGTAGCGAAAGATGAGCGTCTGACTGCCCTGGCGGACGTAAACTACATATTGGTCAGTCACTTTCGACCTCCAGATGTAATTCTCATCTCCCAGCCCATCCATGCTGTTGACCACAATATCGGATGGTTCGTTGGAAAGTTCGGATTTGCGTGTGGCTTCCCACACGGATGTATCGCCTGAGAAACCCGCTTGCAAAGAAAACAGGCTCTCTTGCGTTCCGCCTTTGGGGACGTATTTCCACACACAAGAGGTCATCCCTGGAGCGGCATCCTCGCTCAGGGTGGAATCCACCCCAAAAACCAGGTTCTTCCACTCATCGGGCGGGATGAGGCTGGCGCAGGGAATGACAGCATTCGGGTTGGGGCCGCTTTCGGCGGGCGCGCTGACGGGCGGCTCAGTCGGCAAGGCGGGAGCGGATGAGTCGGTCGGCTGGCTGGCTGGCGGCGCGGAGAAAAATCCGCAGGCCAGGGTACTCAGCATCAGGGTAAGAGCAGCCAGAAATAACGAGAAACGTCGTCGAGACATATTTACTCCTTATCAATAAATGGTGACGCTGTCTCTTGTCAGGCTAGGGGATGTTGTAAGAGACAAGTTCTGAAATATACGTCCCCTCCAGCCCTGATTTGACAATCCCAATCCCTTGCGCGTACCAGAGAAAGCCATGCGTTTCGAAGGGGGGCGAACCGTGAATCGTCATGGAGCCGTTTTGTTCCACCTTCAGAGCGTAGAACGTCCCGGCGGGAACGGTGACAGACTCATAGCCCAGGGCTTTGTAGGTTGTCTCGATGGTCGCTGAAAGCGTCACCTCGCTGCCCGAACTGCCCACCACGCTGATGGTTTGCGACCAGTCATCGCCGACCTGAATGTCATCCGGAACGGTCACGCCGTCATCGTTGGTGGTGGAAAGGGTCGAGCCGCCGCTTTCGTCGGAATACGTCGCTGAGACGCCCGGCACATCGAGCAGGATAACGCCATCCTCGCCGCAAGCGCCGTCAATTGTGAAGACGCTCTCCGCATCCTGCACCGTGAGCGTAAATGAGCCATCATCCACGACCGTCATGGAATGGGTTGCCAGCGTGGGCGCATCCTGTTGGACCGAAATCTGATACGTCCAGGTTGCGCCATCCACCACCGGATAATAGGGATTGTTACAACGGTTGTTGGGGTTGGGGGAGGGTTCGATGGCCAGGGGCGTGTTGGTCACAAGAGCGGTCGCCACCGGAACGACAAAGCCCGCGGTGGGGGTGGGCGTTATCGGGATGGAATCGGTGGGAAGCGCACCCAGCGAACAAGCGCTGGTGGTCAGAAAAATCAGGGTAAGCATGAAGAAAATCTTTCTCATCTGTTCCTCTCTATTGAGTTCACTCTTTCACATCCACGTTATGATAGGCCACCACCCGCCAGCCTGCCTCCGAGCGCGCCAGCGCCTCCAGCAGACAGGTGTGCAAACGACCGTCGGGTTGCGGCGCGGCGCCCGGCGGCAGGCGTTGATACCCCGCCAGTTGGCAGGCGATATCCACCAGCGCAATATTCGGCGCAGGGAAATGAATCCGGCGAATCTCCATCTCCAACCGGCTGCCCTTGAAGAGATTGGCAAACAGAAACTCATGCCGTTCCTCGAAGGCATCGCGCCCGAAGAAAGTCTTCCCGATGATGTTCGTAAACGACATCTGCGAGTCGCAATCCGCCGCATAGCCTGCCGAGTCGCCTCGGTTCCAGGCCTCCTGCTGGCGGCGGACGATTTCCATCACTTCGTCTTGCGCGTTTTTCATAGCAAATTACTCCTATTCCAGACCTTCATACTCTGTATTACACTTGTATAAATATCATGTCTCCCGTCTCAACGGGTCACGCCCAGCGTGACAAAAACCGTGACAAGATGACCGCCGCCCCGCCCCCCCTCTCCTTTGGCGAGTGGGTGCGCACCCGCCGCCGCCAACTCGACCTCACCCAGGCCGGGCTGGGCCAACGCGCCGGCTGCTCCGAAGCCGCCATTCGCAAAATCGAAGCCGAGGAACGCAAACCCTCCCGCCAACTGGCCGAACTGCTCGCCGCCGCCCTGCAAATTCCCCCCGAAAGCCGCGAGGCCTTCCTGCAAGCGGCGCGCGGCGTCCAAATCGAAGAGCATCCTCTCAAAAGCGGCGAACGCCCGCACAATCTCCCCACCCTGCTCACCTCAACCATTAACCGAACACGCGACCTTGCCGCCGTGATGAATCTGCTCAAAGACCCGGCCGTCCATCTCGTCACCCTGCTTGGCCCGCCCGGCATTGGCAAAACCCGCCTGAGCGTGGAGTGCGGCTATGCGTTGCTGGAGGACTTTGCCGATGGAATCTGGTTTGTGGATTTGACCAGCGTCACGCAAGCGGGCTTCTTCATCCCGACCGTTGCCCGCTCCCTGCCAGACCTCAACCTGCCTCCATCCCCCAACCTGACTCAACTCCTCAGCGGACTCCGCGGCAAGCGCCTCCTGCTCATCCTCGATAACTTCGAGCAAATTGTCGAAGGCGACTCGCTGGACGCGGCGCAAATGCTCCAGGCCTGCCCGCAGGTCAAACTGCTGGTCACCAGCCGCGCGCCGCTCAACCTGTATGGCGAACATGAATACCCGCTGCCGCCGCTTTCGGTGCCGCCGCCCCAAGCCGCTCCCCAATCCCTGATGGATTTCGAGGCGGTGCAGCTCTTCGCCGCCCGCGCGCGTCAGCGCCAGCCCGCTTTTCAAATCACTGCCGAAAACGCCCAGGCGATTATCACCATCTGCGCCCTGCTCGATGGCGTTCCCCTTGCCCTCGAATTGGCCGCTGCCAGTTTGCGCCAGATGAGCCTGAACGAACTCGCCAGTCTGTTGCAGCGCGGCGGCTGGCTGACGCACATTGCCAGCCCGGCCCGCGACCTGTCTGCCCGTCAGCGCAACCTCGAAAACCTGATTGACTGGAGTTACACCTTGCTTTCTCCCGCCCAGCAGGAATTTTTCTGCGCCCTGGGGGTATTTTCAGGCTGGTTCGACGTTGACTCTGCCGCCGCCCTGTGTCAGACCGATTCGCGCTCAGCGCGCCAACACATTCAGGCCCTGGCCAATCACTCCCTGCTCGAACAACAAATCATCGAAGGGCAAACCGCCTGGCGCATGTTGGAACTCATCCGCGAATACGCCTGTTCGCGGCTTTCCGCCGAACGCCGCGCTGGCCTGCAGCAACGCCGCGCCGAATATTTCGCCCAAACCTTGCGCCAACTGCGTCAGGGCGAATCGTCCAGCGCAACGCGGCAGGCATACTACCGCCTGCACATCCAGAATCTACTGGCGTCCTTTCGCTGGGCTATCGAGCAGGAACGCGCCGAATTGGGGTTTCAATTGCTGGAGTTTCTGGATGAGGTCTGGTCGGCGGGCGGATTCCTGCGCGAAGGACTGGCGCTGACCCATGCTCTGTTGCGCCTGCCCGATGATTCTCCCCCCAGAGAACGCATCCGCCGCCTGAACAGCGCCGCCGACCTGGCCTGGCAGCAAGCCGATTTCGATTCGGCCCTTTCCTATACCCAAAACGCGCTGGAGTTGGGCCGGGCGCACAACTGGAACGATGTGATTTGCGTCGCGCTGAACCGGCTGGGACGCATCTACATCGAGCAAGAACGCCTCGACCTGGCGTTGGACGCCCTGCAAGAATCAGCCTCGCTGGCGCATGAGCATCCTGAATGGCTGAACCCCGCCATCCCGCTGGCTCAACTGGGAGAAATTGCCCTCTTCCAGAACCGTCTCGAAGAATCCCGCGCCTTGCTCACCCATGCCCTTGAGCATCTGGAGCCGTCCATGTTCATTTTCCAGGCCATTGCCGCCACCGACCTGGCGGAAATTGCCCTCTTGCAGGGAGATTTTCCCCAGGCGCGCCGCTGGCTGGAACAGGCGCGCCCCTATGCCTCGCAGCACATCCGCCGCAGTCTGGTTTTCCTGTGCGCCCTGGCAGGCTACCTGGCCTTGAGCAGCGCAGACCCCTCCGCCCTGGCGCGGGCGGTCAGCCTGTATGCAGCCATCGAAGTCCTGAGCGAACGTTCAGGGGTCAAACTGATTTCGTTCTATCAAAATCTCAACGAGGAACGAAAAGCCCTGCTGCGGCAAAAACTCCCCCTGCAAGCCTGGCAGCCAGCCGAAGCCCTGGGCCTCTCCTGGAGTCGCGAACAGGTCTGGCAGGAAAGCGTTTTTGCCTGATAAAGACACTGAACGCGAAATTGATTGGGCATATTTACGAAGCGCCAATTAACCGGGGCTTCTGGAACAGCACTGCGTTCTGAGATGGGTCGGTGAGTAAAATGCCTTCTTCCGTTTCGTGATAGGGCAATCCCACTTCATTCACCCGCGCCCGGAAGGCTTGCCAGGCATCCAACGATGGAAGATTAAAGGCGATGTGCTTCAACCCGAGCGCATCGGGCGGTGGAGGCGGCGCGCCCTCGCCCTGCCAGGTGTTGTAGCCAATGTGGTGATGATAACCGCCCGCCGAGACCATGCCCATTCGAAAGCCCTTCCCTACGCCCATGTCGTCGAATCCGAGCAGGTCATAGTAAAAATGGCGCGTTTCGGCCAGGCTGGAGACGTACAGGTGGAAATGTCCCAGGCGTATTTCAGGCAGGAGAGGCGCATCGAGACGGTCATCCGGCGTCAGGTGGGAGAAGAGCGCATCCAGGTCGAGCGGCTCGCGCCCGTTGCTGGGGCGTCCATCGGCCCATTCGGCGCGGAATCCACCGCTTTCATCAAACAGGAAAATCCCATCTTCCGGCGATTCGCAATACAGTTCGATTTCGTTGCCTTCCGGGTCTGCCAGGTAGGTGGTCTTGGTCATCACATGGTCGGTGGGGGCGTTCGGCCACCTGAGGGCAAAGAGCCGCGCAATCGCCCTCGCCAACTCATGGCGGCTGGGGAACAGAATGGCGAAATGGTAAAGACCTGTCACACCCCGGTAACGCCTGCCATCCGACAGATGAGTCAGGCGCACCAGGTCGCGCCCGGCCACCCCCAGCCCGGCGCTGGTTTCGGTGCGCCAGTTTCGCTCCAACCTCAGTACATTCTGATAAAAGACAAGTTGATTTTCAAGGTCGGCAACTTTAAGGTGGACATAAGCGGGCAGAGTTTGCGGGCTAATCCGACGAGGAGAAATAGCGACAGGCAGGGGAGGATTCATGCGGTTATTCTACCATTTCGGACGAAGTCTATCCTGATTAGAAACCCAATGCTTCTTTGACAATAATCATCGTCGTGCGTCCGGGCATGGCCTCGCGGTGGACAATGAGCATTTTGCTGATGTTACTGTTCATGCCGTAGACTTGCAGGGCGCGCTCATCTTCCAAAGGGAGAGAATACTCACGGATACGCTTGAAGGCTTCATCCAGGTTGGGCACAATTTTCTGGGCGCCAACTACCCAAACGACATGCGCCGCGCTGGCAGCGTAACCAGCCAGCTGGCTGCCAGTGTTGGAGGCAATGACCACCGTACCGTCCTCGGTCACTGCCTGAACACTTCCGACCATCCATTTCGGCACGGCGCCCATCTTAATCATCTCCCGTCCTTGCGTAGCGCGGTTCATTTTGGAAAGCTTTACGCGCACCGAATCATAACGCTGGTCAATTTCGGCGGGAATTCCCAGGCTGTCGAGGGTGCGCGACGAAGAGGTAAAAACTTCTGCTCCTGATGGAATGATTTCCAACACTTTCGCCCGGGCCTCCTCGCCATTGGCGGCCAGAAAAACGCGAATTTGATTGGCCTCGAGTGCTTTGGCGGTGCGCTCAATTTGTTCGTCAGAGGCCAGACGGGCGTAGGCCATATTGGGGGTGAGTTGAGATTGTGTGGTCATCTTGACGCTCCTGTGAGTATATGATACTATACCGTTGTCTGATAAACAACTTATGTCGCTTATTAAACTATCGTTGCTTACATGCGTCAACCGCCAAAAAATAATATTCGTTGGGTAAGCAACACAGGAGACAAAATGTTGACTCTCCCCCCGACCGAAGAAAAACTCGACCCGCGCATCAAACGCACCAGGGCCTTGATTCAAAAGGCTTTTGGAGAATTATTGGCGGAAAAAGGATTCCGCGACATCACCGTGCAAGATATTACCGGGCGCGCCGAAGTCAACCGCGCCACTTTTTATGCGCATTACCCCGACAAATACGCCCTGCTGGAAGAAAACATTGCCCAGGCTTTTCGCGCCGAACTGGAAAAACGAACCTTGAGCGCCTGCCATTACAGCCCGGAGAATCTGCGCGCGCTGATAGAAACCGTCTGCGAATTTATCGACTACTCTCACAAACACTGCAAAGCCGCCGAGCAGCAATTTGATTCGCTGGTCGAAGGGCAAGTGAGATTGCAAATTCAAACTCTCATGGAACTCTGGCTGGCAAAAATGACCCCGGGCCCTCAAGGAAAACTCCAGGCAACTGCCGCAACCTGGGTTATCTATGGTCTGGCGCTCGACTGGAGCCGTCAGAAAGAGCGACAGACAGCCAGAAACTTTGCAGAACAGGTCTTGGGACTGGTGGCAGGCAACTTGAAGATACCAAAACAGGCAGAATTACAGGTTTGAAGTCGCCAGCAAGCAAAATTACCCCCCAGCGCGCAAAGTTTTCAGGCGAAAACGCTCCAGAAAAGCCTCAGCCACATCCTCGCGCAATTCCAGTGTCAGCCTCGTCTGGCCGACCTCCAGCGAACCCAGCCGAAACGGCTCCATCCGCTCCAGGTGCACCGTCCACCCCTCGCCGCGCACCACATCCTCAGCAGTCAAATCCCCGCCTAATTCCTGCAAATACTCCTTGAGCAGGAAAAATGGAATTCCGCGCATTTCGTGGACGATGGTTTTCATCCGCTTCCCCGGTTTCCGTTTTTCCGAATTCATCCGTTTCTGCGTCCGTTTCTCCGCTTCATCCGTTTACGCGTCCGTTTCTCCGCTTCATCCGTTTCCGCGTCCGTTTCTCCACTTCATCCGTTTCCGCGTCCGTTTCTCCGCTTCATCCGTTTCCGCGTCCATTTCTCCGCTTCATCCGTTTCCGCGTCCATTTCTCCACTTCATCCGGTTCCGCGTCCGTTTCTCCGCTTCATCCGTTTCTGCGTCCGTTTCTCCGCTTCATCCGTTTCCGCGTCCGTTTCTCCACTTCATCCGTTTCCGCGTCCGTTTCTCCGCTTCATCCGGTTCCGCGTCCGTTTCTCCACTTCATCCGTTTCCGCGTCCGT
>Ga0209172_10004351_pt1 | contig 19308 bp, 14 predicted proteins | sample LarsenN4metaG_FD_184113 | JGI IMG/M metagenome (GOLD analysis project Ga0209172, IMG submission 184113) | Hot spring sediment bacterial and archeal communities from British Columbia, Canada, to study Microbial Dark Matter (Phase II) - Larsen... ... | reverse complement strand
GCGCCGGCGACAGCCCGGAGTTCGAGATCGTCGGCGTCGTGCGCGACTACAAAGTCCGCACACCGGGCGAAGCGCCGCGGCCGATGCTGCACCTCGCGTGGCATCAGCGGCCGCGCAACGGTGGGATTCTCGCCTATCGATCGAGCGGGCCGGCCGACGCCATGCTCGAGCAAGTCGTCGCCGCGGCGCGGGCCGAGGTACCGGATTTGCTCGTCGTGCAATCGACGACGATGCGCCGCATGCGCGACTTGGTTTTGCTGCCCTTGATTGCCGGCAGCACGGCGGCCGCGGCGCTCGGCTCGCTCGCCCTCTTTCTCGCCGTGCTCGGCCTCTCAGGATTGGTCATCTACTGGGTCAACCGCCGTGCGCGCGAGATCGGTCTACGGATGGCGCTAGGCGCGGGCCGTCGCTCCGTGCTGCGCCTCATCGCCGTGCGCACGTTCGTGCTGATTGCGGCCGGGCTCGTCGTGGGCGGCGCGGCGTCCGTGTTTCTCGGCCGACTGCTCGAGCCGGCGCTTTACGTGCCGGCGTTCGATCCGCTGTCGTTGTCCGTCGGCGTGGGCGTATTGCTGCTCGCGGGCGTCGCGGCGAGTCTCGTGCCCGCGCGGCGGGCGACGTCTCGGCCGCAAGCTCCACGACGAGATCGGCGCGCTGGTCGCGGCGAGTCTCGTGCCCGCGCGGCGGGCGACGTCGATCGATCCGATGAGCGTGTTGCGGCAGGACTAGCTTAGCGCCGATCGCTCGCGGCCGTTGGTTGCGGCTGCTTTGCCGCTGTCAACGCTTGAGCTTCGGATCGATCTTCGCGCGCGCCCGTTGCGCGCGATGGATTTCCTTCCAGCGCGCCTTCGAGCGGCCCGCGAGAATCGGATCGCGCTTGCGCTCGGCGGCCGCGATCTCGGCGAGCAGCTTGCGGTAGCTCGCGAGCCGCTCGGCCGGCAGCTCGCCGCTCTCGACGGCGGCGAGCACGGCGCACCCAGGCTCGCTCTCGTGCGCGCAATCGCGGAACCGGCAGCGCTCGGCGAACGCGGCGACGTCGGCGAAGCTCGTCTCGATGCCGCCCGCGTCATCGAGCAAGCCCAGCTCGCGCATGCCCGGCGTGTCGATGAGCACGCCCCCGCCCGGCAGCACGACGAGCTGGCGCGCCGTCGTCGTGTGGCGCCCGCGCTCGTCGTCGCGCAAGCCCCCGACGGCCTGCACCTCGCGCCCGAGCAGCCGATTCGTCAGCGACGACTTGCCGACGCCGGACGAGCCGATGAAGCCGACGGTCTTACCAGGCGCGATGTACTCGCGCAGCGCTTCGACGCCCTCGCCCGTCGCCGCGCTCGAGCGCACGACGGGCACGCCGAGCGCGACGCGATCGATCGCTTCGAGCATCGGCTCGAGCTCCGCTTCGAGATCCACCTTGTTCAAAACGATGACGGGCTCGGCGCCGCTGTTCCAGACGGCCGCGACGTAGCGCTCGAGCCGCCGCTCGTTGAAGTCGCGATTGACGGCCGTGACGACGAAGAACACGTCGACGTTGACGGCAACGACTTGCGGCTCGGCGAGCGTGCCCGCGGCACGCCGTAACAACGCCGTGCGACGCTCGAGCACGTGCTGGATCGAAGCGCGATCGGTGCCGTCGACCACCGCAACCCAGTCGCCGACGACGGGCCGCTCGGCTTTCGTCAGCGAGCCGAGCAATTTGCCGGTGAGGTCGCCGAGCGGCGCGCGGCAACCCGCAAGATGGAAGCTGCTCTGCCCCTCCGCGACGACGCGCGCCGGGACGAGCTGCGGATTTCCGAGCCGCTCGAGCTGCGAGGCGAAGAAGTCGTCGAAGCCTAGGGAGGCGAGTGTCGTCAAGCGTCGCACGTCTGCAACTTTGCGTCTTGCGGATTATGCGCCCGGCGCGGCGTGGACGGCGCCGGCCGCGGGGCTTGCCCTGCCGGGACGCGCGGCGTATAACGTCGCCCTCCAAATCCGCTTGCACGCGCAGCCGGCGCGGCCGTCCCGAGGCCGCCGATGGTAAACTGGCCGCGTCGCTTCTGCGGCACGTCGGGGTGTAGCTCAGCCTGGTAGAGCACTGCGTTCGGGACGCAGGGGTCGTAGGTTCAAATCCTGTCACCCCGACCAATAATCCTTGCTGCGTTCAGGACGGCAACGATCCGACCATGCAGTCTAAGGAAGGAGACCGTCATGCAGACCCGTTCGGCCAAGCGACAGGCCATCGAGGCGATAGAGCAGCTCCCAGACAACGTCCCAATGGACGAGATCGTCTACCGGCTCTACGTGCTCAACAAGGTTCAGCAGGGCTTGGGCGATGTCGACGCTGGCCGCGTTCTATCGAATGAGACTCTCGCCGCCGAGATCGAGCAGTGGTAAGGCAGGATGGTGATCTGGACGGCGCGAGCGCGCGCAGATCTTAAAGCCATCCACGACTACATCGCCAAGGATTCACCAGTCAACGCCAAGCGCGTCGTCCGCGAGATGCATCGCAAGGCGAGGGAGCTTGCAGAGACACCGTTTATCGGGCGAATCGTGCCCGAGCTCGAGGATCCCGATATCCGCGAGATCCCAAGTTGCTCGTGGCGCATTATTTACCAACTGCGCGAGAAACGCGTGTTCGTGCTCACGGTAATCCATAAGCGCAGGCAGCCGACCGCGGGCGATATCACGGCCTAAGCATCGGGGTCGAACACCGGACCCGTCCCGTGAACGACGTCGTCTTCAAAGTAAACGAAGGGGCTTGGGAAGGGTTGCGCCAGTATCTTGAGCTGAACCTGTAACCGGTCGGCTTAAAGGCTTCCTCCGGTGTCCAGCTCTTTCACGTTGATGTTCACGGACGGCCGTTCGGTCGTCACCTTGTACTCGCTGCCCGCGCGTACATTGGTTTCCCCCTTCGGCGGCCGGTTTTGCTTATCGGCTTACCGTAATGCTCGCTTGAGCGTCCAACGGGCCAAACTGATCCCTGCCAACGCCGTTGGGGGCGGTCGGCACTACCAATTTCACCCAGACGGCATCCGGACCCTTGAAATACGAAGTCTCGGTCGCCTTGCGCAGGGCGTCGAGGCTGTCCTGCTGCTTCCCGGAGGTCGCGTTGGCGAAACCCGGCAGCTCGAACACGACCCATGAGTCTTTGGCCATTTCGCTCAAGCTGATGGCAACTTCCGGTCTTTCGGTCTTCACACGGATCTCGGTACCGGCGCGCACCGTGCTCTGGTTGGCCGTGACTTTGAAGTCCTTGCCATTGCGGCTCAGGACAATTGGCTGTTGAGGAGCAGCCGCCCGCGGAGGCGCAGCGCGCGCAGGCGCAGCCGCAGCTGACCGCACAGGAACGTCTCTCAGCGCAAGACCAGCACCCCTCGTGGGTCCGGGCCTCGTGATGCTGAACCGAACGCGTCCGATATCACCCGTGCACACAGAGGCGTTCCAGGTGGGATGAATCTCGCAGGTGTCGTCCGTGGCGACGCTGTCGTTCTCGCCGTCGTGGAGCAGGACATAGGAGTCAGGGATACCGGTCGTCGAACCGTCCAGATCGTGGATCGCCAAGCTCCGGTAGGCCACGGCACCCCGGTTGTCACTATCGAACCGGGGGTCGATTTTCGGAAAGTACACGGGCTTGGCATTGACGAACTTCGCACCCTTCACGGTGTTTTCGGTCGTAACCCCGGCGCCCGTGAACAACAGCCATGAAAGCGCTCCCGATCCGCGCTGCTTGTTGTCCTGGAAATTCACGAAGGTCGTGTTCACCACGTCATGACGGTAGTCGTAGTACTCGTAGGCGTGGATCGGGTAATCCGGAATCAAGGGTTTCGGCAGGCTGCGGCCGTAGGCAATTTCCTCCGGCGTTACAGGGTTGCCGATGTTGTCGGTTTCGCCCACGAAGAGGGAATCAACCACCAGTGAGGTAAACAAATCATCGCCGAAGGAACCGGTTGAATGCGTGAAACCAATGGCGTTGTCCGCCGACTTCAGGTTCCTGAAAACGTGCCGTTCGCCTCGGCCCCAGACGCCGCCATTGCGGTTCTTGTAGGTGGTGAGATTCTCGAAGAGCGCATCGACGCTCTTGCTGTTCGGGTCAGCAGGGTCAACCTTCGGCATGTACGAGGGGCCGGCCAACCCGAAGACGTTTTCCACATTGATGTTCCGGTCGAACATGAACCCGTCGTAGTTCGAGTGTGCGACGTTGCCCTTGAACTCGCGCAGCGGCGTGCGACGCGGCCAGATCGTCTGAGCAATCTCCGTGCCCTCGAACTGACCGTTCGGGTGCTCCGGCAACGACAACCAAAAGCCATTCTCCTCGGAGCCGGCGGCCACGTTGTCGATGAAGGTGTTGTCCGGATTGGTGATCCAGTAAGCCGCCACCGTGTTGTCCGAAGGCAGCAGGGTGTCCTTGCCGGAAATGCTGGCTTGCCTGATGGCCTGGCGATTCTCGTACGAAGGGTCGAGCTCTCCGTTCGGGGCGAGATTGTACGGGACGCATTTCTTGGTGGGATGGCACTTGATCTGGATGGCGAGGTTCCTGACGAACTCGTTGCCGTGCTCGATGCCGTCCTCCAGGAAGAAGCAGTGACCGACGATGTTGTAGGTCACGTTGTTCTCGACGCGCAGGAAGTTCGTGCCGTGCACCGTCACGCAGCGGTTGTACGTGTCGTGGATGGAGGCGTTCTTGATGTACTGGCCCTTCGCGTCACCCACCAGATGCCAGTGGATCGGATAGCGGGCCAGCGTCATGTGCTGGCCCATGCGGTTCAGCTCGACGCCCGAGACGAACATCTTGCTCGACGGCATCGCCATGATGTGCCCGCCGAAGTGGGTCTGTGCCGCATCAGCCGACGCCTGGATCTTGATGTTGCGCGTGAGCAGACCCACCTCACCGCGTTCATCCACGCCGAAGGTGATCTCGCCGAAGTGCATGTAGTCGAGCTTGCGGTCGAGCGTGATCTTGTTGCCGCTGATGGCGGCGATCGTGCGCCGTTCGGCCTGGCGCGGATCGAAGTCCGTCGACGCGAGAACGATCTCGTCACCGGCGCGCCAGCCCGAAGCGTCCAGTACTTCGATCGACGTGCTGCCGGCTTTCGCCGTGCTGCTGAGCTTGGTCCAAGCGTGGGTGCGATCGCCGTGCAGGTTCAGGGTGCCGCCCGAGATCATGATCCCGCGGTCGCCCATGCCGGCCATGACGTCTTCGTTTAAGACGGTGTTGGTGAAGGTGATCGTCGCGTTGCGCGTATGCGGCCTCGCTTCGCTGCCGATCGCGAGCTCGCCGTGCAGCATGATCCACTCGGTCGTCAGCTCGAGGTCGGCGTCGTTCGAGAACGTGAGCTTGCCGTCGATCGACAGACCGCCGAGCGGCGGCGGGCTGACGTCGAGGATCACGTCCTTGTCTCTGCCGATGATGACCTTGTCGCCTGCGACGGGCACCTTGCGGTTGGGCCAGGTATTCGGATCGGACCAGTTCGTCGGCTGTGCCGGCGGCCCGGCATTTTGTGCCTGCGCGAACGCGCCGCCGATCAAGAACGCAGGAACGAGCGACATCAGGACGAACGAGCGATTCTTCTTGGTCATGACATCAACCCCCAGAACAACCTGAAGATGACCGAGCGCTTCAGCGGCAGAGCATAGCCTGAAGCCTTCACGCACGCGACGCGTTGTTATGATGGCGGTTCACATCGAGCAACCGGGTATCTTCAGCCGTGAATCGCGCGCCTTCCCTTCGTGTCCTCTCTTCGATGGCGGGTCGCAAGCTACTGGGCGACTTGATCGCGAAGTTCGAGGCAACTTCGGAGCATCGCGTCTCGCTCGAGTCCGTCGGCGGCGTCGACGCCGCGAAGCGCGTGCGCGCCGGTGAGCCGTTCGACGTCGTCGTGCTTGCGCGCGAAGTCATCGACGACCTGATCGGCGCGGCGCGAATCGCGCCGGGAAGCCGCGTGGATATCTGGGTCTCGGCGATCGGCGTCGCAGTCCGCGCGGGCGCCGCTCGCCCGGACGTCAGCTCCGCCGCGGGGGTCAAGGCGGCGGTTCTCGCAGCGCGCGCCGTCGGATACTCCACCGGCCCGAGCGGGCAGTATCTCGCGAAGCTGTTCGCGAGCTGGGACACCGACGGCCGGCTCAAGGATCGCATCACGGTAGCGCCGCCCGGCGTACCGGTCGGAAGCCTCGTCGCGCGCGGCGACATCGACCTCGCCTTTCAGCAGCTCAGCGAGCTTGGCGGCGATGGCATCGATGTCGTGGGGCCGCTGCCGCCCGACATCCAAATGCTCACGACGTTTTCCGGCGGTGTGGCGCTGAGCTCGGCACAGCCGGATGCGGCACGTGAGCTGCTGGCCTTCTTGGGATCGCCCGCGCTCAGGACCATCAAGCAAGCGCACGGGATGGACGCGGCTTAGGAGAAACGCCCGACCGAGCGGAGGCGCCGACGCGCAACAGCTCTGCCGTGAAACTTGGCGTCTTTGTCGCAAGCCAGCGTTGCTGGGGGCGAAGCAGAAACGCGCGAACTTCTGCTCTGGGAGCCGCGGCGCAGGGTCAAGGCATCGCGCGCCGTTTCAGCACGATGATCCTCTCCAGTCTTAGCGGCCTGACGTCGCCGGGCGTTATCGTCCGGCCGCCGCCGGCCTCGAAATGCAGCTGATACCAGGCCTCCGCGATCGCCGATGAGGCGCAAGCACGCGTGGGCGGGGACCACGGCGCAGCGATCAGGTTGCCCGGAATCCTCGGGAGGATGGCAGTCACCCGCTGAGCACTCTCCCGCGAAGGTCGTGCTGTGACGGCTGGCACGGGCAGACGAGTCGTTGACGAGTCCCTGTCGCTCGACACGATTCGATTGACCTGCTACAACACAATAAGCTAGTTATCGCACAGCACAATAAGCTAGTTCGAGCAGGCCGACCCCACGTGGGAAAAAATCCAAGTTGGCGACCCCACAGGAAAAACTAGCCGATTCTTTGGAAGTCCTTGAAGCATTGCAGGCCAAAGGCGTCGTCGCCGTTCGTTCATCGGATCTCAGCCGGACGCACCGCGAACGCCTCTTGAAGAACGGCTTCCTGAAAGAAGTGATGAAGGGCTGGTACGTCCCGGCCCGTCCCGAAGAGCGCGCGAGCGAGAGCACGGCCTGGTACGCATCCTTCTGGAATTTCTGCGCCGCCTATCTCGAAGCCCGATTTGCCGATCAATGGTGCTTGTCGCCCGAGCAATCGCTATTCCTGCATGTTGGACAGCGGACCGTGCCAAAGCAGCTTCTCGTGCGTGCTCCAAAAGGCCGCAACAACGCGACATCCCTTCCCTACGACACGTCGCTCTTCGAGCTGCGCGCCGGGCTTCCGCCGGACGGAAGCCGCGAAGTGGTGCACGGCCTGCGCGTGTACTCGCTGCCGGCCGCGATCGTCCACAGCGGCGCGCTGCTATTCGCGGAGAACGCGGCCGAGGCACGGGCGGCGCTTGCGGCGGTGCGCGACTCGTCGGACGTGCTTGCCATCCTGCTCGAAGGCGGTCACTCGACGATCGCCGGAAGAGTGGCGGGAGCGTTCCGCAATATCGGACGCGACCGGATCGCCGATGAAATCGTGAGCACGATGAAAGGCGCCGGCTACCCAGTGCGCGAAACCGACCCGTTCGCAAGGCCCGCACCGTTCACGTTCGCAGCGCGCGAACCGTCGCCCTGGGTCACGCGCATGCGTCTGATGTGGCATGACATGCGCGAAAAGATCGACCCGCTATTTCCGGCCGCGCCCAGCACGCCGCGCGGGATCAGGCAATATATGCAGCGCGTCGAGGACATGTACGTAACCGACGCCTATCACTCCCTTTCGATCGAGGGCTACCGAGTGAGCGCGGAGCTCATCGAGCGCGTGCGCGCGGTAAGCTGGAACCCGGACGACATCGAGCAGGACCGCGAGCAGCGCGACGCGCTGGCCGCCCGCGGTTACTACGACGCGTTCCAAGCGGTCAAGAAGAGCGTCGAGAAAGTCCTCGAAGGACAGAACGCCGGCGAGGTTGCAGGTCGCGATCACGGATCGTGGTATCGCGAGCTGTTTTCGCCGAGCGTGACGGCAGGCCTCATCGGTGCGGCCGATCTCGCCGGTTACCGCACCGGGCCCGTCCTCGTCCGAAATTCACATCATGTGCCGCCGTCGCGCGAAGCCGTGCGGGACCTGATGCCGCTGCTCTTCGACCTCCTGGCGCAAGAGCAGCAACCATCCGTCCGCGTCGTGCTTGGGCGCTTCGTGTTCGTCTACATCCATCCGTACTTCGACGGCAACGGCAGAATGGGCCGCTTCCTCATGAACGTGATGCTGGCCTCCGGCGGCTACCCTTGGACCGTGATCCCGGCCGAGCGTCGTAGCGAGTACGTCAAGGCGCTGGAAGCCGCCAGCGTCGACGGCAAGATCGAGCCCTTCGCGAGATTCCTGGGCGGCCTCGTCAAAGACAATCTCGAGGGCAAGCCGTCGCCCGCGGTTCCGGACTGAGCGTCCGCGACCGGGCTCGTCGGCACGCTCGCCCTGCGCCGCGTGCTCGCGCGCGCCGTCTTCGGAATCGGCGCGCTCGATCCCTTGGTCGTCATCGGGTCGGCCGTGCTCGTGCTGGGCGCTACCGCTTTCGTCGCGTGCGTCCTGCCCGCACGGCGTGCGGCGCGTGTGAATCCGGCGGTCGCGTTGAACCGGTAGGCTGCCTTTGACCGGTGGCGAGCCAAAGGCGTCACTCGTCGCGCAGCGCAGCCATCGGGTCGACGCGCGCGGCGCGGCGGGCCGGCAGGTAGGCCGCCCCGGCGGCCACGAGCAAGAGCAGCGCCGCCGTGCCCGCGAACGTCAGCGGGTCGGCCGGCGTAACGCCGAACAGGAAGGACGCGAGCGTGCGCGTCACGGCGAGCGCGCCGACCACGCCGAGCACGAGCCCCAGCACGGCGAGCCGCATCGCGCCGCCCACCACGGAGCGCAACACCGTGGACTGCTGCGCGCCGAGCGCCATGCGCACGCCGATCTCGGGCGTGCGTTGTGCCACCGAATACGACAGCACGCCGTAGAGTCCGGCGGCCGCGAGCACGAGCGCGAGCACCGCAAAGGCGCCGACGAGCGTGAGCTGCGTGTTGCGGTTCGCGAGCTCCGTGTCGATGACGTCGCTCATCGCGCGCACGCTCGAGACGGGTTGCTCCGCGTCGACCGCCCACACTGCGGCGCGAACGGCTGAGGCCAGCGTCAGCGGGTCGACGCGCGTGCGTATGAGCAAGTGCTTCGGCCAGAAGAACGGCGCGTCGATGACGTTCTGATTGGCCGCGAGATAGAGCTCGGGCTCGGGCGCCACGTCGAGCCCCATCTGCCGCATGTCGCCGACGACGCCGATCACGGTGAGCCACGTGTCGCCGCCCTGACCGATCCTGAAACGCTTGCCGACGGGATCTCCCTCGGGCCAATGCCTGCGCGCCATGCTCTCGTTGATCACCGCGGCAAGCGGCGAGTCGATCGTGTCGCGCGAATCGAAATATCGCCCGCCGACGAGCGGCAGTCCGAGCGTTTCGAGATAACCCGGCGTCGCGACGCGGTCGCTGACGATGTGCTCCGTGATGTTCTCTGGCGCGATCGCCGGGCCGCCTTCGATCGCGACCGCCACGCGCCCGCCCTTGAACGTGAGCGGCGCGTAGTTCGCGTAGCCCGCATCCATGACGCCGGGCAGCGCGCGCACGCGCTCGAGCACACGCTCGTAGAATGCCGTTCGAGCCGGGAGCTCCGCGTACTTCGAAGCCGGCAGCGCCGTTTCGGCGATGAGCAGGCTCTGCGCGCGAAAGCCCGGGTCCGTCGTCAGCACCTGCGCATAGCTGCGAAGCAGCAGGCCCGCGGCCGCGAGCAGCACGACCGTGAGCGTGATCTCGGCGACGACGAGCGCGGGCCCGAAGCGGCCGCTCGCTCGGAGACCTCGGCCTCCGACCTTCTTCAAGGCGCCGGCCAGGCCGACCCGCGCCGTGGCGAGCGCGGGCACCACGCCGAACAGCGGCACGGTGCAGAGCGCGATCGCGGCGCCGAACGCGAGCACGCGCCAGTCGAGGCTCGGGCTCGTGCCTCCGGGGAACGTGTCCGGCACGAGGCGCGCGAGATAGCGGAGCGCGATCGCCGCGAGCACCGTGCCGAGCGCGAGGCCGGCGCCCGCGAGCACGGCGCTTTCCGTCACGAGCTGGCGCACGACGCGACCGTGGCCGGCGCCGAGCGCCCTGCGCAACGCGATTTCCTTCGCACGGCCCGCGCTGCGCGCGAGCAGGAGATTCGCGACGTTGGCGCACGCAATCAGGAGCAGTATCCCGACGGCACCGAGCAACATCAGCAGCGTCGGCCGCGACTCGCGCGCGAGGTGCTCGTGCAGCGGTTCGACGCGAACGGTCGCGCCTCGATTCGATGGATACTCCTCCGCCAGGGCCGCCGCGATCGTCGTCATCTCCGCTTGCGCCTGCTGCCGCGTGACTCGGGGCGCGAGGCGGCCGACGACGTACATGTAATAGGCGTCACGCCGGGCGAGCTCCGCCGTGAACGCCGTGGGAACCCAGACGTCGATCTCGCCGGCGAAGAGCGTCGACGGCGTCTTGAAGTCGGGCGGCACGACGCCGATCACCGTGTAGCTCGCGCCGTCGAGCGTGATCTCGCGGCCGACGACGTCCGGATCGGCGCCGAAGCGGCGAATCCAGAGGCTTTCGCCGATGACGGCGACGGGCGTCGTCTCGGCGATCTCGTCGTCGCCGAACGTCCGCCCCACGAGCGGCTGCAGGCCGACGACCGAGAACAGGTTCGGCGTCGTGCGCGCCGCGTCGAGCCGCTCGGGCTCGCCCTCGCCCGTGAGGTTGTACGTCAAGTTCACGAACCCGGCCAGGCCTTCGAACGAGCGGCTGCGCGCTTTCCAGTCGCCGAAGTTGGCAGGCGCCGGCTCTACGCGCTGCGGCCCGCCGTTGGCCGCGAAGCTCTCCCAGAGCACGAAAAGCCGGTCGGGCTCCACGAACGGCAGCGGCCGCAGCACCACGGCGCTCACGACGCTGAAGATCGCCGTGTTCGCGCCGATGCCGAGCGCGAGAATCAGGATCGCGAGCGCCGTGAAGCCCGGAGTGCGGCGCAGCGTGCGGAGCGCGTAGCCGGTATCGCGCTTGAGACTGTCGAGGTTGGCCATGCGCGCTGGGATACGCGGGCTCGAAAAAAGGTTACACGTGCGCCCGGCTCGGCCGGCCTCTGACCGGCCAAGGTCCGGTTACACGACCGGCGCGAGCGCGCGCCGGTAGACGAGAAACCGCCGCTGGTCGCGGCTGAAGTCCGCGCCCGGGTCGCGGCGGAAACCGCACCGTTCGTAGAGCCGCTGCGCGTCGTCCATCGCGGGCTGTGTCCAGAGCACGACGCCCCGTGCCCCCATCGTCTCGGCGCGCGTTAGCGCCGCCTCGACCAATGCGCGCCCGATGCCGTTACCGCGAGCGTCGTGTCGCACGCAGAGGAGATGGAACTCCACTTCGTGCGCGCCTGCGAGTCGCTTCGCCGGTGAGTCGGGCGTCACGAGCGTCAGAGTGCCGAGCATCGCGCCCGTCCGATCGCAAGCCGCGAGCACTACGCCGCGTGACCGGACGGCCGATGCGCGAAACATCGTCTCCGCTATGTCCGGGGCCGTGAAACCGGCGTCGACGTACGACTCATGCAGCAGCGCTTCGAGTGCCGCGTCGGCGTGGGGCGAGTTCTGAATCGGCTCGATTCGAATCGTCATGCGTTCGCTTCGTGCTCACGGCAACTTCCGTGGCAGGCACGAATCCTGGCGGGCCTGGATCATAGCGCGGTCGCACTACGCGTGGACGCAGTCGAAGCCGGCTTCGCCAACCAAGCGGCGCGTGCCGGCCTGCTCCCGTTTATGGCACACTGCAGCGCAGCAAAGGAGGCGGCGCATGGCGTTCGTGGAGCATTTGCCCGGGGCGTTTCGTTTGCTGCGCACGCACACGGCGTTCGCCGTGCACGCGGTGTTGATCCTCGCGCTCGGCATCGGCGCGACATCGGCCGTGTTCAGCCTGATTCACGGGGCGCTGCTCACGCCTCCGCCGTACGCCGAGCCCGAGCGGCTCGTGCTGATCTCGCCGCGCGCCACCACCGAGCGCGCGGTCCCGCAAGCCTGGTCGCAAGATCAATACGAGGGTTGGCGAGACGCGGAGTCGCTCGAGTCCGTCGCAGGCTACCGCTGGATGTTCAACTTCCTCGTGCTCGAGGACGGCAGCGAAGCGCTCGAAGGGATGCTCGTGACGCCGCAGTACTTCGACGTCACGGGGCTCGCGCCACGCATCGGCCGCGCGTTTGCCGAAAGCGACGTCGCGAACCCCGAAGCGCCCTCCATCATCATCAGTCACGATCTTTGGCAACGGCAGTTCGACGGCGATCCGTCCGTCGTCGGACGAACGGTGCGCCTGTCGCGCGACGCGCCGCGCACGGTCATCGGGGTGATGCCGCCGGACGTGCGTTTCCTGCCCTCGCCTGGCGTTGCCGCAGAGCCGAACTACGACCTGCACGCGAAGGTCGATTACTGGATTCCGATCTTCACGGGACCTCAGGCACCGCCGCGCACCGCCGCGTGGCTCAACGTCGTCGCGCGACTGCGCGACGGTTACACGGCAGCAGACGCCGAAGCCGAGCTCGCCGTGATCACCGCGCGCCAAGCGCAAGAGAGCGAAGCGCTGCGCGGCGTGGCGGCCACCGTGGAGCCCGTCACGAGCGTCTTGAACACCGACGGCAGCAGAATTTTGCTGCCGCTCCTCGCCGCCGCCGTGCTCGTGCTCTTGATCTCGTGCGGCAACGCAGCTGCGCTGCTTTTAGTCCGCGGCCTCAAGCACCGGCACGAATACGGAGTGCGCAGCGCGATCGGCGCGAATCGAGCTGCGCTGTTCAAGCAGGTGCTCGGCGAGAGCCTGCTGCTCGCGACGCTGGGTGGAGCGCTCGGTGTTGCGCTCGGCGCCGTCGTGGTCGCGCTGTTCAAGTCGATCGCCGGCGACGCGATCCCGCGGCTCGACGAGGTAAGCCTCGGCTCGCCGATACTGCTGTTCGGGGTCGGCGCGGCGCTCGCCGCCTGCCTGCTCGCGGGCTTTTTCCCCGCCTGGCACGCCTCGCGCCTCGATCCCGTCGACGCATTGCGCGACGGTGAGTCGAAGAGCACCGCCGGCCGCGCACAGCGCCGAGTGCTTGGCGGCGTGCTCGTGCTTCAGATGTCGTTGACGTTCGCGCTGCTCGTCGTCGCCGGTTTGCTCGTGCGCACCATGCACAACGTCGACGCCGTCGCGGCCGGCTTCGATACGAGCAACGTCGTCACGATGAGCGTCACCGCGGTCGATGGCGATTGGGCGGATTTTCACGAGCGCGCGCTCGAGCGCGTTTCGGCGCTGCCGGGCGTCGACAGCGCGGCGTTCGCATGGGGCGTGCCGCTCACCGGCAACAACTGGGGCGGACGCGTCGAGGTCGAGGGATACGCGCCGACCGACGGTTCCGCGCCCCAAGTCGCAGTGCCGTTGCGCTCCGTGACGCCCGGGTACTTCGCGCTGCTCGGCCAAACCATCGAGGACGGCCGCGATTTCACGTCCCTCGATCGCCGAAGCGGTGCGCCGCAACCGAACGCCGCGAGCACGGACCGGCTCGTCGCGATCGTCAATCGAACGTTCGCCGACCGCTACTGGCCGGACGGCAACGCCATCGGCAAGAGACTCTGGCGAGGCTCTCGCGAGCAACCCGCGCTCGAAGTCGTCGGCGTCGTGAGCGACACGCGCACGAACGATCTCACGCGCGCGCCCGAGCCCGAGGTCTACGTGCCGCTGTGGCAAGCGCAAGCTTTTTCGAAGCACCTCGTCGTGCGCTCGAACGTGGAGCCGGCTTCCGTCATCGGAGCCGTGCAACGCGAGCTCAAAGCGCTGCTTCCGACGGTCGGCATCGAGACCGTGCAAACGCTCGACGAGATTCGCGCGAGCTCGCTCGCGCCGCGCACGTTCGCAATGCGCCTCCTCGTCGGCTTCGCGGCCGTCGCGAGCCTGCTCACGCTCGCAGGCGTCTACAGCGTGCTGTCGCTGTCCGTGACGGCGCGCCGGCGAGAAATCGCGATCCGCTCGGCGATGGGCGCAGCACGCGGCACGATCATGAGCATGATCCTGTACGACGGCGTGAAGCTGATTGCGAGCGGAATCGTCATCGGGCTCGGCATCGCGTTCGTGTTGTCACGCGCGCTCGAGGCGCTGCTGTTTGGCGTCGGCCCCGCAGACCCGGCAACGCTCGCGGCGGCAGCGCTCGCGTTCGTGGCCGTCGCGCTGCTCGCGTGCTGCCTGCCGGCCGCACGTGCTGCGCGCGTGCAGCCGGCGGAGGCGCTCAAGAGCGAGTGAGCCCGTTTCCTGCGCGTCGAAACCGCGCTCGCTAGCCGCTCGGCTCCTCGTCCTGCCCCTCGTCGCCGGGATCGGGCCAACTGAACACGGCTTCGAGCGGTTTACCGAAAACGCGCGCGATCTTGAACGCGACTTCCAGCGACGGCGAATACTTGCCGAGCTCGATGGCGTTGATGGTTTGCCGCGTCACGTTCACGCGCTCGGCCAGATCTTGCTGCGTCATCTCGTCGTGCTCGAACCGAAGCTTGCGGATGCGGTTCTGGATACGGGTTTTACCCATGCTCAAAAACCGCGGCGATAGTAGTAGATGCGCATCGCATAGTTGACGATCTCGGCAACGACGAAAGACAACAGCACCACGAAGCCGAGCCCGACCTCGTTGGCGCCGGCGTGAATCGTCAGGAATATGCCGCCGAGGCTCAAAATCACGAACACGTACCAGGCGATCGCGCGGCTCTTGAGCTCGATCAACTGCTCGCGCTCGTCCTTGGGCGTCTTGGCTTCGAGCGGGGAGCGTACCCTCATGACGATGGCGACGATGATTTGAATCGCGACGAACGTCGCAATCATCAGCAGCAACACGTGCAAGACCCACATGTCGGGCGGCGGCGCGAGCAAGCGCGTCGGCGAGATGTGGAGCACGAACAGGATCAGCACGAAGATCAGGGTGATCAACGTGGCCCAGGCGCGTTTTTCCCGAAATGACATCGTCAAGGCCGCCTGCTGACAAAAATGACGGACGCAACGTATGAAATTTCTGATTCTGTGTCAATAATTTCTAACTCTGAGTAAAACTTTATTGACATTCTCTGCCGGCCGAGGAGAATGGGCGACCCGGCGATTCCCAGACGAGGCGCGACATGAAACGCAGCAGCAAGGTCCTTTTGATCGCGGGCGGTGTCGCCGTCGCGCTTATCGGTGGCGCTCACTTGCTGCAGATGCTGGAGCATGGACACCTAGCCAACCTGCACGGAGCAGCCGGGCTGCACGGCCGGGCCGGCATCCACGCGAGCGGTCCGGCCGCAGAAATGGTCGGAAACGGCGGCGGCGACCCGCTCGCGAACGCCCGAGCCCGCGACGGTGTCGCGGCGATCGGCACGCGTTGGAACGAAGCGGCCTTCGCCGAGACGGTCGCGCTCTACACGGACGTGCACCGCGGCGTCGAATGGCCGGGCGTTCTCGACCCAGAGCTCGTCCGCTACGGCCCCGGCGCGGAGCAAACGTTCGCGCTCTACCGGCCGGAGCAGGAATTCAGCGAGCCCGGCCCCGTGTTCGTGTTTCTGCACGGCAATGGGCTCGGCAACGGCGACCGCATCGCGCCCGGCAGCGACGGCCTCATCTACAGCCATCTCGGCAAGCTCGGTGCGCTGGCCGGCGGCATCGGCGTGTCGATGAGCTATCGAGTGCCGAGCGGGAGAGCCGGCGACGGCACGTTTGCCGCGCTCGAGGCAGGCGCAGAGGATCTGCGCAGCGTCATCGAGTGGCTCGTCGGAAACGTCTCGTCGTACGGCGGCGATCCGGGCACGATCGTCGTCGTAGCCAACTCCGAGGCGGCGGCGACGACGGCCGCGTATCTGTTCAACGAAGACTGGCAGACGGATTCCGGACCGAAAATCGCCGCCGCGATTCTGGCCTCGGGGCTGTTCAACTCCGTCGCGCCGGCGATCGAGCAGCTCGTGCTCGCCTACGAAGGCGAGCGCGTGCCTCTGGCGCTCTGGACCGCGCAATACGACACCGCCGAAGTCGCCTCGGGCATCGACGATCTTCACGAGATGCTGTGCCGCAAGTACGCGGGGTGCCCATGGACCGACGATCTCGCGGGCCACAATCATGTTTCGCACATCATGAGTCTCGGCACGGCCGACACGTCTGCCCTAAATGCGTTCATCCGCTTCTACCATACGGTGCGCTAGGGCTCGGCCGTCAGGGAAGCCCACGCCGGAACCGACGCTCCGGCACGGCTCGTTTCGACGCGTTTCGGTTTCCACGTACAGTCGAGGCGCGCGCGATGGCAGAGTATTGGCGCGAAATCCAGAGAGAAGCAGGACCGCGCCATGACTGCCGTCACTCGCTGCCTCGCGGCCCGCAACCGCGGCGCCCGAAACGTTGCACGCAAGATGGGTCTCGCCGCGATCACGGCCGCGTTGGCGATCGCCTTGGCGGGCACGGCCTCGACGCAGCCGCCCGGCGCTGCGGAGACGCCGCGCCCCACCGTCCCGATCAAGGAGCTGATGGAGACGACGATCACCGACGCGTCGAACACGATTTGGGGCGCCTACGATCCGCCGGCGTCGTCCGAACAATGGGCCGCGATCGAGCGAGCGGCGCTCGCGCTGATCGAAGCGGCGAAGGTGAACGCCGTCGGCGGAACGGGGCCCATGGACGGCGAATGGGCCAAGCAGCCCGCATGGAAACCGTTCAACGACGCCATGCTGCAAGCGAGCGAGGCAGCGCTCGCCGCGAGCCGCGCCAAGGATCACGACGCGCTCCTCGCCGCCGGCGACGCGCTGTATCCACCGTGCGAGGGCTGTCACAAGCTGTTCAATCCCGGCGTCGTCAATCAGGAGTGACTCGCCGCACGGCGCGCGAATCGCCGAGGCGCCCGGCGCGGGAATGAAACGTGGCCGCGGCTAAGGCAAGGCGAGCACCTGAATCCGGCTCTCCGTCGCGGCCCCCGGCCAAATGCCGGATTTCATTCCCGACGCTATGCCGATCCGCTGCCGGCCGCCGGCCGAGTAGCTGACGATGCCGCCGCCGATCGATTGCCCCGTGTCGAGCTCGAACAGCACTGCACCGGTCTCGGCGTCGAACGCGCGAAAACGCCCCGTCAAATCCGCGGTGAGCAAGAGGCCGCCGGCCGTCGGCGTGACGCCCGCCACGACGGGCGCGGGAGCGGCGAACTTCCATCGCTCCGCGCCAGTGTCGGCGTCGAACGCCGTGATCCAGCCCTTCGCCGTTTCGCTCGGCTCTTGAATTTCGCCGATCGCCGAGCCGAACCAGATGGCGCCCGGCGACGGCACCTGCACTTCGGCCGCGAGCTGCACGTTGGCGCACCAATCGACGGCGCCCGTGTAGAGCATGTTGAGCTCCGCGTTGAAGGCGGCGCCGTTCCACTCGTTGCCGCCTTGAATGCCGGGGCAAAAGCGCACGGGCGCCGTGCGCGACAGCGGAACGTCGACGTTTTCGCGCGTCGTCGTCGCCGACTGAAAGATCGTCGGCAGCCGCGCGCCGAGGTCCGCCCCGGCCGGCGGCGGCGAAGTGAGCGCGCCGCGATCCAGCACGGACAATAGTCCATCCTTGTTCGCGGACGCTACGATCGCGCGGCCTGCGCGCGTGACGCCGAGCGCCGGAGGCCCGTTCACGTCCCAGTCGTGCGAGTCGCGTTTCACGAGCTGGTTGTAGCCGAGCATGCGGCCCGTCCCCGCGTCGAGCGCGATAAGCGAGTTCGTGTACAAGTTGTCGCCGCCGCGCGCTTCGGCGTCGAAATCGGGCGCGGGATTGCCCGCCGGCACGTACAGCACGCCGCGCTCGGCGTCGAGCGCGAACGACGTCCAGAACGCGCCGCCCGAAATCGGATAGCGGTCGGCGTTCGGCCACGTCGCGCGCACTGCCGGCTCGTCGGGCACCACGTCGAAGCGCCAGACGACGCGGCCGTCTCGCGCGTCGAGCGCATAGACGTGACCCGTGACGCCAGTCTGGTCGCCGCCGGCGTTGCCGATGTAGACGAGGCCGTTCGCGGCGATCGGCGCCATCGGCATCGAGACGCCCGGTGTGCCGGCGACGTCCATCGCCACGTCCCAAATCGTGCGTCCGTCGGCGGCATCGAGGGCCAGCACGTGCGCATCGGACGTGCCGCGGAACAGCCGGCCGTCGAGATAGGCGAAGCCGCGCTGCACGCCGAGCGGCGACGGGCGCGAGCTCTGCCGCTCGACGTGCCACTTCTCGGCGCACGTGGCCGCGTCGATCGCGTACGACCCTCGCTCCGTCGTGAAGTACATCGTGCCGTCGACGACGATCGGCCCTGCCTGCATCGAGGTGACTTCCGGCAACACGTAGGTGCAAGCGACGCGCAGTCGCGCGACGTTGCTGCGGTCGATCTCGTCGAGCGGCGAAAAGCGGTCGCCGGCCAGCGTGCGGTTGTACGACGGCCAATCGCCGGCGCGGGCTTCGGCCGCCGCCGCGGCGGGCGTGGCGGCGGCAGGCGGCGCAGCGGCACCAGCCGCGGGCCCCGATCCCGGCGACGTTCCAGGATCGCAAGCTGCCAGCAGGAGCGCACAGCCGGCGATTGTGCCGCAGAGCACCGAACCGACTCGAGTCTTGGATCTGTCCACTTCTTTCCTCCCAAAACGAGCGCCGGCCCGCGGCGCTATCGGTGGAGCAAGAGTAGCACCGCGCGGCAAGACGGCGACGCGCGCGGTGAGAACGTCTCGCTCGCGTAGAAAAGCTGGCGCGGTCCACCTTACGCGGCCGCTTGCCGACGCCGCGCTCCATGCCGTGCGCGACCTCGTGGATCGCCGGAGACTGGGCGCCGGCATTGTCGTACCATCTCGCACGCCGTTTGGGCGCTACGGCTTCGGCTCGGCGCAAAAAGAGGGGCGCGAACGGCGGAGCCGGAGCGCAGACCTCGGCTCGGGCGACAAGAACGCGCGACGGTGACGATGAACAGACCAACCGGTTGGCAGAGATGGCTCCGGCAGCCTCAGCTCTTACGCTGGCGCCGCTTCGTCGTGCAGCTGCACTTGTGGATCGGGCTCGCGATCGGCGTGTACATCGTGGTGTTGAGCGTCACGGGCAGCATCAGCGTGCTGAGGCCCGACGTGCATCGCTGGTTCGTGCCGCGCTCCGTCCCGATGGAGGGAACGCGCCTCTCCGGCGACGCGCTACAAGAAGCCGTGCGCCGCACTTACCCGCTCTACGAGATCACGAACGTCTTCGAGCGGCGCAGGCCCGACACGCCCGTGATGGTCACCTTGCAGCGC
>Ga0209172_10004348_pt1 | contig 19317 bp, 11 predicted proteins | sample LarsenN4metaG_FD_184113 | JGI IMG/M metagenome (GOLD analysis project Ga0209172, IMG submission 184113) | Hot spring sediment bacterial and archeal communities from British Columbia, Canada, to study Microbial Dark Matter (Phase II) - Larsen... ... | reverse complement strand
CGAAGCCCTTCAAACTGCCGGCGATGGTCTATCGCGGCGAACTCGCCCTCTGAAAACCGCCTTCGCCGAATCCGCCGTGGTCGGCAGCTGCGATACAATTCTCGCAGATCATGCTGCGGTTGCCGGTTGTCGCCTCGCTCTGGACTCTCGTCGCTTCGGCCGGCGCCGTGGACGCCACCTTCTTCGAAAACCGCGTTCGCCCCGTCCTCGCCGCAAACTGCTACGACTGCCACACCAAAACGGAAATGGCGGGGCTGCGGATCGACAGCCGGGACCGCCTGCTGAAGGGCGGGAAGTCGGGACCCGCGATCGTGCCCGGCGACGCGGCGCGGAGCCTGTTGATTCAGGCCGTAGACCAGACGCACGCAAGATTGAAAATGCCGCCGCGGGGAATGCTCGGCGAACAGCAGCGGGCCGACCTCCGCGCCTGGGTCGATGCCGGTGCGCCGTGGCCGGCGACGGAGGCGCCGTCGGCAGGCCGCAACTCCTACTGGGCGTTCCAGCCGGTCGTCAAGCCGGCGCCGCCGAAGCCCGCCAACGCGGCCTGGGCGCGGACCGCTGTCGACCGGTTCATCGCCGTCAGGCTCGAAAAAGCCGGAATTCCTCCCTCCCCCGCCGCCAACCGCCGGACCCTGATTCGCCGCGCCACCTACGACTTGACCGGCCTCCCCCCCACGCCGGAAGAAGTGGACGCTTTTCTCTCCGACTCGGCGCCCGACGCCTTCGCGAAGGTCGTGAACAGGCTGCTCAGCTCGCCCCGCTACGGCGAACGCTGGGGCCGTCATTGGCTCGACCTGGCGCGGTACTCCGACGGACGTCAGGCCGCCCGAGAGGACACGCCGATCCCCAACGCCTGGCGCTACCGCGATTGGGTCGTGAAGGCGTTTAACGAGGACCTCCCCTACGACGTCTTCGTGAAGGCGCAGATCGCCGCCGACCTTATGCCACCGGGCGAGCGGGAAAGACTCCTTGCCGGCCTTGGATTCCAGGTTCTCGGCGACAACGACGACGACCGCCTCGACGTGACCACGCGCGTCTTTCTCGGCCTGACCGTCGGCTGCGCGCGCTGTCATGATCACAAGTACGATCCGATCCCCACCCGCGACTACTACTCGCTGCTCGGCGTCTTCAAAAGCAGCAAACTCGCCGAGCACCCCCTGGTCGAGCCAGCCGTCGCCGAAGCGTATAGGAAAGCAAAAGCCCTTCTCGAAGAAAAACAGGCCGAGTTGAAGCGCTTCCTCGAGAGGCAGACCGCGCAGGTAGTCGACATCCTCGCCGCCCAAACCGGAGACTACCTCATCACTGTCTGGAGGAGGGCGGCCGACCCGAACGCTCCGCTGCCGACCGGCCTCGATGAGGAAACTCTGAACCGCTGGACACGCTACCTCGAAAACCCGCCCTCGGACCATTCCCACTTCCGTCCCTGGTTCGACATGGTGAAGGCGGCGGGCGGACTTTCGAAGGTTACCGAGGTCACGGCGCGCGGCGTCGCCCTGGAACTGCACGCGGCCGTACAAAGAGTGATTGCCGAGAAGAAAGCGATGGACGACCGGAACTACGTCAAACTCGGCGGGATCGAGGGCATGAAGGATGCGGCGAAGGTGATCAAGACCCTTGTTGACGCCCTTCCGGTGGAGAGATATTACTTCTGGCGCGATCTGGCCTCCGGGCCGTATAAGGTTGAGGACCTCCGGTTCCCGGGCGGCGTCTACCATTATTCCGGCGCCGGGTTGGAGCGCTTCTTCAGCCCGTACTGGAAACGGTACCTGGATACCCTGCGCGGCGAGGTCCAGGCTCTCGAAAAGGCGGTGCCTCCGCCCTATCCGTTCTGGCACGTGCTGGAGGACTCCGCCAAGCCCCGCAACGTCCGTGTCGCGATCCGCGGCGATGCATCGAACCTCGGAGAGGAGGCGCCGCGCCGTTTCCTCTCCGCCTTGTGCGACGGCGAACCGGCGCCCTTCACCAGGGGCAGCGGACGGCTCGAACTGGCGGAGGCGATCGCTTCGCCAGACAACCCGCTCACGGCGCGCGTGATGGTGAACCGGATCTGGAAACATCATTTCGGTGAGGGGCTCGCCCGCTCGACCAGCAATTTCGGAAGGCTCGGCGAAAAACCGGATCACCCGGAACTGCTCGACTACCTCGCCGCGCGCTTTGTCGAGTCGGGTTGGTCCGTCAAGGCGATGCATCGGGAAATGATGCTCTCGGCGGTCTACCAGATGCGGTCCGACGCGGCGCCGGCTTCATCGGTCGCCAAGGACGCGGACAACCGCCTGTTCTGGCGGGCCAATGTGCGCGACCGTCTCGAGGCCGAGGCTCTGCGCGACGCCATCATCGCCGTCTCCGGTTCGCTCGACCCGTCCGCGGGCGGCCCGCCGCGGCCGTTCGCCGACGACATGATGCGCCGCACGTTGTATGCCACCGTGAGCCGCGGCATTCCGGATCGCGCAATGGCTCTGTTCGATTTTCCGGACGCCGCATCCTCCTCGGAGTCCCGCATCGTCACCGTCGGTCCCATGCAGAGACTGTTTTTCATGAACAGTGGATTCGTGGCCAGACATGCCAAGGGGCTCGCCGAGCGGCTGGCTCGCGAGCGTTCCGCCGACCGGGATCGCATCGAACGGGCCTACGAGTTGCTTTATTCCCGTCCCGCCAGTGAGGAAGAGATCCGCCTCGGACTCGAGTATTTGCAGAACAAGCCGGACGCATGGCCGCGTTACGCGCAGGTGCTGCTCAGCGCGGCCGAGTTCAGTGCGGTCAAATAGGAGGAAGGAAGTTCATGCGATTCGACGACACTCCCACCCGGCGCGACGCCTTCCGCATGCTCGGCTGCGGTTTCGGGACCCTCGGCCTGGCCGGGACCCTTCAGGCCGCGGGCTCCGGCGGCCCTCTGGCGCTCAAACAGCCCCACTTTCCCGCCAGGGCGAAGCATGTGATCTTCGTGTTCCTCAATGGTGGACTCTCGCAGGTGGACACCTTCGACCCGAAGCCCGAACTGACGCGCCAGGACGGCAAGCCGCTGCCCGGTCCGAAGGTTCGTACCGACAGCGCCACAGGCAATCTAATGAAGTCCCCGTTCGCCTTCCGCCGCTGCGGCGAAAGCGGCCTGGAGGTCAGCGAGATCTTCCCCAAGGTCGGAGCGCTCATCGACAACTTCACGGTGATCCGTTCCTGCTTTGCCGACAACGGCAATCACGGTCCGTCGCTCATGTTGATGAATACCGGCCACCAGTTACCGGGCCGGCCGTCGATGGGATCCTGGATCACCTACGGTCTCGGCACCGAGAACCAGAACCTGCCCGGATTCATCGCGATGTGCCCCGGCTATCCGATCATGGGCCCGCGCCTGTGGACCTCCGGGTTCCTGCCGAACGCCTATCAGGGCACGTACGTCCCCAACGGGGAGAAGACGCCGGACAGGCTGGTTCAGAACATCCGCAACGGGTCGCTCACCCTCGACGAACAGCAGCGGCAGCTCGCCCTGCTCGACCGGCTGAACCGGTTGTACCTCGGAAATTCTCCGGCGCATCCCAGCCTGGCGGCGGGCGTCGAGGCGATGGAGGTCGCCTTCCGCATGCAGATGCAGGCGCCCGAAGCTTTTGACATCGAAAGGGAGAAGCCCGCGCTGCGCGCCCGGTACGGCGACACCGACATCGGCCGCGGCTGCCTTCTGGCCCTCCGCCTCGTCGAGCGGGGCGTGCGAATGGTGCAGATCTATCACGGCAATTCCCAGCCCTGGGATTCCCACGAGGACATCCGGTCCCACAGAGGACTGGCGCGCGAGGCCGACCCCGCCATCGCTTCTCTCGTCGAGGACCTGAAGCTGCGCGGGCTCTTCGACCAGACAATCCTCATCGTCGGCAGCGAATTCGGCCGCACTCCCATGATCCAGAGCGCCGGACAACTCCGCGTCAATCAAGGCCGCGACCATAACGTGTTCGGCTTCACCACGCTGCTCGCCGGGGGCGGATTCAAGGGCGGTTTCGCCTACGGCGCCACGGACGATTTCGGACTTCGCGCGGCCGTCAACCGCGTCCATCCGCACGATCTTCAGGCGACCATCCTGCATCAGTTGGGACTCGACCACACCAGGCTGACCTACCGCTACTCCGGCCGCGACTTCCGCCTGACCGACGTCGGAGGGCGGGTGATCCGCGAGGTCCTGAGTTGAACGGCGCCCTGCTGCTCGCCGCGCTCGCCGCCGCCAGTCCCGAAACGCACAAGCGCTACGAGTGCCACAGGGCGCCGTCTCCGGTTCGCGTGGATGGCAGCCTCAGCGACCCGGCCTGGGCCGCAGCCGCGTGGACGGACGATTTCCTCGACATCGAGGGTGGCGCCCGCCCGCGCCCGCGCTTCCGCACCCGCGTCAAGATGTTGTGGGACAGCCGCTACTTCTACATCGCCGCGGAAATGGAGGAACCGCACGTCTGGGCCACGCTTACCGGGCATGATTCCGTGATCTTTCACGACAACGACTTCGAAGTCTTTATCGATCCCGACGGCGACACGCGCGAGTACTACGAGTTCGAGATCAACGCGCTCAACACCGGGTGGGACCTGTTCCTGCCGAAGCGCTACCTCGATGGGGGCAAGGCGGATAATTCTTGGGAGATTCCCGGACTGCTCACCGCCGTCGCCGTCGATGGCACGCTCAACGACCCCCGCGATACCGACCACGGCTGGTCGGTCGAACTGGCGTTTCCGTGGGCGGCGCTCGAAAAGTACGCGCACAAGCCCGCGCCGCCTAACCCCGGCGACGAGTGGCGCGTCAATTTCTCCCGCGTCGAGTGGACGCATGAGATCGTGGACGGCCGCTACCGGAAGGTGGCCGGACGCAAAGAGGATAATTGGGTGTGGTCGCCGCAAGGCAAGATCAACATGCATCTCCCGGATCGATGGGGATTCGTTCGATTCGTCAGCCGCTGAGCGCCGCCGCGGATTTGATACTGCCGGATCGCGGCGCGCCCCGCTGCCGCCTCCCATGAGCATTGCGGTCATAGCCGAAAAACCGTCCGTGGCGCGCGATCTCGCCCGTGTCCTCGGCGCGTCACAGAAGGGGGACGGTTATCTCCACGGCAACGGATACGTCGTAACGTGGGCCATCGGCCACCTGGTGGCGCTTGCCCAGCCCCACGAGATCCGCCCAGACTGGAAGCAATGGCGGCGCGACCTGCTGCCGATGTTGCCTCAGACGTGGCCGCTCGTCGTCCAGGAAGCCACAAAGGACCAGTTTGAAGTCGTCCGCAGGATCCTCACCTCGCCCAAAGTCGAGCGCATCGTCTGCGCCACTGACGCGGGCCGCGAGGGCGAGCTCATCTTCCGGTATATCTATGAAGCCTCCGGCTCGGACAAACCTTTCGACCGGTTGTGGATCTCGTCTCTCACACCGGACGCTATCCGGGCCGGGTTCGCGAACCTGAAACCCGGATCCTCCTACGATGCGCTATCGGATGCCGCCAAGGGCCGCAGCCGGGCGGACTGGCTCGTCGGGATGAACCTGTCGCGGCTGTACTCGCTCGCCAACGGCGGTCAGCTGTTCTCCGTGGGCCGAGTGCAGACGCCAACCCTCGCCATGGTTGTCGGGCGGGAGCGGGAAATCCAGGCATTCGTCCCGGAGGATTACCTGGAGGTGGTGGCGACGTTCTCGCCGGACGGCCAGTTGACTTACCAGGGGACTTGGTTCCGCCCTCTGGCCGAAGGCGAAGAGGCCGGCAAGGTTCCCCTGCAACAGCGGATGCGCCTCCCGCCGGACGGCCAGCTGGCGAAGGACATCGTTACGCGCGCCCGCAGCGGCGCCGCCCGCATCGAGACCGTGGACGCCGAGACCCGGCGGATGGCGCCACCTGAACTCTATGACCTGACCGAACTCCAGCGCCACGCCAACCGTCTCTACGGATTCAGCGCCCAGAAAACGCTGGACCTCGCCCAGGCTCTTTACGAGCGCCACAAACTGATCAGCTATCCGCGCACCGACAGCCGCCACCTTTCCAAGGACGTCGCGGCCACTCTCCCGGCGGTCGCCGCGGCGGTCGCAGGCCGCTACCCGGGTCTTCTAGCGCCGGGCACGGGGGATCGGCCGCTCCCCCGCCGCTTCGTCGACGACGCCAAGGTCAGCGACCACCACGCCATCATTCCCACACCCCTCGATCCGCGCCGGGCGGAGTTGAGCGAAGACGAGGAGCGCGTCTACGACCTCGTTTGCCGGCGCCTGCTGGCCGCGTGGCATCCCGATCACGTATGGGCCGTCACGACCGTGGTCACCCGAATCGACAGCCCCGGCTTCGAGGACCGCTACCACTCGGCGGGAACCGCGGTGGTGCAACAAGGCTGGAAGGTTCTCGATGTGCCGGCCCGGCGGTCCTGGCGCCGAGGCAAGAAAGAGGCCGACGAGTCCGGGGAAGACGCCGCCTTGCCCCCCGGACTCGCACCGGGCCAGCCGCAGCAGGTCTCCTCCGTCGAGGCCGTGAAGAAGACCACCCGCCCGCCGAAGCGCTTCACCGAGGCCACGCTCCTTACGGCGATGGAAACTGCGGGCCGGACCCTCGACGAAAAGGAACTGTCCGAGGCGATGAAAGAAACCGGACTCGGCACTCCCGCCACTCGCGCCTCGATCATCGAAGTGCTGCTCAAACGGGAGTACATCGAGCGGGATGGCAAGTCGCTGAGAGCGACCGCCAAGGGCATCCACCTCATCGACGTGGTCCACCCGGACGTCAAGAGTCCCATTATGACCGGCCAGTGGGAGGCGCGTCTTCGCCGGATCGAGCGGCGCCAGGACAACCTGGCCGACTTTCTCTCCGGAATCGAACAGTACGTCCGCGAAGTCGTCGGCCGCCTCGGCGCGGGTCCGGAAAGGAGCGCGCCGGTTGCGGACGCCCCGGCAAACCTTGCGTTGTCGGATGGCGTGCCCGGGGAGCCCGAACCATCCCCGCCAGACCGCGCCGAGTCCGCGCCGCTCCGCATCGCGCTCGCGCCAGGGCAAGCGGCCTCCTCCGCGTTTGCAAGCGCCGGCGCGGCCCTTCACGAGATCCTCCGCGAGCGCTTCGGCTTCGAGTCCTTCCGCCCGAACCAGGAAGAGGTGTGCCGGGAAGTCTTGGCCGGCCGCGACGTGCTGCTCGTCATGCCCACCGGCGCTGGCAAATCCCTGTGTTACCAACTGCCCGGGCTGGCGCGGGGAGGAACGACGCTCGTGATCAGTCCCCTCATCGCGCTCATGGAGGACCAGGTGGCGCAGCTGCGCAAGCGCGGATTCGCCGCCGAACGGATCCACTCGGGCCGCGACCGGGCGGCCTCCCGCCAGGTCTCGCTCGACTATCTCAACGGGACCCTCCAGTTTCTCTATGTCGCGCCGGAGCGGCTGCGCGTTCCCGGCTTTCCGGAAATGCTGGCCCGGCGCAAGCCGGCGCTGGTCGCCGTGGATGAAGCCCACTGCATCTCTCAATGGGGCCACGACTTCCGGCCGGATTACCGCCGCATTGGTGAGCACCTGCCCGCCCTGCGTCCGTCGCCCGTCATCGCGCTCACCGCGACGGCGACCCCGATCGTCCAGCGGGACATCCTCGATCAGCTGGGGCTCGCTGGCGCGTCCGTCTTCATTCACGGATTCCGCCGGTCCAACATCGCGATTGAAGTGGTGGAGTCCGCGCCGGGCGATCGTCTGGGGATGGTCGAAAAGCTCCTTTCGGACGAGACGCGCCGCCCGGCCATCGTCTACGCGCCGACGCGGAAGCTGACCGAATCCACCGCCGAACAACTGGCCGGATTATTCCCCTCGGCGCCCTATCACGCTGGCCTCGACCCTGCCCGCCGCCAGCGCGTGCAGAAGGAGTTTCTCGAGGGGCGGCTTGAGGTCATCGTCGCGACGATCGCCTTCGGCATGGGCGTCGACAAACCGGATGTCCGCACCGTGATCCATATGGCCCTTCCGGGCAGCATCGAGGCATATTACCAGGAAGTGGGGCGCGCCGGCCGCGACGGGCTGCCCTCCAGAGCCATCCTCATGCAGTCCTGGGCGGACCGCCATACCCACGAGTTCTTCCACGAGCGCAGCTATCCCGATTCGGCCGTCCTCGAACGGATCTACTCAAAACTCGGTCCCGAACCGGTTCCGAAGGAGATCCTCGCGGCCCGGGTTCGCATGCCCGAAGAGGAGTTCGCCAACGCGCTCGAAAAGCTGTGGATCCACGGCGGCGCGCAGATCGACTATGAGGAGAATGTCACCGCCGGCCACGCCGCATGGCGCGACCCCTACAAGGCCCAAGCGGCCCAGAAGCTCGCGCAGCTGAATGAGATGCTGCGCTACGCGGGCGGCAACGGCTGCCGCATGCTGGCCCTCCTCCAGCACTTCGGCGACCAGGAGGACACCGAAACGCCGTGCGGCGTCTGCGACTTCTGCGACCCCGACGGATGCGTGACGCAGGCATTCCGGCGTGCTGAGACCGCCGAGGTCGAACTGGCGCGCGCCATCCTGGCAGCGCTTAAGGAGAGCCCGCGGCCGACGGGCCGTTTTCATGCGGAACTGGCCGCCACCCGGCCAGGCCTCGACCGCAGAGCGTTCGAGGCGGTCCTTGGCTCGCTCGCCCGCGCGCAGTACGTCACAATCGAAGACCACGAGTTCGAGAAGAACCACGAGACCATCCGGTTCCAGAGAGTCCATTTGACGCGGAAGGGGAAATCCGTGGCCGATGGCGCTCCGCTCGACTTCGAAATGAAGGCCGAGCCCGACCGGATGACGGAACGGGCTGCCGGCAGGAAGTCAAAAGAACGAACCAGGACGAAGCGCCCGGGAAAGCGGAGCGAGGCCATGCCGACCGCGGCGCCGCGCCCCGCCTCGGCGGAACTGGAGCAGGCTCTCCGCGCCTGGCGCCTGGCCGAGGCGAAGAGACGCAACGCGCCGGCATTTACCGTCCTTCACGACAAAACCCTCGCAGCCATCGCCGAACGGCAGCCGGCTTCGGCGCGGGAGCTGCTGGCCATTCCCGGCATGGGCCTTAAAGCGGTGGAAAAATACGGGGCCCAGATCTTCGAGGTCCTCCGCAGGCACCGCCCGGCCGCCACCTGATTCGGCCTCGCCCGGATCGAAGGAGACTCAAGAGGATGATGATGACAATCTTGCTGAGCGCCCTTCTGCAAGCCCGCCAGAACCCTTCGCCCATGGTGGAGCACATCCGCGAACACCGGCGGCTGACCGAGCGCCCGCCCTCAGGAGACCGATGGGACCTCCGGCGCGGCCGGCTCTTCGTGCCGGCGGCCCTCAACCGGAAAAAGCCGGCGACACTCGTCATCCACTTCCACGGCGCGCCCTGGATCGCCGAACAGGCCGCCGCCCGCCGCAGGCAGACCGCCGCCGTGGCCGTCCACATCGGGGCCGGCTCAGCCGTCTACTCCCGCGAGTTTGAAGACAAATCCCTGTTCGCCGCGCTGCTCGACGAGGCCGCCGCCCGCAGCGGAGTTCGATTCAACCGGGTGTTGTTGACCAGTTACAGCGCCGGCTACGGAGCGATCCGCAAGATCCTCGAGGACCCGGCCAATTGGGCGCGCATCGACGGCGTTTTGACGGCGGATTCGATCCACGCCGGCTACGCAACCGGAAGCCCAGGTCCGCTTGAATCGAGCCTCACCGCCGATAATCTCGCCGCCTTCACCGCTTTCGCGCGCCAGGCGGTCGCCGGCCGCAAGCGGATGCTCGTCACGCATTCCGAAATCTTCCCCGGCACCTTCGCCAGTACCACCGAAACCGCCGACTTTCTGCTGAAACAACTCGGACTGCGTCGCAAGCCGGTCCTTCGATGGGGTCCGATGGGCATGCAGCAGCTGGCCGAAACCCGGCGCGGCCGCTTCGCCGTGCTGGCCTACGCCGGTAATTCCGCTCCGGATCACGTGGACCATCTTCATTCCCTCCCCGAACTTCTCGCCCTGCTCGAGAGGCTCCGTTGAAGATCGGCGCACACGTCTCCGTCGCCGCCTCCTACGAACGGGCCGCCGCGCACGCGTTCGAAATCGGGGCCGATACCATGCAGATCTTCACGTCGAGCCCGCGCTCCTGGCGCTGTTCCGCGCCGATACCCGGCCAGGCCGCCCGGTTCCTCGACGCCCGTCAGCGGCTCGGCATTTCCCCGCTGGTGGTCCACGGCGGCTATCTGATCAACCTCGCGTCGGCCGATCCCGTCATTCGGGGAAAATCGGTCGCCGCCTGCCGAGGCGAGATCGAGCGCGCGCTGTTGCTCGAAGCGGACTATCTGGTCGTGCATCCGGGCTCGGCGAAAGGGCGCCCGGCGGAGCAGGCGATCGAAGCCGTGGCGGCCGGAATCGCGGAGGCCACCCGCGGACTCGAACCGCGACGGCTCACCCTCCTTCTTGAGAACACCGCCGGACAGGGCGGCGCGCTCGGCTCGCGCCTGGAGGAACTGACTTCGATCCGGAGCCTGGCCGCCCCGCAAACGAGTCTTGAGATCGCCTACTGCCTGGATACCGCGCACTGCTTCGCCGCAGGCCTCGACTTCCTCGATTCCCTGACGTCACTCGGCCCCCTCCTGGTGCCCGTGATTCACGCCAACGATTCCAGGACCCCCTTCGGCTCGCGTGTCGACCGGCATGAACAGATCGGCAGAGGCTATATTGGAGAAAAGGCCTTTCGCCGCATCCTCACCCATCCTGCGCTGGCAACGAAGGCGTTCATTCTCGAAACGCCCGTGGAAGAGGACGGCGACGACGCCCGGAACATTGAGACACTGAAACGTTTATGCCGGAAAAGCCGTACGACCCGAACCAGATCGAACCAAAGTGGGTAGAGGCATGGCGCGATCCCGCGCTCTACAAAGCCTCCGGGGACGGCTCACGGCCGAAATATTACGTGCTCGAGATGTTCCCCTACCCGAGCGGAAGGCTGCACATGGGCCACGTGCGCAACTACTCGATCGGCGATTCGCTGGCGCGGTTCATGTGGATGCGCGGCTACGACGTGCTGCACCCGATCGGATGGGACGCCTTCGGCATGCCCGCCGAAAACGCCGCCATCAAGAACAGGATGCATCCGCGGGACTGGACTCTTTCCAACATCGCCCACATGAAGGAGCAGATGATCCGCATGGGCTTCAGCTACGACTGGGCCCGCGAGGTCAACACCTGCCAGCCGGACTACTACAAGTGGAACCAGTGGTTCTTCATCCGGATGTGGGAAAAGGGCCTGGCCTACCGCAAAAACAGCAAGGTGAACTGGTGCCCGGATTGCGCCACGGTTCTCGCCAACGAGCAGGTCGAGGACGGCCGCTGCTGGCGCTGTTCCAGCCTCGTCGCACAGCGCGAACTGGAACAGTGGTTCCTCAAGATCACCGCCTACGCCGATGAACTGCTGGAGGAGACCTACAAGAGCATAGAAAAGGGCTGGCCCGAGCGGGTCCTCACCATGCAGCGAAACTGGATCGGCCGCAGCGAGGGCGCCGAGGTCGACTTCACGCTCGAAGAATCCGGCGAAAAGATTCGCGTGTTCACCACGCGCATCGACACCATCCACGGGGCGACATGCGTGATTCTCGCTCCCGAGCATCCCCTCGTCAGGCGCCTGTTGACGGCCGAGGCCTACCGGCCGGTTCAGGAGATGATCGACGAACTGGGCCGGACGGGCCCCGGCGACGCCGACAAGAAAGGCCTGTTCACCGGTCACTTCGCCATCAATCCCTTCAGCGGCGAGCGCCTGCCCGTCTGGATTGGGAACTTTGTCCTCATGGGCTACGGCGCCGGAGCAATCATGGCCGTCCCGGCCCATGACGAGCGCGACTTCGAATTCTGTCGCCGCTACGACATCCCCGTGCGTCCGGTCATCCGTCCCGTGGACGGCCCGCTTGCCGACGGAACGGCGATGAAGGCGGCCTACTGCGACGACGGCATCGTGGAAAACTCCGGACCCTATTCCGGATTGCCGAGCGCCGAGGCCCGCGCGAAAATGGCGGCGTTCGCCACCGAACAGGGATTCGGAGGCCCCGCCGTCACCTTCCGCATCAAGGACTGGGGCGTCTCGCGCCAACGCTATTGGGGCACTCCGATTCCCATGGTGACCTGCCAACAATGCGGAATCCTGCCGGTGAAAGACGAGGACCTGCCTGTCGAACTCCCCTACCATGTCGAGTTCACCGGAAAAGGCCGCTCACCCTTGGCCAACATCCCGGAATTTGTCAATACCACCTGCCCGCGCTGCGGCGGTCCGGCTCTCCGCGAGACGGACACCATGGACACCTTCGTCGACTCGTCCTGGTATTTTTACCGTTACTGCGATCCCCACAACGCCGGAAGTCCGTTCGCCAGAGAGGCGGCGGAGCGCTGGTTCCCGATCGACCAGTACATCGGCGGCGTCACCCACGCCATCCTTCACCTGATCTACTCGCGCTTCTGGACGAAGGTGATGCGCGATCTCGGCCTGGTCGGCAACTCCGAGCCGGCGGCAAACCTGTTCACCCAGGGTATGGTGCAGCTGGGCGGCAAGACCATGTCGAAGTCGCGCGGCAACATCGTCGATCCCGATGAAATGGTGAGGAAGTACGGCGCCGACACCTGCCGGATGTTCACTCTGTTCGCCGCGCCGCCGGAGAAGGACATGGAATGGAGCGAGACCGGCGTGCAGGGACAATACCGGTTCCTCACCCGCGTCTACCGCATGGTGACCCGCAACGTCGAAAAGGCGCGCGGCGGCGCCGGCGCGATGACTCCCGGCGACCGGATATCGCTCCGCAAACTGCACCAGACCCTGCGAAAGATCACCCAGGATTTCGACAACCGCTGGCACTTTAACACCTCGATTGCGGCGCTGATGGAGCTGATGAACACGCTCGAAGAACACGAGGCGGACTGGTCGGGCGCGGCTGCGGCGCACATCATCGAGAAGTTGTGCCTGATGCTGCATCCGTTCGCTCCCTTCGTTTCCCAGGAGTTGTGGACGAACGAACTCGGGCGGAGCACGCCGTTGATCCATGAACCGTGGCCGCAGTGGGACGAGGAACTGGCCCGTGAGGAAGGCGTGGAGGTCCCCATCCAGGTCAACGGAAAGCTGCGCTCGAAAATCGTGGTTCCGCACGGCACGCCGAAAGAGCGGTTGGAGGAGTTGGCGCTGGCCGATGAGAAGATCCGCGGCTACACGGACGGCCGGCAGGTCGCGAAAGTCGTCGTCATCTTGGATAAGCTGGTAAACGTCGTCGTCAAGGGATAGATCCCGGGCTCGGCTTTCTGCGCGCCGCCTGGCGCCTCAAGGGGGGTAAATGAAACGGTCCCTGTTGTTGCTGCTGTCGGCGGCGGCGGTCCAGGCCCAATCGACACAATGTCTGATCACCGGGTCCGTTTATGACGGCTCCAGCGGCGGCCGGATCGAGGGAGTGGTTGTTCAATACCGGAACGAAGAGTTCGGGCTGGCCGGAGTCACGCGGACGAATCGGGCCGGGGTCTACGCGATCCCCGGTCTGTCCCCCGGCACCTATCGTGTCCGGGTGGAGCGTGACGGATACCAGGCCCAGGAAATACAGCGGCTCGTGCTGCCCGTTGCCGCGCGCCTCGAGCTCGATTTCCGCCTTCGCCCGCTCGCCGACGTCTGGGAGGCGGGTCAGTACGGCAGCGTGTTTTTTCCCGCCAGTGGCGGCGTGCTCGGATTCTTCGGACCCGACGTCGACACCAGCCGCACTGGTTCCTTCGAGGCCAACCGCGGCGCCCGCCGGTCCGACCGCTTCTCGCCGTCCTACGTGATTGACCCGCGCCAGATCGGCGACCTGCCCCTGACGCAGCGCCAGGTCTACGCGATGATCGCGACTCTGCCTGGAGTGGTCGCCGCCGACGCCGGCGGCCGCGGCTTGGGCTTCAGCGCCAACGGCCAGCGGACAGCCAGTTCCAACTTCCTCCTCGACGGGCTGGAGCACAGCGACACCCTCATCACCGGCCCGTTCGCGCCCGCCGCCCCGGAGTCCGTTCAGGAGTACCGGATCTCAACCGGCAACTTCTCGGCTGAGTACGGCCAGACCGGAGGCTTCCTCGCCAATGCCGTTACCCGCGCGGGAACCACAGACCATCATGGCCTCGTCTACGGCTACCTCCAGAACGCGATTCTCGACGCCAACGCCTTTGTCCGCAACGCCAACGGCATTCCCCGTCCGCCGCGGAAGCAGTCGCAGTCCGGCTTCTCCGCGGGCGGTCCGCTGCGCCGGGAAAGGACCTACTATTCCGGCGCCTTCGAGCGTTACGGATACCGCAATCGCGGCGATCAGGAAACGTTTCTCGTCCCCGTGGCGGAGCGGTTCCAGCAGTGCGCCGGACTCGACCCGGCTGGCCCCGGAGCGTGGCAGCCGGCGCTGGATCTGCTCCGCCGCTTCCCTCCGCCTTCATCGCAGCCACTGCTGCCCAACGCCGCGCCGTGCGCAAACGTCAACCTCACCGGCGCCCATCAGACCCGTCGCCGGATCACGGTCAATCAGACCCTGGCTTCCGCCCGCGGCGACTATCGCAGCGCCAGCGGCTCAAACCGCGTCATGGGCCGGTTGTCGCTGTTCCGCCTTGAGCAGCCGGACTATCTGTTCAGCCTCTACCGGGACTTTCAGGGATCCCTCGATCGGCAGAGCGAGGCGGTCGCGTTGAGCTGGGTGGGAACCATCAGCCCCGCGGCGGTCAACGAATTGCTGTTCGGGTGGCGGAGGACCGGACTCGGATTCGATCGTGGCCACGCGGCGGACTTCGGGCTGAGCGTGTTCGACCTCATCGGCACACGTTTGATCGAAGTGGCGCTTCCGGGCAATGGATCCTCGGGAGTTCTGTTTGACTTTGATCGCCAGGAGTACGCCTGGGAGATCAGCGACAACCTCACGGTGGCCATGGGCCGCCACCTGATCGCGGCGGGAGCCGGAACCCTCCTCCGTCGCAACGATTCCTTCGTCGGCTATCTCGCCGAACCGATCTACGCCTTCGGCGGTTCGCTCGCTTTCGGACGAAGCCAGCTCGCCAGGGCGCAACTGGCGATCGGCCGCGAAGCGCTCGCCGCCGCGCAGCTTTCCCGCCCCGGCTTCTCCCGCCGGATGACCAACGCCCAGTTCCGCGGATTCCTCCAGGACAACTTTCGCATCACACCCCGGCTGGCGGTGAACCTCGGCGTTCGCTATGAGTCCCATGGCGCGCCACGCAACACTGCCGACCCGGACGCCACGTTTGAGTTTCCGTCCGGCGCCTCGCTTCCCGAGCGCATCGCCGCCGCCCGCCTGCGCTACGGGGGAGAATCCGCCTCGGCCTACCGCGTGGACCGCAACAACTGGGCGGCGCGGGCCGGGTTTTCCTTCGATCTGACCGGGTCCGGCAAGATCCTGTTGCGGGGCGCGGCAGGCACGTTCTATGACCGGCCCTACGACAACCTCACTATCGACGCCCGTTTGAATACGGTTACCGCGCCGGTCTTCTGCCTGAACGCCTCCTGCGCCGCCGCGGCCTTCGACATTCGTGAGCCTACCTCCAGCCTTCTGAACCGCCTGAGCCCGGGGCTTCGCCTGTCCGACACAACGCCGTCTGCGTGGATCGACCGCAACCTTCGCACACCCTACGTCAACGCGTGGTTTGTCGGCCTCCAGCAGCAGTTCGCCCCGGAATGGAGCTTCGAGATCAACTACAGCGGGTCAGGAGCGAGAAAGCTCATCGCCACGGACATCGTCAACCGGCTGGCGCAGCGGCGGTTGAATCCGAACTTCAATGACATCTACTACCGCTCCAACTCCGGCTCATCGGCCTACCACGCATTGACCTCGACGGTCACCGCGCGCCGCGGACCCGGCCAGTTCCGCGTTTCCTACACCTGGAGCCACGCCATCGACAACCAGAGCGATCCGGTCGCCGGCATGCCGTTCCGGCTGGACCTTTGCGACACCAATCCGGCCGCCGGCTGCGGGTCCTCGCTGCCCGCCCGGTTCTCGCGCGAATTCGACAGCCGCGCTGACCGCGGGAGTGCCGACTTTGACCAGCGGCACAACCTGGTTTTCTATTCATTGTGGAGTCCGCGCTTTCGCGTCCGGCAGCCCTGGCTTGCCGCCCTCGCTTCCGGCTGGCAGGTAGGTCAACTCGCTGCTGTCCGCAGCGGCTTTCCCTACACCGTGATCACCGGGACAACCGTTTCACCAGTGGAGGGACGCATCATCCTGAATCGGCCGAACCTGAGGCCGGGCGCCGCGGCGGAGTTGACCGATCCCGTCCCGATCCCAGGCGGAATGCGCCTGCTCAACCCGGCGGCGTTCGAACTGTCGGGCGGGCTGGGCGGACTCGGGCGGAACAGCCTGCCGGGTCCGGGGAGGATCCACGTGGATCTCTCGCTGGCCAAATCATTCCCGCTGGGATGGCTCGGCGAATCCGGCCGGTTGCAGGTCCGCGCCGATCTCTTCAACTTCCTGAATCACGCGAATCTCAGCCAGCCAAACATCGTGATCGGCAATCCGGCGGTGCCGGCGGCGGGCTTCGGCGAAGCCCTCTTCGGGCCGCCGGTCGGAATCCCGGCCGGGTTTCCCTCCGTGGCGCCGCTCAGCGAACTGGCCCGCCAGGTCCAACTCATGGTCCGAGTGCAGTTCTAGGTCTTGAAGTACGGCCGCATCGCGTCGACCAGGTCCCGTGCGGTCTGCATCGCCGGCTCGTCGAACGCCACGCCGGCCTTGCCCTTGCTCCGCACCTTCCAGTTCGGGAAGACGCCGCGCAGGTGCAGGACGTACTTGATCGACTCGAGTCCGTAGTTCTCGGCCATCATCACGAACAGCAGGCTCCGGGCGCACATCGCGGCCGCATCCTTACGCCGTCCGCGATGAAAGAAGTCCCATGCCTGGTTGTACAGATCGACCCACGCCGCTGCGGGCATGTTTCCCGCCGATCCGCGGATCATCTCTTCGAACAGGACCCGGCCGTGGCTTCCCGTAAAGTCGCCGAGTTCCGGAGCGCGCTCACGGAACTGGCTGACGCGCTGGAGCACCGGACCGCTTTCGTCCTTGATGTAGCGCAGCGTCGGCACGGCGCGGGAAAGCTTGATGATGAGGTCGACGCTGATGTCGCCGAGCGCCTGGATGAACATCGGCAGTCCGGATGCTTCGCCAATGGTCCGGTAGTAGTCGATGGTCTCCTGTTCGCCCGCCTTGCCCGCCTTGGGCGGAATGGCGATGATCGCGTCGGCCCCGAGCCTGGTCGCGTGCCTGGCGTACTCGACCGCCTGCGAGGGCTGGTCCGCCTGCACGCCGAGCACCAGGGCCGGCCGTCCTCCCTTGGCAGCCTTCGCCAGCGTCTCCATGCCCGTCATGCGTTCGTCGGCCGACAAGGCCGCGTACTCGCTCGCCAGCTGCGGCCACACCATCCCGTGGGCGCCTGTTCGATCCAGAAACACGGCCTGCTTGGCGAGGACCGGAAAATCCACCCTGTCATCCGCCGTGAACGGCGTCTGCATGATGGGGAAAATCCCGCGCAGCGTCCGGCGCGGCGAGGCGACCCCGGGGATGGCGAGCGCCAGTTGGAGAACCTGACGGCGTTGCAGGGTCATTCCGGCGCCACCGCGATACACTCGATCTCGACAAGCATCCCGCCGGACAGGCCGGAGGAAACGGCGGTCGACGCGGGAGGCGCGTCCATGTTCAGGTACTTCTGGCGGACCTGCCGCAGCTTGGTCAGGTTTGAGATGTCTGTCAGGTAATAGTTGATCTTCACGATATCCTTGAACTCCACACCGGCCAGTTGCAGACACCTGCCGATATTCTTGAAGGTGTTATCGGCCTGGGTCTCGAAATCCGGCGGAAGCTGCCCGTCCGCGCCTTGGCCTCCCTGCCCCGAGACAAAGACCATCCTGCCCGGAGGCGACGTGACTACGTTCGAATAGCCGGGTGGCTTGGCGCCTGGATTGAGGAACTGCTTCCCCCGGACCTTGCGTTGCGCGGCCGCCATGGCGGTGACCGCAGCGCCGCTCAGAAGGCCCAGAATGCTCCAGAATGATCGTCGCACCATTCGGTCACAATATCACATGCCGTCAGCCGGCTCCCTCGAGACCAAGCGCCGCGGCATTGGCCTGCATCGCCGCCAGACAGAACGTAATGTGGTCATCCAGCGGAACACCCAGTTCCGCGGCGCCGTTGACGATATCCTCACGGTTGACGGCTCGGGCGAACGCCTTGTCTTTCATCTTTTTCTTCACCGACGGCAAGTCCACCTCATGAATGCTGCGGCCTGGCTTGACATAGCTGATCGCCGTGAGCAACCCGGCCAGTTCGTCGCAGGCGAATAGGGCCTTCTCCATGAGCGTGATCCGCGGGCATTCAGGGAGGCTGGCGTGCGAGAGGATGGCACGCCGGATCTCCTCATCGACGCCGCGCGCGGCCAGGATCGGTTGCCCCTTGAGGGGATGATCGGGAAGCGTCGGATGCACCTCCCAGTCGAAGTCGTGCAGCAGACCGGTCAACGCCCATTTGCTCTCGTCCTCGCCATGCCTGCGGGCGTAGGCGACCATGCACGTCTCGACGGCAAGGGCGTGCTTGCGAAGGCTCTCTGACTTCGTGAACTCGCACAGGAGTTCCCAGGCTTGGTCGCGATCCATTTCTTGTACTATAATCGAGAAGGTTCGTGTTCGTGGGCCTGTGGCGCAGTTGGGAGCGCGCTTCCATGGCATGGAAGAGGTCGAGGGTTCGAATCCCTCCAGGTCCACCAAACCTTTCAAACACTTACCGACACCCAACCAGCCAACACCCAAGCGTGGAGTCCATTTGGAGTCCAAAACCATGGGCAACATGGGCATCGTCCCGCTGAAACCATGCCCCCCATGGGATCTCCTTGCGCCACAAGGACCTCTCCTCGCGTGGGCACGATGGGCATGATGTTTTCGTGCGTTTCTCTCGTGGAGAAAAACGAAATTTCCCTATACAGGCGAATCATGCTGCCCATACTGCCCAGGCTCGCGGCCCTGGGTGCAAAAACATTTCTGAGCCGATGCGTTTTTGCTTGATCGGCATCCTGGGGCATGGTATTGGTTGAGTAGAACGCTCCCGCAAGCGTTCCCCCAGAGGCGCGCGGGCCTCTCGAATCTACCGCATCCCCTTTGAGAGCGCCGGGACGCTCGCCAATCTCCTTCCCGCAGATTCCGTGCTCTCCGTGTGTCTTCCCGCATGAACGCGTCCATCCCCGTCTACCGCGCCGACGGCCGGCTCTACGACGTCGTCACTGAACGCGCGCTCGCCCGGCTTCAAGCGGCAGGACTCATCGCGCGCGTCGTGCGGCATCGCAAAGGGCACATCAACCGCGCGATCCTGTTCGTCCGCCCCGGTGAGGCGCCGATGCCTCGGACGGCGTACATGG
>Ga0209172_10004347_pt1 | contig 19327 bp, 16 predicted proteins | sample LarsenN4metaG_FD_184113 | JGI IMG/M metagenome (GOLD analysis project Ga0209172, IMG submission 184113) | Hot spring sediment bacterial and archeal communities from British Columbia, Canada, to study Microbial Dark Matter (Phase II) - Larsen... ... | reverse complement strand
GTGGCGATCGGCCCCGGGCACACGGTGTTCACCAGGATGTTGTCGGGCGCGAGCTCCACGGCCAGGGTCTTCGCCAGGCCCACGACCGCCAGCCGCACCGCGTTGCTGAGGACCAGATTCGGGAGGGGCTGCTTGACCGTGAACGAGGTCACGTTGACGATCCGTCCCCCTCCCCGCGCGCGCATGTGGGGAACGGCCAGGCGGGTCAAGCGGACGGCGCTCATCAGGTTCAGCCCCACCGCCTGCCACCACTCCTCGTCGGTGATCTCGACAAACGGGCGGCTCGGCGGGCCGCCGGCGTTGTTCACCAGGATGTCCACGCCGCCGAAGCGCTCCACCGTGGCGCCGACGACCCGCTCGGCGCCTTCTGCGGTCGCCACGTCAGCGGCCACGCCGAGCGCGTCGGGTCCGATTTCTGCTGCCGCCGCCTTCACCGTCGCCTCATCGCGGCCGCAGATCGCCACCCGGGCGCCTTCGCGGATGAACGCCTCGGCAATCGCCCGTCCCAGCCCGCGGCTGGCCGCCGCCACGAGCGCTACCTGTCCACGCAGCTCGAGATCCATCGCCCCTCCGCCCCGCGGAATTCCTTCCTCTAATACAGATCAATTCGACGATGCGCCGGAGTGCTCCGTCGCGGGCAAGCCGGCCTTACGGGCGCCGGACCAGCGGCTGGCCCTGCGCGTACTGCAGCGTCACCACGGCCAGGTGGAGATCGTAGAGCGCCTGGACGGCATTGATGCGGGCCTGGGTGGCCAGCGTCTGCGCGTCGAGCACGTCGAGCAACGTGCCCACACCCGCCCGATAGCGGCCCTCCGCCACACGGAGCGCCTCTTCAGCCGCCGCCAGGCTCACGCGCAGCGCGTCGATGCGCGCGGGGGTGTCGCGGGCCGTGGCCGCCGCCTGATACGCCTGCGTCTGTACCTGCAGGAGCGTGGCCTCGCGGCGGGCCCGGGCGGCGGCGAGCGTGGCGCGGGCGGCGGCGACTTCCGCGCGCGCCGCCCCGCCGTCGAGGATCGGGAAGCTCGCGTTGGCGCCAAGAGACCAGCCCACGCGGCCAGGGTTGGGAGAGACCTGAACGACGCCGTTCGCGCTCACGGTCACCAGCAGCCCGGCCTGGAGCTCAGCGATCCGGAGGGCGGCTTCCGCGTTCCGCACGTCGGCGTCGATGCGCTGGACTTCCGGGCGCGCTCTGGCCGCCTGCGCCGCGGCATCGGACGGGGCGACCGCGACCGCCGCCGGCGGAGCGGGAGCAGCGACGGCGACGGGCTGCGCGACCGGGAGCGCAATGGACGAACGCAGCTGCACCATCGCGATCTCGACCTGCCCGCGGGCGGCTACCAGTTCTGCTTCGGCTGTGGCCGCTGTGGCCTGCGCCCGGATGACGTCGGCGCGGGCGCCCGTCCCCGCGCGGACGAGCGCTTCGGCCTGCTCGACCTGTCCCCGGGCAAAGCGCAGGGCAGCTTCCCGAACCTCGACGGTCCGGAGCGACCGGAGCACCGTGAAGTACGCCTGGCCGGCCGCCAGCGCGATGTCCTGCCGGGCCGCGGCCAGCGACGCCTCGGCGGCCTCGAGGGTGGCCTGCGCCTGGACGATCTGCAAGGTGCGGATCCCGCCGTCATAGAGGGCGTAGGTGGCGCCCACCGAGACGTCGTGTGAAGCGGCGGCGTCGCCTCCGGTCGGGACACCGCCGCTGCTCACCGTCCCCACCGCCGCCCGGGCAGTGGCCGACAGAGCAACGCCCGTTCCGGCCCGGGCGGCAGCGACGCGGGCCTCCGCGGCCCGCACCGCTTCGACGGCGGCCATGACGGTGGGATGGCGGTCCACGGCGGCGCCCATGGCGCTCTCCAGGGTGACGGCGGGCGGCGCCTGCGCCCGGGCGGTCACGGGGAGCCCGACGAGCAGCATGGCCAGCGCACCGGCGAGCGGGCGCATCGGCTACTCGTCCTTCCGCGGAGAGGATCCCTCCGGCGTGACGTCGCCGGCCTTCGCCTCGTCCGGCTTCCCGTCGACGACGCGCGCGGCGGGCGCGAACTTGCGGAGGCGTTCCGCGAGCGCCCCCAACTGCGCGCTGACACGCTGGTTCAATGTGCCCTCGGGGAATGTCCCATCCTCCGCCGCCTCGCCCGCGGGGACGCCGGTGAGGACCTCCAGCCCCTCGTCGATCGTGCGCACCGCGTAGATGTTGAACGTCCCCGCCCGCACGGCGTCCACGATCTCCTCCCGGAGCATGAGGTTGCGCAGGTTCTGCGCCGGAATCATCACCCCTTGTGTGCCGTCCAGTCCCACAACCTTGCACACTTGATAGAACCCTTCGATCTTCTCATTGACGCCGCCGATGGGCTGCACCTGGCCCTTCTGGTTCACCGAGCCCGTGACGGCGATCCCCTGGTCGATCGGCGCCCCGGCCAGCTCCGAGAGCAGCGCGTAGAGCTCCGTCGAGCTCGCGCTGTCGCCCTCCACCTCGGAGTAGGTCTGCTCGAAGGTCAGCGAGGCGTTCAGGCTGAGCGGCCGGTCCTGCGCGTACTTCCCGCCGAGGTAAGCCGCCAGGATGGCCACGCCCTTGCTGTGGATCCGCCCGGACATCTCGGTCTCGCGCTCGATGTTGACGACGCCGCGCGCGCCGACGAACGTCCGTGCCGTGATCCGGCTGGGATGCCCGAAGGCGTAGTCTCCCAGCTGCAGGACGGACAGGCCGTTCACCTGGCCGGGCTTTGCGCCGGTCACGTCCACGAGCAGCTGCCCTTCCTGGATGAGCTCGCGCAGGCGCTCCTCGATCCGGCTGCTGCGGTAGACCTTCTCCTGGATGGCCCTGATGACGTCCGCCGCCGTGACGGCGTCGTGTCCGGCCAGCTGCGCCCAGGACGCCGCCTCGAAGACGACCTCGGCCACATCGTTGAAGCGCGTGCTGAGGCGCTCCTGATGCTCGGCCAGCCGCGCGCTGTGCTCCAGTATCCGGGCCACCGCCGTCCGGTCGAAGGGCGGCAGACCGTGTCTGTTGGCCAGCGCCCCGATGGCCCGCGCGTAGTCGGCCGTCGTTTCGGGCGTGCGGGACATCTCGGTGTCGAAGTCGGCCTTCACCTTGAACAGCTTGCGGAAGTCTTCATCGTAGAAGTAGAGCAGCTGGAACAGCGACGGCGTGCCGATCAGGACCACCTTGACGTCGAGGGGGATGGGTTCGGGCCGCAGCGTCGCCGTCGGGATGGCGCCGAACTGGTCGCCGATGTTCTCGATGCGCGCCTCCCGGCTCTTCAGCGCGCGCTTCAGGCCCTCCCACGTGAAGGGGTTGAGCAGCACGTCCTTCACCTGCAGGATGAGGAACCCGCCGTTCGCCCGCTGGATCGCGCCGGGCTTGATCATTGTGAAGTCGGTGACCAGCGTGCCGAACTCTCCCCGGTACTCGACCTTGCCGAGCAGGTTGTAGAAGGTCGGGTTGGACTCGATGACGACCGGCGCGCCGTGCGCGTGGCTGTTGTCCACGAACAGGTTCACCCGGTAGCGCTGCAGGCGGTCCGCCCGGCGCGCCATCAGGGCGAACGGGAACGGGACGGCCGGTTCTTCGGTCTCTTTGAAGTCGTCGAGGCGCTCCACGACGTCGGCCAGGAGCTGGCCGAGCCAGTCCACGATGCGCGGCGATCCCTGATACTTGTCCTGCAGCCGGCGCACCGGATCGCCCGCGGTTGACCGCACCGCCTGCTCTTCCAGCTCGCGCAGCGCCTCCCGCGCCTCGCGCTCCAGCGACCGGACCCGGCGCAGCGCGTCGGCCACGCCGTCCTGCAGCTCGCGGCCGCGCTTCTGGATCTCGTCCCGCTGCTGCTCGGGGAGCATGGCGAACAGCTCCTGCGCGATCGGCTCGCCGGACGGGCCCACGGGCACGGTGACGATCCCTGTGGGCGTGCGCTGCAGGAGGAACCCGAGCCCCCGGGCCTGGGTCTCCAGGCCCTGCCAGATCTCGTTGATACGGGTCTCGAACGACTGGAGCACTTCGCTCCGCCGCGCTTCGAACCGGTCGCTGGCGAAGAGCTTGCGGATCCCGTCCTTGAGCTCCTCGACGAGCTGTTCCACGTCGCGGCGAAACTGTGTGCCCTGTCCCGGAGGAAGGGAGACGGCCAGCGGCTGATCGGGCTGCTGGAAGTCGTACAGATAGCACCAGTCGGGCGGCACCGGCCGGGTGGCCGCGGCGTGCTGGATCTTTTGACGGGCGTACGTCGTCCGGCCCGTGCCCACCGGACCGGCGATGTAGATGTTGTAGCCGGGCTGGGTGACCGCCAGGCCGAGGTCCAGGGCGCGGACCGCGCGGTCCTGGCCCAGGATGACCTCCTCGGCGTGGATCTCCCTGGTGGACTCGAACGGCAGCAGGGCAGGGTCACAGGTCCAGCGTAGCTGCTCCGGGGTCAATCGGTGCCGCGCGCGCAACTCCTGGGACTGCATCATCGATCTCCTCCGCGGTGAATGGCCGATGGGGCGCAGAGAAAGGGTGGGGCCGGGCTGCCCCACCCCGGTAGAGGTTCGGATTCCTATCGCCGATTCCCTAGTGCAAAGGAAATGCCAGCGGATCGTTACCCAGTTAGGCCGGGTCACCACCTAGGAGGCAGCCGTCCCTCCCACCTAGGTAGACACATCCGCTGGCAGTTACAGGATACGCCCGCGTCATCCGGCGGTCAATTCGGAACCTTCGTTCTGGGTCAGGTCTTCTTGGGGGCGGTCGGGAAGGGGATGAGCCCCGTCTGCCGCTTCGCGGCGAGCGCCCTGGACTGCGGCACCCGCGGATGATGCATCAGGTTGAAGTCCAGGCGCTTGCCGCAGACGCAGACCCGCTCGAGCTCGACGGCGGCATCCACCCAGATGCCTCCGCCCGCTTCGGCGCTCTCCCGCGCGGCCTGGACGGCGCCCGCCCGGCGCTCCTCCTCGTCCTCGGCGATGCCCATCTCGCGCGGCGCCGATCCACTTAGTTCGTAGAGGACCGCTTTCGGGTAATAGACGCTGTAGCGTCTCTTGCAGCTTCCGCAGTGGAACGTAAACACCAGGGCCATGGCGTTATTATACGTACCTGCTACAATAGGGGGAACCTTGACGGACGGGGGGACCCTCATGCGGTACCGTCTGCTCGCAGCCATCGCCTTCGGGATCGTGATGTTCGCGGGAGGCTGGTATCTCGGCCGCGGTGCGACGACGGCATCCGCGCCGGCGGTTCCCGCCGTGCCGGCCCAGGCCGCGCCCCCCCTGCAAGAGATCATCCCCTTCCCCGGGCCAGGGCAGCAGGGTCCGGGCCAGGGTCAGGGGCAGCAGGGTACGGACGAGTGCGAGCCCGTGATCCTCTTCTACTTCCAGGGCCGGCTCTACCGGCTCATGCCGGGCCCGGGTCCTCAGGGGCCGCGGGGGACCCCCGGCAGCCCGCCCGAGTACTTCCCGCTCCAGCCCTATCAGGGACCGGCCGTCCCGGGACTGCCCTTCCAGCTGCCGCCGGGCACGGGTCCGCAGTTCCCTCCCGGAGCGGTCCCCCAGCAGCCTCAGGGACCCGGCTTCACGCCGCTGCAGCCCCGGTTCTGATGTCGCTGCGGTTCTGATGCCGCTGCAGCTCTGACCCCCCGGTAGGAGCCGTCCGGCGGCCCACCGAACCCTTGCCCTCAACCCATCGGGGGTAGGAGGTGAGCCGTCATGTGTGTCCCTGGAACGCTGGAGACTGTTCGGACTGATCGCAGGGGATTTCTGAAACTCGCGGCAGGAGCGGTCGCGGGAGTGGCCGCGTCGAGCGCGTCGCAGCTGGCCGCGCCGCTGGCCGCGGAAGCGCGCGTAACCATCCGCAACATGCAAGACCTCACCCACGTGCTCTATCCCGGCTTTCCGAGCTTCAATCCGGCCTTCTTCCCGAAGATGGAGCGGAAGGTGTTCGTCAACATCAAGAAGGACGGGTTCTACGGCAACGTCCTGACCTATTGGGAGCACAGCGGGACGCACATGGACGCCCCGCACCACTTCGTCGAGGGCCGCTGGTTCGTACACGAGATCCCGGTCGGCCGGCTGATCGGTCCGGCCGCCGTTATCCACATCCACGAGCGCGCCATGAGCAACCCTGACGCGCAGGTCACGCCCGCGGACATCGGCGCCTACGAGCGTCGCTACGGCCGGATCCCGCGCGGGGCGATCGTGCTCATGCACAGCGGCTGGGAGTCGCGCGTGAACAGCACCGACGCGTACCGCAACGCCGATGCGAAAGGCGTCATGCACTTCCCGGGGTTCCACCCCGAGGCCACGGAGATGCTCGTCACCGACCGCATGATCACGGGCATCGGGGTCGACACGCTCAGCCTCGATTACGGGCGGAGCACCGACTTCAAGACGCACGTGACCGTGCTCGGTGCCAACCGCTGGGGGCTGGAGAACCTGGCCAACGTGGCGAAGATTCCTCCGCGGGGCGCGACGCTGTTCGTCGGGGCGCCGCGGGTGCACGAAGGCTCGGGCGGGCCGACGCGGGTGATCGCCGTCTGGTAGCCGGGGGTACTCGCCCCGGGGCAAGTTGAATCAGCCCAATTGGGCTACGAACGAAGGCCCTGAGGAAGCGGCCGTGGGCGTGTGGCGGGGAGTCATCGAGGAGTACCGGTCTCACCTTCCGGTCGGCCCCGCCACACCCGTCATCACCCTGCTCGAGGGCGCCACACCCCTCCTGCGCGGCGGAGATGTCGCAGGCGGGCGGACCGTCTGGCTCAAGATCGAAGGCAGCAATCCAACCGGCTCGTTCAAGGACCGCGGCATGACGGTCGCGGTCAGCAAAGCGGTGGAAGCGGGCGCGGACGGGGTGATCTGCGCCTCGACCGGCAACACCGCCGCCTCGGCCGCAGCCTACGCGGCCCGGGCGGGCCTCCGCTGTGTGCTGGTCATCCCGGCCGACGGCGTGGCGTTGGGGAAGCTCGTACAGGCCGCCGCGTGCGGCGCCACCATCGTCCCCGTGCTGGCGGGGTTCGACGCGGCCCTCGACCTGGCCCGGCGCGCCGCCGAGAAACTGCACCTCACGCTCGTCAATTCGGTCAACCCCCACCGCCTGGCCGGGCAGAAGACCGCGGCGTTCGAGATCGTTGACGTCCTTGGGCGCGCGCCGGAGGCGCTCGTCCTCCCGGTCGGGAACGCGGGCAACATCACGGCCTACTGGATGGGCTTCACGGAATACTCTGTGGCGGGCCGCGCCGCGGCCCGTCCGCGGCTCATCGGCATCCAGGCCGAGGGCGCCGCGCCGCTGGTCAGTGGAAAGCCGATCGCGCAGCCGCGCACGGTCGCGTCGGCCATCCGCATCGGGCGGCCGGCGACCTGGGATGGCGCTGTGCGGGCGGTGGAGGAATCGGGCGGAGAGTTCCTGACAGTGTCGGACGACGAGATCCTGGACGCCCAGGCGGCCCTCGGCAGACAGGGGGTCTTCGTCGAGCCGGCCTCGGCCGCCTCGTGGGCAGGCCTGGAGAAGCTGGCGCGAGAAGGCCGGGCCCCGCGGGAAGCGGTGTGCGTCCTCACCGGGCACGGCCTCAAAGATCCTGCGATCATCGAGCGGGGGCTCCGGCTGCCCCCGCCCGTCGCGCCAACCCTCGATGCATTCACCGACGCCGTCAGAGAGGTCGCGCAACAGGACGAACTCCGCGCCGGCCGCTAACGGTAGATGTCCCGGCGGTGCCCGACTCGCACGACCACGATCGTGATCCGTTGATTCTGGATGTCGCAGATCAGCCGGTAGGGTCCCACACGGTATTGCCAGAACCGCCCGATTTCGGGCCCCTTCAGTGCTTCCCCAAGGCTCCGCGGGTCTTGCCGCGTCGCCACATGTTCTCTCAGGAATCGAAGGATTCTGCGGGAGGTCTCCCGGTCGAGTTTCGCAAGTTCCTTCTCCGCCCGAGGGTGAAACTCAATCAGCCAGCCCAAGGCGGCGCTCAACCTCCTCCAGCGGGATGCCGGGGAGATTCTCCTCGATACGCCGCACGGCCAGGTAGTAGTCCTCCAACTCTTCGAGGTGCTGGAGGATCGCCTCGCGCACGTAGAACGTCTTGCTCCGGCCGGTCTTCCGGGCGAGCCGCGCGAGCCGCTTCTCGATCTCTGGGGGAAGGCGGACCGCAATCACCGGATCGCCTCCTCGGTATACATGTATATCATATCATCCCAGCGGGCCGACCTCAACCCGGCGAGTTGCCTCACCTAATTTGCTACCGGGGGCCCTATCGTTGCCTCAAAAGTCCTGCTACCCGGGGAGGCAACGTGACTCGCGCCAGTGCCCTCGAATACATCGCCACCATCCGCCGCCGCTACTTCCAGGCCGACCGCCTGGAGCGGACCCGACTGCTCAATGAGGCCGAAGCGGTCACCGAGTATCATCGCAAACACCTCTTGCGCCTCCTGCACCGCCCAGCGGCCCCGGGCCCGCTGAAGACCCGCCACCGCCCCCGGACCTATACGCCCGAGGTGATCGACGCACTGCGCATCGCCTGGGAGGCCTGTGGGTACATCTGCAGCCGCCGGCTGCAACCCTTCCTCCCCGAGCTCCTGCCCATCCTCACCCGCGCTGGGATCCTCCACCTCTCCCCACAGACCACCGCCACCTTGGTCCAGATCAGCCCGCCCACGATCGACCGCGCGCTGGCCCCCTTCCGCCGGGGGCTGCATCCCCGAGGCTTGTCCACGACCAAGCCGGGGACCCTGTTGCTCAGTCAGATCCCTATCCGGACCTTCGCCCAATGGGATGGTGCGCAGCCCGGCTTCCTGGAGATCGACCTCGTCGCACACTGCGGCTCCACGACCGCCGGGGACTATGCGTACACGCTGTGCGCGGTCGATGTCGCCACCGGTTGGGTGGAGTGCGTCGCCGTCCCCAACCGCGGCCAGCGGGCGGTCTTCGCCGCCCTCCAGGAGATCCGCCACCGCCTCCCAATCCCGCTCCTGGGCGTGGATTCCGACAATGATACTGCCTTCATCAACGACCAACTCTTCCGCTACTGCCGGCAGGAACACATCACCTTCACCCGCTGCCGGCCCTATCGCAAGAACGACCAAGCCCACGTCGAGCAAAAGAACTGGTCGGTCGTCCGCCGCCTCATCGGCTACGATCGGTATGACACCCCGGCGGCTGTCGCCACCCTCAACACCATCTATCAGCATCTGCGCCTCTACACCAATTGCTTCCAACCCAGTCTGAAGCTCGTCCGCAAAGTCCGCCACGGGGCCCGCGTCCACAGACTCTTCGACCGAGCCCAGACCCCCTACCAGCGGCTGCTCGCCAGCGGCCGGCTCGCTGCCCCCAGTGCCCAACTCCTCGCCAAGCAGTATCGCTCCCTCAATCCCATCACGCTGCGCGAGGAGATCGACGAGCACCTCCGAAGACTGTGGCGCCTGGCTGCTCGGTAACGTGAGTTATGAGGCAACGAATCACTCCTCGGTAACATCCCTAGATGAGGCAACTAGCCCGGGAAGGCAGGCCGTCACCATTGCCTGAGCCGCGCAATCAGATGCCGGCCACCCGCATCGCGACAGTCTTTACCCGCGTGTAGAATTGCAGGCCCTCGATCCCGTGCTCCTTGTAGGGGGAGCCTGAGTCCTTGAACCCTCCGAACGGCGTGTGCACGTCCCAGCCCACCGTCGGAAGGTTCACGGCCACGCACCCCGTCTCCACGCCCCGGGCAAAGGCGTGCGCGGCCGCCAGGCTGCGGGTGACCACGGCGGCTGAGAGACCGTACCGGGTACTGTTCACGATCTCGATCGCCTGCTCGACGTCCGCGGCGTCCATCACCGCCACCACAGGGCCAAAGATCTCCTCCTGCGCCACACCCATCGTCGGGGCGACGCCGTCCAGGATGGTCGGCGCGACAAAGAATCCCCGGTCGTAGCGCGCCCCGGCCAGACGCTCGCCGCCGAACAGCACCCTGGCCCCCTCGCGCCTGCCACTGGCGACGGCCTGCAGCGTGGTCGCGAGCTGGCTCTCGTCCACGACGGGGCCCATGGTCGTGCCCTCTTCCAGCCCGGGGCCCACGGTGATCTGCTTCGTGCGTTCCAGAAAGGCGCTGACGAACGCGTCGCGCGCGGCCGACTCCACGATGACCCGACTGGTCGCGGTGCACCGCTGACCCGACTGGCCGAATCCCGCCGAGGCGGCGAGCTCCGCGGCCAGCGCCGGATCAGCGTCGCCCAGCACGACCAGCGCGTTCTTTCCGCCCATCTCCGTCTGCACGCGAATGTTGCGGCCTGCGACCTTCGCCTGCAGGTCGAGCCCGACCGCGGTCGAGCCCGTGAAGGTGATGGCCCGCACCGCCGGATGGCCGATCAGCGGATCCCCCGTGGCCCGGGCCGGCCCGGTGACGAGGTTGACCACGCCGCGGGGCATCCCCGCGTCGTGCAGGGCGCGTATCAGGTGCCAGGCCGACAGCGGCGTGAGCGTCGCCGGCTTCAACACGACCGTGTTGCCGGCGATGAGCGCGGGCGCCATCTTGCGCGCCGGCGTCAGCGCCGGGTCGTTCCACGGCGCGATGGCGATCACCACGCCGAGGGGCTCGCGGGCGGTGAACGTGAAGACGCCCTCGCGCTCGTCGGGCAGGTAGTCGCCGATGGGCCACCGTCCGAACGCGCCATAGTAGTCGAAAAAGTACGACGCCCGCGTGACCTCACCGCGGGCTTCACGCAGGGTCTTTCCCATCTCGCGGGTCAGATCGCGGGCGATCTGCTCGGCGCGTTCCCGGATGAGCTCGGCGGCGCGTCGCAGGATGGCGCCCCGCGCTACGGGCGTGAGGGCCTTCCACGCCGGAAAGGCCTCCGCCGCCGCGTCCACGGCCCGGGTGACGTCCTCGGCGCTCATCGAGGGAAACTCGGCGACGACGTCCTCGGTGTCGGCCGGATTGAGATCCCGCAGCGTCTCTCCGCTGCGCGCGCCGACCCACTCGCCGGCGACGAGGTTCTTGAACCGCTCAGCCATGGCTCTCTCTCCCCTGCCCGGAAATGGTAGTATGCGACATATGGCTCTCCCTGAGGCCGTGGTCGAATTCCTGCAGAAGCCCAACCTGGCAGTGCTGGGCACGGTGAGCCCCGCGGGCCGGCCCCAGGTCACACCGGTGTGGTTCCTGTACGAACACGGCCGCATCCTGGTGAACACCTCCAAGGGACGCGTCAAGCTCCGCAACGTGGAAGCGAACCCCGCCGTCACCGTCACGGTCATCGACGGCGACGACCCGTACCGGTACGTGCAGATCCAGGGCACCGTGGTCGAATTCGACCGCAAGAACGGGGACCGCGACATCAACCGGCTGTCCCAGCGCTACCGCGGCCGGCCGTACAAATATCCCCCCACGGACGCGCCCGAGAACCGCGTCAGCCTGCTCATCAAGCCGCTGCGGGCGCACACCATGGGGTTCCGCTGAGGAGGCGCGCATGACCGAGACCTACGGGCTGATCGTCAACGGCCGGCAGACGCCTGCCCTGAGCGGCGAGACGTTCGCGGTGCGCAACCCGGCGAACACCGACGAGGTCGTCGGCCTGGCCGCGCGGGGCGGCCGCGAGGATGTTCACCGGATCATCGAGTCGGCGCAGCAGGCGCTCCGGACGTCGTGGTGGCCGCGCCTGCACGAGTCACGCCGCCGGGGCCGGGTGCTGCTGCGGTACGCCGCGCTCGTCGAGGAGCGCAAGGAGGATCTCGCCCGGCTCCTGACGCGCGAGCAGGGGAAAGTGTACCGGGAGTCGCTGGGCGAGGTCGAGAGCCTCATCAACACCTTCGACTACTACGCGGGGTACGGCGGGAAGATCGCCGGCTCGGTCGTCTTCGCCCGCGACGGCGACAACATCCTCAAGGTGGAGACGCGCAAGTACCCGATCGGCATCTGCGCCGCCGTCCTGCCCTTCAACTTCCCCGTCTCCCTGTATGCCTGGAAAGTCGCTCCCGCGCTGATGGCGGGCAACGCCGTGATCATCAAACCCGCCAGCACCGCGCCGCTCACCGACATCCGGCTGACCGAGATGCTGCACGAAGCGGGCGTACCCGCCGGGATCGCCAGCGTGATCACCGGACCCGCCGCAAGCGCCGGCGACGAGCTCATCCGGCACCCCGCCGTGAAGAAGATCGCGCTGACCGGATCCACCGAGACCGGCAAGGCGGTCTACGCAGCCGCCGCGGCGGGATTGAAGCGCCTCACGCTGGAGCTGGGCGGCAGCGACCCGACCATCGTCTGCGACGATGCGGACTTGCCCGCGGCCGCGGAGACCGTGGTGCGCTCGGGGCGCTTCCGGAACGCGGGGCAGTCGTGCACGTCGGTGAAGCGCGTGTTCGTCTTCGAGCGCGTCTTCGAGGAGTTCTCCGCCATCGTGGCCGAGCAGGCGCGACGCATGCGCCTCGGGGACGGGCTGCACGACGGCGTGGACATGGGCCCCTTGAACAACGCCCAGGTCCGCGCGGACGTCGAGATGCTGCTGGAGGATGCCGTGCGGCGCGGCGCGCTGGTGGCCGCGGGCGGCGGGCGGCCGGGCGGCGCCGCCTTTGAGAAGGGCTTCTTCCTCCAGCCCACCGTGCTGCTGGAGGTGCCCGACGACGCCCAGATCTGGAGCGAGGAATGCTTCGGCCCTGTGCTGCCGCTGATGCGGGTCCGGGACCTCGACGAAGCGATCAGCCGGGCGAACGCCTCGCCCTACGGCCTGGGGTCGGCGATCTGGACGCACGACGACCGGCGCATCGAACAGTTCATCGACCGGATCCAGGCCGGGATGATCTGGGTGAACTACAAGCCGCTCAGCCTGCCCGAGGCGCCGTTCGGCGGCGTGAAGGACAGCGGCATCGGGCGGGAGTTGGGCTGGGAAGGCCTGGACGCTTACCTGGAGACGAAAGCGGTCCGCAAGTTCGCCGGCAAGGCTGAGTAGCACCTTTCGTCCGCCGCGCGATCCGCCCCGCTGCCGGGCCCGTGAGCGTCCCGCGCGCCGCGAGAGGGAAGAACCTATCCGTCGGAGAGCGTCCGTGGAGGAGGGAGTGCGCGTGGAGACGGCCCCGGCTCATAGCAGGCACGGCCTGGAGCATCACGGCATCCGCAACGTCGACGAGGTCTTCTGGAACCTCGCCACGCCCCATCTCTACGAGGAGGCCGTCCGGCGCCGGGAAGGCCGGCTGGCGCATCTCGGGCCGCTGGTCGTCCGCACCGGGCACCACACCGGGCGCTCGCCCAACGACAAGTTCGTGGTGCGCGAGCCGTCCAGCGAGGAGCGCATCTGGTGGGGCCCGGTGAACCGGCCCATGTCCCCGGAGCAGTTCGAGCGGATGCATCGCCGGCTGCTCGCCTACCTGCAGGGGAAGGATCTCTTCGTCCAGGATTGCTACGTGGGCGCCGATCCGCTCTACCGGATCCCGCTGCGCGTGATCACGGAGACGGCCTGGCACAGCCTGTTTGCCCGGGTCATGTTCATCCGGCCGCCGCGGGAGGCGCTGGCCGATCACGTCCCTGAGTTCACGGTCATCCACGCTCCGCACTTCCATGCCATCCCGGACGTGGACGGCACCCGCTCGGAGGTCGTCATCGCCATCCACTTCGGGCAGCGGCTGGTGCTCATCGGCGGCACGCAGTACGCCGGCGAGATCAAGAAGTCGGTGTTCACGCTGCTGAACTACCTGCTGCCGCAGCGCGGCGTGCTGTCCATGCACTGCTCGGCGAACATGAGCCGCCAGGGCGACGTGGCGATCTTCTTCGGCCTCTCCGGAACGGGGAAGACCACGCTGTCCGCGGATCCCTCCCGCATCCTCATCGGCGACGACGAGCACGGCTGGAGCGACCGCGGCATCTTCAACTTCGAGGGAGGCTGCTACGCGAAGGTCATCCGCCTCTCGCCGCAGGCGGAGCCGGAGATCTACGCGACGACGCGCCGGTTCGGCACCATCCTGGAAAACGTCGGGCTCGACAGCGTCACGGGGCGGCTCGACCTCAACGACGACTCGCTCACGGAGAACACGCGCGCGGCCTACCCGATCCTCTACATCCCCAACGCCTCCCCGGACGGCGCCGGCGGCCACCCCCGCACGGTCATCATGCTCACGGCGGACGCCTTCGGGATCCTCCCGCCGATCGCCCGGCTCTCGCCGGCCCAGGCGATGTACTACTTCCTCTCGGGCTACACGGCGAAGGTCGCGGGCACGGAGCGCGGGGTGACCGAGCCGCAGGCCACGTTCAGCGCCTGCTTCGGAGCCCCGTTCATGGCCCTCTCCCCCCTCGTGTACGCGGAGATGCTCGGGGATCGGCTGCGCCGTCACGGCGCCACGGTCTGGCTCATCAACACCGGGTGGAGCGGCGGCCCGGCCGGCGTGGGACAGCGGATCCGTATCGACTATACGCGCACGATGGTCGGGGCGGCCGTGACGGGGGCGCTGGATGAGGTTCCCGTCCGGACCGGACCCATCTTCGGGCTCACCGTGCCCACCGCCGTGCCCGGCGTTCCGGATGAGGTCCTCATCCCGCGGCAGACCTGGAGCGACCAGACCGCCTACGAAGCGCAGGCACGCAGACTGGCGGAGATGTTCGCGGAGAACTTCAAGGCCTTCGCCGGCCAGGTCCCCGCCGAGGTACGGGACGCGGGCCCCCACCCGTAGCCGGCCCTCATCAGACGGCGATCGTTATAGAAGCGTAACGGATCCGGGCTACGCTCCTGGACGGCTGCATCGTCAGGAGGGAACGGCTATGCGGGCATCCATGAAGACCGACCGCGCGGGTCCAGGGCTCACCACGGGCGTCGTAGTGGGGCTGCTGCTCACCGCGCCCCTGCTGGCGCTCTCGTATCTCGGGAGCAGGGTTGCGGCGCTGCCGTTCATCCCGTTCGACGTGTTCGAGTGGGTCGCGCACCGGCTGCCCGGCGCCGTGGTCACCCGGGGGATCGAGGCGCTGGTCGCCGTCATCGCGGCGACCAATCTCGGCAGCACCGACGTTGCGGCCAAGTATCTCGAGCAGCTCATGGCCATCGCCGGGCTCCTCGCCGCCGGGGCGATCGCGGCCGGGGTAGTGTTTGTGGCCCGGCGCAGGCGAGGCGTTTCGGCGGGGCGGGGCGGCATCCTGCTGGGCATGGTGGCCGGCATGCTGACGGTTCTGGTCAGCCGGAGCGCCGGCGCCGACCGGGTGCTCTCTTCCGGACACACCCTGTGGATCCTGGCCCTCTGGGCAGGCTGGGGCGCCGCGCTTGACTGGGCCAACCGGCGCCTCTCACCCGCTGCCGCGTCGCCGCGCGCCCCTATTGAGCCGGCGATACCACCACAGGAGCGGGCGGGATCGGAGATATCGGGGCCAGGCGTCCGTGCCATAGAGGGCCCCCAGCCAGCTCCGGGCGAAGGACCCCGGCCAGCTCCGGGCGAAGGACCCCGGCCAGCTCCGGGCGAAGGACCCCGGCCAGCTCCGGACACGGTGGAACGGCTCGATCGCCGGCGGTTCCTCATTCGCCTCGGAGGGGCTGCCGCGGCCATCACGGTCTCAGGTGCCGCCGTGGGCATGTTCGCCGGACCGAGACCCGACCGGCCGGTATCGACGACCCGGCGCTGGTCAGCAGATCATGCGCTGCCGAACGCGGGCGCGGCGCTCCAGCCGGCGCCGGGGACGCGCCCGGAGTTCACGCCGCTCGACGAGCACTACCGGATCGACATCAACCTGCTGCCTCCCGTCATCAACGAGGAGACGTGGGCCCTGGAGGTCCGCGGGCTGGTCCACAGCCCGACGCGGCTCACCCTGGCGGACCTGCGGAACAACTTCAGGCCGATGCACCAGTTCGTTACGCTCGCCTGCATCTCCAACGAGATCGGGGGCGATCTGATCGGCACGACGCGGTGGACCGGCGTCAGCATGCGCCGCCTGCTCCCGCACCTGCGGCTGCTCCCCGAGGCAACGCATCTCAAGATCGTCTCCGCCGACAGGTTCTACGAGGTCGTCTCCCTGGAGACGATCAACGCCGACGAGCGCGTCATGCTCACCTACGCCTGGGACGGCGTCCCGCTCCCCACCCGGCACGGGTTTCCGCTGCGCATCTACATCCCGAACCTGTACGGGATGAAGCAGCCCAAGTGGATCACTTCGATCATTGCGCTGGACAGCTGGGAGGCAGGCTACTGGGTGGTCCGGGGGTGGGACCGGGAGGCACGCATGGAAGCCACGGCTGTCATCGACACCGTTGCCCTGGACAGCGTGACGAGGACGGCCGACGGACGGACCCTCGTGCCGGTCGGAGGCATCGCCCACGCCGGCGACCGGAGTATCTCCAAAGTCGAGGTGCGGGTGGACGACGGCGAGTGGGTGGAGGCGCAGTTGCGGACGCCGCTGTCGCAGACCACGTGGGTGCTGTGGCGCTATGAGTGGCCCTTTGCGGAGGGCTCGCACCGGTTCACGGTCCGCTGCACCGACGGGGAGGGCCGGCCGCAGGTGACCGAGCCCTCGCCGCCTCATCCGGATGGCGCCACGGGGCTTCACAATCTTCGCGCCGGCCGGTGACAGCGCGGATCCTGCTTCAGCCTGTCCGGCCATGGTCGACGTGAGTGGGGAGACTTTCTGGTAGAATCGTGGGGCGGGCCGTTAGCTCAGCGGGCAGAGCGCCGGGCTTTTAACCCGGGCGTCGGGGGTTCGAGTCCCTCACGGCCCACCATTCATCCCCAGGTCTAGAGCGGATTTCGTAAGACCCCCCGGGGGACATCTCGAAAGCACCCCGGACGAGTCCGGTCCACTCGAAGTGGCCGCCGACGCTAGGGCAAGCGGTTCTCACGATTCAATTCGAATCCCCTGCAACGTGGCAACAGGGCATCCCCATGAGGTTCCGGCCTCGTCTTCCCATTGGGCGAAGGCGACCCCGTCGCGGCTCCCCCCGTGCGTCGGGATCGTCTCGCTGAAGTCAAACGACCGGATCCTGAATGATCCCGCCTTGACGGTGCGCCACTTCCCGTCAAACAGCACCTGGGAGACTCTCCCGAAGCTCGTCCGATCATCCATAGGAATCGCCTCCAGAGGAACCGCGGCGTGCAGGTACGCGGCAGGGTGATTACCCGGGACCCGCGTCCGCTCTTCGGGAATCCAGGCAACGCCTGTGAGATTTCGCCGGATGCCCCACTGACAGTGTACTCCAAGCGTGTCTGGGGGAGGCCCCGGTTGCGTCCCACCGAATAGGACTTGTTCACCACACTAATTCCCTACGGAGGGACGGAATGTCCCACTATCTGATGCGCTTCAGCTACACTCCCGAGACGTGGGCCCGACTCATCCAGCGCCCGGAGGATCGCAGGGATGCCGCGCGGGCGTACGTTGAGCAGGTGGGCGGCAGATTGCACGGCTTCTGGTATGGGTTCGGCGAGTACGATGGCTACGTGCTCTTCGAGGCCCCGGAAAACGTCTCCATGGCGGCGGTCGTACTCGCCATCGCGGGCGGCGGCGCCCTTCGCGCTGTCGAGACGTCAGTGTTGATGACTGTGGAGGAAACACTGGAGGCACTGAAGAGAGCGGGAACTATCAAGTACCGGAAGCCTGGAGAGTAGCGCCGCCATCGCGGACGCCCCAGCAAGGGCTCCGGCAGGGGCTGCCCCTATTCTAGTTCCGAGGGACGCGCCTTTCGAACTGCTGGGGTTGCGGCTGCGGCCGCGGAGGACTCGGCTCCCGCACAGGCTGAGGCGTGGCAGACGGCGAAAACCAGGGATTGTCGAAGGTGCCTCGTACGAAGAAGGGCACGCGGTAGCCGGTTGCGACCGCGGCGCCTCGGACCACGTCGCTGAACATCTGCCCCACCGACCGTGACGCGCCTTCTGGCGGCGACGTTTCCTTTGTCAGGGTCTTCAGCACACCTGTGCCGGCATAGTTCAGTGTCCTGTCGAAGCCGAAGCTCCCCCCGGCCGTTGCCTCCACCCCCTCGGCGCTGAACCGCAGGGAATCGCTGTACACGCGCTGTTGGGCGATGCGCACGTTCCCGCCGAAGTAGGTGAACGAGGTGGTCCCCCCGGGCACGTCCGGTTGCAGGATCCTGGCCAGTTTGGCCAGGTTGCTCTTGAAGTCCAGCCCTTCGAACGTCCCGTTCCGCACCGCGAACGTTCCCGCGCCCGCCAGCGCCGCCTTTGCGTCTCGTCCAAGCGCCGTGGTGATCCGGAGGTCGGCCTCGAGCGCGCCGGTGACCTTCCGCGCGTGGGGTGCGGCGGCTCTCATGAGCTCGGCAAGGTCGATCCTCCGCGCCTTCGCGGTCACGCCAGCCCGCAGCGCGGAGCCCGTATGATTCAGCGCGGCCGCACCCTGGACCGTCCCTCTATAGAAAGAGAGTGTGTAGGAGTCCACGCGGACGGTGTCCGTGTACACGCTCAGCCGGCCATGCACGCTGTCGGCCGCCAGCGGCGCGGCCAGGATTCTGCCAACCTTCACGTCTCCGCGCGCCAGCAGGCGGCGCTGTCGAGGTGCTGTCTGGACGTCCACTCCCTTCTCCCAACCCCGGGCAATCAACGTACCCAGGCCGGCGAGGTCGAGGTGGGGAATGGTCACCGTGAACGTGATGGCCAGGGGGGCAAGGCCGGCCACTGCAACCACGCCATCCGCGCGCATTCCCTCCAGGGCCGCCGCAAAGGTTCCCCGTCCGGTGCCGCCTGTGATCGCAAATGCCCCTCTGTGGATCTGCACGGGTCTGGCCAACACCGGGGTAGAGAACTTCACGCCTCGCAGGTCAGCGGTCAATTCCAGGCTCGTCATCCAGTCCGGCGCGTCCGGCCGGATCTTCGGAATCTTGGCGTTCAATCCACTGAGGGTGAAGGATGGCGTGGCCTGCCGGCGGCGCTGATCGTAGCTGCTGAACACGACTTCCACATTCCGAATGGTCACAGCGCTGATGTGGCCGAGCGATAGGAAGTACGTGGCGCCGCCTCCGGGCTCGGCCATAACCCCCGAAGCTCCCGGCGGAGGGAGCGCGAAATCATAGTTGGTCCTGCCGGCCAGGTCACGCAGCAGTTTCAGACGCACCCCCGTGATGGCGACATGCGTCACAACCAAGCTGCGCGAGAGGAGCGCCCTGGGCGAGATGCCCAGGTCGACCGACTGCACAACCATCGCGTCACCGGCGGGAAGACCCTCGGGGTTCCTCACGTGGATGTTCAACGCTTTCAGGTGGACCGTCGGCAGCAGGTAGAGCCTCAGCGCGTCGATCTGGACCTTCCGCCCGGTGTAGGTTTCGACAAACTGCATAAGCATCGGCCGGAACCGGTCGGCCGACACGACGAAGGGGACCACGGCTGCGGCCGTCAGGACGAACAGCAAGACTGCGCCCCCGATGCGCACCCGCCGTGATCTGTACCAGGATTTGACCATGGTGCACATGGTTCGAGGCCCTCTGCCCGCAGCCAATCCTATGATCCCAC
>Ga0209172_10004345_pt1 | contig 19333 bp, 14 predicted proteins | sample LarsenN4metaG_FD_184113 | JGI IMG/M metagenome (GOLD analysis project Ga0209172, IMG submission 184113) | Hot spring sediment bacterial and archeal communities from British Columbia, Canada, to study Microbial Dark Matter (Phase II) - Larsen... ... | reverse complement strand
TCATCAAGTCACCCGACGAACGGGAAGAAGCGGCGCTGCTGCAAGAGCTGAAACCCATCATGTATTACGTCAAAAACATCGAAGACGAAGACGCTGCGACCAAAAGAGAAGAGAATGCCAATGAAATTGTGAAATTTATTCTCAAGGCCTACTGCCGGATGTCGGCCTATGAACAACATCAACTCAAAAAAATTCTTACAGGGAAAGACCAGGAAAAGACTGAGAAAAAGGATGAATGCAAAAAGGGGGACAAGGCTTACGAAGACTTTAAAAAATTGTTAGAGGCTCTTAAAGACGGCCTCAAAAATAAGGATGAATCTGCGCTAGCTGCCGTCAAGCAAGCGGAGCCATTGCTTGAAAAGTATTTGCAATTCAAGGAACAAAAGCTTTACAATTATCAGCTCGAGGCCCTTCCGCAATGCCCGTATACCATCGCCTTTGTCGCCAATCCTTTCGTTCGGAAACGCTTGAAATCGGCCAAGGGAAACGGCGCAAAAGATGAAAAGGAAGAAGAATATGTCCTGGATCCGATCATACGCGATCGCGATCTTTTTTTGCGCTACGTCGATCTCGCTTTGAGCGGCTTCGACCGCAATGAAGTTTTGGGACGGCCGGAAATTTGGAGCCGGGTGCGCATCATGACCATTTTTGATCTCGATCTGGCCAAGATTGACAAGAAAGATTTGAATCAGATAGCCCGCGACTGGGGACTTTTGGAAGAATTTCAACAATCTGCCCAGCAAGACGGCGTCGAGTTGAACAATCTGCTCGATTGCCGCCGGGAGATGCTTGACAACTTTGACCGTATGTTGGAAAAATATCAAGAGAAATCTAAAACGAAGATCGCGCGAAAGGACATCGACGTGATTTTTGCGTTGAGCGCCCACCCGACGCATGATCGGTCCATGGCTCATTTTTCGGATTGGGTTTACTATGATGTACCACCCGAAACACCTCGGCGACCGGAGAATTGGCCATTTACTTATGATCTCGATCCTTATAAAAATAAACTCGACCTGCTTTATCAGAAGAGTGTTTCTGCTACCAAGAAAGCAGCCACAGCACGCAAAGCAAGGGAACCAGAAATCAAAAAACCGCAATTAGAAGGAAAGACAAAACATGATCATTTCACCCATCTCCCAGGCCGGGTGGCGGTCAACGTGCTTTCGGCGCGTCAGCGCACCTTCGTGCACGAGTTTGCGCATGCGATGTCTTCAGCGGTTCACGGCGCCATCGTGGACGAGTATTTTGATGAGTTTTTTGTTGAGAATCCCAACTTCAAACTTATGCAACCCACGAGCGACGAAATCCCCTTTTATGTCAATCGCATTGAACGAGTGAAAAAAGCTGGCGGGTGTTTCGTTCCCGTTCACCAGGTTTTTGCCGAATATAACAACATCGTTTTTCACACGGACATGGCCCATCCTTCGACTGAAGAAGATTGGGTGGGCTATTTTCCGGAACGGCATGACCCCAACGTCGGCTGCACGATGGACCGAACCTATGGCCGTTATCGGTTTGACAAACTGATCAGTCGTTTTATGTATGACCGCATCGTATCAAAACTCAATCGGTCACTTTAATCACTTCGAGGAACTTCGCCATGATGCCTTTGCATTCAGCTTTCCGCCGGACGGTTCGCCGTTACGTGCCGCAGCTTTCTCCGGATGATTTAGACCGTTATGAAAGCCTGGTTTCGCTCATCAACCATCTCAATGTTGAGCGCGGTTCTCTTAAGCCTTCCAAGCCAACAAAAAAGGCTGCCAAGAAAGGCAAGCGTTCACCGAGCGCCGACGAAGCGATAAGCCCGGCCTCACATTTGCTCGACCCGGATATTCTCTTGTTGCGCGACGAGCTCAAAGACATTCTGGCAAACTACGAAAATCTATACCGGAAGAGCCGCGAGCTGTGGATTGCCCGCCGGCAATTGGCGGTGCAGTACGGCAACTTTTTGCAAATTCCTTATACCTGGCGCGGCCTCTGGCTGTTTTTGAGCGCCAATGCAAAATACCGCTGGGTGCAGTTTCGGACCAGTTATGCCTTGTCCTCGAATCGGTGGTTCAAATATCCTTGGCAAAATCTAACCGTTGCTGAAAGCATTGCGATATTGCTTTTGTTCGCCTTGCTGGCAGTTAGCACGTGGTTTGTGCTTGCGAAACTCTTGACCGTGCAATAAAGGCGATGAAAAAGTATCTGTTTGGACTCATTCTCGTTGCCGCTGTCGTCGTCATCACGATTTGGTTGCGCCAGCGAGCGCCCGGCCTGGGCGACCTGCAGCGGCAATATGCCTTTGCCAAAACCGACGAGCAGAAAAATGCCATCGTCGAAAATTTGGAGAAATATTATTTAAATCTCCAAGTTCCCGATACCCTTTGTCAAAGATTGGAGCGTGAGGTTGCAACGATTCTGGATACCACGAAGATAAATACACCCGTCCAGATTATTTCTGATACGAATGTTTATAAATCAGAAGCCCAATTGCAAAGCTTGCTGGATGGAGCCATGGTTGCCCGCGCCCGGGCGGATCATCCGGCAAGCCAGGTGATCTTGAAACAGGCCGAGGCGATGGCGAAGACGGTTGATGCCGGCAAAGGCGTCAACTATTGGACGCCTTTTGTCGAGCAATTGAACGGCTTTACGCCAGAGCAGGCGGTTTCGTGGCTGAAGGCAAAAAAGGCGGATCAGCTCTCCCGATATTATCAAGATCGCGCCTTTATCGACGCCGAAGGCTATGGCGCGCTTGGTTTAAGGTTTCTACAACAAACTCCGGACGAACGGACGCGGCTCAATATTCTGCAATGTTTGCAGTATATTTTGTATGAGTATCGCTCCATGTATGATCTTTCCCTGGCGTTGGGAGAAAAAGCTCTGCAGCAGGCCGAGAAAATAAAACACCCTATTCGTGCGACCAGCATAATGTATCATAAAGCGCAAGTTTATTCAATTTTAGGCGAAAATCAAAAAGCACTTTCACTTTATGAGACTGTTCTGAGTTATGTTAAAAAATTTGGACAAATAGGCTTTATTGACTGGTTCATCGTTCCGGCTTTATTGGGAAAAGGTGAAAAACAGCTTGACCTCGGTTCTTTCGAGGAGGCTTTGATGACTTGTGATAAAGTTGAAAATTATTATTTGGCGCCAATAAATAAAATTCGGCTGCAAATACTGCGATGGTATATTCATCTAAATTGGGGGAATTATGAAGATGCGGAAAATGAGCTAAAAGAGGCTTTGCAGCTTTCTGTAGCAGCTAAAGACACTTCATATATCATTCGGTGCTTGAATAATTTTGGTTTTATGTTTATCCGTATGGGTGAATATGATTTAGCCTTGAATTATTATAAGCAGGCCAAGGCGTTATTTCGTCCATTAATTCCTGGAGTTAGCCTGCGTCTGCTTATTCTCAATAATATTGCGAGCGCCTTGGCTGCAAAGAATGATTCTGTACGTTTTGAAGAAATCACTCAAGAAGCCAGAGGCATACTAAATTCAACCAAAGCTCCTTTCGAGGAAGCTAAGTCGCTTCACATTCTTGGTTATATGCATAAAAATGTCAAAAATTATCATGAAGCCATGAAGTATCTGCAAGAAGCGGATTCGATTTACAATCACAACGGCTTTCTACGGTTTGATTTGGAAACAAAACTCGATCTGGTTGATTGTTTAATCGGATTATCAAGACTCGATGAAGCCAAGAATCTGACGGTGGAAATAGAGGCGTTGGCAAGAAAAAGTGATGATATTGAAAGAACCATCGATGCCATGGCGCAAAATGTTCAGATTCAATATCGTCAGGGCAACATGAAGCAAATCATCACAAGCTCCAATCAACTGTTATGTGCCATTGACGCCATGATCATTCGTTTCCATAATCCTGATCGTTTGCGGGCCTATCGCCACAAAATTTACGATTATCTCAAAAACGCCGTCTTGTATGAAATAGTGCTGCAACGTTATGATTCTGCTTTCATCAAGCTCGATCGCGCAAAAACTTTTGTCTTAAAGAATCAACTGCTAAACAATCAAACGAATCATTCCAAGCCTTCAACACTGCCCCATTATGTTAATTTGGATTCGATTAGATCCCATTTGAATGAGCAAGCCGCTTTAGTTCACTATATGATTATGGATGACACGCTTTATGCCTTTTTGCTAAAGAGAGCTGATTTGCATTTTTTCTCCAAACCTGTAAACAAAAAGGCCTTGCAGGCAACGGTCGCGGCTTATCGTGATTCGATATCACAAACCATCAACGTTTTTCAGCGCTATAATCCTGAGCGGGTTAGCTCGCATTATGCCGGTGCGGCCCGCTTAAGCCGGCAATTATACCAAGAATTGTTTGGTTGGCCTGAGTGGGAGACGCTCATCCAAAAATCTGCCATACTTTACATCGTTCCGGACGATTTTCTTTATCAAGTTCCCTTTGCAACGCTTATCCGGGAAAGCGCTGATGACCGGAATTTTTTGTCAACGCGTACAGCCGTGACCATGATTCCCAATGCCAGCTTCCTGCAGGGTGAAAATCGTGTGGATGTTCCCAATCAATTTAAAACCAAAAGAGCGCTGATCAGCATAGATTCAACTTTTAAGGGAACGGGGCAGGTGATGGCAGATATCAAAAAGATTTTTCCCTTGGCAGAAGAATTGATGATGAATACCGGCGGATTTACGAAAAGCGATATTCTCATGAAATTGCAAGGAAATTATCAGATTTATATTTTTATCGGACATGGCGCCGCCAATCAAAACTATCCTGAGTACAGTTATATTGAGCTGACCGTCAAAATGCCCAAGACGTCAACTACGAAACGTATCCGTCTCACGTTGGAAGATTTAAATCAAATCAATTGGCTGGGCGCGGAAATGGTGATGCTCGTGGGCTGTGAAACCGCCGGCGGCAAGCTTTATCGCGGCACAGGTATACATGGATTGTACCAGGGATTTTTATCCTTGGGGGCGCATAATGTGTTGGGCAATTTATGGAAAGTCGATGCCAGTCAAACGATGACGCAGGCCGAGAATTTTTTGACGGCATGGCCGAGCCATTCAAATCCGGCACAGGTCCTGCAAGTCTGCCAACGCCAGATGATTGAGGAATTAGCCAAAAGCCTGTACTATCGACATCCCCACCCTTATTTTTGGGGAAGTCTTGTCCTTTTTTCAACTAAACGCCAATAACATTAAGATGGAGGTTATGATGAGATCGCTTGATGTTGCACTTGTTGATAATCCACCAGGAAGTGGCGCTACCGGCGGCAGCGGTGGTGGGCCGGAAGACGATCCGAATTTTCCACGTCTGGCGCTGCGTTCGCAAGGCCTGTTGGCGCTTGCCTTTGGCTTTGCCCTGGGCATCACGTTCATGATTTTCTTCGGCATCTTTCACCGGCTTCCGGAGTTGGCGCCTTTTGTTGAAAGAGCCTATTGGGAAAACTTCGCCAATCTCTGGTTCAGTTTTCTCTACGGTTTCGTGTGCGGGACCATTCTGGCGGTGATTTACAATCTTCTGGTCCTGCGCCGGCTCAATCTGTTCGGCCTGGAAAGCAGCGCGGATTGAGACACGGTTAATCTCGGTTCATCGTCTCACAAATTAGCCGGGCGGTTGGCACATCGTTTCATACGATGCGTCCAGCCATCCGGCTTTTTTATTTTTGGCGTAATTTTATTGTTGGGTCTTATCAGAAAAATAAATTTTGCGCGGGCCTGGTGTTTTTTTCTCACCCAATTGTTTAACAATTTATACAACAATTTGATTGACGCAATTTTTTTTAAAATTTCAAAAAATTTTGGGAAAAAAGAATGATTCTGTTGTCTATAATAACAGAAACAATTCACTAAACTTCTTACAATTTGCTTTATGGAGTGTGCTATGAGCGAAATCATCATTAAGGGTGGCAACGGCAACGGCAATGTGTTGACGATGGCCAAAACCCAGGTTCATGAACGAGTCGGTTTGTCCGAAGGCATGAAAAAATCGCCCGAGCTGATCGAGCGCTATCTGGGCATCGTGGACAAGTATGCGGCCAAGCTAAAGAAGCGTATCGATGGCAGTGCGCTTAAAACGGACGAGAGCGAGGTTGCCATGGCACGTAGCGCTGAACCCGGTGAGCCATGGGAAGGCGGATATAAGTTCTGGGATATCTACGCTGTCGGCCCGATTCAACTGGGCATTCCGCCATTCAAACCCAACAAGATCATTGCGGGCGGTGAAGACGTTTACTTTCTGGTTTATGCCGTCACCAATCCTTTGCTGATCAATGGCACCCTGCCTTCGGCGACAACGCTCGTGGCCGGCCGGCCGTATCGCCTGCGCCTCGAGACGTTTAATCTGACGAACGGCGTGCCGGGACCCTTTGCTGAAATCAATAGCGTATTTCCCGGGGTTCCATTGCAAGCGTTCTTGCTTGGTTTCACCGCGCAGGATCCGCAAGAAGGCCGCGCCGAGCTGCTCGAGGTCAACGTGACGGCGGATGTGACCGACAACACGCGTCAACCGATGGCCGCCTTCGCGACCTACTTTCTCGACATTGATTTCGACCCGGGCTTCCCGTTGGGGCCGCCGCAATCGGCGCATCTGCATGTCGAGCAGCCGATGCGTTGCTTGTGCTACAAACGATAAGCTTTCGCCGCGGTTCAGCGGATGCTAATCGTCGATTTTTATCCACACCGGCTCCGGTTCGTTTACTGTTGTAAGGGAATGCCGGAGCCGGGGGGTAACTTGAGCTTTGATTCATGCTTTCACGAAACAAAATCATTTTCGGCTAAATGATACAGAGTCATGCCATGTCAAAACGTCATCGGAAAAAAAAGTCAAACGCGCACGCCACAGCAATGGATCAGCCGCCCTTCTCGCGTCGTCGTGATGATCTGGTTATTATTGAAGGCATCGATCCCACGACGGAATTGGCGCTCAACAGCATTGGCATTCGCGAGTTTTCCGACTTTCAAAAATACACGGGGCCAACTCTCGCCCAGGCGCTGCAAGAGAGCAGCGGGCTCGCCATTACGGCGGAAACGATTGCCAATCAAGATTGGATTGGCCGAGCGGCGGCTCTCGCCGTGGAAAAAAATACCGCGGTGACGGCCTCTGAAGAAATCAAACCGGTGCCGGAAGAAATTTCCGGCCGGGCGCTGTTGCCTGCCGCGCCAGCCGCTGCTGCGCCAGAGGAAAAAATCCCGCTCGCAGCGGATACGAACGAAGAGGCTGCGAGCGAACGAGAGCCGATGTCGAAAACAAAACCGAAGCAAAAGCAAAAGGAAACGCCGATCACGACGACTTCTCAGGCAGACGCCGGTGTGAAAGCAGATGCCGCCAAAACGCCGCCGACCCCGCAGCATGACGAAACGAATGGTTGGACGTTGCACATTCAAAATGTCACCTTCACGCCGATTGAAATGCCGGCCGGGCCCAATCAGCCCTCGACGAAGTTGTTGCGGAGTGAAATTGATTATAAGATGATGAGCGCGGAGGCCATGACTGTTGCAAAGCGGACGACCCTGTGCACGCAAGTTCATGCGATAGACATGGCGACGGGAGAGCACAAACTACTCGCTTCACGAGCCGAACGATTGCAGCCGCGCCGGACGGATTATCATGCGCGGCTGGAATTTGCCGTTCCGAGTATTGGGCGTTATCGATTGGATGTTGTGGTGTTTTTGCCACAGCCCGAACCTAAAATTGCCTTTTATGAAGGGCCGTTTTTGCGGGTCGTGGCGTGATCGCCATAATCGCAGTTTTGTTGGATGCCGGTTTGAGCACGTCGTTGGCAGCCGGCATTGACCTCCTTCCTCGCGCGAAATTTCCCTCACTTTATCTAAATTCAAAGCAGAATCATCACGATGAACATCGATCCCAAAACTTGGTGCGCTGCTCGCCGAGCCTTGGAACAGGCGATTGCGCTTTATATTGACGATCCCAACGTAGCGTTTATCGATTTAGGATTCTCGGCGCAGCAATCTTTTAAATCCGTGCTTGTCATTCGTATCCATCGGCGCCATCTGCCGTTTGAAGATTCGATCACCGCCGAGTCGTCACGTACGATCGACGCGCCGCCGCTTGGCTTTGCGGTCGAGTTTGTCGAGAGCAAGTTTCGTTATCATTTGCGGCAACAAGTTTCGGAAATCGCGACGCCATCGCGCCCGGAGCTTTGCGGAGGCCTGCCGCTGGTGAATGAAGCCGGACGTTTGTTCTCGTTGGGCGGGAAGGTGCGGGATCGCCGGACGAAAAAGGAGATGGTGCTGAGTAGCTGGCATGTGCTGGCGGAATCGTGGGCCGCCGGCGAACAGGTTTTGCTTTACCAGACGGTTGCGACAGATGGCAGAGAAACCACCGAGGTCGCAGCCGAGTACACGCGCAGCGCAATTCGCGCCGGCCTGGATGCGGCGGTTTCTCGCCTCAAGAACAACAAGCTTTTGCTGAATCAACAGCAGGGAATCGGCGCGGTAACCGGTGTGGCGCTGCCGCAGCTTGGCATGCGGGTGATCAAATCCGGCGCGGCGACCGGGGTGACCTCCGGTATCATCACCGGCATCCTGGGTTATTCGATGCAGCGTTACGCCAATCGCAAACAACTCCTCGGCCCGTTCGTTTGTATTACCCCGGAAGAGCCGAACGCCAAAATCAATGCCCCCGGCGATTCCGGGGCGTGGTGGTTGGAGCGCTCGAGCCGGCGCGCGGTGGCGTTGCACTTTGCCGGCAGCGATGAGCCGGCGTTCGGTTTGGCCTTTTCCATGCCGGAAGTTTTGCACGCCTTGGAAGTCGAAGTTGTGACGGAGACGCCAGCGGTGGCGCAGTCTGATCCGGCGGAACAAAGTGCAACGTGTGTCATGACGCCAATTGAACAGCCCGCGATTGAATCTGAAACTTTAAAAGCATTTTCAATCAACCTGTTGTTCACCAAACGTTGGATTAACCGCTTCGCGCTGGCAGTTGTGTTATTGACGCTGAGTTTGACGACGGTTATGCTTTTGCAACGGTTAACCAGGATGCACCAGCGGCAAAGTGACAAAATCAATCATTTGCAGCGGCAAGCGCGAGATATCAAATCCATGATGCAGACCGATAGCGTCCGCCAGCAACAGGTCCGCAAGATTATCACGATCATCAACCGGTTTAATCCGAAGATGTCAAGCAATTTGAAACTCGACATCGCTTTGGAAATTTATACGATGAGCTTGAAATACAGCCAGCTTGATGTTGATTTGATTTGTGCGACCATTACGCACGAATCCGCCCATAGTTGGGATCCGGAAGCGGTTTCCTTTGCCGGCGCCATGGGCTTGATGCAGCTTCTGCCGACCACGGCGAGGGAATTAACTTGTGAGGAAGGCATCACGTGGACTTCATCCGAAGCGATTCTTTTTAATCCGATTTATAATGTCCGCTTGGGTTGTCGCTATCTGGCCAGGTTGGTTGGCAATTACGGCGTCGAGCCCGGGCTTGCCGCCTACAATGGCGGCGCGTTACAGGCGCGGCGTTGGGCAAATGGCGGCATGAACCATGCGCTCCTGCCTCGCGAGACGGCCTATTATGTTCCTGCGATCATGAAGCTTTACAAAAACTATCGCGAGATGGGTCTCTGAAACTCAGAATTGACGGGCAGTAAAATAAATTGTCGCCCAATCCCACTGAATTGAACTCAAAAAGATTAATTTCTGTGGGATTTCTTTTTCTGTGGACGGCTTTTTTGATTCTGGGCTTATACAGCTAAATTCTTGCGGCGGGCATAATCTCATTCGTGCCGACGGGCGAGCTAAACGGATGGCGGTCCCACTTCATGTTTCCAATTGTCGATCATGCGGCGCGTCCGGCCGAGCAGTTTTTCAATTTCTTCCCAATTTTGCTGCATGGGCCCGAGCCGATGCTCTTTGCACCAGTTGATAAGCTGCTCGGCCATGGCGACGATGCTTTGCTTGGCGAGTTTTTCTCGCTGATCTGATGGAAACGACGAAGCTTTGCTATCGAGGTAAGTTTTCATATACGCATAACAATTCTCGCACGACGACCCCCACAGCTTGATCTGGCCGGATTGCAAAGCCGTCTCCACATTGCCGTTGCGCAGCATTTCCTGGCATGCCGCGAGCAAATTATCCATTTCCGCCTTCGCCGCCCTCTCAACCGCTTCCCACATTTGAATTTTCTGATCGGCAAAAATTTCGCGATAACCGCCTTGAATTTTGCCGGGCAGATCGTTCAAGCGAATGGCATCTCCGGTGCTGTTGACGCAGACCTTTTCCACGAGATGCTGCAATTCACGGATGTTGCCCGGCCAGTCGTAAACAATCAGCGCCGTCAACGTCTCCTCGGTTATCTGTTTGGAGCAGGCATTTTTTTCGCCGAATTGGGCGAGAAAATAGTGAACCAGATGGGGAATCTCTTCTTTCCTTTCGCGCAGCGGCGGCAGATGAATGTTCGCGACGTCGAGCCGGAAATACAAATCGTTGCGGAATTGCTCGCGTTGAATGAGCTGCTGCAAATCGCGATTGGTGGCCGTAATCACGCGCACGTCCACCTCAATGAGCTGGTTGCCTCCCAAGCGCTGCACTTTTTTCTCCTGCAGCACGCGCAGTAATTTCGCCTGCAAATCCGGCTTGAGGTCGCCGATTTCATCTAAAAAAATGGTTCCAGCGCTGGCGCGCTCAAAAGCGCCGGCGCGATCGGCCAACGCGCCGGTGAAGGCGCCCCGCACATGGCCGAAAAGCTCGCTCTCCATCAACGTCTCCGGAATCGCCGCGCAATTAAGCACGACGTACGGGGCTGTCGCCCGCGTGCTGTGCTGGCGGATCGCGCGCGCCACCAATTCTTTGCCGGTGCCGGTTTCGCCGGTGATCAAAACCGTGGAATCATACGGCGCCACGCGGGCGATTTGCGCGAAGATTTCCTGCAATTGGGTTTTGCCGTTTTGGCCGTTGGACCGGCCGTTCATGACGGCGGTGACCATGCCGAACGCTGCATCGTAATGATAAGCCGACTTCGTTCTTTGCGCGAAAGCTCTGTAGCTATCTAGAACCCGATTCACCTCTTGAAACGTCGCCTCGAATTCTTTCGGCGCCGGCTTTTCCGGCGGCAAAGTCTTCTCATCCTTTTGCATTTGTATGCCGGTCACCAGACTTTTGTAAACCTGAATTTGCGAGGCCAGCGCTTCTTTTTCCGTTTCGAGGATTTGTTTTTCAACGTGCCGGCGTTCCAATTCATCTTTTAATTGCTCCTTGAAAAGCTGCATCTTCATCAGCGGCGTTTCGAGCGAGCGCATCTGCTCCGCCGCCGGATCGTTCAACACGCTCTCGATTTCACCGATGAAAAACTCAATGGCTTTGTACTGTTCATCCTGCGCGCCGATTCTTTCCTTGAGATTTTGAATATGAGAGTCCTTTGCATGAATATTGACTTCGAGCTCGCGCACCTGGCGATTCAGCCTCTCGACGTTCAACGATTTCTCATAAAACATCGTGGCGACGAACAAGAGAACGAGGCCGCTGTTGATCGGCAAGATTGCCGGCGCCACATTCAGGCTCTTGAAGAGAAGGAAATATGCGAGCATGTTATACGCCAGAATAAGGCAGCCAAAGAAACTCCAGGCGTAAATCGTTTCTCGCTTTTTGCCGGCTTTCCTGATGAACAACAAACCGGCGCTCAGCATCAATCCGAGAAGAAGCGTGAGTCCGGCGTTCACGTACCACGGCCACTCTCGCAGCGTCGTCCCGCCGAGAAAATTGCTGAGCGCCGTGGCTTGCATGCCCATGCCGGGAAAATCGTCGGTAAACGGTGTGGGGAAATAATCCTTCCCCAGCGTTTCGTTGTTGCCGATGACGACGATTTTTCCGGCGAAATCATGCAAAGAAATCTGCGGCGCGCGCTTTTCTTCTATATCTTGAAGCGCCTGCACGATCTGAAGAATCGAATAGGTTTTGAACGTTCCCAATGCGCCGTCGAAGTTGAGCAGCGCTTGCCCATACTCATCAACCGGAATCGTCATCGCGCGGCGCGCTGTCTCCAGCGTGAGATGATACCCCCAAAAACCGTGCTTGATTTTTATGCTGTCGGCCGGAATCTGCAAGTAATCGCACAGCGCCAGCAGACACAATTCCGGGTACAGTTGGCCACGATATTTTAAAAACAACGGCAGCCGTCGATATTGCTCGTCAAGATCGTAAAAGATGGTCACGGCGCCGGCCTTTGGAAAGCGGTGCAGAAAAAAAGCAGACGGCAGCATAAGCGAGTTGGTTGCAATATAGCTGAGATTCGTCTCGGCCTGCGGGCGTATCGCAAATTTCGTATACGCCGTATCCTGCCGCGCCGCTTGCGGACTCTCGCTGCTTGGATCATCCTCCAAATAGATCGAATGAATCACATTGCCGAATTCCTGCGTCAGCGTGGCCAAGGCGGTATCGGCTTTGGGGTCGATTCGATCCATTTCCGTGAGCAGCAGATCGACGGCGATGGTTTGCGCGCCATATTGCTTCAAGGCGCGAAGAACTTGCGGGTAGTATCGCCCCGGCAGGGGGGAACCCAAAGCGCCGCCGGTTTGATCATCCATCGTGACCAGAATCAGATTCGAATTGGAATTTTGCGTCCCGCGAAATTCGATCAGAAAATCCAAAAACTGCAGCTCGAAAATTTGCAGAAAGTCGATGGCCTGAAAAAAGATGAAGGGCAAAAGCAGGCACAAGATGCCGAGGCCTGCCTTTTTCCACAAACGATTTTGTTTTAGCTCGAGCTGCATGATGACTCCGCTTACTTTTTGCCGGCGGTCGGGCGGCCTTGTGATTTTTTAGGTTTGGGGCCGCGCGTTCCGTCGGATGGCCCTTTGCCTTTTCGTGAAGGTTGTTTCTTTCTGTTTTTAGAGCGCCCTTTTCGCCGGGGTGGTTTTTGAGTTTTAGGTCGCGGGCGTGACAATTTTTTTTCCGTTGGTGAATTGATGTCGCTTGGCTCATTTTCACTGGTGGTGGCGCTAATCATTTCTAGGCGATCTTCCATGTCTTCTCCTGCCCTTGAGCGTTGAGGGTTGATTCTACTGTTGATTATTGAGAAATGAACCTACCCTATATTATATAGACAACAAAATAGCTTTGTAATTCTCAAGGGAAATCTGAAAAATTTTTCGCCACGCCGCTTGACACCCAAGCCCGGCCTGGCGCCCATCCGTCAGCAACGGGCTGGCGATGAGCGGGGCAACTTGATTGAGATGTTGATTCAATACGCCGATCAAGGCTTGAAAGCAATCATCGCAATCACACAAATGCTGTTCAATCGTGATTTTTTGACAGCCGTAAGTTGCGCCGCTCATGTAGGAGATAAAATCAAAGCTGCCGAGGCACATTTGATGATTTTGGTTTTGCATAACAGTCACCTTCGCGAAGGGAGCGTGGACTTTCTAGTCCACACGTGTAGCACGGACAAGAAAGTCCGCGCTCCCTTATGAATTATTCAGGTTAAGCCGTTCATTTTTGCGTTCTTTTGCCGCAGGTATTGCCGAATGCGGTCCGTCGTATTGTTTACGCCGCGCGCGGTCAATCCGAGGCCTTTTATGCGCGCAATTTCGTGACTATGATAGTTATAAAGGAAACGCAATTTGAAAATGATAAAATTTCGATTCACGTTCGCGCCGCGGATCGTCCGACGTAAGCTCGCACGAATCTTTTGTTCCACGAATTGGCAGTTTGCCAGCCGGTTTTCCAGCGAACCCGAATCATACGGTGTCGAGCCGCGATGAGCCAACCCGCCGTTAGGCTTCGCGACGAGCGCATCCAGCGAATACATTTGCCCAAAAGCATTCTGCCGCCGATGCACACGGAGTTGATTGCGAACGACACTGAACGTCACGGCCCGCAAATACGAAAAAATCGAATTTTCGTAGTGGCCTTTAAATGCGCGCAAGGCTTGACAACCATTTTGCAGTAACCGAAAGTACGTCTCGCTCACGGCATCGTCGATCATGAGGCGGGCCGTTTTATAAAAAAAGTTTTCTTTTTCATTATATATCGCTTGAGTGGCGGTTTGACGAATAACCTCTTCGTAACGGGCTATAAATTCGTTTGCCAACGCCTGATTCTGAGGATTCGCCAGGAACAAACGAATCAATTCATTGTGCGGCATTTCTGCCAAAGGGCGCGCCGCTGCACGTGTTTTCATCGGCGTTCATCTTTTCCTTTCTTCGTACATCGAAGCTTTGCAATCGATCAAAAAAGTTTTGCGTGATTTAAACGATAAATTCCAGCGATGAATAACGATAACAAAAGTCATTCCAAAAAGTATCTGAAATTCCCTCGAAAAAATCGTTCATAAAATCAATTGCTTAACGCTATTGTGTAAGCCGCTCATTTCCTGGAAATGTGCCCATTTCCAAAACCTCACCTTCAGAATGCCCTCTTCATAGGCCGGTAAATCATGTTTTAATGCTTTAGCTTGCTTTCAAAGGAGTGAGCTTATGGATTTGGAAATAGGCCATGATCTTGATTTCCAAATTTCCAAAGGCCTGCCGGCTTGGAAATTAAGTTTCACCCGATTTCCCAAAAACCGCCTCACTGTAAGATATTCAAGTCCAATTTATCACCTCCATCTTTTTGAAATATAAGACTAATGCTCCTCGCGGCTGATTCGGAGCATTTGGAAATCATCTGTTCGAGGCGATGCCATGAAGACCGGCGCGCCAGGTCGTTTCATGTTATCAGCTTTTTGATATTACACGTTTTATTGCGATGGGTTCGGATTTGAAAAATAGGCTGGCATGTCGTTTGAATGAAATGACGGCGTCAAAGATGGAAAAAGATCGATGATGAATAGGAAACCCGGCGTTTCCAAACCGCGATGAATGCGGCCGGCGGCGGGTTCGTTTGGAAATAGACAAACATGATAAAGTATAAAAATAATGAATGAAAGAAAGTTTGAAATATTATTACAAAAACATGAGAATTTTTAAATGTTTCTGTGTCTGTAAAAATAAAACCAATTTACTCAACTTTATTGAATGGAGGACCAAATGATGATCCGAAAAGAAGTTTTTCTCATCCTGGCTTTTTCAAGCCAGGCGGCCGTAGGCCAACTGTCGGCGCAGAGCGTATTCTCGCCAAATGATTTCAAGCTGGGCGCCGCCGCGGCGGTCTATCGCGGGAATCTGGCGCTGTGGAATGCCGCCGGAACAAACACCGGATATGCCAGCATCCTGTGTTCGATGCCGTCTTCCGAGGGTTTTGTCGTGGAAGTGGAAGCGCAAAAGACTTCCGAGCTGACGCCGGAGCTGTCGATCCGATACGGAGCGATGGACGGGAAAACTGCGGCGGTGTTTTACGTTGCTGACCGGGAATTTAAAACCTACGCCAGCGACACGCTGGCCAGTTATTCCGGCGATCTTTTCTTTGTGTTCAAGATCGGTGATGCGACGCGGCGGGATGTCAACATATACATCCGGCGCGTCGTGATAAAAACCTTCAAGGCTGCCACCTCGCAGACTACAACGCCGGCAAAAACTTTTTCCGCGCTGTTTACCTGGAATGCAAATGACGCCAGCGAAGAAGTCGAAGGTTACATCTTGCATTTGGGGAGAAGCTCCCGCCAGTATGACAGGCAGATAAAGGTCGGCAACGTCACCCAGCATCAACTAAACGGGTTCGAGTATGACACGAAATACTACGTTGCGCTGACTGCGCATAATTCGGCGGGCAGTTCCGGCTATTCGGATGAGGTTTCTTTTCTGAAAGCCGCGCAAGAAGATACACTGCGGCCAAAGCCTGTGCCTGTGGCTTGTGATCTGAATGGCGACGACAAGCAGGATTATGCCGACTACGAATCCTTTAAAAAATTGTTCGGAGTCAAAAAATTCACGAAAACCGGCAAATTGAGCACGATTTATAAAGCTAAAGCTCAATATGACCTCAACAATGACGAAAAAATCGACAGCGCCGATCGTGACTTGTATGTTCGGCAATGCTGTTATTGCAACGGAATTCGCGCTTTGACACTGCAATAAAACAAAGAAAGGTGAGGCGATTATGAAAAAAGTCATTTTGCTGCTGGCATTGACCGCAGCGCAAAGTTGGGTTACATCCGCCTGGGCGCAATTCAACGGCGCATCGTTTGAAGACCGCAAGCGCGCTTATATTAACGACCAGGGCCGGAAGTGGGAAGACGGCGGATTCGGCGGCAACGAAATCATGCGGCCGCTGTGGGCCTGGCTCGAAGCCGAAAAGGCTGGATTGTCGGCCTATTCTGCGGACGGGAAATCAAGAAAACAACTCATTTCCGAAGCGATTGATTACATCACCGGCCCGGGATGGTGGGGCGGCGCTTTGCCCGGCGCCAATCCGGTGAATCGGATTTACTATCAATATTACTACGATCCCGCCAGCCGGGTGATTTCACGGGCTGATGCTGAGAAGCTGGAGGGAAGGCTCGGCGAGTTGGGACGGCAAATTCTCAGCCCGACCAATGCCGTTTGGTGCGCCGTGGCAAACTGGCACGCGCCGAATCTGGTGGCGGCCTATCTTTATAATTCGAAGATCCACAATTTCGGCTCGATGCAGTATCCCAAGGCCGATCCGACTTACCGCTGCCCGCCGTCGTTTTCGTACAATGGCCGTTCGTATAGCGGCGGCAATTTCTACGACGCCAAGACCATTCTTCGGGATTACCTTGAGTTCATGATGGATGATTGGCTCAAAAACGGCACGGACGAGGATCTCTCGACGTCGGATTATTTCCAGTATCAAATTCATGCGATCGCCTTGTTGGTGGATTTCGCGCCGGATCAAGGCCTTCGCGATAAAGCCAGGACGCTTCTTGACTGGATGATTTTGCAACACGCTGCAGCCGTCTCAGCCGGACATCTGGCCGGCGGCCATGGCCGCAGCTACAGCAATTTTGAATTTTCCGGCCAGGATTCATTCCCGTTCGAGATTCTTTTCAATTTGGGAATAAATTCCATCACCCGCGACTACACCCAACGAGATCTTTATGTCAGCTCTTATCGTCCGCCGAAATACGCGGTCGAGCTTTTTCAGAGCATCAACGGCGCGGGGCGCACGGAAGGGGATGATTATTACCGGATCATTCGCGGCAACGTTCCGGCATTCGGAAGAATCGCCGACAAGCAGCAAAGTTACCGGTACGATTACATAACGCCGGGCTACAACCTCGGCGGCACCGGCCTGGGCACCGGCTGGGAATTGAATATTGCCAGCGGCGGCTCCAAGCCGATGAAGCTTTTCTTCTGCGAGAGTCCATTGGCTCAACCGGACAAGGACAGAGATGGCCGGGCGTGCAACAGCTCGTGCTTCTATTCCAGCGATGGCGGCGTCACATGCCGGATGTATTACTTGTTCTCGATGGGGCAGCGGGGCTGGCAGCATCGCAATGCGGTTTTTTCCCAGGGCGCGCCGTACCTTCACGAAGTGTTGGAAGGCAATGCTTGGGATGAACAAAGCAGCGAATCCGGCCAGACGGCTATTGGCTGGCAGTTTTTCCGCAAAGGCAAGGTCGCGGTGGCCGCCGCCGCGCGAGGCGCCAGCGCGCTGGAAGTCTGCACGATTGGCGTCGATTATCCGGGTTATGCCGATTTCAAGTCGGCGATCAAAACCCGCGCTGAATTGACCAGCGATTATTTCAAAACCAGCAAAGGCGTGAGAATTGCCGAAGGCTATGTCGATGGGGCGCTGCCGTTTGACCGGCTGGAAGTTTGGGAAGGCCACGTTGGCAGAAACGACGAGAATAAAAGCGTCGATTGGAACAACAACGTCATGACGGTTTCTCGAAACGGGGAACAGGTCGTGTACGATTTCAGCCGATGGATTTCCAATGGTGGCACCGATGAAAAGGTCACCATCAAAAAACCGTCACCTCCAACTGCTTTGAAAATGGCTGAATTAGCCAATTTGCGCGAGTTAAGTCAAACTAACCGGTAACCTTTAATTTGTGAATGGCAATGGGGGAAAATTTTTTCATTGACCTCATGATGAAATTTTATTATCATGTGGCATGAGTCCATTGCCCACTCGTCCTCATGCCGGCGTGGCGATTGTCACCGGCGGCGGCCGCGGCATCGGGCGCGCCATCGCGCTGGCCTTTGCGGCCGAAGGCCTCGATGTCGCCGTGATGAGCCGCAGCCAGGATCAAATCGACAGCGTCAAAGCGGAGATCGAAACTGTTGGTCGGCGCGCCGTCGCCATCACTTGTGACGTAAGCAATAAAACTGCGGTCAACGCCGCTGTTGCTCGCGTGCGCGAGAAACTTGGCCCCATCACCGTGCTCGTCAACAATGCCGGCATTCATCTCGCCAAACGTTTTTCCACCGTAACCGACGACGAATGGCAGCGCATCGTCGCCGTCAATCTCACCAGCCTATTTTATTTTACACAAGCCGTGCTGCCGGATATGGAAGCCGCCAACTGGGGGCGCATCATCAACATGTCTTCCGCCGCCGGTCGAATGGGCGTGCCTTATGCCGTGCCTTACAATGCCACGAAACACGGCGTGATCGGTTTCACGCGCGGTTTGGCGCTTGATCTGGCGCGCACCGGCATCACCGTCAACGCCATTTGCCCGGGTTGGGTGCTCACCGACATGGTTCGCGCCAACGCCGAAGGCCTGGCCGCGAACAGGGGAATCACCCTCGAACAAGCCCTCGAAAGTTTGGTTTCGACTTCCCCGCAAAAACGCTTTGTCGAACCCGAAGAAGTCGCGCACGTCGCCGTGATGCTGCTCTCCGATTCCGCGCGCAGCATTACCGGACAGGAGATTGGGGTTGACGGCGGGATCGTGGTGGCCTAAAATTTTGTCGCATTGTTTTCAGGCGATTGCTGTCTGATGAATCTGATTTTTTAAAAACAAATAATTCAAAGATTTCGAGGAAAATTTATGATGAATACGACAACTGCAGCCGGCATCGGCTTCACCCTCACCGAAGAGCAAAAACTGCTGCAACAAATGGCGCGCGAGTTTACGCGCTACGAAATTATTCCGGTGGCGAAAGAATATGACAAGAGCCACGAATTTCCGTGGCCGGTGATTCGCCAGGCCCAGGAATTGGGCTTGACGATCATGACGATTCCGAAAGCGTATGGCGGCGCCGGGCTTTCGATGTTGGATGAATGCATCGTTACCGAAGAACTGGCGTATGGCTGCTCGGGCATGAGCACGAGCATTACGCTCAATGGCCTGGCGGTGATGCCGTTGTTGCTGGCCGGACACGAAGAACAAAAACGAGTTTATTGCGGCAGATTGGCCAAAGGCGAGATGGCGGCGTATTGTCTCTCCGAAGCCGCGGCCGGCTCGGACGTCGCCGCTATTCAAACCCTGGCGCGGCGCGAGGGCGACTCGTATGTCCTCAACGGCTTGAAGACCTTC
>Ga0209172_10004342_pt1 | contig 19340 bp, 21 predicted proteins | sample LarsenN4metaG_FD_184113 | JGI IMG/M metagenome (GOLD analysis project Ga0209172, IMG submission 184113) | Hot spring sediment bacterial and archeal communities from British Columbia, Canada, to study Microbial Dark Matter (Phase II) - Larsen... ... | reverse complement strand
ATTTTTCCCATTTATTTGTTAGTCTCATCTTCATTCATGGGTGTTTAGCTCAGTTGGTTAGAGCGTCTCGTTTACACCGAGAAGGTCGGGGGTTCGAGCCCCTCAACACCCACCAATCGCAACTTTCGCTGTTTTGGGAAAGGATTGCCTCGCGGCTTCGCCGCTTGGCATTCGGGCTTTGCGCAAGGCGCAAAGCTATAAAATCCCACGGCGGGCAAAAAGAAAAGGAAATGGATTTGTCCAAAAATTTGGGGTTCGTTCCGACTTTTTGAACAAACCGCTTCATTTCCTCGTAGTTTTCGGAAGAAGCCAAATTTTTGGCTTTTTTCGTATCTAAAATCCACGCACGCAAGGGTTGGAGCCAATTCTTTCCCGTTTGTCCAAAATCTTCCAAATCGTTCGCAAGAGAAACTTTTTGCTTCAATAGTTCCTCTTTTTTCGGCAGATAATTTTCTTTTGGAATGTCGCCGTCAATGTAAGCGGAAACCAATTTATCCAGTTTCTCTTGCGTTTCCAAAAGTTTATTTTTCAGATTTTGGACAAACTTTTGCGACGAGTGATTATTTTCTTTTTCCCATTCATCAACTTGTTTTAGCATTTTATCTGTCCACTCGTCGCAAATGACAACGCTTTGAAGCCGTGCCTTAATTTGCGCGGCAAGGTCTTTTTCTTGAATATATTTTTGCGAGCAAACACCTTTCTTTTTGGTGCAACGATAATAGCGGTATATCCCGCCGCACTTGCCGCGCGAGAATTGCGCCGTGATCGCCGAACCACATTCGCCGCAAGTCATTAGTCCAGTAAATGGAAAATCGTGGCGTTGTTTGCTTTTGCGAGGTTTTGCTTTACGGCGCAATATTTTTTGCACGGCTTCAAAAAGCGTTGCGGAAAGAATTGGCTCAAAGCGTCCTTCGTGATATTCGCCTTTGTGCTTCACCAAACCTAAATACGCTTGATTGGTGAGCATTCTTGAAATGGACGCTTTGGCAAGTGGCGTTCGGTTCTTTGTTTCTAAACCAAGTTCAGCCAAAAACTCCGCTAAACTTCCGAGCGTATATTTTCCGGTGGCGAATTCCTCAAAAGCGCGAACAATAACTTTTGATAGTGTTGGGTGCGGTTCAATAGTTCTCGTTTTTGTATTGTTCACATAGCCAAACGGCGCTTTTGTCAGCCATTCGCCACGGCGGAGTTTTTGGCGGATACCGCGATTGATATTTTCTACCAAGTTATCGGAATAATATTTTGATTGACCGAACGCCACTTGCAACATAAACAACCCTTGCGGCGTGGGCTCAAACCAAAATGTCGGAAAGCGCAAAGAAACTATTTTTTGCGTGTCCACGAGATAAATAATTTTGCCGCCATCAACACTATTTCTCGCTAATCTATCGGGGTGCCACGAAAGTATTCCTACGCCGTCCATTTTCTCAATTTCTGTAATCATGGCGGCAAACATTTCTCGCCCGGGTTTCTTTGCGCTTTTTGCTTCTGTAAATTCTGCAAGAATTTCCACATTTTCTCTACGCGCATATTCTCGCAATTCAAATAATTGAGCTTCAATACTCATTATTTGGTGGTCATCATCTTCCGTAGATTTGCGAGCGTAGAGAAAATATTTTGGTTTGAGCATAATTTTATAAATTATTATTTTAGATACGAAAAAGACAAATCCATTTCCTTTTCTTTTTGCCCGCCGTGGGATTTTATAGCTTTGCGCCTTGCGCAAAGCCCGAATGCCGAGCGGCGAAGCCGCGAGGCAATCCTTTCCCAAAACAGCGAAAGTTGCGATTGGTGGACCTGGCGGGAGTTGAACCCGCGTCCGAAAACGAACAGCTAAAGTGTCTACAAGCGTAGTTTACTTAATATCTTAGCTATCGAGGCTTGAAGTAAACGAAATACTTCGATAGAGCAGTGTAGAGATTCGAACGGCGCCGTACACAGCGACATCGTCTAGCTACAAATATAGCGCCTCAATAACTTAGTAGCATCGATTATTGAAACGGCAGTGAGCGTTACGCTACTGCTGGAGCAAAGCTAGGCGCGAAAGCTTGCGCGATCGAAGCTTTAGCTTTTGCAAAAACGTTTGCACGTTAATTGTGGACGATAAGGCGTGTCCTCTCCGCTTGCGTGCTTTAGTTGTAAATGTTCCCGTCGAAGCCGTGACAGGCCCTGTAGATGATCTATACCATATAACAGCTCGAGAGCCAATCCGTTTTAAGGTACTATTAGTTAAGGCTTAGCCTGAAAAATATCTCCAGAAACTACAAGATGGGTGAGATGATTCACGCGCTTGATAATCTTTCGCTTGAAATTGGCAGCGGCGAGTTTATTGCCATTATCGGTCCGAGCGGCTGCGGAAAATCGACGTTGCTCAATATTCTTGGGTTACTCGACACACCTGATGCCGGCGAGTATACGATCGACGGAAAGCGCGTTGACGACCTCTCAAATAAACAGCGTGCTCGCTTTCGTAACGAAGTGTTCGGTTTTGTTTTCCAGTCTTTTAACTTACTACCCAGAACATCTGCGTATGATAACGTATTGTTGCCGCTTAAATACCGTAAGGGCGATAGCCGCGATCAAAAAGTACGAGAAGTACTTGCTAACGTCGGATTATCAGATCGGCTTAAAAGCCGGCCGAATCAGTTAAGCGGCGGCCAGCAGCAGCGTGTAGCGATCGCCAGAGCGCTCGTAAACGAACCAAAATAATACTAGCCGACGAACCAACTGGTAGTCTAGATACGAAAACAGGTTTGGAGATTATGGACTTATTTAAAGAGATACATCGCACTGGAACCACAGTAGTAATGGTTACTCACAACAACGAGTTACTCCATTACGCAACAAGGGTTATTGCGATGAAAGACGGTAAGATTGTTGAGGATAGAAAAAATGCTAATTGATAGTCTACGTTCTGCGCTTAAATCCATTTGGGCAAACAGGTTGCGAAGTTTCCTTACAATTCTTGGCGTTATTATTGGGATATACGCTGTTGTCACCCTATTGGCTGCTGCTCAGGGTGTCCAGAAACAGATAATAAGTTCCGTAGAAGATTTTGGACCGAAAACGATCATGATATTACCCGGTGAAGAAGCAGAGAACGGCACTCCTAATATAACGGCAAACTTTGCCCCTTCAACGCTGTTTGTCGATGACATTACTTATCTTAGTCAGAACGCAAAATTAATCGATCAGCCAGTCGATTACGCTACTTTTATCGGTGGCCTAGTTTCTAAGGGCACAACAAAAGTTAGCGGATTACCTGTTGGCATTACACCGGGAGCGGCCGATTTATTTAGCGTTGTCATAAAAGAGGGTGAAGGCATTTCTCAGGAAAACGTCGATAAAAAAGAAAAAGTTATGGTTATTTCAAAAAATGCCGCGGAAAAACTAGGAGCTACCATCGGTGACGAACTCTCAATTGGTGCTAATAACTTTAAGCTGACCGGTGTATTTGAGATCGAACAAGAGCTAAACCTAACATCCAGTAGCGGAGATATGTTTTTAATACCTGTTACCGTTGCTAATGAGATTAACCAATCAGAACAAGTTAATCGAGTAATCGTTTACGCAAAAGATATAAACGAGGTAGATAAGGCTCGTGAGGAAGTGAAGAATCTACTTACAGCCAAACACGGCTCCACTGATTTTACGGTATTAAAACCGACTGATTTGCTCGAAACGATTAACCAAATTACTGATGTTTTAGCATATATGGTAGTTGGTATAGCTTCAATCTCGCTACTAGTGGGTGGGACCGGAATCTCAAATATTATGCTTGTAACCGTTGCTGAGCGAACTCGCGAGATCGGAATCCGTAAGGCTGTCGGTGCCACTGAAGGCGCAATTCTGCTCCAGTTTTTAATTGAGGCAGTGCTTCTAACAGTGATTGGCTCAGTTATCGGTCTTTTAATGGCCTACGGTACCTCTTTACTGGCAGCAAAATACTCGCCGCTTGAACCGTTAATTACACTACAGACTATTGGAATAGCTCTGAGTATGGGTGGGATTGCCGGTATCGTCTTCGGGCTATTCCCAGCGATTCGCGCTGCTCGCAAGAACCCTGTTGAAGCGCTCCGATTCGAGTAAATTACTGAACGCTTGGCGGTGGGGTTGATGGCGGCTGGTTATTACCTAATACCATATTCTCATCCACTAACGTTGCTGGCGGATCTTGTACGACCACTTCTTCTAGTGGTTGGGTAGCTGCGACTGGCGCTGGTGGCACCTGAGGAGCGATCGGCTGCGCTGGATCGTTCATATCGTGAAGTGTCGTCGATGTTTCTTGTAGTTTCTTAACGCGTTTTCGCGTATCAGCGACTAGAATCAGAATTAACACATCGAGCAACAATAGCGGGAAGAGTAAAATTGGCCACAACGTTCCGCCGCCAGTACTAAACACTCCGCTACCCAACGTTGTTTCTTGTTTAGACGCGCCAGCAGTATCGGTGGTGTCACCGAGCTGAACATCGGTGCCGTTCGTGCTTGGAGCTGTTCCGGTGTTCGTACTACCGCTCCCTGTACCAGTTGATCCTGGCTGTGTATTATTTGTTGTCCCGGAGCCGGTTGTAGAGCCGCTAGTATTACCTGTGGTTGAGTTAGTAGTGTTACTGTTTGTATTTGAGTTGGTAGTTGAGTTGCTCGTGCTATTGCTGGTTGTGTTATTACTCGTGTTACCGGTGTTGCCAGTATTGTTATTGGTAGTAGTGCCGCAATTTGGATCGGGCGATTCTTCCCCTTCAACTACATCACAAGGCTCAACGGTTGTAGTATTACCGCCAGTGCCCGAGCTGCCGCTACTGCCCTGGCTAGTTTGTGTTTCTCCGCCAGGTTCCGTTGCAACCTCGGCCCGAAAAATTCTCATAGAAGAGAATACAAAAACGATAAATCGCAACTGCGACCGCTGCGGCAGTGATTGGTAGTATTAACTTATTATTCAGTTCCCCCCTCGCATTTCCTTAATGCTAACCAATCAATAACAATTAGACAAGCTTGGGGAGTTTCTATCTTGACGCTGTGTAAAGTTTACTTTACATTATTCCTAGAAACGATGACAAAATTTCGGTTATTACTTCGAGAGCTGCGGCAGGCGAACGACTTAAGCCAAGAAGAATTGGCTCGAGCGCTTCAGGTGTCCCGACAGTCGATTATCTCGCTCGAGCGCGGCGAGTACTTACCGAGTATGCCAGTGCTGATCTCACTGATCGAATTTTTCGACTGCCCGATCGACCAGCTGATCGACGGCGTCTCACCGAAAAATAACCAACAATTTGTAAGCCAAATCGAGAAAGGGGGTGAAAAGCAGATGCAACTAACGCCATGGAGTCCGTTTCAAGCGATCGATCATATGCAGGAAGAGATGAATAGCATGATCGAACGAACGTTCGGTCGCGGAGATTGGTCTAACGCTCTACAAGCAACGACCGGTGCGATGAACATTCACGAGAGCGAAAAAGAGTACGAGATCGAATTCCAGGTTCCGGGTTACACGGAAAAGGAAATTACGATCGAGATGACCGAGAATACCCTAACAGTTTCCGGCGCCAAAGAAGAAGAGAAAAAAGAGGGTAAAGATGTTGTTCGACGCGAATGGCAACACAGCCAATTCAGACGCTCTATCCGCTTTACCCACCCGATCAAGGAGGATAAAGTCGAGGCGAAAATGGAGAACGGTACCCTCAAAATTATCGCTCCAAAAATAGAGCCAACAAAACCAAAAGTAAAAAAGATCGAAGTGAAGCGGATTTAACTACTAGTAACAAAAAAGGCGCCACTACGGCGCTTTTTTGTTATTATCTTCTTGAAGTTGCTGCTCCCACTCCTTCTTATACGTTTCGGGGTCTGTTATTACACCAACACCAGGGATAAACCGAGTGGTAAAAGTGTATTCTTTTTTACCGTTTTTAACTGCTTCAGCAATGGCGATATCACGTTCAGTTAGCGAAGTCTTTATCGGCAGCGAACTAACAGCGTTTTGTCTTGGACTATTGTAATACGACAAAATACCGACCGCGAAAATGAACAAGCCAATTGCTAAAAGATTGTCGACAATTATTGAAATAATCTTACGCATCTTCATCTGCCTCTAGTAAATTGTGCCCGTGACAATCCACCTGGCTGGCATCATTAAACCAGAGGCGCTAATCCGACCTCGATCAGACCCAAGATTCCCTAGCGCGTGATACACTTCCCACCCGTATGATCCTCTTGGCATCAGACAATTAGAGTCTGAATTACTTCTACACTGAATAGCGTTCCCTCCGACTTTTGCATCGCCATGAGTATACTTATAGCTGGGGTTTAGAACACTAGTGGACTGAAATTTATAACGAACCCTACCGCCATCAGGGGTATCACCGAATATTCCAACATGATTCGCAAATATCCAGTCAGCGCTGTTAAACCCGCTGCCGGTCAGTGTCTGATCCGCTGGGTTATATACGATCTCAGAAGAAGTTGGTGTCCTCCAAGTCTCTGTAAGTAACTGTGCGCCGCCAACAGCAGTTCTAGTGTCAACTTGCCACTCAGCTACACCAATTGGCACGTTTCGCAAAATACCGACATTTCTCCAGCCACCTGCTGAATCAACTGTTATGAGTTTAGTAGCCTCCCACGTACTAGTATAGTTCTGTCCGGTTTGTGCTTGTGCTGTTAGTTGTGCTGTGTTTCTCGTGCTGAAAAAGAGAAATAGAAAGCCAGCTACTGCAAGAGCTGCTCCTACTACTACCCTAATTCTTTGGGTAACCGCCATTAGTAAATGGTTCCGGTAACCACCCATTTTAGCGGCATCATGACCCCAGAGGCACTGATACGACCGCGAGTTGAACCAAGGTTACTAACAGAGTGGTAGACTTCCCACCCGTACGAACCGCGAGACATAAGACAATTCGAATCTGTCGTACTTACACACTGAACACCGTTTCCGCCAACCCTTGCTTGATCTTTCGTGTACTTGTAGCCAGGGTTTAAGATACTTGGTGACTGAAATTTGTAACGAACCCTACCGCCATCAGGGGTATCCCCAAATACCGCTATATGGTTGGCAAATATCCATTCAGCTGGGTTAAATCCTGTTCCGGTTGTATTCTGTGTTCCCGGATCAAACAATATTTCATTATTCGCTGATACCTTCCAGGTTTCGCTAAATAGCTGTGCGCCACCAATACCGGCCCGGGCGTCAACTTGCCACTCAGCTACACCAATTGGCACGTTTCGCAAAATACCGACATTTCTCCAGCCACCTGCTGAATCAACTGTTATGAGTTTAGTAGCCGTCCATGTCGTGGTATATGTTTCCGAACCTTGAGCTCGTACACTCGACCCCCCACCAATAGCACCAACAGCCAGCAGAGATACACCTATCAATACAAAAATCATCTTTGTCATGTTTTTATCATGACAAGCTAGCAGTGGGCGTCAAGTTATTCTCCGGTCACTGAAAGCATAACATCACCGACGGCAATGTTTTTTACTACGTCCATTCCGGTAGTCACTTTCCCAAAGATTGTATAATTTTTTGGCAACGAGTCGTTGTCGGCGAGCATGATGAAAAACTGACTACTATTGGTATCAGGCCCGCGATTAGCCATAGCCAGCACACCTTCTTTGTACCCGTTTTTATACGATTCTGTGTTTTCGTTTAGCTCATCTTCAAACTCTGATCCGTAAATTGAGGTTCCGCCGGTACCGTTACCATCCGGATCGCCGCCTTGAATAACAAAACCTGGCTCAACCCGGTGAAACGTTAAACCGTCGTAAAAGCCGTTCTTAGCAAGCGTTGTAAAGTTTGTAACTGTTTTTGGCGCATCTTGTGGATACAGTTCCAACTGGATATCACCTTTTTTTGTTTTAATAGTCGCTTTGGTTGCAGAAACTTTTTCGAATGTTGTTGGATCGCCTGTCATTTTTTTAACGCCTCCTTGTTTATTTTCTGATTGCGGAATTAGTAAAAATACGCCCGCTACCGCTATAACACCGATAATAATATGTGTAATTTTCATTGTGCGCCCGTTCAGGATCGAACTGAAGACCCCTTCCACGTCAAGGAAGTGCTCTACCGCTGAGTTACGGGCGCCTGGCTAATTAACCAGTTAATATTACTGAAAAATAATCGGGCTGTGAAGAAGTTAGTTTCTGATGTTTCCGGTAACTGTCCATACTAGTGGTATTAACACGCCACCACCGAGCCAACGATCACGGCTCGGGAACCCCGGCTCGTGAACATGTTGAAACGCGTATGAACCACTTTGAATCAGGCATTCCGTCTCATCGCCGTTTCTCGGAGAGTTAATGCAGCTGATAGCCCTTTGTAACCCTGATCCGCTATTATATTATACCTGGATTTATTACTAGTAACCTCACTCGGCGGTCGAACGGCAAAAGTATAACTAGATGTGTCTGGGCCACCAATCTCATTTTGATCGGCAAAGCAACCACCCAGTAACTGTTGGGCATTAAGTCCCACTAAGTCGCAACCAACTGAGCGGGGAGTAAAGCTAACACCAGTTATACTTGGCGCCTGCCAAGTTTCCGTAAACGACTTTGAGCCTACCGTTCCAGCAACCGTCCAGCCCCATACGCCTAAGGCAGCCTGACCTACTTGAGATGTGCCAACTCAGGCATCAACCGTTAGTACGTTACTTGCAGTCCAGGTGCTTGTGTACGGTGTATTTGTTTGAGCTGATGTTTTTACATCACCTTTAGACGCATACAGCATCACGGCGCCAGCTAGTGCCAAAATAAAGCCAATCCCCATATGTAACAACGTTGTTCGATTCATACTTCTATATTCACGACAATCAGTATTGCTGTCAACTTTTACATCTAAGATCGATTTTCGATCCTGTTAAACGTAAAATATTGCTATTGGTCCCGTCGTCTAGTGGCCTAGGACGCCTGGTTTTCATCCAGGAAATCACGGGTTCGACTCCCGTCGAGACCGCAAAAAATCGTCTCACCCGTGTTTTTCAAATCACAGAACCGACTCCTTTGGGACCGCAAAAAAGTGGCTAACTAGGTTAGCCACTGTCGGATCCCTCGATCGACTGTCGCTCGGCACGTATATCTAGCTCGTGATCGCAGTTTGCCGCTGCCTCATCACAGGCCTCGATTGCTAAGATATTAAGTAAACTACGCTTGTAGACACTTTAGCCGTTTCGTTCAAAATGCGTTCGAGCGGAGTTATATAATTCCACAACTAACGTTGAGGAGAGCAAGTTCTAAGGATAAAAGGATACCCCCGCAGAATCTGCGGGGGTGTTTGTTAGTTGCCGATCTCGTCGGCTCTGGCGCAGGGCCTGCCTAGGCAATCCTTGCCGGTTACATTTCCGGCAATTACCCTCGTCAAGCACTCTTTTGTTTGGCATTCCGGAGGGTCTTGCCCCTGCGTGTCGCAGGTGACCCACGACATCGCCAGTCTGTATTGGGTCAACTCACTGCAACTGCCTTCCCTCGGTTCGTAGTTAATGCACCGAGGATTCTTGCGGTTGCAAAGGGAGAAGTTACGTTCGTGTTCGCTGACACGACTCCACTCCCCCCTAACTTGCCCGCACCAACACTGTCCACCAAGTGGGGGACATTTGTCAAATGGCAGTTTATTCTGACACTGATCGGCAATTGCCGCCAGTGCCAAAACAATCAATGCTAGGAAGACCCCAGCTAGGGTTATTTTTCTGATGATCATTATTGTTTCCTCCTTCAGAGTTCTGGGATTCCATCTGGAAACAGGAATCCCGTCAGTCGATCCTGCAATCGCTCGGTCTCAAAGTAGCCGAGGCGGCCTTCGCTAGTCGCGCCGAGGAATCTCGGCTTTACTCCCTCTGGAAAGATAGGGACCCTCTGCCCAAAGATGAAGTCGTATTCAACCACTTCATCTTTATTGAGGTGGTTTGGACAGTAGATCACAGGGAAGTCCTCTTTCGCCAGCATGCTGACGAAATTCATCCAGTTTCTGTGCACGTTGGGGTCGGCGTACTTGCGTGCCAACTGACCCGGCCAGTAGACAAACTGGTAATAGGCCCTAGTGCGCGGATCGCCGTCCCAGAGACTGCATACCGCCTCGTCTTGGGCCTGAATGGCCTCCAGATCGGGTGGAACTTCGTCATGGGTGGCCATGTACTGGCCAACCTTAGTGGCTATCGCCACTAACTTCACTGAGTCATCTGTCTCGGCGACCTGTTCTTTTAACCCCTTGATGACGGGATACAGTATGGCCGAGAAGGTGGCAATCAGAACGATCGCCACGATCATCTGTACAAGCGTCGCCGCCCTTTGTCGATCACGGTTGCTCATGATGGTTACCTCCAAGGAATTGGTCTGCGGGGGCCGAAAGAGTAATCCGGCCCTCCTTTATGTGGAAGACGTGAGGCATGCCGTTTGGCCACACTTGCCACTGATCGAAAACCTTGCGATCAACAACCTCTGTGGCAAAGCCCCTTATGTCAGTCAGAGTGGCATCTTCTGGGGGGCTCAGAAAGAGAATCTTGGTGTGCTGCCGATTAAGGTCTTGGGCTATAAGCCCGATATAGCGCCGCAAGCACGGGGAGCAGTCCGGCGCGAAGACTAGCACGCCCTCTTCTATCTGGGGATATTTCGGGGCGGGGGAACCAACAGGGAGCCCATTAGAAATGCCGCTCCAGTAACTTCCCCGGCCGATCTCTCTTACCGTCAGCAGAAGGCTTAAAGTCTCGGCTCTAACCGGTCCGATACTGGTGTTGCTAAGGACAATCAGCCCATAAGCTCCTACTGCGATGGCCACCCACTGCCTTGCGTCCTTTCGGCTGCGTAGGAAATAATCAATTCCTAGCACGAAAATCGCGCCAAAGACGACCAGACAAGGCCAGCACCAGCTGTCGGAAGCCACGGCGATTAACAGCAGCGGTGCTTCAATCGCTGCTGCAATCAGCAGTAAACAGTCATGAGCCATGATAAGGGCTTGTTGGCCAGTTTTCAGATAGGCAATCCTTGTCAAGAGCAAGGCACTGCCACCAATCAATGCCAGAAAAGATAGACCCTTTGCCACGGCCGGGCCTACCTCTTCGGTGCTACCGCAGGAGTCGCAGCCCAGCCAAAACAGCCAGCTACCAACGGCAACAATGGCCAGATATGAAGACATAGACAGAAGCTTTCTCATAATCTTTCCTCCAGATTTTAATGTTCTAATTGTCGGGTAAATAATAGTCTTTTTTAAAACAAATCAAGAGTTATCGCCCTACTGGCGAAACTTCTAAAGTGCTACATTATTACTTAATGCTTAAGTTCGTGTACGCCATTTTCCTCAGTCTGCTGTTAACGCTCTTTGTCGGCGTCGGCATTTCAACATTCTATAAATCTCCTCAGCCGCCGGAATCAAAGGCCTTTGAACGGTTTGATCCCAACAGAACAGAGCTCACGGAGTCGGATAAAGAGGTCGAAGAAAAGTATCAGGCAGAGTTCAAACAGTTCCAGGAAGACCTTGGCGTTTACAACAGAAATGTGTCAATTATCTCTATGGTTTTCGCGACGCTTTTTCTTCTAATTGGGCTTACTTTTGCCAGTAAAACCGAGATTCTCGGTGACGGCTTGGTTTTGGGCGGCGCCCTGATACTGGTCTATAGCATCATGAGAGGAATGATGTCCGATGATCAGAACTACCGTTTTATTGTAGTAACCGCTAGCTTAGTGGCCGCCTTGGTCTTTGGCTATATTAAGTTCTCCCATAAGTCAGACACACAATCAGCCCGGTAGGCACGCTTGCGACTCGATTTTTAAGCGAGCCAGTGGTATGATACTTAATCAGTTTAGTGGATATGACTTGTGTTTGCCCCCGTAGCTCAGTGGATTAGAGCAGCGGCGTTCTAAGCCGGCGGTCGTAGGTTCGAGTCCTACCGGGGGCGCCACTTTGCGTAGCTAACAGGTTAGGGGGGGGTGCATTGTAAAAAAGTTTCTGAGACACTGGTGTTAATGACTTACTTTGATGTTTGGACAGAAGAGCTAGCAAGTGCTTTCGTTGGGCTTTAGGTGCGTTTTATTAACTACTTACCGGAAATTTTAGGCGCCCTAATTGTCCTTATTATCGGTTTAATTCTGGCTGACTGGCTGGCGCGGCTTGCCCGCACCTTAGCCGAAGCGATTCGGCTTGATCAGCTACTCCAAAAAACCGGTGCCATTGAACAGATTAAAACTCTCGGCATTGAGCTGAATTTTGCCAAAACCATCTCTTGGATTGTTCGTTGGTTCGTTATTATCGCTGTGTGGGTGGCAGTACTCAACGTGCTGCACTTGGAGAAAGTTGGGGATATCCTCGCCGGGCTGCTGGCCTATCTGCCTAACGTAATAACTGCGGTTATCATTTTGGCGGTTGGCTTACTTGGCGGCAACTGGCTGGGGACACATCATTTCTCGAGCTGTCACGGCTTCGCAGTTACCCAACTCCGCCGCTGGCACGCTGGCGAGCTTGGCTCGCTGGGCTGTAATCACTTTTGCCTTCTTGGCGGTACTCAGTCAGCTAGGAGTTGCAACCCGATTAATTGAAATTCTCTTTGCCGGATTAGTTTTGATGCTGGCAATTGCCGGCGGTCTGGCCTTTGGTCTCGGCGGTAAAGACAAAGCGGCCCAGTGGCTCGACAGTCTCGACAAGGAACTCTCAGGAAAAAAGTAAACCTATCGCGTCGGAGCACTCCGATAGCGTTAGTAGACGTAACCTCTTATGACCGGGCTGTAGACTGATATGGTTCTTTGACTGACAACTCCCCAGCCAACGTAGTTCATTTCTGAAATCGTTATCGTATCACCGTTGACTGCTTCAACATAAGCAACGTGACCAACCGAGGCCTCGGTAGTAACAACAGCGGCCCCGACCCTAGGCGTTTTACCAGTGGGAATTCCGTAAAGACGAGAATAAGCTAGATACTGACCGCCGTTGCCCATCCTGCGACGGAGATTAGGCTTCTTGTGCTGAACCCACTGGGTGCACTGGCCAATATAGGCAGAGTAGGTTGGTAGGCCGCGGTAGGATCCGATGATCCTAACACCTCCGATAGTGCTAGCGATTTGGGGCAAACGACGCGCGGTAGAGGCCGAGCTTCGCCTTAAGGCCGCAAGACGCCTTAACTCTTCCTGTTCACGCCGTTGGCGCTCCTCGGCTTTAAGCTGATTTAGCTCGTCTAGCCAAGCAAGTGAAGTATTAGAGTCGTCTTCAGGAATGACGATTTCGTCGCCCGGCTTAATCTTTTCAATTTCGCTTAGCGCCAAGCCGTTGGCATCAATCAAGGTCCCAACACTGAGATTGTAGCGACTAGCAATACCCGTAAGAGTATCGCCTTCTTCAACGCGATAACTGATAACTCTCTGAATCTCGCCGGTTAAAACGGTAGCGCCGACTACGTGAGGTTTACCGATGAAACCCTCTTCGCTTGAATCAATTTCAGAAATCAAACTGAATGCCTCAACTTCGTACGCTTGGCCCTCACCGACCGAGGCAGTTAAGAAAGTAACTAAAACAAAGCCAAAACTCAGCTGCATAGAGTGTTTTTTGGCAAAGCTGAGCATCCTCTCACGATCAGCAAAAGCCCAAAGTCGGCCGTGGTTGGCGACAGATCGCTTCCACAACACAGCCAGCTGGGCAAATCCCGCTTGGTAAAGTTTTCTCCCGATTGTGGCTAGGTTTTTGAGTGTTAGTTTAAGTTTGCGTATAGAAGAATCTATTTTTCTCCTTTACTGCTGCGTCCTGTGCGATTGCAAAGGACGACTACCAGTTTAGCTCGGTGAGGATAATTGTCAATCCCTTGCCGGTGACTGATATGATAGTTCTATGACGCTTAAGGTCGAATATCCCAACCTGTCGTTGATGGTTTTAAGTTTGCTGCTAGCGCTGTTGCTACTTCGGCTAGGAACCCTTGACGGCTACATCGGCCACCTTGGTAATTACGGCTATCTCGGGATATTTGTTCTTGGCTTCTTTTTCGTTTCAACCTTCACGGTGGCACCTTCAGCGGCGGCTATTTTTATCCTTGCTGGAGAACTGAACCCGCTAATCGCGGCACTTTTCGGTGGCTTAGGGGCAATGATTGGCGACTATTTAGCGATGCGCTTTATTAGGGATCGGCTTTTTGCGGAACTAAACCCAGTCTTAAAAGCACTACATGTCTATCGCCCTGTCAGTATTTTTAAGAGCCCCTATTTTGCTTGGCTGGCACCGGTTGCCGGCGCGATCGTCATTGCCTCGCCTTTGCCTGATGAGTTAGGGCTGACCCTGCTGGGGGTAACGAAAATTTCTACTGCCAAATTTTTAGCGCTGACTTTTGGGCTAAATACTTTAGGAATCTTTATTATCGCCCTAGCCGCCCGAGCTTAAGGGTGCCTGAGAGGATTCGAACCTCCGACCCTCGGGACCACAACCCGATGCTCTAAACCACTGAGCTACAGGCACCGTATCTTTGTGATCTTAGCAGAAAACCCCTCCGTAATTAAGTCTTTTTATCTGGACAACAGCATGTCTTTTTGATATAAGAAAGTTTCCGGGGCTGGCTAAGGCGTTGCTGGCGCTCGGTGCAAAACGAACATACAAGGAGGCGTGCAAGCAATGGATTGGCACGTGATTCGGGAGAGTCTGCTGGAGAAAATCCGAGGGGATATCTCCGCAGCAGACAGCCAGTCTTCTCAAGTGAGAAGGGCTGACGAAGAACGCTTGGCTGATCGAGCCGATTTGGCTCGGGAGGCAAGCGATTGGAACATCACCAACTGCCTTGCTCATGAGAAGGCAAAACGACTCAGGAACCTTTTGGCCCTGAAAGACTTGTTGGAAACCGAGGAACCTGATGTTTTCTTGGTTCTGGTCCAGGAGGGCAAGAAAGAGCCGCAAACAGCGGTAATTCTTCCCGCGGGGATCCCAAACCCCTACGCAGGAGAGGATCTCGACGGCTTTCACCTAGTGAGCGCTGACTGCCCCATCAGCAGGGCAATCAGACCTCTACTTGGCGGAAAGCATGTTGGGAAGGTCATACTCCCCAACGGTAGGGAGGCGACTGTTACGCCACTCATGGCGTAACTTTCCTTCCTGAAATCGATCGGGCCCGCTGGCTTCAATGACGGCGGGCCTTCTGTTATCGTAAAGTTAATGAAGAAGGTGTTGTCCGTTGGCGAGGCAACAATGGATGTTTTTGTTTTTGTTAACGAGGCCAGCGTTAACTGCACCGTTGATAAAGAGAAGTGCCTCATCTCTTTCCGCTATGCCGATAAGATTCCGGTCGAGCGGGTTGAGTTTTCAGTTGGCGGCAACGCCGCCAACACGGCTGTAACGTTCTCTCGGCTAGGGTTTGCCAGCGCTCTCTTTAGCATGGTTGGGGATGATAATCTAGGTAAACAAATTACCGATTCGCTCGAGAAGGATAAGGTTGATTGTCGCTACATTCAGCAATACAGCGGCCCAACCAGTTATACCACGGCACTGGTCTATCAAGGCGAGAGAACACTTTTAGTTCACCACGTGCCACATGACTACAACCTGCCTGATTTTGATCCGGTTGACTGGGTATATTTGACCAGTATGGGTAAGTCGTATTTGATGGCCTATGAGAAAGTTCTGCGTTACGTTAAAGCCCATCGGCCTCGTGTCAGTTTTAATCCCGGAACATTCCAACTGCGAGACGGCCCGAACAAGCTAAAGCCGTATTTTCAGGTGACGGATATCCTTTTTGTTAATCGTGAAGAGGCGATGCAGTTGACAGAACAGCCAGCAAGTGCCAGCTTCCTTAAGCTCGGTCAATTACTTTTTGATATGGGCCCGAAAGTTGTCGTAATCACTGATGGGCCAAGAGGGGCTTACTGTTTTGACGGTCGGGAGCTGCTTTACTGCGAGGCGTTTCCTATTGAAGTTGTTGAGCGCACCGGCGCCGGTGATTCTTACGGCTCGGGTTTCACATCGGCAATTTTGGAAGGCAAGTCACTAGAGGAAGCAATGCTTTGGGGTATGGCTAATTCTACAGGCGCCATTAAAGAAGTCGGACCGCAAAAAGGTTTGCCCAAGCGCAGCGAACTGCTTGATCTTATTGCCAAGTACAAGCACATTAAACCTCGTCGAGTCAGGAACTAGACCCTAGTAATAGGGCCGATTTTATGTGAGAATTGGCTGATCCTGCGCCCGTAGCTTGGCGGATATTCGGCTTGATCCTCGTATCCTCTGCGCCACTGGTGCTCGGCCAGTTTTAAATAATGCCTACAGTGGTAGGCCTCGCGCCCGTAGCTCAGCGGATAGAGCGTCTGGCTTCGGACCAGAAGGTTCGGGGGTTCGAATCCCTCCGGGCGCGCCAATTTTTAACGGCCAGAAACTACTCGGCTTGATGCCTTATACCCCCTTCGCTACTGTGGACTCACTATATAGCAGTCATCAAACTGCTTCCACAGCGTATCTCGCTGTGCACTGGCCCCAGTAGCTCAGTGGATCAGAGCGCTACCCTCCGGAGGTAGAGGCCGGACGTTCGAATCGTCTCTGGGGCACGATGATTGCTTAAAGTCATCTTCAAAGTTACGCTGATAATACAGAAATGAAAGAGGAGTATGAACAAAAGCAGCTCGAGCGTCTCCTTAGAGCAATCGAGCGGATTTATCATAGACCCGGGTTGTTGATCTGGCGAGCGTTTCTTTTTGGGCTGGCCTCAGGTATTGGCGGCGTGATTGGGGCAGCCTTAATTGTTACGCTGCTAGGTTATCTGATTCGCCTTTTAGGCGGCCCGCCGGCAATTGGTGACTGGCTATCTAACGTCGGTTCTTTTCCGAGGGATTTACAGTAGACTTTCGGCGGTTGTGGATAACCGCAGTCAGCACTGGCATAAACGAAACAAGAACAATTACAGCTATTATCGGCAAGATAAAGTGATCAATGTTTGGTACTAGTTCGCCGATAAAATAACCAAGCAGACTCATCGAAATAATCCAAAGAACCCCACCGATGATGTTGTAGGCCAAAAAGGTTCGGTAACGCATCTCTCCGACACCGGCAAGCGTTGGGGCAAACGTTCTAATAATCGGCACAAACCTAGCAATAACTATAGTTATCGGCCCGTAGCGTTTGTAATATTGTTTAGCTTTTTCAAGGTGATTCCGGTTTCTGATTAAACCAGAATCTTTACTAAAAACAGATGGACCGAATCGTCTGCCAAGGTAGTAACCGAACGAATCGCCAAGGATTGCCGAGATTGAGCCGCCGATTATTAGTATCCATAAATTAAAAATGTCCTTTGATGCCAAGAGCCCGGCAGTAAAAATAAGTGAGTCGCCCGGTAAGAAAAAACCGGCCAGAATTCCTGATTCGGCGAAAATAATCAAGAAAAAACCGATATATCCGCTCGCGACGAGAATGTCGGCAAGATTAATTCCGAGAAAGTCCATTGTCACATATTACCTCAGGAGTGGTTTTTAGGGTAGAATCTTAGGTGTACTCGCCTAATCGGGCCATTAGTTCAGTGGTAGAACAACGGACTCTTAATCCGTGTGTCGCAGGTTCGAATCCTGCATGGCCCACCAGAACCATACTTTTCGGTTTTTCGGAGGCCATTTCGTGGGCGGCTCGCAGAGCCGCCCATTGATTTTGCGCCGATGAATCCTTGCCGCTCGGCGCGCAGACGCGCGCCTCGCGGCTGGACAAAAATAGGTTCGACATCACTTGCGATTTTTAGTATTTGCTTTGCCCATAAAAAAATTTTTGCTTTCTTTTGGTCTATGCTATACTGAAAATGCTGACAACTTTAACGGGAAGTCTTTTCTAATGGCCGTCTCGGAAACGATCAAGACTTCTCTTGGTTGTCAGCACCGGGGCGGCCATTTGAGTTTTCAAATCTATGACTACAAACAATCAGCAAAAATTCTTTTTGTATGCCCGCAAGTCCACCGATGTTGAGGACAAGCAAGTTTTGAGTATTGAGGCACAAATTACAGAATTGCGTGCTTTTGTAAAACAAGAAAACCTCAACATTATTGAGGAGCTGGTGGAAAAACAATCAGCAAAAATTCCGGGCCGTCCACTTTTTAACGATATGCTAAAGCGTATTGAGGCCGGAGAAGCAAACGGCATAGTTTGTTGGCACCCGGATCGTTTGGCGCGCAATTCTGTGGACGGCGGACGCATTATTTATCTCTTGGATTGCGGGCATTTGGCGGTGTTGAAGTTCCCAACATTTTGGGCGGAAAACACTTCGCAAGGCAAGTTCATGCTCAACATCGCCTTTGGGCAAAGCAAATACTACATTGATTCTTTGAGTGAAAATGTCCGTAGAGGACTGCGTCAAAAAGTGAGACGAGGAGAATATCCTGGCCCTGCGCCTATCGGCTATCTGAACGATTCAAGAATAAAACTGGTTGTGGTGGACAGAAAGAAGGCAAAAATCATCAAAGCCGCTTTTGAGTTTTACGCGCAAGGCGATAAAACCCTTGAAGATGTCGCTCACTTTTTGGCGCAGAATGGGATTTTAAGAAAGAGCGGCAAAATCTGGCACAAAGACCGAGTAAAATATCTCCTCACTAATCCTTTCTACTACGGACATTTTCGCTACGCTAAGGAAGTGCACGAAGGCAAGCACGACCCAATCATTGCAAAGAAACTTTTTGACCGAGTGCAGGGAGTTTTGAAGCAGAGAGGGAAGCCGAGGCATAAAGCACAAAATGAACCGCAGCCATTTTGCGGACTTTTGCAATGTACTTGCGGCATGATGATAACTGGCGAATACAAGGTTAAGCGTCAGAAAAATGGGAACATCCACGAATATGTCTATTACCACTGCTCGCGAAAATCAAAGACCATAAAATGCAAAGAACCTTGTATTCGCCAAGAGGTGCTGGACAAACAAATTTCCTCTCTGCTTCAAAAAGTTTCTTTGCCGCAGGATTGGGCGGAAGAACTATCAATCATGCTCGGAAAAGACAAAAAAGAATCCGCCAGATCCTGCTCTGCTTTTGTTCAAGAGACCAGAGAGAAAATCCGCGCCATTCAAATAAAACTCCAGCGACTTCTTGATGGATACTTGGAACAAGACATTGAGCGAGAAAACTATCGAACCGAGAAAGCCAAACTTCTTTCCGAAAAGAAGTCACTGGAAGAGCAAATCACCAAACTTGAACAAAAGCAGAATGATTGGGTCGAACCGATGAAAAATTGGATAAACTACGCTCAAACATTGGGAAAAATTGCAAGTGATAGCAACCTTTTTACAAAAAAGGTTGCCGCCAAAGAAGTCTTTGGGTCGAACCTCTTTTTGTCCAGCCGCGAGGCGCGCGTCTGCGCGCCGAGCGGCAAGGATTCATCGGCGCAAAATCAATGGGCGGCTCTGCGAGCCGCCCACGAAATGGCCTCCGAAAAACCGAAAAGTATG
>Ga0209172_10004341_pt1 | contig 19340 bp, 17 predicted proteins | sample LarsenN4metaG_FD_184113 | JGI IMG/M metagenome (GOLD analysis project Ga0209172, IMG submission 184113) | Hot spring sediment bacterial and archeal communities from British Columbia, Canada, to study Microbial Dark Matter (Phase II) - Larsen... ... | reverse complement strand
AGCCACAGGCGTCAACCTCCAACGCGTCCAACCAGCGTTCCAGACAAATCCCCGCCGTAAACCCGGCCGATGCTTCACGCCCGTTGTCGAAAGACCGTCGCCGCGCAACTATGGCGAATAAAGCGGGTTAGAAGCGGACGAGCTTGTCGCTTCGCGGTCGATCAACAGATCGCCGGTCCTCAGAGTCTCAAGATCGGCTCCGAAATCACGCAAGGCAGCACCAAGCTTATCGAGGCTTGGACGTTCTCCGTCTTTGCGACCATTGGCCCATGCTTTCGCCAGGGCGCGGCCGAGACGCTCCGTGGCAGCGCCTGCTTCCTCCGCGCGGCCAGTCTTGAGGAAGATCGCAAGCGCCCGCGACCAGTCCAACAGCGAAACAAAGGCACTCAACTCCCAGATCGGTGCGACGCCCGTGTCTGGGTCCTTGGCCTCATAGGCCGCATAGCACACGCGGAGGTCGGGCGGCTTCTGGTCAACGGCGTGAACGAAGGTTGCGACGGAGGCAGCGAAAAACGGCTGAGAACGAAAGCCATGCGTGATGTCGAGCATGATGGGGCCCTTGCCGCCGCGTAGCTCGGCCTTGATCACGTCAAACTGCTGCCATAGCTCACCCGGCTCGCGGCCTATGGGGATGCGAACGAAACGCGGCGTCGGACAATTGCCAGCGCGCAACGCCTCCTTCAGCGCATCGCCGTGCCGCTGCTCAGCCTCCTCGGTCGCAAGAACAGCAATGTCGGATGGCCCGAATATCTTCGCATCGGAAAGTGCTCGGCAGACATAGCGTGTCTTTGGTGCTTCCCGGCTCCCAAGTCGATAGACAACCTCCTCGTAGTTCCCGGTGCCGAGGAAAGTTACCAGCCGGCTAACATTCGCTCCTTCATCTGATCCACTCATTGCAACCGCGCCTCAGTTTGCTGCGACCTCTTTTCCTGTCATCGTCGCCTTCGATCTCTGCCGCGACCGCCCTGTCCTTTGCCCGTCACACGCTTGGCGCGCGCTTCGTCGGCGGGTGTGGGATAGCGAAAGTCGAGCCCACGTTCGGTCGCGCTGGCGACGATAAGTTCAACCGTGTCGCCCGCCTTTCTATCGGAAGGAACATCGCCGCTGTTCTGTATGGGGCCGCTCAGGCCGGATGGCGCGTGCAAAGCCCTCCAGCCGCCCTTCTTCGTGCGTTCTTCGAGCAGTTGCGCTTCGACTCTGTCGCCTGGCTTCGGCAGCACCTTCGGTTTGGCCGGACCAGCCGGAGACGGTTGGCGAGCACCCGCAAGTGACTGAGCAGGAACGAGCCGGCCATATCCGCTGCTGGTCTTGCCGCCGACGCCCCACTCGGCCAGCGCTTCGCGCAATATCTGCAGGGCGCGATCAGTCCACGCCTCCGCTTTTTCTGGCGGCGTGTCGGCCGGACCCGACCAGGAGAGGCGCACGTCGAACGTGCCGGCCACGGAGAGAAAGGAGACCGGCACCGGGCTGTCGAAGTCCGTCGGAGGAGCCTCGTTCGTTTGCCACTCGGGATGATGTGGCGTCATCACGTCGAGGCGCAACGCGCCGTCGCCCAACACTTCGGGGACGATCCAGGCGTCGTGGAATGTGACAATGCCGCCGTCCTCGGTGGTGCCGAAGATCAGCCGATGATACTGCCCTTCGACCTCGTCGGCTGAGCGCTTTCGCCGAAATCGCTTGTTTTCCTGAGAGGTCTCGTCACCGAGGTGCCGTTGTCCCCACACCTCGTCGCAATAGTACGCGGCGAGGCCCTTCATCGCCGATCCGGGAATGATAGGAACCCCATAGGTGTGATGAAGCCGTAATCCCGTCTCCAGCACATTCTCCGAGCCGAGCCCCACGATGAGCCGGCCCGCGGTGGTCAGCCGCTCCGACCGAAAGGGTCTGCCTCCGGCGAACGACCGCTCCCATCGCCGGTAAGCCTCGTCATAGACCGCGAGGAGCAGGTTGCTTCGCGCGGCCTCGCACGCCGCATCGAGGAGCTTTCGGCGTTCCTTCGGGTCCGACTGCCTGACCAAGTATCTCTGCAGGACGAGACCGGGGTGGTTACCGCGCCAGCCGCTCTCAGCAAGGTTGAGAATCTCCTGCCGCACGACACTCACTCCGGTTCGTGGGCTTCGACATACCGCTTGAGCCAGCCGGCGGCCTGAAGCGCGTTGCGACTGAGACGGACGTAGGCCGGCACGAGGCTGTTCCGGCTCGCTTCTTCGAGCGCCTCCGGCCTGCCAAGATCGCGATGTCCTGCCGCCGCCAGGATCGCTGCGACATCCTTCAGATATTCGTCCCGTTTCTTCGCCCGTGCAAAGGCGACCGCCTGAGCGAGACCGCAGGTATGAATCAGCGACGGGAAGGAACGCGCGAAGCTTGCAAACTCGCGATCCGGTTTTCGGTCTGCGATCCGTTTATAGGCGGCTTGCGCCATTTTCTGGCTGTTGGTGAGCTCCATGGTCAGCCTCCCCTTTGCGCCGGCGTGAAAACGCACCGCACGCGGCCACGCCCTACGGTCGCCTTGCCGCCGATCTGCAGCAGCATCGGTCTGGTAGCGAAGTCGTTGATGAGGTCGCCCGCCGTGAAGCCGTTCGCCTCACGCGAATAGATGCGGTCGCAGGTCACGAGGCCGGAAAGAATGGTCTCTGCCGGCAGCGCTTCCTCGTTCCATAGCGCTCCTTGCGCCACCGTCTTGAGATCGTCGTCGATGCGGACGCGCGCGGAGACCTCGGTGCCGGTCTGCGTCAGGAAGTCGAACACCAGGTTGGGCACGACCGCGAATCTTTCGACGAATACATCGCGCCATGCCCTGTTCTCGTCGCCCGGGAACACCCATCCAGCCAGCCGCTCGGCCCAGGCCGAGGTCGCGGGGCACTCCTTCCCTGTGAAGTCGAGGTCTTCGAGAAAGATGCGGCCATTGTCCTCGAGCTTCGTGCGGTTGGTCCTATGAATTTCGCCGTCGCTCACGTCTGGAGGCTCGGGCGGGAGATCGGCCAACCCTGCGAGGCGGAGATCGCGCCGCAGCAGCTCGAGCGCAAGCGGCGAGGTGCACCAGGCGAACGTGCCCTGAAAGCTCCGGATCGGCAGACAGACGAGCCGCGCGTCGGTCGGGATCAGCGCGCCGGCATTGGAAGCGTTATCTTGATCGGATGCGCGCCCGAATGCGAGCCGCAGCTTTGGGTCCGAACGGCGCTTGTCTTCGCTCGCGCCATAATAGTCAGCCCACACGCCCTTGAAGGCCGAGCCGGGAATGACCGGCCAGTTCGTGACCTTGTCGCGGTGGATCGGCAGGTCGATGTATCCGACGCCGCGGCCCGTTCCCACGTGGGTCGGCGACAAGGTGTGCAGCCAGTAGACCTGTGTCTTCTCCATGGAGCCTCCCTTCGCGTTCACCAGATGCCCCAGGCGGCGAGGCCGAAGCCGTCGCGCCGATCCTGCTCGTCGTCGCTCACCGGTTCGAGCCAGCGATCGGCGAGGCGAGATGCCTTGCCGCCGACGATATCGAAGAAGTAGACGCCGCCAGCCGGAACCATGCGCTTGACCGGCTTCGGGCCGCGCGGCTGCCCCGGCCGCTCCGCCAGCGACCAGCCCGAGACCGCCTTGCAGCGCTGGATGCTCACGCCCATAAGTTGCATGACCACGTCGGCGCCCGGCGGTGACCCCACCAGCGCATCGTCCAGCCATCCCGGCTTCCACCCGTCGCTGAAGATCGCCGGTGTGGCCAGCACCATCCTCACCCGCCTTGCTTGCGCCAGCACATCACGAACCTTCTGCGGGCACTTCCAGGCATCGGTGTCGGCGCTCGCCTGCCAGTGCGCCAGCCGCCGCTCACCGCCGAGCGGGTGAAGCGCATCGAGCTTCGCGGTCGCCTCTCCGCACCAACCGCGGGCGCGAACACGGGCAGACAGCGTGATGGGCGCGAATTTCCGCTGTCGCCGCGCACCGTTCGCCGCCCGCGAACGACCGGCTTCATCATCGGCAAAGTATTGCGGCAGGTGCGACAGCGCGAGCGCTGCCGTTGTGAAGAGCTGGCTCTCCTCGCTTGCGCCAACGGCGGGATCGATCTTGACGTGCGTCCGCTCTTCCTTTTCCGCCACGCGAAGAAAGTACTCATCGAACACGACATCCTCACCGGCCAGCCACGCGGCGTAGCGATGCAACGGCCACCAGGCGGGCGCCTCCGAGGGCTTGAAGTCTTGGGGTGCCTGCGTCTGCGTCAGGCCGACGGGCAGGAGGCCGGCCGCGGGCCAATCGCACCCGCCTCCGTCCTGCGGGTGCGGCGCTGCCCGGAGCGCCCCCTGCTTTGGGTGAACGACACAGTCCTCCGGCGTCGGCAAGTACAATTGTCCGTTTGCGCGCGGCAACGGCCCGGCGACTTCGACCTGAAGCAAGTCCCGCGCAGCTTCCCCTAAGAAATCACGCTTCGCTGCCTTGCCCAAGGTCGTCCGCAGCGACCCGGCCAGCACCGAGGGAAGAGGCCAATCGAGGCTGCGCATCCGGTTGCCCTGGCCGGCTCCGAACGGCCGACCGTCGCGGGCAACGATTGGGTCCCGGCAGGCGATGTCCAGCACCATCGTCATGGCGAATCCGCCCCCACGGTAGCGCCCGATGCCGCGCCGATTGCTCTGGCAACCAGCAGCTCGTTGGCAAGGGCACGCAGCGAATTGGCGTCCCCGACGTGATCTATGATTTGAGTCTTGATGTCCTGCATCTTGCTTTCGCCGCGCGGTTGCTTCCCACGCATAACGTCGAGAACGTCGCGCTGGATTGCATCCTTGACGCTTTCGGCAGGCCAAGACTCGTACACTTTGGCGAGCGTATAGAGGTCGTAAGGTACGCGGCCGGGAACGGACTGAGCCGCGAGCCACTGGGCCAATTGTTGCAAGTGTTGCGCGGGGTCTTTCGCAGAGTCAGCCGACCAGTTCGCACGAACGGCGACCGGCCCGCCGCCGCGCTTGACGACGTGGACGGCAAGGCCGTTGCGGTCCGTTTGTCGGACATCGCTGAAACGCGGCCGCTTGGCGTGCTTTTCCGCTTCGCGCCCATAGTGAAGGAGATCCTCGAGCGGCTCCATGAAATGCGCGATGGCAAGCCCGACGGACAATGTGAGCGGGCTTTCCGGGGTCGACCACGTCACCAGTGCCTGCCCGAATGCATCGTGCAGCTCGCGCGCGCAAGCGAGGCAGCGATCGACCGGCACGGAGGCCAGCACGTCGTCGCCACCGGAATAGACGAGCACGCCGTGGTGCTGGTGAACAATTTCGCGAGCCTTTGCAGCAAAGCCGGCCAGCGCCCGAGAGAATTCTCTGTGCGCGTTCGGCGAGTGCAGGTTGGAGAGCGCCGCTCCCATCTTGTCGCCGTCGGCGACCAGCACGCCGAGATAGGGGCTTGGCTCGCGCGGCAGCCCCTTCTCCTTGGCGGCTCGAGAGGTGGCATCGAGCGCGCCTACCAACTGCGCAAATGCGGGGTCGCCGGCCTCGATCTCGGCCTCATCCCGAAGGTCGCGATGCCGAGACCGAAACAGCACGGTCCCTTCAAATGGAAACGCTGCGTATTGTGGATGGCCCCGAGGTCCGGCCGTGTCAAACTCGTGCACCACGTCGCGCCCGAGCTTGCGGCATGCCGCAATCAGCGGATTGAGATCGATCCCGCTTGATTTCAGAAGCCGTATCCACGGATCAGCCGCGATGCGCGCGACCGATGGATAGCTCGGATTGCCGCTGTCGGGCTGCCAGGTACGCTTGACCAGGGCGACAACGTCGAGCTGTTCTCCCTCCTGAAGGCGCAGGCGACGACGCGACCGCTCGGGCCACTCGCGCGGCGGGCGGAGCACGCTCTCGCGCAGGCCGTCGAGCGACGATTTCGGGACGCCTGCCCGACCTCTGGCCGGGAGAAAGTCGCGGCACCGCTTGCGGGCCGCGAGCAGGCGCATCAGCGCCGCGCGATCGGCCTGGTACGTCTGCGGCGAGTAGGAATGCCATGCTGCATAGAACTCGATCACGTCGCCGACCTGGTCGTTCCAGATATCAGCACGGATGACGCTATGGTATTGATTGAAGACTTGGTCCGCGAAGTCGCGCCAGCGATCGCGGGCAGCCTCCTTGGCGGCGCGCGCGACGACGGCTGGGTCGCCTTCCTCCAGCTCGGCGACGATCAGATTCGCGACGTTGAGCGCTGAGCCGGGCGCGAGGTCTTCGTCGGAATCGGATGCGGGGAAGATCAGCTTGCCGCCCTGATCTCGCACCGCCTTGGCCGCCGCCTTACTGATCTCCGAAAGGAGGTAGGACCCGAACCAGAGATCGCGCGTGCGCCGCGCAGCGGCGATGAAGTCCTGCACCGGACCGATGGTGAGCGCGAGGAGATGGGTAGTCATTACGTGATCTCGCGGAAGCGTTTGTTCGTCAGATAATCGCGAAGCGCATCCAGTGCCGACGCTTTGTCGCGCATTGGTCTAAGCTTACCGAGCGAGGGCTTCACGATTTGATCGTACGACAGGTCAACTTTTAGATCGCTCCCGTCGCTTCGCGCGCATCTACCTGTAAGGCGCATGCGCAAATCGTTTGGAAGCTGCCGGTTTAGAATGACGACTCCAGGACACCATTCGCCGTCCGACCATATTGGGCGCGTGATTACCGTCGATGACATCCGGTCACCGTCCTTGCCATCCGCAGCAACCGGGATCAATTGGACATCTTGAGGATCGCTATTCCGCTGACCAGGGCGATTCTTTCCCGGTCCATCTGCGAAATGGAAGTTGATCGGGAGTCCAAGGACGGCCCTGGGGAACGCTGGCAGAAGCTCCTGCGGCACGATCGGGACCGAGTGATCGTTCGGATTCTCATCCGCTGGGACCTGCGGCATCGAGGCGGGAGAAGAAGGTCGCAGCGCGGACCCGGTAATTTTGCGAATGGAGTCTGCCTCTGGCCAATGGCTTCGGCCGGGAACTCTTACCGTCTTTCCCGATCTGAGTGTCTTTGGATGCAGCCCCCCGCGGGGGGACTGCCGAAAATCGGGGAAGTGTATACTTGACAAAGCAGCTTTCATAAGACATATTGCACGGAGAAACGGAGGGTTTTCCCGTGAAGCTTGTCGAAACAGTGATGACCGAGACTGTGGTGCGCATCCGTCTGGCTGACGATGCAGACCGCCTCAAGGCGCAATCGTGGGTCGAGTGCCAGCTTCAGCGCTCCGCTCTAAAGCGGCTAAGCGGCACGTCTGCAACGAACCTTGACGCTCTGCCTCTGCCAATAGTGCGTCAAGTAGTCCTAGAGAACGTGCGAGCCGCAATTGACGCAGAAATCGCGCGCTTGACAACCCCTTGAGGTCCCATTCGCGCTCCTCTGCGCGGAGGAGCGCGTAGGTATCTGCATCCATAGGTGCCCCCGTGAAGCTCGACATCACGAATAAGATTTACAACGACGAGGATGCGGCCCGAGCCCATCTCGAAGAACAGCTTTGGCCGGATGGCCCTTTCTGCCCGCATTGCGGCTCATTTGCGGCGACCAAGCTTGAAGGCAAGGCGCACCGCAAAGGCCTCTACCAGTGCAACGACTGCCGCGAGCAATTCAGCGTTACGGTCGGCACGGTATTCGAGCGCTCCAAGATCGGCTTGCACAAATGGGTGCTGGCCGCGCATCTGATGGGCGCCAGCAAGAAGGGCATCTCGTCAAAGCAGATGCAGCGCATGCTTGGCACGACCTACAAAACGGCATGGTTCATGACCATGCGCCTGCGCGAAGCGATGCGCGACAAGAATGCACCGTCCATCGGCGGCGAAGGCAAGATCATCGAGAGCGACGAGACGTTCGTGGGCGGCAAGAAGAAGAACGTGCACAAGGGCAAGCCCGAGCCCAAGAAGCACGCCGTGCATGCGTTGGTGGAGCGTGGCGGCCCGATCCGCGCCAAGCATGTGGCCGACGTGACCGCCAAGACGCTGCGCCAGAGCATCGTCACGCAAGCCAGCCGCAAGTCGGCACTGCACACCGACGAGAGCTTGACCTACTACTGGCTCGGCAAGGAGTTCGCCGACCACAAGACCGTCAACCACAGCCAGGACGAATACTTCAAGGACGGCGCTGGCGTGCAGTCGGCCGAAGCGTTCTTCGCGCTCCTGAAGCGCGGCGTCTACGGCACGTTCCACTCGATCAGCGAGCAGCATCTACAGCGCTACTGCGACGAGTTCGCCTTCAGGTGGAACCATCGCCAGACGCTCGGCGTCGAGGATTTCGAACGCGCCGCCGCGATGCTCAAGGGTGCCCGCGGCAAGCGCCTCACCTATCGACGGCCTGACGAAGCCGAGGACGCTGCGGCAGAAGGCTAGGCGCCTCTGGCGCAAGCGCCGCTCGCGTTGCAAGTAAGAGGCGGATTCGACTTGCTACACGAGATGCGCTTACATGTGATTCGGGCGGCGGTGTTGAAGCACCGGCCGCCCGAAGGGTCCAGACGGGAGATGCGCCCGACCGACCCCGACACGAAATCTTTTATTGCGTTGTTGGCGTCCGTACAAGCGTCGGGCGCATCTCCTCTGGTCGATTTGAACAGAGGAACACACAACATGAACTCCGCTTTTGCCTATGTGGACGCCATGGAGATGGAGAACGTCTCTGGCGATCCTAAGCCCGCCCGCGTTACGCTTGTCGTTCGCTACGACCAAAGACAAGCTCGGATAGAACTTCCGGTAACAGAGCCTCTATTCGAGCGAGAGCCGGGGACTGAGGTTTATCGGCGCGAACTTCAGCGCCTCCTGACGGGCGTTGCAGGAAGTGGCAGCGTCGCCTCAAGGCATACGCTGGCCATCCCCGAATGATCGAACTTGATTCGGCAGCGCATCGGCGCTCTCCTGGATGATCCCCGGTCAGCTTGAGGCGCTCGCCCGCATTGCCCCCATCGGCGTTCGCGATGTTCCTGACTAGCGCTCGGACTTTGACTTGCCCTGGCCAGCCGTTCCGAGCTTGGCCTTGCGTTCCGCTATCATGTCCTTGTGCGGCTTCGGCTTGGTCCGAAGCATGCGCTTCAGGATCTCGTCGCCGCGCTTGGGATCGCCTTCCGGCTCGATGGACTTGCTCTTTGGAGGTCTTGCCATGACCCATTCTACCAAACCCGAGCCGAAGTTCATAAGTCCCGCTGGCTACTTTGCACTGCAAGACCTGTCCCACGATCCCAAGCTAGCTGAAGCGCTTGGCAACATGGTTGTTGCTTGGGCTCATGCGGAAATCATGCTCTTCGCAACCTTCGCCCGCGTAGCCGGTATTGGACTGAACATGGCGATGGAAGCCAGTGCCCGCATACCGACGTTCGAGTCGCGGACCAAGTTCATACGGGCGCTGATACAAGAGTGGAATACGGTCGAGTTCGACAAGGAGGCAATCGTCGATGCTATCCAAGGGCTAGTCACCCTGTCGAAGACGCGCAATCATTGGGTTCATGGCGACTGGTGCGCACCAGCCGACAAATCACACGCGGTGATATTTGATCACCGCGCACCCGTGGAATCGCCGAAGCGAAGAAAGCCTGTCAAAGCCCACGACGTGATGAACCATTGCGACGCGGTGAAATTGCGCGCTGCCGAATTGGGCAAGCTCATCAAATACGAGGCGCTGCTGCCATAGCAGCTGCCATGCGCACAAATACCTCTCTGACCATTCTCTGATCTGTAGAGTCTCCCGTCCCGCTATCAGGACAGAAATCAAGATAGGCGCTAACGCCAGCCTCGATCATTTCGGGCGTCACCTCGCTCTGAGGGACGCCCGTTTCATCATCCGGCCTGTCACGCGAGGCCTGTGTATCTGGGGTTTTCGCAGAAGGCACGCGAAATCTGCTTTCTCAGGTATATACTTCCCGAAAATCGCGATATGCTTTGAGTGATACCTTCCACGCCTCAAGCGCGTTGGAGCGCGGAGCCTCAACGAGAATTGTCGCGTCCAATGCCGGCAGTTGGGATGTGAAGTCTCGGCAGAATATCGCACCGCATCCGCGCCGAGTGCGCGCGCCGATTCCGCCGAACGCGCACCACGCCCGAAGCGCTGCTGTAACATCGGGCTCGATATCGTCAACTGTATCCGGCAGTCGTGGCTTGCCATCCGATCTTCTTCGCGCGTTCTGCGCTTTCCGGCGGTTCTCAATCTCTGCCCTATTCGCCCAGGCGAGTTGCAGCTGAAAGGCGCCGCCTTCTTTCATGACTTGCTGCTCGTTCTCGACCGCCGAGAATAAGGCATAGGCGATCGGACCATACCGCTCGCCATAGGTCGGATCGACTTGAACAAGGTTTGGCTGTTCCAAAATGCGGATGTCGAGCGGGCTCGGAAATTCAGTGCTTCCGAAGACCTCCTCCTCGCGTTGCCACATCCGAGCGCCGAGCCGGTAGCCAATGACAGCCCGCCACCAGAACCGGAGTTGTCCCCGGATCGACGTGCCGCGAATCGGAAAATCGTCGTCGGTCTTGCCCGGCTCGGCGCCGCCGCCGAAAAGCGGCGTGATCAGCGAGATTTGGTACTCCCGCGTCATCCGCCCCGACGACCGCGCCGCCGGCGGTTGCGGACACTTTGGAATGGCATCGGCCCTCGGCATTGCTTCCTCCCTGCACCGCGTCAACGCGCCATCACTTCACCCGCTCGTCACCCGCATACCTCGTCCACCACTTGTATCCGCAGCAAATTACACGCCAGCCGTGCTTGTCACGGTTCATCCTCTCGGGCGGCGAACAACCCGAGTCCGAAATGGCAAGCATAACCAAGGGCCAGCGGTCCCTCGATGGCTTCGGCGAACTGCAGCCGGAGGAAGGTGCCGATCGTGTCGGGTTGCCGTTCGCCACCTCGCGAGCGGAAGCGGTGGAAATGGACGGCGCGGCGGAGCCGACCCCGGACCATGACTCCAACGTTCTTGTCATGCGGATCGCCTCCTGCATCCGCAACGCCGGACGACAGCGGCCGCAGAAACGCGATCTCCGTCGGCTCGGGGAGTCCACGGCGGGCGAGGAGGCGTCGTATGTCCGCAGGATAGCCGCCCTCCTTGAGATGGCCCGCGGCCAAAAAAGGCGTCACGCTTTCCCAGCTCTTTGATTTGCCCAGAAGCCGGCTGGCATTGCTGAAGTCCGCTGGCTTGCCGAACCCTTCGAGCGCCAAGCGCCATTCCTGGCGCGGTCCGGGCGCATCGGCCTCTTCCTCCTCACCGGCGCCTCGGGAGCGCTCGACCCAAAGTCTGGTCAAACGGTCGAGCTTGTTTTGGACCTCCCGATCAAATCCTTCTCGGGCATAGACCACCACGTGATCGATCTCGCCGTCCCCATCGGCATCCTCCGGCAGCCAGAAGGCATGGCGATGGTCGGCATCTTTTAGAGGCCGATTGTCGGAGCCACGCCCGGATATCACCGACGGCGCATTCGCCCGCGAGCGACCGGTCGCTTCGTCCTTCGCCCATCCGAACTGGGCAAGCGCCGCCAATCGCATCAGCTCGCCGATCTTGACCGCATCCTCGATGCGCGGACGCGGTCGCCCGGCGAGCACGAAGCGCGCGACCGCTGGGTCTTGTCGCGTGCGCGTCGTGCGTCGGTGAAGCCCGCGCCACACCGACGCGGGCTCCGGTGCGGCGTAGAGGACCCTCTGGCAGGCCGGTGGATCGCTCCAGCCCGCCGCATGAAGTTCGGAAGTGTCGACGGCAAGCGCCGGGGCGAGACGCTCGGGTAGCGTGGCGAGGAAATCCCTCATGTCCTTGTCAAGCGCCTTATCCGTGGGCTGCCTCTTCTTCGTCCAGCCGGCGCGGCGGCGCCCCCGCTCGTCGTTGATTAGCTGCTCGCGGCGCTCTCGATAGGCTTCGGGCGACAGCGGCGCATAAAGAGTCACAAGCCGAAAATCTTGGTCAGAGGCTCGTTTATCCCCCCCACCATCGTGGTCGCGGGGTTTGGCGTTGGCATCGTCGCCGCTCCACTCGCAAACCTCCGCCTCCACCCAGCTCTCGGCGCGGCCGAGATAGCCGAGACGCGCAGCGAGGTGATCGAGATGTGCCCGCTGCTCCGGCGTGAGCGCAGCACCGGGCCAGCCAACGATCAGCGCCTCCGCGGTATTGAAGCGCGCGAAGGCGTCGAAGACAAGGGTGGTCTCGTCTTGCCCGCCTTTCTTCCTACCGAGGGGCATGTAGTGGCGTGTGTGGGCGCTTACGGCGTCCGGCAATCGGTAGACCGGAAGCCCTCCCGCGAGAACGTCGATCAGGTCTGCGAGCGCATCGTCGGAGAACTGCGCCTTGTCGGCCTTGCGATGATGGCAGGCAATCAGCACCCGCAAGATGCGCACCGGTTCCGGCGGCCAGGCGATCGCCGCCTCATTCACATGCCGGCCCCAGGGCGTGGCGTGATAGCGCCCGGCGGGAAAGCGAAAGCGCAGCGCGATCATTGCTTACTTCTCGTATTTTACCGTGGTGACGCCGTCGGCATTGCCGTTGAACTTGCCTTCGTCGCGCACCGTCTTGATGAGCCCTGGTAGTGTTTCCTCGATCTGACCGAGCGGAGGCAGCGTGAAGGCTTCGGGTCGCATCACGGTGGGATTGCTGGCGAGCGTCAGGTCGCACGCCGTCCGCAGCCGCAGGCCAACGTCGAGAAACTTCTGGATTTTGAACAGCGCGAGCGCGATCAGAAGCTTCTCGACATTCTCGCCGAGCCCGAAAGCGCGGATCTGGGCGAGGTCGAGGTTGAAGTAGGCGGTTATGTCTCCCGTGTATTCGTCACGCGAATAGGGAACGTTGCCCTCACCTTCCTTGAGCGTTGGCTCGACGCGGTTGATCTTAACTCCGCCGCTCGCGGCGACCTGGACATCCTTCGCTTCGATGAAAGCTGATAATGTACGTGGAAGTCGAATGACCCCGCCGATCTCTTCAAGGAAGACGCCGTGAAGAAGCGCATTGGGATCGTACTTCAGCAATGCCGGGACGAGCTGCTTGCGAACGTCGAATGGGTGATCCTTTTGGAACCCGATCTCGTTGGAGATGACGTTGAAGCCCTTCGCTCGCGCAATGTACTCGGAATTGATCCGATGCGCTTCGAGCACGGAGTTTGTGAGCGGCTTGCCGTCCTTGTCGACAACCTTGACGACAGGCAGACCCTTGAGCGGCGCGACCCAGTTATCGTTGACCTGATCCCAGCAGACGGCCTCCAATCGGTTCGCCATGCTCTGCGCAGATTCCACGAGCAGCATGTCAACGCCTCCGGGACCTTGATAGGTCGCAGCCCCAAGATTGGGAAAGCCGGTGGGCTGGAAGCGCGTGCCTTGAAGGGGTTTGAGCTTGGCTTCGATCAAAAGGCGTTGCGCTTTGTCGAGCGCGGTGAAATCAAGCGGCATTGGCGGCCTCCTCCTTTGGCTCGGGCGTTTCTTTGTTCTCGAACAGGCAGGGAAAGGCGCGCTCCACCACGCGCCTTAGGTCGACTTTGCGAATGGGCATCAGAAGGGCGGCCAAAAAGCGCGGTCCGTCGATGCCGGCCGCATCCTCCAGACGCGGCGCGAAGGTCACTGGCAGGCCCGAGGCCCGCGCGCGCCGGCAGGCGAGCGCCATGGCTGCACCGACATCGCCCGCGCGCAGGCGCGCAATGAGGCGGGGTGGCACGGGCAAGCGGATGTCCTTCGGCACGCCCTCAATGGCGCGCACATCCGCGATCGGCGCGAAGAACGGTTTCATCACCGCATAAGCGAGCGGCAAGGGTCCGGATGGCGATGCTTTCGTAGCAATGAAATTAGGAGCGTCCGCCCAAGCAAGCCCCTGCGCCAAGCCGGCAATCTTTTCGTCGTCCGTCTCCCGCCACAGAAACGACAGGACGCTGGAAAGATCGGCGGGCGCACGCCCGTCAAATGGGCCGCCGTCGAGCTTCCTCTGCGCGGCGAAGACGAGCCGCCGTTCTGCAACCGCGATCAGATTGCGTTCGATCGCGCCGGCGCCCCAGACCGCGAGCCCGTCGCGGTCGCTCCACTCGCGATATCGTCCGTACCAGGTTTTTTCGTCGAGGGGCGCGAGATGCGTGCGAAACGGCGGCGGCGGAGTAGGACCCCGCTCCTCCTCATCAGATATATCGCGCTCGGCGACATCAGCGCCGGCCTCCCCCTCCACGGTTTCCACGATATCGTTCTCGTTGGCGGCAGCGACGTCCGTCTCATCGCCGGCGTTCGCGGCGTGATCTTCGGTTCGCTGGGCACGACCCAATCCCGCAAGCGCGGCAGCGATGCGAAATTCGACGCTGTCGTCCTTCGCTGCTTCGAACCAGGCGCGCGACAGCCGCGGCGGCGGCCGTTGTCTGCCCTCCTTCGGATCGCGCGCCTTCGGACTCGAAGCGAGATAGGACGCCGCTTCGCCGACGACGACAAGCACGCGCTGGACGGCTCGGGGCGAGGCGTCCTGCGTCATCGCGAAGATCGCCTCGTCGAGGCGCAGGGCGAGCGAGCGCAGCCGCGCAGGTGCGTTGGCACTGCGCGCAAAGCGACGAAACGTCGGGAGCCACGCGCCACGATCGAGATCGTTGAGCAGCTCCGCCCTTGGATTGTGCTGGACACGGACGCGACTCATCGGCGCAGCGACATATGCTTTTCCAGAGCGCTGCAAGAGGCCGAAACGTTGGAACGCCGCAACACCGCGATTGACACCAAGCGTCGCGACGGCTCGGGCGAAATCCAATCCATCTTGCGCCGATCTCCTGCCGAGCGTCGCACGCCCTTCGGACATTAGGGAGCGAATCTCGGTTAAGGAGGCAGAGCGGTCCCATAGCGGCAACCAAACCTCGCCCCGCGCATCGCCTTCGTCAGATAGTGCGGCGCCGGCCCCGGCTGCACTCGTCGTGAGCACCGTGAACGGATAGCTCAAGGAGCCAGGGTCCGCGCTTGCTCCGAGGCGTCGCGTAGCGCTCGCGGCGAACAGCACGGCGCCTTCCAACATCAGAATGTAGTCCCAGGAATTGATCAGTGTGCCTCTCTCGAAGCCGGCTGTGGAATTGGGGCCTCCCACCGCGCCTGGCGCGAACTGACCGATCGCTCCTTTACCAACCACGGGTGCTGCGCCTCCAAAGAGCGCACCTTCGAGCGGCGCTCGTGCGCTCGCTTTGGATCTTCCAGTTTCCGGATCGATCACATCGGCAAGGCGCTGCATGAAGTTCGAGCTGAAGTCGAGATTCCCGTCGTTACCGCCCGAACCCAGGAGCGGCGGAAACCCCAACGTTTCGCCGGCTAGGGCGATGGCGGCATCGAGCCACGTCAAGCATTCTTCGGGGAGGCGAGCGCGTAGCTGCATGACCAGCGCCCGTTTCTTGTCATCAGCAGGGGCCTCATTCCAACCCAACGCGCGGAGCGCACTTTGCGTCTGGGAAATGACGGCACTGTACAGGGCAAGTCGATCGTTCGATTTCATCGCAGCGAAGCTGCTAACAATGCGGGTAGCAGCGGTCGGCTCGTCGCGTACTCCGGTCTTGATCTTCTTTCCGGTTGCAGGGTCCTTCTCGCCGGACTTGCCTTCCCGGAAGTAGAACCCGCTGCCGCCGTTCCACGGCGAGATGAGCGGAGAAGGCCTGTAGTCGTCGAGAAAGAAGCGCACGAGCTCTTCTCCCGTCAGCGCCGTATCAAGCACGAACGTCTCGTCGCGCCAGCAGCCGCGCGCATTCTTGTCTTTCTGTTCGGCGACGAGTCGGAAGACGCCGAGCGCCTTGAGGTAGGATGCGAGTGGGATCGGCGCGCAGCCGGCGAGCACAATCTCAGGCATGGCCATCTCCCTTCTTCTGTTCCGCTTCCGAAGCGCGCCAGTCGGCGATACGCACGAGCGCTTCGAGAAAAGCGAGCCGGAAGGGGCCGTAGCGCTCCAGAAGCTCCAGCGTGCGCGTCGCCCAGCTTCGCCCGGTCGCGCCGCCGCCCAACTCCATCACGTCGAGCGCAAGCGCCGTGTCCGGAATGGAGAGCCCATCGACGGTGAAGGCGGACAGACGGTCCCCGTCCCAAACGCCGCGTGCGAAGCGTCTTGCGCCATCGCTGGGTCCGCGCTCGTCAGGCAAGGCGCGCAGTCCCATGCGCACCTTGCCGTGATGGGCAGCGATCAGATAAGCGACAAGATCGTGCGCCTCCGATTGCGGCCCATGCTGGAGCCACGCCAGCGCCGAGGCGAGCTCGTGGCGGAAGTAGCGGCGATTGTGCGCGTCCTTCCGGCGCCAATCGTAGTCGGGCGTCTTGGCAAGGGGTGCAGCATCCGGTGCGAGGCCGCAGCGGGCCTTGAATACCTCGTGCGCCTTACCGAGATCGTGCCACAGAGCGGCGGTGACGACGGCCTCCGCTTCCACACCTTGAACTTCGAGCGCTTTGCACAGCCGCCTGGCCTCATTGCGCACGTGGAGTAGATGGTCAGGAAGCTCGACCTTTTCTTTTTTCAGAGTATCGGGATCACCGTCGGCGCTGTCGGGCTCCGTCTTCGGTCCATCCCGCCGGACAACCGGATCAACCGCGCTCGTCGCGCTCATGTCGAATCCGCGCTCCGCGTCATAGCCGCCGACGGCGGCCTCCACGAAGATGAGCGCTCCCGGCCAGGGCTGATCGAGCTTCGTCCAGCGCTTCTCTACCCAATCCCAGACAAAAGCACTGCTCTTGTGCTTCCCGAGCCAACTCCTCGCCTGCCCGATTGGCACGGCGCAGAGTTCGTCGCGATGGGGTCGCCTTGCTTCATCCCCTTGTGGGCCTGCCTTGAGATCGGCAACTGTACGCCAAAACACGCGCACGTCGGTATCGTCGGCGCCGCGCACAAAGGGCGAGACGTCGACGTCGAAACCTGTAAGATCCGGATCGGTGTCAAAGAGCTGGTAAAGGTCCTTGCGCCGAAGAACCTGCCACGATCCTTGGCGGTCATGCGCGAATCTTTCAAGGGATCCGGGCGAGACGTCTTCCAGCTTTTCAAGACGCTCGCGCGCCGCTGCGAGTTCTTCGAACGTAAACGGCAAGACCGGTTTATCCCTCTTCCCGTCATCCGCTGCGATGTCGATCCAGAAGGCCTTTGCGTCCGTCTCCTCGCCGCCGCGGTTGAGCCGGCCGAAGCGCTGCACCAGCGAGGCCCAGGGTGCGAGCTCGGTGAACATAACGGCCGAGGTGATGTCGACGCCCGCCTCGACCGCCTGCGTCGCCACGACGATACGGCCGCATGAGTCAGGTCGTTCGGCGAGCTGCTTGTTGATCTCTGTACGTTCGGCCGGGCGAAAGCGGCTATGAACGAGCAGAAGTGGCGGCGCACCCCGCTTCTTCAGAGCATCATAAAGCGCCTGCGCGCGCCCTACGCGATTCAAGATGATGAGCGTCGTCTTGCCAGGTCTGTGTGCCGCCATGACTTCGTCAGCAAGTGCCTCAGCATATTGGGCAAGCCCCTTTCCTGCAGCGGTCTCCGAGGCGACGATCGTCTTCGCCGGTGCGAGGGTCTTTGGAGCAGCGAGCCGCTGCTGGACAGCGGGATGTTCCCGGTCGGCGTCGGTAAGTTCTTGGATAACGAGCTTGGCCGCATGCTTCTTGAAGTCGACCGTCTTCAGCCAATCCCGCTCCAGGGTCGCCGACATCCACAGCGAGCGGCAGCCGGTCCAAGCGCCGATCTCACGCCGGAACGCTTCGAGCTGGGCGGATGTAGGTGCGCCGGCCGCCATGAGCTGGACCTCGTCGAACACCCACATCGCATCGTTGTGCAGGAGGGCGAAGTCGACGGGCCAGCGCCCGCGCCCGACACCGTAGCCGCGCATCAGCGCACGCGAGAGGAGGATGTCCTGTGTGCCGATCAGAATGGCGGGTCTCTCAGGGAATCGAATCCAGTCGTCATCAACGTCGCTTCCCATCAGCACATGCGGCTTGTCGGGCAGGGAGCCGTTCGGATCGAGCCCCGACACTCTGAGATTCGCGAGCCAGGAGGAAACGCTCGCCGCCGTCTGCTCCACAAGTGTCCGCATCGGCAGGCACCAGACAAGCCGACGCGGCGTTTCAAGGTCTTCGTGTGCGCGTTTGCACATCCAGGCGATCGCCAAGCCTGCCGTCTTGCCGAGACCGGTCGGCACGATAAGGGCGTCGGGCCATTCCTCTTCGGCGAGCTTGCGCTGATAGGCATAAGGCCTGCAGGCGGTCGCCTGCGCAAAGAATTCCGCAAAGTTCATTTCCGCCCTCAACCCACGGTTTGGGAACGAAATTAGAACAAACTTCGCTGCGCTTTCAATCACCTTCTTCGTGCGGCACACGGAAGCCACGAAACTTCATGTTAGAGCGGCGCGCGCAAACCGAGCGCGCTAACGATCGCACCTCGTAGTACCGACGGAGCAGATCGAGAGGATGCGAATGCGATACGTTCAGGAAGTCGGTCGCTTGTCCGATGGGCAGATCATCTTTCACGCCACCCGCAGCGGCTTCACCTGTGCGCCCTCACGCAGCGCGTCGAGCTTGTCCGCCCACCATTGCATCATGCGCACGCGCTCGTCCCAGAATTCGGCCCGCGCGTAGGCCCGGCGCACCGCGTCGCCGTCCTCATGGGCGAGCTGGCGCTCGATGGCATCCGCGTGCCACAGTCCGCTCTCGTTCAGAAGCGACGAGGCCGTGGCCCGGAAGCCGTGCGCCGTGGCCTCGTCCTGCGAATAGCCGAGCCGGCGCAGTGCCGCGTTGAGCGTGTTGTCGGAGATCGGCCGCAACTTCGACCGGACGCTTGGAAAGACCAGCTTGCCGTGGCCGGTGATTTCGCGAAGCTGCGTCAGAATGGCGATCGCCTGCGATGGCGATGGCACCTTGTGCGGCCGGCGCATCTTCATGCGTTGCGCCGGGATCGACCACACGGCGGCTTCGAAATCGAACTCGGGCCATTCGGCCAACCGCAATTCGCCGGGGCGCGGGAACAGATAGGCCATGAGTTGAAGCGCCGCCTTGGTCGCCGGCTGGCCGTCGTAGTCCCACACGGAGCGCAGCAGCGCGCCCACCGCCTTCGGATCGATCACGGCCGCGCGCGGCTTGACCTTCGGGGTGGTCAATGCGCCGCGCAGGGCAAACGTCGGATCGTTGTCAGCGCGTGCGGTGGCGATGGCATAGCGGAACACCGAGCCGATGGTGCTGCGAAGACGGCGCGCGGTCTCAAGACGGCCGCGCGCTTCGACCTTGCGCAATACGACGAGCACCTCCGCGGCGCTGATTTCCGCAATGGGTCGCTCGCCGATGATCGGGCGGGCGAAGTCGAAAAGCCATTTCGTTTTCTTGAGAGTCTGTCCGACTGATTTTTCAGCCAGCGCGTAGCCTTACGATCCGTCGGAGCATGAGGCGGATCATGCCGAGGATAATGAAGGCGGCGTGCGAGCGCGAGAGGTTCTCGAAGTCCCTGGCGAGCCTGCGGCAGCGGCCGAGCCA
>Ga0209172_10004337_pt1 | contig 19364 bp, 10 predicted proteins | sample LarsenN4metaG_FD_184113 | JGI IMG/M metagenome (GOLD analysis project Ga0209172, IMG submission 184113) | Hot spring sediment bacterial and archeal communities from British Columbia, Canada, to study Microbial Dark Matter (Phase II) - Larsen... ... | reverse complement strand
TCCCTCGACCCTCGACCCTCGTCCCTCGACACTCGCCCCTCGCCTCTCTCTTCCGCCGCCGGCAAGCGCACGATAAACTCGCTTCCCTTGCCGGCCCCTTCGCTCTTCGCCTCCACTGTCCCGCCGTGCATCTCGACCAGTCCCTTCACCAGCGACAACCCGATCCCCAATCCTCCCTGCGCCCGCTTCACCGCCGACTCCACCTGAGAAAACATCTGAAAAAGCCGCGGCAGATGTTCCGGCGCGATGCCGATGCCGTTGTCGCGGACGGCGATTGTGACGGAGGAAATTTTCGCGTTGCGTGTTTCGGGTTTCGGGCTCGAGGAGGAACTCGTAACCGCTAACTCGCCCCCCGTAACAACGTTCTCGACACTCGACCCTCGCCCCTCACCACTCGACACTCCCCCCTCGACCCTCGTTCCTCGGCGCTCGCAGCTCGCCGCTATCTCAATTTTCCCGCCCTCGTCGCTGTACTTGCACGCATTGTTCACCAGGTTCGACAACACCTGCGCCAGACGCACCGGATCGGCGTCGAGGTAGACGGGTTCGGCCGGCAGCGAAACGGAAAGTCGATGCCTGTTCTCTTCGATGTGCGGCCTCGATGTTTCAATCGCCTGATCGACGATCGATCTTAGCGATACACGCTCTTTCTTCAATTCGATCTTACCGCGGCTGATCCGGCTGACGTCCAACAGATCGTCGATCAGGCGCACCATGAGGTTGACTTGATGCTCGGTAATCTCCCGAACGATCTGGAACTTGTCAGGGCTCAAACCGGGCGCCTTCAAGATCTCGACCGCGTTGCGAATCGGCGCGAGCGGATTTCTCAGTTCATGGGCGAGCGTGGCGAGAAATTCGTCTTTCCGCTGATCGGCCATCTGCAACTGTTTTGCATATCGGCGCAGCGCATCCTCCGCCTGCTTGCTGGCGGTAACATCCACCACGGTGCCGACCAGCCGGTACGCGCTGCCGTCCGCGCCGCGCAAGATTTGCCCGGTGTCTTTCACGTCGCGCCAGGAGCCGTCGCTGTGGCGCACGCGATAACTGGCGCTGTAAGCCGTGCAATTCGGGTCCGCGATGCGAAGCTGCAGATTCTCCCGATGCATGGCGATATCATCGGGGTGGATGCGCGAGTGCCACCAATCGCTGGTCAGTTCGGCGCCTGCGGCATCTTCGCCCAAGATGTTCGCGATGCCGTAAGCCCAGGCAGGTCCATCATTAACCACGTTCGCTTCATAAACGACCGCGCCGGTCGCGTCAGCGGCGCGGCGGAACCGATCTTCGTTGGCACGCACGGCTTCTTCAGCCTGCTTGCGTTCGGTGACGTCGCGAATGACGCAGGTGTAACCCTGGACATCTCCGTACGGATCCCGGAGCGCCGCGAGCGTGATATCGCCGTGAAACTTGACGCCATCCTTGCGCATCAGACAGCCGTCGCGCTCATAGGGTCCTTCCGGCGCCAGCGTAGCCGCGCGCAAATCGTGCGCCGGTTTGCCCGAATCGCGATCTTTGCGCTGATAAAGAATTTCGACGGACTCGCCGATCGCCGCCTCGGAACTGAAGCCGGTCAGCCGTTCGGCGCCGGTGTTCCACGTCGCGATGCGGCCGTTCGCGTCGAGCATGAAGATGGCGTGGTCCTTGATGCCGCTCAAGAGCAGGCGAAACCGTTCATTACTCGCGGCAATCTCCGCGTCGCGCGCGTCCGACGCGACGCGCCGCTCCCGTTCCACCGCGCGCTCGCGCGCCGCCGCTCCCGCATTGACTAATTCATGGCGCAGCACTTCGATTTCGTAAATGCTGGACGGCTTGGCTTCGACCGGTTCGCCGCGTTGAAGAGCTTCGGCCAAGTCAGCCAGCCGAGCAGTCGACCGCGCCAAACGGCGGCCGAAGTACCAGGCCGTCGCCAGGCCGGCTAACAAAACCACCGTTCCACCGGCGCCGAACAAAAACAGCGGACGGCTAAACTCGGTTTGGGCTCGCGACTGCGGAAATCCCACGGCGGTGATCCAACCCGTGACCGGAGAACGCACGAAAGCGTGATAAAGCGGCGCCGCCTCTTGAATCGGACCCACGCCGAATCCTTCGTTTTTCTGGGCGATCTGCTGCAGCAGTTCCCGACTCGCGCGCCGCCCGATAAACTGCTCCGGCGCGGTCGTTCGGCCGAAGTTGATGCCGTTTCGATCGAAGATCCCAGCCACCCAGCCGGGCGGCAAGCGCTGCTCCGACAGTAGTTGCGTAAATGCATCCGCCTCGAAAGCCATGTTGATGACGTACGCCACCTTGCCGTCGCGCAGGACCGGCACGTCGATCGTAACCGTCGGGCGTTTTGTCGTGATCCCGACAAACACGTCGGAAGTGACGGGCCGCGCGGTTTCGATCACTTGCTTGATGCTCTCCGCTCGCCCCCAGGCAAGCTCCGGATAAGCCGAATCTTTGGCCGCCGGCCGCTCTTCGTCGAAAATGTTCGGCAGCCGCCGGCCGAAGCGGCTGTAGGTATTAATCAGCTGCTGTCCGTTCAAGTCGAAAAGAACGATTCGCGAGCCGGGCCGCTTGCCCGCAGCGTCCCTGGCCACCTGGTAAAACATGTCAAAGTCTCGCCACTTGAGAAAATGCGATCCCGCCAGCGTTTCCAGGATCGCCTGCGCGATCGCCATCTCGCGATCGACCGCCAAAGACAGCGCGCGCACCGTGTCGCGCATGCCGCGCTCCATCGCCTGCTGCTGGTCTCTGACGCTTTGATTGATCAAAAACCCCGCGAAAATCAAAAGCGGCAGCACGGCGGCGAGCACCAGCAAAGCGAGATGAGAACGCAGCTTGAGCGGTCGTCTAAGCATGGATCCAACAGCGCTTGGGAAAATGCGATCGATGGCTCGACTACATAACAGAGCCTAAGTTCTGTCAAGAAAAAAACAACGCGTTTCGGTGTCCAAAAAAAATACCGAATGCGCTTTTGAGCAGTTTGCGGCGTTATCAGCGAAAAAACTTCCCGCCGATCTCCAAATCAGAAATCGAGATTTTGAAAACTCGGGTGTTGCTTTGGCAAACAGTTTCACACACGGGGAGGAACTCGAAACCCGTAACTCGAAACTCGCAACCCGAAACCCGTAACCCGAAACTCGCAACCCGAAACCCGTAACCCGAAACTCGTAACCCGTAACTCGTAACCCGTAACTCTTAACCCGTAACTCGTAACCCGAAACTCTTCCCTCGCCAGTTCCTATTCGTTGCGAGGGGCCGAACACCCGTGATAAAAAAAGCCTGCGCTCGGAAGTCGCAAGCGATCTCTGCGCTGGGCCGAAGACAAGCAAATCGGAGGATAGGTTTGTCGGAGTGCGGCTAGCAACCGTCGACAGCATGACCAGGACAGCCGATTGAAATTCCTGTTGATTGACGATAACCCCGCCGACCGGATCCTGGCGCAGCGCCTGCTCGCTCAGGAACTCCCCGGCATGAGTGCGGTGGAAGTATTCGACGAGGCCGGGTTTGCGCGGGCTCTTGAACAAGCGAATGGTTATGCCGCAGTCGTGACCGATCACGTGTTGCGCTGGACCGTGGGCTTACGAGTGCTCCGCCGTATCAAGGCGCGCTGGCCGGATTGCCCGGTAATCTTCTTCACGGGCAGCGGCAATGAAGCCCTGGCAGTGGAAGCCTTGAAAGCCGGCGCTGACGACTACGTTAGCAAGAGCGCCGCGCAAAGCGACCGCCTGCCCCATGCCGTACGCCAGGCGATCGAACGCACTTCGAGGGCTCGACGATTGGCCGACGCGGTGCGCCATCGCGATGCGCTGCATCAGTTTGTCGAGCGGCGCTTGCAGGCGACGTCGCTGGAAGACATCTATGATGCCGCGTTGGACGCCATCGCGGCGGCGCTGCGCTGCGATCGCGCGGCGATTTTATTGACCGATGAAACAGGGGTGATGCGCTTCGTTGCGTCGCGCGGCCTCTCCGAGACGTACCGTAAGGCGGTCGAAGGCCACAGCCCCTGGCCGGCCGGCGTAGAATCGCCGCCGCCTGTTTGTCTGGCCAACGTTTGCACGGCGGAGATTCAAGAAGGTTTGAAATCGATCATGGCCGCCGAACGCATTCACGCCGTCGGTTTTATTCCGCTGATGATCCACGGCAAGCTTGGCGGCAAATTCATGACCTATTACGGCGCACCGCACGATTTCGCGCGCGAAGAAATCGACTTCAGTTTGAATATCGCGCGCCAGCTTGCGCTCGGCGTCGAGCGCAAGCGCGCCGAACAGGCCCTCGAAGAAAGCGAGCGCCAGCTCCGCCTCGTCACCGACGCCGCGCCCGCGCTGATTTCCTACATCGACCGCAACAAGCGCTACCAGTTCGTCAACTCGCAATACGAAGGCTGGTTCGGCCATCGGCGCGAAGAGATCATCGGCCGGACCATGAGTGAAGTGCTCGGCGAGGAGGCGATGGCGCGCATCTCGCCGTTTATCGATCGCGCCCTCGGCGGTGAAACCGTGCGCTACGAGGCCGAAGTGCCGTACCGCGAGGGCGGCACGCGCTGGATCGATGCGCAGTACGTGCCGCACCGGCTCGGCAGCGGCGAAATCGCCGGGATTTACGCGCTGGTTCTCGACATCACCGACCGCAAGCGCTCCGAGCAGGCCGTCGCCGAAAGCGAAGCCCGCTTTCGGCTTTTGGCCGACAGCGCGCCGGTGATGATCTGGCTCAGCGGAACGGACAAGCTCTGTACCTGGTTCAACAAGTTTTGGCTCGAGTTCGTCGGCCGGACCATGGAGCAGGAGATCGGCTTCGGCTGGACGGAAAACATTCATCCCGACGATCTGGAGCATTGCCTGACGATTTTCACCGGCTGGTTCGACTCGCGCTCGCCTTTTACCATGGAGTACCGCTTGAGACGCCATGACGGCGAATATCGCTGGGTTCTCGACCGCGGCATTCCCTTCTACGACGCCAATCACGCGCTGATCGGGTACATCGGCTCGGCCATCGATATCACCGATCGCAAGCGCGTCGAAGAGGCGCTCAGCGAAGTCGATCGGCGCAAGGACCAGTTTCTCGCGGTCTTGTCCCATGAGCTGCGGAACCCCCTGGCGCCGATCCGCAATGCGGTGGAGATCATGAAAGCGCCCGGGCTCAGCAAAGATAAATTCGACTGGTGCCGCAATTTGATCGACCAGCAGGTCAGCCATATGGCCCGGCTATTGGAAGACCTGCTCGACCTCAGCCGGATCACCCGAAAGTCGCTTGAACTGCGCAAGGAGACCGTTGACCTAGGACAGATTCTCCGCGACGCGATTCAGGTCAGCAGCCCTGTGATCTCCGCCGCACGGCATAGCCTGATAACCGTGATCCCGCCGCAAAAGCTGCCGCTGTCCGCCGATCGCGTGCGGCTGACTCAGGTGTTCGTCAACTTGCTCAACAACGCGGCTAGATATACCGATGACGGCGGGAAGATAGAATTAATGGTGCGCACCGGCGTCGAGGGTGAAGGATCGAGTGGCGAGAATCTTGTTACGGGTCGCGCGTTGCGGGTTGCGAGTTCACTCCCCGACCCGACAACCGAAACACGCGACTCGAAACTTTCCTCCGTCACTATTGTCGTGCGCGACAACGGCATCGGCATCGACGCCGATGTCCTGCCGCGAATATTCGATATGTTCGTCCAGGGCGAACCGCGCGCCGGCCACGTCCAAGCCGGCCTGGGTATCGGCCTCACGCTTTGCCGCGAAATCGTCCAGCTGCACGGCGGCACCATCGAAGCCGCCAGCGCTGGCCCCGGCAAAGGAAGCGAGTTTATTGTCAAACTGCCGATGCGCGTGCGGTGAGTTGCGGGTTACGAGTTACGGGTCACGAGTTCTCCCCCAACTCGAAACCCGAAACACGTAACTCGAAACTCTTAACCACTCCCGCCGCTATCTCAGGCTAGCAAGAATCTCCCCGAGCTTGTCGGGATGCACCGGCTTGACCAAGTGCAGGTCGAATCCAGCCTCTCGCGAGCGCCGCTTGTCTTCCTCCATGCCATACCCGCTGAGAGCGACGAGCAAAGCATCGCGACAATCCGCCCGTTGGCGCAGCAGCCGCGCGACTTCATAGCCGTCCATCTTCGGCAAGCCGATGTCGCAGAGCACCACTTCCGGTTTGTATTGCGCCACCTTTTCGAGGGCCGCCGGCCCGTCGTAGGCGACCTCAGCCACGTGGCCGAGCAACTGCACCAGTAATTGCGTGCTGAGCGCTCCGTTGCGATTGTCGTCGATGATCAATACCCGACGCGCGCGGCGCTGAGAAGGCGTCGGCAGTCCTGTCCGCCGCTCCGGCTCGCCACTCGCCACTCTCCTCTCATGACTCTCTCCGTCCTCGTGCATCGGCAGTCGAATCGTGATTATCGTGCCTCGATCCAGTCCCTCGCTAACCACGGACACTTCTCCGCCGTGCAAATCGACGAGTCCCTTCACGAGCGCCAACCCGAGACCTAGACCGCCACGGGTGCGGGCGATGCTCCGGTCGGCTTGGCTGAACGTTTCAAAAACCCGCTGTAAAGTCTCGCGATCCATGCCGATGCCGCTATCGCGCACGGTGACGGTCGCCGTGCGGGCATCCGGATCGGCGCTGAGCGACAAGCTCACCCGGCCGCCTCGGTCGGTAAACTTGTTGGCATTGTGCAACAGGTTACCGAGGACCTGCGCGAGACGAGTCCGGTCCGCGTTCAAATAGACCGGCACTGCCGGCAAGTCCAAATCCAGGCTAACGCCGCTCTCGGCGAAATCTTTGCGGAAAGCCTGCGCCGTTCCGGAAAGCAGCGCGCCAAGCTCCAAGCGGCCTTTTTCCAGCCGAATCTTTCCGGTGTTCAAGCGCGCCACGTCGAGCAGATCATCGAGCAAGCGCGCCATGTGCAAGGTTTGCTCTTCGATCAGGTCGCGCATCTCGACCGTTTGCTGATCGCCGCTTTTCTGCCGCAGCACCTGAATCAGATTATGAATGATCGCCAGCGGATTTCTGAGTTCGTGCCCGAGCATGGCCAGGAATTCGTCCTTGCGCCGGTCCTGCTCGGCCAATCGCTCGCGCAATTTCTCACCGCGCAAATCGGTCGCCACCAAACAAACCAAGCGGCCGTTGAGCAGCGGCATCGGCCGAGTCGAGAGCCTTACCGGCACGATGCGGCCGGCCTGTCCGAGCGAGATCTCGGCATGGCCGTCAGCGTCCGTGTGCTCGCGCAGCAACTCGGCGATGCGCGGCGCGTCCGCTTCGGCAACAAAATCGTACAGGCTTTGGCCGAGGGTCTGTTCGAGCGGCGCCCCCGCCAGCTCCGCGAAACGGCGATTGCAATAGACGATTGTGCCATCGGCGCCGATCGTCGCCGCCCCTTCGTTCATGGTCTCGATGAAAACTCGATAGGTCTGGTCGGCGCCCTGGAGGGTATAGACCTGTGGACCCTCGGGTCCGTCTACGAGCAGCGCATCGACCGCGCCGCTCCGGATCGCCGCGAGCAGCTCTTCAGCCTCTTCGAGCCGGGCTCGCAGCTCCTGGTGCTCGTCAAGTGATTCTTCTGCTTTTCTCGGCGCATTCATAGAGCCGTTGTTTTCTCGCGCACAATTCCCAGGCGGCGCAGCAGGCTCGGGGTATCGGAAAGATCGCCGATCATGCGCCTGAGGGGCGGCGGCATGATCTTGAACAGCGTCGGCGAGGCGATCACCTCGTAGCGCGCCGCCAGTTCGGGCTGCTGATACAGATCGATCACCTCGAGCTCGTATTGGCCTTTGAGATGCTCGTCGCAGATTTGCTTGAGGTTGAGCAGCGCCCGGCGCGAGCGCGGCGTCATGCCGCTGATGCACAAGCGCAGCAAAAATCCGCTCTGCGCCTCCGCTGATCGCCTTCTCGAATTCGGCGAGTATGCTATTTTTTTTCTCGGCCATTTCTCGCAAAACCCCTAGCTGCGGCGCTGCCCGATTCTGCCGAGCATCGGAACCTGTTTGAAAGCGCCTCAAAGACACGAACCTCCCAACCCGGAACTCGAAACAATCGTTTTCAACCCATCTCTCGAAGATCCAACCCCACCAGCACCCGCTCGGTGTTGGAAAGATCGCCGATGATCTTGCGCACGGGTTCGGGGAGCTTGCGCACCAGGCTCGGAATCGCCAGTATCTGATCGCCGGCGGCGAGCTGCGGCTGTTCGATCAGATCGATGATCTCGATCTCGTATTCGCCGGCCAGATGTTCTTCACAGATCTTTTTCAAGTTGGCGAAAGCGGTCAGACACTTGGGCGTCTGGCCGGCAACATAGAGGCGCAACTGCCAAAGCTTAGGATGCTGTCGGGCGGCGCCGCTCGTCCTGTCCTCGACCACTGCCGCCATTCTTTTTGTTGCCGCCATTATTGCCGCCTCCTTTTGACTCCCCGATCGGACCGTTCTTGGCTTCGCCGCTGCGCAATTGGCTCAAGATCGCCATGGTTTCATTGACCGCCTGATCAGCGAGCCTTGCATTGCTAACCATCTGTTCTACTTCGGCCGACTCGCTGGCAAAAGCGGCGCGCAGAGCGGCGATTTGCGCTTCCATCGCCTGCCGTTTGGTTTCAAGCTCTCTTTGCTTGCGCCCGATCTCCTGCTGGCGCGCCCGATTTTCCGCGCGTTCGCGCGCTTCCTGAGCCACTCTCGCCGTTCCGGTCAAGACGCCGGCCGTCCCGGTGTAGACCTCGCACAGTTGCGCGCCTTGGTTCGTCAACACGAATTCACGAATCTGATTGGAATGCGCCATGCCGCGCGACTTTAAAATGTAGAGGCCGCGATTGCGCTCGCCGTTGCTTTCGAGATTGCGCAACAAGATCCAGCTGTCCATCAGCGAGGAAATATGGGCTTCCGACATTTCCGGATGCTCCTGGTCGGACGTCAAGCTGGCGAACATCGCCGTGATGCCGTGCGACTTGAGAGAGTCCACTAAGCGGATCCACATCGTACTCGCTTCATGGGTCGTGCCGACCTCGGCCAAGTTCGTAACCGGATCGATCACTACCGCTGCCGGATCAAATTCGCCGATTTGTTTCAGCATCAGAGCGAGATGGGACTCCAGACCCTGGATATGGGGACGCGCGCTATGAAACCGCAAGAGGCCCCGCTCAACCCAGCGGCCCAGATCGATGCCGATGGAACGCATGTTGCGGATAATCTGATGTTCCGATTCTTCAAAAGAAAAATAGAGACAACCTTCACCGCGCTTGCAAGCGGCATCGACAAAGTGCGCCGCCAGCGAAGTCTTGCCCGACCCTGGCGTGCCCGATACCAGAATGCTGCTGCCGCGGAAAAATCCCTCCCCGCCGAGCATCGCGTCGAGGGCCGCGATCCCTGTGGAGACTCTTTCGTTGAGCGCTTTATGGTTCAAGCCGAGCGAGGTGATCGGCAGGACGGAGATGCCGGTCCTGTCGATCAAGAAAGGATATTCGTTCGTGCCGTGCTGTGAGCCGCGATACTTGACCACGCGCAGGCGCCGCGTCGAAACCTGTTCGGTGACTCGATGGTCGAGCAACACCACGCAATCCGACACGTATTCTTCCAAACCGTGGCGCGTCAGCGCGCCTTCGCCGCGCTCGGCGGTGATCACCGCGGTGATGCCGCGCTCCTTCAACCAGCGAAACAAGCGCCGCAGCTCGGCGCGCAGGATGCCTTGATTGGGCAGCGCGGCGAAGAGCGCCTCGATGGTGTCGAGCAGGACCCTTTTCGCCTTCACCTGTTCGATGGCGTGGCCCAGCCGGATGAACAAGGCCTCGAGATCGTACTCCCCCGTCTCCTCGATTTCGCTCCGTTCGACGCGCACGAAGTCGAGCACGAGCTGTTTGCGCTTGATCAGATCTTTCAGGTCGAAACCCAGGCTGGCGACATTCTCGGCCAACTCGTTCTCGGTCTCCTCGAATGCCACGATCACGCCCGGCTCGCCGTATTGAGTCACGCCGCGGTAGATGAACTCGATGCCGAACAAAGTCTTGCCCGCGCCGGCGCTGCCCGCGACCAATGCCGTCCGCCCGCGCGGCAGCCCGCCGCCGGTGATCTCGTCGAAGCCGCCGATACCCGTGGCTGCTTTGGCGAGGGCGGGGAACTGCCGGCCATTTCCTTTGCCCATTAGGTTGGCTCCCCCTGAAGGAATCAGAGGTCAGAAATCAGAAGTCAGAAATCCAAAGTTTTCCGACATCCGATCTCCGGCATCCGGCTTCCGACCCCACTGGCTACACTCAATTACTGATCACTAATCACTGGTCACTGATTACTGATTACCTCGACACTCGTCACTCGACACGCGACACTCGTCACTCTGAATTGTCACCGTATACTAAAAAAAATTTTGCGACGCAAAATTTTTGGCCAACTTTTTTACAAAAGTGTTGTCTCATTTTTAGGACACCTGATGTTCCGGCAGCGCATTCCGGCGAGACGATTCATCCCTAACGACCGCGTCCTCGATTTTCGCCGGCGCCGGCGCGCCATTTTGCCGCGCATGAGTCTCGCGCGCTATTTCTTCTAGACGAGTGCGCGCCTCCGCCAGCGAGAACGCCACGGCGTCGGCGCCCGCGGCGGCGAACGATTCCCGCGGGGCGCGTTGGCTTTCTGCGGGCGGGCCGCGCAGCACGATCACGGCGAGCGCCGGAGCAGCCGCGCGCAGCCGCTTACAAAGATGACGCGTTTGCGCCACGCCGCCGGGCTCCAGCGCGCCGATCACTAAAGCCGGCACTGCGTTCTCGCGCAGCTTGGCAGACGCTTCGCGCTCGCCGGCAACGATCTCGAAACGAAAACGTTCCGGCTCGAGCAGATCGCTTAACAAGAGCAGCGCCCTTTCGTCGGTGTCTCCTTCGGCGGCGATGCCCATTACATTTATTAAAGCCGGCGCCGCCGCGTTCATCGGCGGCGCCTCCCCGGCTAACTCTTCCTGCAACGCGCCGATGGTGGAAAAGATAAATTTTTCCTGGCGCTCGCTCAGGTGGCCGCGCCGCTGATCCGCCTTGGCATAGCCGAGCGCGGGTAGAAACAGCGCATCGTAAATCTCCGCGGCAGCCGCTTGGCGTTCGCGCCGGAAGGTTTCGACGATCTCTTCCGCCTCGTCATAATCAAGCGCCAGCAATCTTTGATAGAAATGGACGCACGTTTCCATGGCCGGCTGATCGCTCATGAGCACGCTCAAGAAGCCGAGCTGCGGCACGTGCTTGGCGAACACCAACAGACAAACGGTCAGCGGCGTCGCCAAAATCAGCCCAATGGGTCCCCAGAGCCAGGTCCAGAACGCCAGCAGGATCAGCAGCGGGACTTGCAACACGCCGGCGCTCTTGCCGTAGAGCAGCGGCTCGAGCACCACATTGATGACTGTTTTCAAAACCAAAAAAAGCCCGAGCACCACCAGCGGCCATGCCCAGCTGGTAAATACCGCCAGACTCAGAATCGTCGGCAACGCGGCGGCAGTCCAGAAGCCGATCACCGGAACAAAGATCAACAGCGTGGACATGAAGCCCCAGAGAAATGCGTACGGCAAATCGATCAGCGCCAAGGCGATCGCCACCAACAGACCGAAACTGCTGTTGATCGCCAGTTGAGTCACCAGATAGCGGCTGATGCGCTCGCCCACTTCTTCGAGCGCATGGGTTGTAATCGACAAGTTGCCGTAGCCCATGAGACGGATCACGCGATTGCGCAGCTCTTCGCGCTGCGCCAGCATATAAATCAACAGCAGCAGAACCAGCCCCGCGCTCGCCAGCGGCTGGGCAATGGTCTCGAGAATGAACGGCCGCCCGGGCGGCGGGGGAGCCGGTGCCGTTTGCGGCGTGCCGCGCTTGACGCCCGTGCCAAGCTCGCTCTGCACTTCACCGACCATGTTGCTGAGCTTCTCCAAGACGCCGCCCCTTTGAAGATTGCGCAGATCGCGGATCTTCTGCCGGATGTTGGCGCGGTATTGCGGCAGCTCATCGGCCAGATTGCGCACCTGGACGGCGGCGAGCCACGCCGTCCCGCTCAAAAGCAAAAGCGTCAACAACACGACGATGCTGACTGCAAGGCTCCGGTTGAGTCCCCACCGTTGCAAGCCGCTCACGACGGGTGCCAGCACGAACGTGAGCAGCACGGCGAGCGCGAGCGGAATCAAAATCATCTGCGCCCAGTACAGAACCGCTACCACCAGCACGGTTCCGGCAAAAAACATCAAGCCGGGAAAAACGGCCGAGGAACGCCGGTCGAAGGAGTCTCGTGATTCGAAGTACATCGTATGCTGTCTGCGTGAGCAAATTGTAAACCAAGGGTGAAGGAAGGGACGAGGGTCGAGGACCGAGGGGCAAGAATCAGTGATCAGTCGTGGTAGTAATCAGTGATCAGTGATCGGTGGGTTCACACTCGACCCTCGACACCCAATCCTCGGCACCCGACCCTCGACCCTCAACACCCGACCCTCGATGTTCGCAAATGAGACACTCACACATCACTTGTTCCAACCCCGAGACAAAACACTTTCTTCACGGCACCGCTCCACTCGTCACCCAACCTTTGTTTCCGTGGCGCAAGTTTTGCTCAACCGCTTTTCCGGACGGATCGATTTTAGAATGGAGGTTCAAATGAGAGAGCTTAAGTTTGCGATCGCGGCATTGCTAATCATGTTATTGGCGGGCTGTCAGGCGATGACCGGCAAGACTGCCGGGCAAAACGTCGATGATGCGACGATCACGGCTTCGGTGAAAACGCAGCTTACCAAAGATAAGGCGAGCAACTTCACCAAGATCGACGTCGACACCAATCGAGGCGTCGTTTCCCTCAACGGCGTGGTCGACAGCGCGCAAACCAAGGCGCGCGCCGAGCAGCTCGCGCGAGGCGTTGATGGCGTGCGCAACGTCATCAACAATCTCCAGGTCCAAAAAAGCACATCGTAAACGCGGTCGAGGAACGAGAACGAGGGACCGAGGGTCGAGGGTCGGGTGTCGGGTGTAGAGGACCGTGTGTCGGGTGTCGAGTGTCGAGTGTAAAACCACCGATCACTGATTACTGATCCCTGATCACTGACTCTGCCCCTCGTCCCTCGACACTCGTCCCTCCTCCCCCGTGTGTCGAGTGTGAACCCACCGATCACTGATTACTGATCACTGATTACTGATCACTGATTCCGCCCCTCATCCCTCGCCACTCGTCCCAATCCCAAGACAGCGCCGATCAGAGCTGTCACACAAGTGCAACGCTCTCACCGAGCACCGACCGCTGATCCCCGAGGGCCGCTCGACAAGCGGCTGGAACTTACCTTTTTCGCGAAGAATTTAGCAACGGACGAAAATTCTGCGCGTTATTGTGCCTACATGGCATAACTATTGTGTAAGTTCCTAGCGCTGAACGTCAGAATTCGCCGGAGGTTTCATCGTGTCGCTCGGGTGAAACTTTTTGAAAGCGAAGCAAACAACTTGAGCTATCGACACATTCTCATCACCGGCGGCGCCGGGTTCATCGGCTCTCATGTGGCTGACGAGCTGCTTCGACACGGACATCATGTACGCGTACTGGACAATCTAACTCCGCAGGTTCATGGCGGCGCGGCGCCGGACTATCTCGATCCCGACGTCGAATGGTTTGACGGCGATATCCGCGACGCCCGCGCGGTCGAGCGCGCGCTCCGCGGTATCGATGCGGTCTATCACTTCGCGGCCACGGTGGGCGTCGGCCAGAGCATGTACGAGATCGAGCGCTATACCGACATTAATTGTGTCGGTACGGCGATTTTACTCGAAGCGCTCGCCCGCCGGCCGGTGGAGCGCCTGGTGGTCGCTTCGAGCATGAGCATCTACGGTGAAGGCCTGTATCGTTCTGCCGACGGGGCCGTTCGCATCGTCGGCGAGCGCTCGGTCGATCAGCTCAAGCGCTCACAGTGGGAGTTCGCCGACGAGAACGGCGCGCCGCTGGTGCCGCTGCCGACTCCGGAAACCAAGACGCCGGCCCTCAGCTCCATCTATGCTCTCACCAAATACGCGCAAGAGCGCAGCTGCCTGATGATCGGCCGCGCCTATCGAATCCCGACGGTGGCGCTGCGCTTCTTCAATGTCTATGGCCCGCGTCAGGCGCTTTCGAATCCGTACACCGGCGTGCTGGCGATTTTTGCCGCGCGTTATTTGAACGATAATCCGCCGCTGGTGTTCGAAGACGGCCGGCAGCAGCGCGACTTCGTCAGCGTGCATGACTTAGCGCGCGCTTGCCGCCTCTGTCTCGATGCGTCGGACGCGCCCGGCCACGCCATCAATATCGGCAGCGGCAAAGCTTACTCGATCTGCGAATTGGCCGAGCGCATGGCTTGCGTCCTCGGCAAAGAAAACGTCGGCATCGAAATCACCGGTAAATACCGCATGGGCGACATCCGCCACTGTTTTGCCGACACCACCCTCGCCCGCAATCTGATCGGCTACGAGCCGCGCGTTTCCCTGGAACAAGGCATGGTGGAACTGGCGGACTGGCTCGCTGACCGACGGCCGGACGATCACGTCGAAAACGCCCGCGCCGAACTGAGCGCACGCGGGTTGACGCTATGAAACAGCGCAGAGGGAGAAGACGTGGCGAGTGGCGCGGAGCTGGTTCGGGGTTACCAGTTACGGGTTACGAGTTCCTCCCCGACCCGGAACCCGAAGCACGATACTCGAAACTCTTAACATCTCACCACTCGCCCCTCGCCACCTTGCTATGAAAAAAAACGGCCGTCCTCATCGCAACGGTTCGGGTTCCGCAAAGCCGGCGGTGCGCCGACACGCCAGTCTGCGGGCGCCGGGCGGCGATGGCGGCGGCGCGATGCGCGTCGGTGTGGTCGAGTATTTTCGCCCGGGCGATCGCGAGAGCGTCGAGAGGGTTTTGGCGCACTTGCGCGCGCTCAGAATCGGCGATTTGCGCACGGCGGTCTCCTGGGCCGACTGGGACACGTCCGCGGGCCAGCAATGGTACCAGTGGCTGCTGCCCCGTCTGGCCGACGAAGTCAATTTGATCCCGTGCGTGCTCGCCACACCGGCGCGCCAGGCGGTGGTGGAGCGGCCCGCCTCGCCGCCGTGGGATCCCCAAGCGTACGGCGATTTTATCGATGTGCTGATCACCGACCTTGGCCACTGTTTCGATTGGATCGAGCTCTGGAACGAACCGGACCGGTTGAGCGAATGGGACCGTACCCTCGATCCGCACTGGCAGACTTTCTGCGCCATGATCGGCGGCGCCGCCTACTGGGCGCAGCGGCGCGGTAAACGCACCTTGCTCGGCGGCTTGAATGTGTTCGATCCCAACTGGCTCGAGCTGATGTTTCGCCGCGGCGTCATGCAATATATCGACGCGGTCGGCATTCACGGTTTTCCCGGTGCGTTCGACCAGGGCTGGCAAGGCTGGCCCGCCCTGGTGCAGGGCGTGCAGCAGATCCTCGATCAACATCGATCCGGCGCAGAGATCTGGACGAGCGCCACCGGATACTCCACTTGGCGGCACGACGAATACGAGCAGCTAAAGAGCTTTGCCGCCGCCGTGGAAGCGCCGGTGGAGCGGGTTTACTGGCATACCGCTACCGACGCCAATCCGGAATTGCCCGCCGGCGACGGCTTCCATGCCGACGATCGCGATTACCACTTCGGCTTGTATCGCAGCGACGGCGCGCCCAAATTACTCGCCCGCTTATGGGCCGAGCGCGGCCTCGAAGCCGCTTGGGAGGCGCTGCGGTCGAAGGGCGCCGCTCAACGGGCCGCCGCCAAACCGACGCGGCCCGTCGTGATCACCGGCGGCGCGGGATTCATCGGCACCAATCTCGCGGATCGACTGCTGCGCGAGGGCGAGCGGGTATTGATCTTCGACAATCTGTCGCGCCCCGGCGCGGAGCACAACCTGCGCTGGCTCCGTGACCAGCACAGGGACAATCTCCAGGTTGAGTTTGCCGACGTGCGCAATCCCTACGCCCTCAGCCGCGCCGTGCGTAACGCGCGCCAGGTGTTTCACTTCGCCGCGCAGGTGGCGGTGACCACGAGCCTGGCCAATCCGCGCCACGACTTCGACGTCAACGCGCTGGGAACTTTGAATCTGCTCGAAGCCCTGCGCGCCGCCGATGAGCCCGCGCCGCTGTTTTTCACCTCGACCAATAAAGTATACGGCGGCCTCGAAGACATCGAACTCGCCATTGAAAACGACGCCTATCAACCGACTGATCCGGCGCTGCGCCGGAGCGGTATCAGTGAAGCGCGGCCCCTCGATCTGCACAGCCCTTACGGCTGCTCCAAAGGCGCCGCCGACGAATACATTCTCGATTATGCGCGCACGTTTGCTATTCCCGCCGTGGTTTTCCGGATGAGCTGCATTTACGGACGCCATCAGTTCGGCAACGAAGACCAGGGCTGGGTCGCCCATTTTTTAATTCGCGCGTTGGAAGACAAGCCGCTGACGATTTACGGCGACGGCCGGCAAGTGCGCGATGTTTTGTTTGTCGATGATCTGGTGGAAGCCTTTTTGCTCGCGCGCACTCACTACCGCACGCTCTCGGGTCAGCCGTTCAATATCGGCGGCGGGCCCGACAATGCCATCAGCCTTTTGGAGCTGCTGGCGATGATCGCCGAGTTGGACGGCGCGCCGCCCAAATGTGAAAGCGGCGAATGGCGCGCCGGCGATCAGCGTTACTACGTTTCCGACACCAGTAAGTTTCGCGCCGCCACGGGGTGGCGCGCCAAGATCGCGCCGGCCGAAGGGGTTGCCGAGCTCTACGAGTGGCTGCGCCGACGCCGCGGTCTGGAGCCGCGCCGCGCGCGCGGCTCTCCCGGAGGCCGCGCGATGCGCCGCCGCTTCGCTGCGCGTAGCACGCTGGCGGGCGCGACCGAACAGCGACGCGAGAGCGGCGTGTAGCAGCATCGCTAAGTGGAAAGGAACCACATAGAGCACAAGGGTCACATAATGGAAGATTCGGATCGGAGATTTTGTCCGCAAAGGGCGCAGAGAGATTCTCGGACGGATTAACCACAAGGAGCACAAAGGGTCACATAGATTCGGAAACGAAGATTTTTTCGCAAGATCGAATCGGAAACCCTAGACTCTAGACGCTAAACATTGACCTCAAACTTTTTTGCGCTCTTTGTGCACTTATAGGTTATCTCCGGTGCCGAATATTTGCCTGCGGCTCTGCCGCCCCGCTGTGGTGAAATTCGAAGCGACCGTGAACCGGGAAACTCCCAATCCAAATCCCGAAAACCACGCGCATGCTCCGCGGCCGATGTCCATGCGCGCAGCGCGCATCACCGCGCCGCGCCGGATCGAGATTGAATCCGTTCCGGTGCCGGCGCCGAGCGCCGGGCAGGTCTGCATCCGCCTCGAAGGCTGCGGCGTGTGCGGTTCAAACTTGGCGGTTTGGCAAGGACGGCCGTGGTTTCAATATCCGCTCATGCAGGGCGCGCCGGGCCACGAGGGTTGGGGCCGCATCAGCGCGGTGGGCGATGGCGTGGCTAATTTTCACGTTGGCGCAAGGGTCGCGTTTCTCTCCGACCGGAGCTTTTCGGAATACGCGCTTGCCGACGCCCGCAGCCTCGTCGCTGCGCCGCGTCGGTGCGAAGTTTTTCCCGGTGAAGCCCTCGGTTGCGCCGTCAATGTCTTTCGCCGCTCGCGCATCGAGCGCGACCAAAACATCGCCGTCATCGGCAGCGGTTTTTTGGGCGCGCTGCTGATTCAACTGGCGGCGCGCGCCGGCGCCCGCGTGTTCGCCCTGTCGCGCCGGCCCTTCGCGCGCGAGATCGCGCGTCGCGCGGGCGCCGCCGAAGTGTTCGGCGCCGATCATGACTCGGTCGCAAGGATCTTGTGCGCGACGGCGGGAGAGGGTTGCGAGCGGGTCATTGAGGCGGCCGGCACGCAAGACAGTCTCGACCTCGCCAGCCGGCTGATAAAAGTCCGCGGCCGGATGGTCATTGCCGGCTATCATCAGGACGGATCGCGTCAAGTCGACATGCAGCTGTGGAATTGGCGCGGCATCGATGTCATCAACGCGCACGAGCGCTCTCCCGCCGCATACCTGAGCGGCATGAGCGCGGCCGCCGATCTGATCGAGGGCAACGCCCTCGATCCCTCGTCCCTTTACACGCATCGATTTGCATTGGATCGCCTGCCCGACGCCTTCGAGATGCTCGAACAGCGGCCGGCTGGATTCCTGAAAGGCTGGATCGGATTTTGAAAACGCCAACGGCCAAAAACCGCATTGCTCAGCTCAGCGCGGCGCGCGTTCATCCTCGGCCGCTCCGCCCTGCCAAGACTCCGGCGCTCCAACTGCGCGGACGGCGGAGCGGCGGCGTGCGCGGCAAGGTGCGCGTCGCCATCATCGGCATCGGCAACTGCGCTTCCTCGCTCGTTCAGGGAGTCGAGTTTTACCGCGGCGCCGACGAGCGCCAGTCTGTCCCCGGCTTGATGCACGTCAATCTCGGCGGCTATCACGTGCGCGACGTCGAGTTCAGCGCCGCGTTTGATATCGACGCCGAAAAGGTCGGCAAAGATTTGGCCCAGGCGATTTTCACGGCGCCCAACAACACCAATCAATTTTGCGCGGTAGCGGACACCGGCGTGGTCGTGCGCCGCGGCATGACCCACGACGGGTTGGGAAAATATCTCAACGGCGTGATCCGCAAAGCGCCCGGCGCGACCGACGATATCGCCGGCACGCTGCGCGCCACCGGCACGGACGTGGTGGTTTCGTACCTGCCGGTCGGCTCGGAAATGGCCACCAAATGGTACGTCGAGCAAGTGCTCGAAGCAGGCTGCGCCTTCGTCAACTGCATTCCCGTATTCATCGCCTCGCAGCCCTATTGGCGCAGACGATTTAAAGAACGCGGCCTGCCGGTCCTCGGCGACGACATCAAATCACAGCTCGGCGCCACCATCACGCACCGCGTGCTGGCCAATTTATTTCGCGAGCGCGGCGTCCATCTCGACCGCACCTACCAGCTCAATTTCGGCGGCAACACCGATTTTTTGAACATGCTCGAACGCGAGCGGCTGGAGTCGAAGAAAATCTCCAAAACCCGTGCGGTGACGAGCCAGTTGGATTATTCGTTGTCCGACGACGATGCTCATGTCGGGCCGAGCGACTACGTACCGTGGCTGAAAGATCGCAAGTGGTGCTACATCCGGCTCGAAGGCACCACCTTCGGCAATCTCCCGCTCAATTGCGAAGTCAAGCTGGAGGTCTGGGATTCGCCCAACTCCGCCGGTGTGGTCATCGATGCCGTGCGCTGCGCCAAGCTCGCTCTCGACCACGGCATGAGCGGCGCGCTCATCGGGCCGTCGAGCTACTTCATGAAATCGCCGCCGCAACAGTTCACCGACAACGAGGCACGCCTGCGCACCGAAGCCTTTATTCGCGACCACGCGCGGCGCAGGAAGGAGTGCCGAGTGGCGAGTGACGAATA
>Ga0209172_10004335_pt1 | contig 19366 bp, 15 predicted proteins | sample LarsenN4metaG_FD_184113 | JGI IMG/M metagenome (GOLD analysis project Ga0209172, IMG submission 184113) | Hot spring sediment bacterial and archeal communities from British Columbia, Canada, to study Microbial Dark Matter (Phase II) - Larsen... ... | reverse complement strand
TTTTCCTGGTGTCTATGGCGCGGTGGAACCACACTGATTCCATCCCGAACTCAGAGGTGAAACGCTGCTGCGGCTACGATAGTTGGAGGGTTGCCTCCCGCCACAATCGCTCGGCGCCAGGTCTTTTCTTAAACAAAAAGTCATCCCTTAGCAAGTGTAAGGGATGACTTTTTGTTTGCCTCCTCTTTTCTCTCTGTCTTTTATACTTCTACTCTTTCTGCTGAAACCACTTGGGTGTTCTGTGGCTTTTTTGCTTGCCACTTCATCAGTTGTAAATCTGACATCAATGCGTAATTAAAGCGCATTTTTAGCTCCGCATTGTGGAGATACAACAGTGTACAGTGTATGACATACATCAATTCATCTCTGAATTATGCAACACCAGTGGGGATTCTCCTAGATAAATACCTAAACCGCGAGCAGTTTTGACTAGAGTATCCTCTGGGTTGACTGCTCTATACTGCGCGATCGCTTCTTCTATCGGTACAGTAATCACTTGGCGATTTTGCCAAGCAACCATGTAATCATATTTACCTTCCTCAATCAGATTAACAGCCGCTACACCAAAAGCAGAGGCGACTAATCGATCTAGTGGTGAGGCTGTACCACCACGTTGGATGTGTCCTAAAACTGTGACTCGTGTTTCTGCACCAATGCGATCGCTAATTTGATCGGCTAAGTATTCCCCTATCCCACCATATCGGCACTGACCCAAACGATTGGTCAAAGTGAGAATTTCGCCCTCTTGAGTTCGCACTGCTTCGGAGACAATAATTAAACAATAGTTTTTGCCTTCTTCTTGACGGTGTTTAATTTGGTAGCAAATGTCCTCCAAACTGTAGAGGATTTCAGGAATTAAAATTACATCTGCACCACCAGCAATTCCCGCAGCTAATGCAATATGTCCAGCATCACGACCCATAACTTCTAAAATCATGACTCGACTGTGAGAAGCGGCGGTGAAATGTAATCTATCAAGTGCTTCCGTAGCAATGTTGACAGCTGTATCAAATCCAATAGCGTGTTCAGTAATGCCGATATCGTTATCAATGGTTTTGGGGATACCGACTAAGTTAATCCCACCTTGTTGTGCTAGGTGACGCAGAATAGCCAAACTACCATCGCCACCAATGCCAATTAACGCATCTAAATCTAATTGATGATAACCTGTAATAATTTCTGGCGAGCGATCGCATAAACTACCATCAGGCATAGGAAAGGCAAAGGGATCACCTTTATTGGTAGTTCCTAACATTGTGCCTCCAGACGTTAATAGCGGGTCAACTTGGTCGATGTCTAGTTTAGTGACTTGTGGTGGACGTGCCATTAATCCGAGAGTGGCTTGCCTAATACCTAATACTTCCCAACCTTTACCGCTAGCACAATGGACAACCGCTCTGATGACTGCATTCAAACCTGAGCAATCTCCCCCACTGGTAAGAATGCCAATACGCTTACTTTTACCCATATTGTTACTTGTTCAAACGTGAAATAAATTCACCCTACTTCTACATTGATTCGCTACTTTGAAAATGCCATTTTATGGATATAGAATTGTCCTTTTAAATCTCTAGATTGATTTATTTCAGACTGTAATTATTCTTATCAAATTTATGACAACAAAGTTTTGCTTAATTTACTTAGAAGTTAAATCTCAAAGTAGGGTTTTGATGATTCCATTACTCTAAAAGCCTATGGTAACTTGAGTATGTTCCTATGACTCTGAAACAAAATTTCATTATTTAAGGATTAGTATCAGTTGTAATTATTAAGCATTTTATAACTTGATGTTACTAATTTTAACTATTACAAACTGGGTGTCTAATTAAGGAATTGAGGAAATTTAAATTAGGGGCTGCTGCGGTTAGAACTATATTGCCATTGCCATCAGATATTAAAGCTTTAGCTTCCACAATAGTAGTTTCAGGGGAAGCCGAGATTTTGGTGTAATTAGTGGGATTTTGAGCGACATTGTTGATATTATTCACATTGATCCAGTTGGCGATCGCTGACTCATTTTGGAGTGTGTCATAGGGATTTGCAGGTATGCCACCTTTACCTGTAATCAAAAATTGATTGGGCTGTCTAGCTACAGCTTCACCAGCGCGGCATTTCTGCACGATTTGATTGGAAACATCAGTCAGATTTGATGGCAGTTCAGTTAAACCCCGACTAGGGTCTACTTCTGCGGTAGTAATTTCTACAGTTCCGCTTAACTCTGGAGTTGCACCAGTCGCTGTAATATCACTTTCTGGAGTCAAGGCATTACGGAATTGTGTACCTGTAATTCCTTGAGCGGAGATTCTGACACGCCCACCCTGGAAATCAGCCGAGTTGGCAGTAATATCACTATTTTCAAAAGCAGCTAACAACTTGGTGTCAATGTTAATATTGCCCCCAATTACGTTCTTGCCAATAGCGTTCGTAGTGATACTGCTATTACCACGCAGCAATAGTAAGTCTTGGGAACGTAAGGTAATATTGGCTTGCGGCTGGTTAGAGTTTTGATTAACACCACGAGTATCAGCACTGATAAAGGCTTGATCATCCAAATCAATAAAACGAGCATTGACAAACAAATTACCCGCACTGCCTCGTCCTCGATTCCGCACAGCTATTCCCGCACCTTGCCAGACTTTCAATATATCAGTGTTCGCTATCAAGTTACCAGCATCACCCGTGGAGTCTGGAGTTGCAGTTGCAAATAAACCACTAGCAAACGCCCCATTCACCCCAGTCCCAACTAATTGCACCCTGTCTGAAACATTGACTGTTAAATTACCGCCTTTTCCCTGGCTGCTCGTGCTAGCAGCAATTTGCGCTCCATCTCGTACCAGTAGCTGAGGAGAATCAACTAAAAGATTACCTGCATCGCCTGTTGCATTTCCGGCGGTAACAGCAAACAAGCCACTGGGAAATAAATCACCATTCCCCGAAGTGCCAATTAATTCAATCCCCTCAGTTGCTTTCACTGTCAAATGACCACCTTTACCTGTGCCAAAAGTACTTGCACTGACTTGCGCTCCATCCCGCACGAGCAAACTAGAGGTATTAATTATGAGTTCTCCCGCATCTGCGATACTGCCAGGATTAGCTTGAGTAAATAAACCACTGGCAACATTCTGAGGCGAAACACCAATGAGTTTTATACCCTCAGTCGCCTGGACATTTAAATTTCCCCCTTTACCTGCACTAAAGGTACTTGCACTTACCTGCGCCCCATCTTGTACTAGTAAGTTACCAGTCAAAATATTCAGATTCCCTGCTTCTCCTGTAGCTCTGGTATTTGATCTCGTAAATAAGCCGCTAGAAATACCGTTAGCAGAAGTACCCAATAGCTGCACCTGTTCAGTTGCATTGACAGTTAAATTACCACTGCGACCATGATTAAATGTATTTGCACTGATTTGTCCCCCATTTTGTGCTATTAAAGTCTGAGTATTGATATGAATGTCTCCTGCATCTCCAATTCCAGGCGCATTAGTAAACAAACCACTAGGGAGTGTATCTTGGATTTTCAGTCCTCGAACCGAGGAAAAAGATATTAAAGAAACATCGGGTACTGGCTCATCTACTACAAAATCATTCTGGGCATCATTAACGATTTTGCCAGTAGGAGAAGTACCAATAATTTCTACCTTTTCAGTAGCATTAATAGTCAAATTACCAGTTTTACCGGGACTAAGATTACTGGTAATAACTTGTGCGCCATCCGTAATTGACAAAACTTTTGTGTTAATTGTGAGTGTTCCACTATCTCCATCTTCAAAAGTTCGATTAAATAAACCACTAGGATTAAGTTCATTCAATGAACTCCCAGATAAGGTGACTGACTCAGAAGCATTGACAGTTAAATTATTTCTTTCGGCCGTTTCCATTGGCTTGGAAAAACTTAATAAACTAGGGACAGCACTGCCAGAAGAATTAGTCAGGATTTGTGAGCCATTCTGCACTAATAAATGTTGAGTATTAATTGTCAGATTGCCTGCCGTTTCTGTAATATCTTCTGAGGCTGTGGCAAAGAGCCGACTTGAATTCTCTACAGTAGAATCTGGATTACTATTAAGTCTGACTGTATCGGAAGCATTAATCGTCAAATTGCCTTTATCTATACCAATGTAAGACCCACTTTGAATTAATAAATTTTGCGTATTGATGGTCAAGTTTCCAGGCAATTTCCCTGAACTGCCAACATAAATAGCACTGTTATTGAATAGCTGAATATTTTCTGACACATTCACAGCGAATTCATTCACTGTTGTCAAATATCCACTATTAATGTCAATGTTTTTGCCTGTAATTTGTAAGTCACTCCAATTATGAATATTAGTTCCTGATAATATGCGTATGTTACCCAAATCAGGTGCAGCGTCAAATTTGAGGAAAATACCTGATTTTGTAGTTGTTAATCCTACAACGCCTGGTGAAGCCAAACTAGCTAATTCTAAACGTCCACCAGAGTTTGAGCTACTAATGTTGGCATTCTCTAAAACGAGATTACCACCAACCAAAGCTAAACTTTGATCATCTGCTACTTGCAGTGTGGCAAAGTTTAATGCAGATCCGCCTTGGACATGAATAGGTTGAGGATTGGAGCTAAATTCTACTCCAATAGGAATCTGAAAAGGTTCACTTTCAGTTTCAGGTTTTTGCGGCTTGATCCCAAACTGTAAGCCAATGGGAGTCTTGACTGTGAGTAGAGATGTAGTTTCTTCTGGTTTAGCACTAAATTTTTCGCCATTGTCAAAATTAATGCTACTGGCCGTACTAGCAAAAAATGAACCCCCAATGCGTAATGTCGCCTTAGAACCAAAACTAATACCGTTGGGATTAATAATAAATAGGTTAGCTCCTGGATTCGTCCGAATTAAACCATTGATATAGGATGGTTGTGTACCTGTGACACGACTGAAGATATTTTGAATATGGGGCTGATTATTAAAGTAAGCTGCGTAGTTTTGAGGTAAAGAAAACTCGGAAAAGCTGTGAAAGAGATTATTACCAATCTGAGTCCCACCTTCAATCAGGAAGGTATCACGAGATAATGTGACTTGGGAATTATTCGGTAATGTTTTATCTTCAACAATATTGGCTTGAGCATAATTGCTGATCTCTAGCATTACACCTGTAGTCACAGCTACAGCAATTACTGCTGTAAAGCAATGACGACACTGTTTTGATTGTTTTAGTAAGTGGTGAAGTAACACCTAGATAACTCTATTAGTTTGATATATGTCAGTTATCTAGTAATAATTACACATTTTTTTTCCTGAAAGGAACTCCTATTAGCAACTGTAATAAAGTTCAGGGTTTTTAAGGTAAACAGTGTATTAAGTTTGACTACCAAAATTTGATTCCAGACCACAGTGTTAGTAGTAAAATGTTATTTGCTAGCTTATAAACCCATAAAAAACAAGTGCTTTCACTTTTTGCAAGTGGATAGCAATACTCACGAAAAATGAAAGCAACAGATTAAATTTTGTTCCAGGATCTTTTGGCAATACTCAGTAAGCAGTAATATTTACTCAAAAATCCTGTAGTAAAGCATTTATTGATTAGTTTTTGATTTGCACACCAGCTTTTAGTGGATCAAAATTTGGGGGAAAATGAGTGGTGCGATCGCAATCTGCTTTTTCTAAGATTGCTCCTTGCAGATTAGCTTGACGGAGATTTGCTGACATCAACATTGCGCCTCGCAAGTCCGCCTCTTGTAAATCAGCTTGACTCAAATCAGCAAAGCTCAAATCAGTACCTCTCAGATTTGCACCTCTGAGATTAGCCTTACTTAAGTCAGCGTAACTCAGGTCAGAGCCTTTTAAGTCAACGCCCTGTAAATTAGCATCACCTAATTCAGCCCGGCAAAAATCTCGCTCACCCAAAGTGTACTTTTCCTTCAGAGCCGCTACCGTACTAATTGGCTGTTGATAATTAACTTCAGACATAAAACAGCCTCACATCAGATTTTTTTATCAGTGTTCAGTTGTGTTGCGCTACACAAGTTCATCATAGAACTACCATAGTTACTAGGTGAGAATTCCAAAGAAAAAATTAAAGAAGAGGGTACACATACATTATTGTTTATGGGTTGGTTTTTACCTACAAGGACAACAAACACTTTCTTGAGCCACATCTTTACAGCCCTAAATGAGAAATGTTTGCTAATTCCCCATCCCTCACAACTTCCTCAGATTGTTTGATTATGGTTTTAAATTGAACCTCTCTAGGAAGAACACTAGTAAAAATATTGAGTATTTACTGCTTTGAGAAATTTTAAATTTTTAAGATCAAAGAACTAAAAAAATGAACAAAACTGTCATGGTGATTGGTTATGGTAACGACTTGAGAAGCGATGATGGCATTGGACAACAGATCGCAAATGAGATTGCTTCCTGGCATTTACCTTCTGTCCAATCCCTCGCAATTCACCAACTGACACCAGATTTAGCGGATGCTTTAGCCAGTATAGATTTAGCAATATTTGTGGATGCTTGTTTACCTGTAGATGGCTATGATGTGCAGATACAGATGCTTTCACCTACTAGTGATATTGATAGCAGCGTCCATAGGAGTGATCCGCGATCGCTGTTGGCTCTTACTCAGTCCCTGTATGGTTGTTGCCCACCGGCTTGGTTAGTAACAATACCGGGAGTGAACTTTGAAATAGGCGATCGCCTCTCCCGCATGGCCGAAATCGGAAAGTCAATTGCATTGGTAAAAATCATTCAAATTTTGGACAAAGTAAAAAATTTTTGGGTCGAAGTGAAGATCGCAGCTTAAGTATTGCTATACAAAAGTCACTAGTTGTTTCCCTTCCTGATCTGTATTTCCAATGATGACACTTGCTACAAGTCGGCAAAGCCGCCTAAAGCAGTGTCTCCCCAACGCAGTGTCTCCCCAACGCACTGCCTGCCCAATTCATAATTTGGAGGATTGATGCAAAAATCTCTCAAGCCTACCACCAATGTCGATCGCGCTTATGATATTTTGCAGGCAGAGAAGGTCAATCCTCTCAATGCCATCTTGACACCCCAGAGTGTCGCGGTGATTGGTGCAAGTGAAAAAGCTGGTAGTGTCGGACGAACGATTTTATGGAATTTAATTAGCAGTCCCTTTGGCGGTACTGTTTTCCCTGTGAATCCGAAACGCCACAGTGTCCTCGGAATCAAAGCCTATCCCTCCATCGCTGAGATCCCAGAAACGATTGATTTAGCAGTTATTGCTACACCAGCCTCCACAGTTCCTGGTGTAATTGCTGAGTGTGTAGATGCAGGGGTGAAAGGGGCAATTATTATTTCGGCTGGTTTTAAAGAAGCTGGTGCCGAGGGTATCGCTTTAGAACAAGAAATTTTAAAGCAGGCGCGACGCGGTAACATTCGCATCATTGGCCCTAATTGCTTGGGTGTCATGAGTCCCCAAAGCGGTTTAAATGCGACGTTTGCTAGTGCAATGGCGCATTCTGGGAATGTGGGTTTTCTCAGTCAAAGTGGAGCGTTGTGTACTGCTATCCTCGATTGGAGTGTGCGGGAAAATGTCGGTTTTAGTGCTTTCGTCTCCATCGGTTCGATGTTAGATGTTGGTTGGGGCGACCTGATTTATTACCTCGGTGATGATCCCCAAACCAAAAGTATTGTCATCTATATGGAATCTATCGGTGATGCGCGGTCTTTTATCTCCGCCGCGCGGGAAGTCGCACTCACCAAACCCATTATTGTGATTAAAGCCGGACGCACAGCCGCCGCCGCCAAAGCTGCCGCTTCTCACACAGGGGCTTTAGCTGGTAGTGATGCGGTCTTAGATGCAGCTTTCCGGCGTTGTGGGGTGTTACGAGTTAATAGTATTTCTGACTTATTTGATATGGCGGAGGTACTGGCAAAACAACCCCGTCCTAAAGGGCCAAGATTAACAATTCTCACCAATGCTGGGGGGCCTGGGGTACTAGCAACTGATGCTTTAATCGAGACTGGCGGCGAACTTGCGCCAATTTCCCCAGAAGTGATGACCTCCCTTGACCAAATTCTGCCCCAACACTGGAGTCACAACAACCCTATTGATATTCTGGGTGACGCTGACCCCCAACGCTATACCCAGGCGTTAGAAATTGCAGCCAAAGATCCCAATAGTGACGGTCTATTGGTGATTCTCACACCCCAGTCCATGACCGACCCCACCCAAACAGCAGAACAGTTAAAACCCTACGCCCAAACTATTGTTAAACCTATCCTCGCTAGTTGGATGGGGGGTGCAGATGTTGCTGAAGGGGAAATCATGCTCAATCGTCAACGCATCCCCACCTATCCTTATCCAGATACGGCGGCGCGAGTTTTTAGTTATATGTGGCAATCTAGCTACAACCTGCGTGGTATCTACGAAACTCCAGTATTACCTGCAATTGACGCTGATAATGGTATTCCCTATCGCTATTTAGTGGAAAATATCATCGCCTCGGCACGTCAGGCGGGAAGAACGATTTTAACGGAATATGAATCAAAACAGATTTTAGCCGCTTATGGCATCCCTATTGTGACCACTTGCGTCGCCAAAACTGAAGATGAGGCGGTGCGATGTGCCGAAAGTATGGGTTATCCAGTGGTGGTGAAACTTTATTCTCAAACCATCACCCATAAAACTGATGTTGGTGGTGTGCAGTTAAACCTACAAGATGCGGATGCAGTCCGTCGCGCCTATCGGAGTATAGAAGCGAATGTCCAAGAAAAAGTCGGCGCAGAGCATTTTTTGGGTGTGACTGTACAGCCAATGGTGAAAATGGACGGTTACGAATTAATTATTGGTAGTAGCCTTGATCCGCAGTTTGGGCCAGTGTTGTTGTTTGGGGCTGGGGGACAATTGGTGGAAGTATTTAAGGATAGCGCGATCGCCCTTCCTCCCCTCAACACAACTTTGGCACGGCGGATGATGGAACACACCAAAATCTACAAAGCCCTCAAAGGTGTGCGTGGCAGGCAAAGTATTGATATAGCTGGACTTGAGGAACTGATGGTGGCATTTAGTCACTTAGTAGTTGAACAGCGTTGGATTAAAGAAATTGATATTAATCCCCTGTTGGCAACTCCTCCTAGTCCGCACAATCAAGGTAATGGCGGCTTAATTGCTTTGGATGCGCGGGTAGTTCTCCATGAACCGGAGATGACAGAAGCACAACTACCCAAGTTAGCCATTCGTCCCTACCCTACACAATATGTGCAAGAGTGGACAATGAAAGACGGTACACCCGTAACTATTCGTCCCATTCGTCCCGAAGATGAACCATTGTTGGTGAAATTTCACGAAACACTCTCAGAGGAAAGCGTTTATTTTCGCTACTTCCACATGATGAAATTGAGCCATCGCATCACCCATGAAAGACTCACACGTATCTGCTTTATTGATTATGACCGGGAAATGGCGTTAGTAGTAGAACACCAAAATCCTCAAACTGGAACTAGGCAAATCTTAGCAGTGGGAAGATTGAGTAAATTGCATGGTACAAATACAGCTGAATTTGCGATGTTGGTAAGCGATCGCTATCAATGTCAAGGTATAGGTACAGAATTAGTGAAGCGACTACTACAGGTAGGGCGCGATGAGCAAATCACACACATTACAGCTGATATCCTAGCTGATAATCATGGGATGCAAAGAGTCTGTGAAAAACTCGGTTTTCGTGTGAAACGCACCAGCGATACTACTGTTATGAAAGCTGAAATTGCACTCTAGCAAGATACAGATTTTCTGTTTGCAACATCTATTGCCTGTCTTCTAGAATTTCCAGTACATATACTGCATTATCATAGCTATTATTGCCTGCATAAGTGTCAATCCATAAGCCACCATAGACAATCATTTGTTGATTAAACTGTATAGTTGAATGACCAAATCTGGGAAGAGGGAATTTACCTGCTACTTCTGGAATAATTGCCTGATAAGTTCTAGAATTAGCTGCTTCCACAGCAGGCATATTGAGTAATATTAAATCGCCAATTGTCATATGACTAACTCCATAACCAGGGGACATACCAGCAAATAAGACAAGGTTATCCCCAAATTCTCCATAGCCATGAATAGTCCGACAGGGAATTACATTTTCATCATCATCAAATTCATCTTCATAGTCATCATCCTCTATTTCTTCCTCTTCCCCATTTGGCGAATAAATCGGATATTTATAGTGATATATACCCTGAACCTTAGCTGGTTGCCATTGTAATTCTTTTAGATCTATGTACTTAAAATCTCCTAAATCGAAAGTCAAAATATCTCGACAAAAGCCACCGTAAGCAGCATCACCCAAAAACTTTACTAATGTATTCCCACGCACTTTTAATCCAGCTAAACTAGAATTAAAACAGTTGTGAACTTGAAGATTAATCCAGCACATTTTGGTGATATCTAGTAGATGTAAGTCATTTCTTGCTGTGTAGATATCGTAAGAGCCGCCATCTATAAATAACTTATCTTGAAACAAAACAGCACTATGATGAGAACGTGCATCTGGTGCTATACCATCAGGGGTGATTTGTATCCATTCCCAATTCTTGAGGTCAAGCAGATGAACATCAACATCGCTAAAAATATATCCACCATCTTTCGCTTTTTTATATCCTCCCCAAACCAGCATTTGATTTTGAAATAAAACAGCAGTATGAAAGCTTCTATTTTCAGGAATTTGTCCACAAATTTGAGGCTGTATCCAAGTCCAAGATACTAAATCTAGTACATGAACATCATTGAGAGTTGCGCCATTGTTGTTATCTTCTCCACCAAAAATAATCATGGAATTTTGATACAAAATAGCAGAATGTCCATGTCTAGGCTGAGGAAGATTTCCCTGGAGTTTGGGAATTTTCCAAATAAAGTGAGGGATTGAAGGCTGCATAATTCTTTTAAAAAATACAGGGGTGTAGGGGGAAACTTGGAAACGCTATAATTAATTCATTAAATAAAAACAGAGAATTTCTGTCACCTTATTATTTCTAAGACTAAAATTTAAACCTGCGGGACTGGGTTCATCCATCCCGTAACTCAAATTAGTTAACCTGCCATTTTGAATTGTTGCAGGGTTGCCATAAATTCTCACTACTTTTGATTGATTGTCCCCTACTTTGATTCCATCTACGGTGGCATATTTAGAACTAGTGACTTTGATTTGATAGACAGTAAATTTACCGGGTTTAACATCTTCAGCCAAATCAACTGTGATGCCTGTATATTTCAGTGTCCGAACATTACCAATAGCAGGCATAAAAGTATTTTCTACTTTTACTGGTCTACCTAAAATCTTTCTGACTTGTGCCTCAGACATAGAAAGTTTAATACCACCTACACCTAAACTTTTGGTTGTAATGCTTCTTGATTGCTGATTAGTATTCTGGGAAATTAAATAGCTAGTAGTAGCATTTACCTGAATACTATTGTAATCAGAAAAGGGGATGATCAAAGTGGCGATCGCTAATAAACTGATTCTGAACATATAATTAATTAAACCAAGCTGCAAATTGCAAGAACTGTCCTCTAAAAACTGCTAATAATCTCTGCCAGGTAGCTGCATCCGTTTGTTTACCAAACTCTAGATAGGGGGCAGCCGCAGTTCCCTGTACCCACAACACTAAATCAAAATTATTAGGTTGAGTAAAAACTTTGTTGATGTTAATACCTCTAACTTCACGTTTTCTCCAAAACGGAATTAACTTTTGACCTGACAGTAAAGTATCAGTTTCATTTAAAAATGCCAGCCAGCTATCAATTATCTCCTGAGTAACTTCTGCGTTGGGAATTACTGCTTTTTGTTTAGGGTTAGGTAGCCATTCCCGGTCATTATCTGTCTCGGCTAAAATTAAATCCCACGATTGACGACTTAAGGTCGTAACTGTTTGTAAATTTTGCATTGCAGCCGTCAAACGTTCTGGTTCAAAAACGGGAAAATTGATGAGATGAACTAATGCTACAATGTCACTAATATCAATATTACCAAAACTAAATATGCCTGTACCTTGGGCAAGAAATGGGTAAGGTGATTGCGGATTAGCAAAGATTAAATGCCCTGTAGAATCAAACAGTTTACTTTCATCGTAAGCTAAAACAGTCTGAGTTATGGCGGACAGTAAATTGCAATATCCTTTGAGCCAGATTACATCTCCTAAATCAAATGCGATCGCAAAATTTTCAGCGGCTTTTTCTGTTGCTTGTATACCTGACAATAAACTGAAAGTTTGCCAGAAAGATTCATTTTCTTCAAGCTTGCCATTCGCGTTGAAATCCATCCGTGTTAAACCAATCCGCAAGGGTAGCTTAACTCTATTATCTTTGATAGGTTCGAGAGTTTCTTTGATTTTTGTTAAGTCATCAAGTAAATTTTGGAGAATATTACGAGCATCTTTGTAAGTAACTGGCTGTGGTTGCGGATTTTCCGGTACAGGTAGACGCAAAATAGGAAAGAATTGGGTAATGCCATTTTGCTGCAAACCATAACGGTACAACGACTGCATTAACTTTTCGGTTGCACCCATAAGTTGTACAATACCCAATCCAAACCGCGTCTGATCATCATTTTGGTTTTGCTGAAGTTTCGCAACAAGTGCTGCTTCTCCCGCTTGAAATTGGGCTTTAATTAAATACGGCTCAATCTCTGCAAAGGGTGTTTTTGATTGCGCTAGTGGTGCTAAGGGAAATGCCAAAATAAGGGTTAGTAAGAGAGAGCATAAAAAAATACGCATAACCTATTATTTTAGGTAGTTGAGATGGTTGCCATACTATAGCCTAGAATGAAATTTTTATACCCTGTATCTTAACTTTTCCTCAAGCTTGATTGATGAGAAAGGTAATTCACTCAAAATTTCGCAACATTTTAATCCTAATTGAATCAAGAATTAACTTGAAGTTGCAAACTTTTGTATACTTATGGTGATGCTGTTTCTAAAAGTGATTGGTTGTGAATTTAGGCACTTATTATCTCCACTCTTACCATAAAAAGGGGGATATAGGAGAATATAAAAGTATTTGACACATTATTAAGCTGTTATAGTAAATTCTCTTAGAACTAAAGTGCCTGGTTTTAGGGTAATTTATGAACATATAAAAGTATTTAATACATTAATCAAGACTTTCAAAATAATCTTTTAGTCACCCAAATTTAAATTTTAGATAGCCATTTTACAATTTATAACTCAGTAAATATTTTGAAAACCCTATACCATTATACCCCTAGTATTTTTAGTTCATTGTGAGCAATGGATCATTGAAAATAAGTTTTTTTGCGATTGCGAAATATCAAATATAACTGCTAAAGTAGCAAAAACCTGTAAAAATAGCAGACATTTTTAGTGTTGTAGTTAATAATGAATCATCTTCATACAGATATAAAAATCGTCTGAGGTAAATGTTACTATGTAGAACCAAATTTTCTGCACATATGATATTTTGATGATAATTTTGGCACAAACTCTCCAAAACAGCCCAATAAAGTCATATAAGTTGCAGAAAATTTCGGCAAAGTTCGGCAAACTGAAATCTATCTGAAAAATCAGATTTCTCATTTAATAACTTACGAATTCTGAATTATTCGTGAGCAACAAGAACCAAGGTTTATCAAAGAAACCACGGTGATTAAGTCTAGGTGCTTATAGATAGTTAAAATCAAAAATTTGCATCTCACCCTCATAGCCTACTAAAGCTATGAAGTTAAATATTTATCAGGTATTGGCTTTAGGTAATTTTCAACCTAAAACCACTATCGTTTATTTTCAAAGGCAAATGCAGCATATTAAACATAAATTGCTGCGTGCTGAGTAGTGAGTAGTAGGTAGTAAGTAAAAATATTTATTTCTTACTTTCTGCTCCTTCAATTTTGAATTCACGTTAGCGTAGCGGACGCAGCGTAGCGAGTATTTTAAATTTTAGATTGTTAAATCCCAAATCTAAAATCTAAAATTCTTCTGCCTTCCTTTCATCAGCGCAATTTCAGATAAACGGGCAAAAAACCATGTCAAGGGTGACTGAACAGCAAAGTTCAAGAGAGCAGCCACTTGAGCTAGAACAACCTAAGATTTGGTGGGGTCTTGCTGTAGCTCTACCAGTAGCAGTTGCAGCTGGCTTGCTAGCTACAGCCAAAATGGAGCAAATCAGCAAGTTTAACCCATCTGTACCCATCAAACCAGTTACTAGTAGTGTTAGTGCTTTAGGACGTTTAGAACCACAAGGAGAAGTGATTAAACTTTCTGCTCCAGTAGGAGGATTGCAATCAGCTTCACGAGTCAAGCAGCTCTTCGTTAAAGAAGGAGAACGCGTCAGAAAGGGTCAAGTGATCGCAATTTTAGATAATCACGATACCCAAATCGCGGCTGTGGAGGAAGCAAAAGCCAAACTCCTAGAAAGCAGGGCTAATTTGGCACAAGTGAGAGTCGGTTCACCTAGAGATATTCAAGCTCAAACGGCAGTTATTGCTCGCTTGCAGGCTCAGTTACGCGGAGAAAGTGAAGCCCAGCAAGCCTCCATTACTCGCATAGCTGCCCAATTAAGTGCCGAAAAAATTGCTCAACAGGCCACAGTCAACCGCTTAGAAGCGGAACTAAGAGGACAACAAGATAGTTTAAGAGCTACTCTCAATCGCATCAGAGCCGAGCAACGTAATGCTCAGGTAGATGCCGGACGCTATGATTTTTTATATAGCCAAGGGGCAATTTCGCAGCAAGAGCGAGATAGAAGAAGATTGAGTGCGATTACTGCGGATCAGCAGGTAATTGAAACGCAAGCCAGCCTCCGTCAAGCAGTGGCGACAATACGTCAGCAAGTAGCCGAAGCCAGAGCCAACCAAGTCAAAACTTTAAGTACTTTGCAACAGCAGCTAGTGGAAGCTAAAGTTACCCGCGACAAAACCATAGCCACTCTGCAAAGACAAATCGACGAAGAAAAAGCCAGACTCAAAAGACTGGTGGAAGTTAGCCCTACTGATGTGCAGATGGCGCAAGCACAAGTTAGTAATGCGATCGCTAGCCTAAGAAAAGCCGAAGCCGAACTAAAATTAAGCTACGTGCAAGCACCTTCAGCCGGAGAGATTTTAAAAATTCATACGAAATCAGGCGAAGCTATTAGTTCAGAAGGTATTGCTGAGATGGGTGATACTGAGCAAATGACTGTAATTGCTGAAGTTCCTGAAGATAGTATTGGTAGAGTCCGTATTGGTCAAAATGTTACTGTCTCTAGCGATAACGGTGCTTTTAGTGGCGAAATCAAAGGAACTGTCACCGAAATCGGGAGAAGAATCGGTAAAAAAGACGTGCTAAACAACGATCCCGCAGCCGATGTTGATGCCAGAGTCGTAGAAGTCAAAATTACTTTGTCACCAGAAGATAGTCAAAAAGTTTCTGGTTTAACCAACGCCAAAGTATTAGTTGAAATTAGTAACTAATTATAGGTGATAGAGGACAGGGGAGAGTAATTAATAACTCTTGCACTGTTGACTAATGACTCATGACTAATAACTAATGACTCATGACTAATGACTAATTTACTAACAGCAATTAATCGTAAGAAAATCCCTCTAGCTTGGCTACAATTAACGCGAGAAAAGACTCGTTTAGCTGTCGCTTTAGCAGGAATCGCCTTTGCGGATATCTTGATGTTTATGCAGCTTGGTTTCCGGGATGCACTTTACTACAGTAACGTCCGTTTACATAGTAGTTTACAAGGTGATATTGTCTTATTGAATCGTCAATCTAACGCTGTTTTGGCGATGAAAGGGTTTTCACAACGACGATTGTATAAAGCCTTAGAATTACCATCAGTACAATCTGTACATCCAATATATTTGGATTACTCAGTTTGGAAAAATCCTGATACTGGTAAAACGCGAAGCATTCTTGTCTTTGGAATTAATCCTGAAACTAACATCTTTAACTTGCCTGGAGTCCAAGAAAATCTAGATAAAGTTAAAGTTGCTGATACGGTCTTATTTGACCGTTCTTCTAGACAAGAATATGGCCCAATTGCCAAATATTTTGAGCAAGGCAAAAGCGTTACAGCAGAAGTTCGCAGACGACAAGTAAAAGTTGTTGGACTATTTACTTTAGGCGCATCCTTTGGGGCAGATGGCAATTTAATCACTAGTGATGTGAATTTTTTGCGCTTATTTCCTATTCGTCGCCAAGGATTAATTGATATTGGTTTAATTAAATTAAAGCCAGGTGCTAATGCTACCACTGTTGCCCAAGAATTGCGAAATTATTTACCTCAAGATATCAATGTTTTAACGAAGCAAGAATTTATTGATTTTGAGCGTAATTATTGGGCAACTAGTACAGCAATTGGCTTTATTTTCACTTTAGGGACAATCATGGGCTTTATTGTGGGAACTGTGATTGTTTACCAAATTTTGTATACAGAAGTAACAGATCATTTATCTGAATATGCTACTTTAAAAGCCATAGGTTATACCCATAGATATTTATTAGGTGTCATTCTCCAAGAAGCATTAATCTTAGCTCTCATCGGTTATGTCCCCGGATGGGCTTTCACAATGTTTATGTATAAGACTGCTAGAGATGCTACATTGTTACCCGTTTTTATGAGCTTTGAGCGTGCCATTACAGTCTTAATTTTGACGTTTATCATGTGCGTTGTTTCTGGGACAATTGCCGTTAAAAAATTAAATTCTGCCGACCCAGCAGATATTTTTTAAGGCGGTAACTAGAAAATAAATAAATTGCAAAATATTCTTTGTCGGGAAAAATAATGTTACTAAAAGCTGGATAAAAAATGTAAAGATAAACTTGTAAATATAGTCTATTGACTGACAATAAAGAATTAAAAACTACAAATTTACATAATCACTCTTATCAACTTGATTAACTATGAGACAAGAACCTGTAATTGCCATTAGTAATCTCAATCATTATTATGGCAGAGGCGCACTCAGAAGGCAGATTTTATTTGATATTAACCTCGAAATTTATCCCGGAGAAATCGTAATTATGACTGGGCCATCAGGTTCAGGTAAAACTACATTACTGAGCTTGATTGGTGGTTTACGTTCTGTACAAGAAGGTAGCCTAAAGTTTTTAGGTGTGGAATTATCTGGTGCGAGTCAGAGTAAACTGGTGCAAATTCGGCGCAGCATTGGCTATATTTTTCAAGCCCACAACTTACTAGGGTTTTTAACTGCAAGACAAAACGTACAAATGGCTGTGGAATTGAACGATCATGTTTCTCCAGAAGAAGCGATCGCCCAAGCACGAACCATGCTCACAGCCGTAGGATTAGAAAATCGCATCGATTACTATCCAGATAATATGTCTGGTGGACAAAAACAAAGAATTGCGATCGCCCGCGCCCTGGTTAATAACCCCCCACTGGTGTTAGCCGACGAACCAACCGCCGCCTTAGATAAACAATCAGGACGTGATGTTGTCGAAATTATGCAGCGTCTCGCCAAAGAACAAGGAACATCTATCTTATTAGTAACTCACGACAACCGCATCTTAGACATTGCCGATCGCATCGTCGAAATGGAAGACGGAATCTTAGCCCGCGACTCCCAAAGCGCAGTTATCAGTTACGAGGGTGGCGCATGGAGTGAAAAACCTTAAGGAATTAATTTCCCATCACTAATGATATTGACTATCGCTTAGTAGAACCTGATGGCTTTTGTGGTGTGGAAACATTGGGTTGGCGACTGGTGCGGAAAGTTACGTTTACGCCTTCATTAGACTGTTCTAACACTAATAATGGTGTAGGTTTAGCTTTTTGATCCCAGTGCATAGTAGCAATTCGCCCTTGAATTGTGGGCTGCCAATTATCTTCCTCATCGATGGGGCTAAGATAGGTTTCAATACAATCAATAATTTGGCTAATCGTGGCAGAAGTTGCTTGTGTTGGTAACTTCATCAATCGTATTTGAATCCGAAACAATACACGTTTAGCTATATTTGGCGGAGTTCCAGATTCATATTCAACATCAAAAATTTCATCTACTTGCCTTGCAGCATTGTTAGCAATTCCCACCGTTCCTTGGTTTGACTGACTGGGACGTAAAGCTTGAGAAATTTTATCCTTAACCCTGATTTTAATTTGATTCAGAATCGCAAAATGAAATACTTCCTCAGACATCCGCATCCGTAGATAGTCTAGGTTAAAATCCCGTGAGTTCACCAAATCGGGATTAGTTTCCATTTTACGAATCGTTTCTAGTGCTAGTTTAAATTTTTTCTCTAATTCTCTGGCACGGAATTGTTCAAATTTGATTTTTTTCTCCAATTTAGTTAATTGAAGTTTCCCAAAAATAACCAACGCAACCAACGCTAGTAATAAGCCGCCAGAAGCCATGATGAAAACTGGAGGTATCTGAGGATCTTTTGTTGGTGGTGGCTGCGTCGGTGTCGGCTTTTTTCTTGACGAAGTTTGAGCAAGGTATGTGGGAGTTAGCATAGGTCGTAAACAGAAACACTGGACTTATTATTTTTAGGATGCCCAAATTTAACCTGTGATATTGCTGTATTATTGGTATTTTTTACAGCTTCTGTCTCACTGGATATGTACACTAACCCTAGTATTCCGACTGGGCATGATCACAGTCTCAAACCCCTACAGTCAGATGCGTCTGCTGACTGGGGCAAGATCCGTCTCATCGCTACTGATATGGATGGCACACTGACAAATCAGGGCAAATTTTCTACCGCTTTATTGCGAGCATTGGAAGATTTACAAGCGGCGGGGATTAAAGTCATTATTGTCACAGGACGTTCTGCTGGCTGGGTGAACGGATTAAATAGCTTGTTGCCAATTGCTGGCGCGATCGCAGAAAATGGTGGTTTATTCTATCTATCTGGCAGTGAGCAAACAGTAGCATTAACGCCAATTCCAAATTTCGCAGCCCATCGCCAGCACTTAGCTGCAACTTTTGCTCAATTGCAAACCAAATTTACCCAAATTCAAGAATCAGCCGACAATCGCTTTCGCATCACTGACTGGACATTTGATGTAGCAGGGTTGAGTCTGGAAGAACTACAAACTATTGATCATCTTTGTCGCAACTTAGGTTGGGGATTTACTTACAGTAATGTGCAGTGTCATATCAAACCCCCAGGACAGGAAAAAGCCATTGGTTTATTACAAGTATTGCGAGAATACTTTCCTGATTACAGCCCAGAACAAATTGTGACGGTTGGCGATAGTCCCAATGATGAAAGTCTATTTAATCAGCGTCATTTTCCGATGTCTGTAGGTGTGGCGAATGTGCAGAAATATGCTAACCTCATTTCTTGCACCTGGAAATATGAATGTCAAAACCACAACTAAGTGCAAGATGAGCAAGGCGTTCAATATCAAGTAAAAGAAGATACACAACTATATGAGGGAAAATAGATTCAAGAGCAGTTTG
>Ga0209172_10004334_pt1 | contig 19372 bp, 19 predicted proteins | sample LarsenN4metaG_FD_184113 | JGI IMG/M metagenome (GOLD analysis project Ga0209172, IMG submission 184113) | Hot spring sediment bacterial and archeal communities from British Columbia, Canada, to study Microbial Dark Matter (Phase II) - Larsen... ... | reverse complement strand
GCCTCAGCTCACGCGCGTGCCGGGCGGGACGGGCTTCTGCGGCGCGAGCAGCACGCACAGCGACTGGTCGGCGTTCGTGGCCGCCAGCAACATGCCGCGGCTCTCCAGCCCGCGCACGGCGCGCGGCGCGAGGTTGGTCAGCACCACGATCTGCCGGCCGATCAGGCTGGCCGGCTCGTAGTGCCCGCGGATGCCGGCGATGATCTGCCGCGCTTCACCGCCCAGGTCGATTTGCAGCACCAGCAGCTTGTCGGCGTTGGGGTGCGGCTCGGCCTGCGTGACGGTCGCGATGCGCAGGTTAAGCTTTGCGAAGTCGTCGTAGGTGATGACGGCAGGTTTCTCGGCCATGCGCGCTCCTCCACGCCTGGTTATCGTGCCCTAAACCGAGCCGGAACGCCAGTCTACGCGCACAGCGCGGCCTGCACGCAACGGCGCAGCTAGGCCGGGAACACGCGCAGCAGGTCCAGGCTGGTCACGATCCCGATCGGGCGGCGCTCGGCGTCGACGACCACCACGCGGTGCACCCGTTCGTCCGCCATGCGCCGCGCCACGGCCGCGACCGGCTCGTCCGGCCCGGCCGTCACCGGCTCGGTGGACATGAAGTCATCCACGACGATCGGCGGCTCGGCCAGCAGGTCGGACTCGCTGCCCAGCTCGGCCGAGAGCAGCTCGAAGACGTATCCGACCGGCTGCTCAAACTCGCCCTCGGTGCAGCGGCGCACCACGTCGGTCTTCGAGGCGACGCCGACCAGCCGCCCGTCGCTCCCGACCACCGGCACGCCGGAGATGTCGTTCCCCGCCAGCGTCTGCGCCAATTCGCGCAGGGTGGTGCCCAGGTCGACGCAGATCGGCTTGCGCGTCATCACGTCGCGGACGAGCAGAGGCTTTGTTTGGGCTGTCATGCCGAGTCTCCTACGCGCTCTCGGCCCCCCAAGAGCCTGCCGTTCAACTAGCAAACGTCGCGCCAGATGCTCCTGCCGGTCGTGGCCGTTTTCAGTGCGAGTCGGCACGCCGGCACGTGCTGTTCGGACGTCCGGGCCGAGCTGGCGTTACTGCGCGGCGCAACGGCCCTGGCCGCGCTTAGTCTGGCGCCGCGCGGAGCCAATCGTACCCCGGAGGTGCCACGTCGGCGATGGTACCACGCCGGTCCGCACGTTCAATCCGCCGCCCGAGCGGCCGAGCAGGCCGGACGCGCTCCGCGCCAGCGGAGTCGATGCGCGAGACGCGCGCCCGACTGCAGCGGCCGACGCGGGCCCGACTGCAGCGGCCGACGCGGTGCGCCGTTTCGGCGAGCGGTCTCGGCTGACGACCAGGCACCGTTGAGCCGCTGCATGGCGCGCCATAGACTCTCGGCGATGCCCCCCCAACGGAACCACGCTCGTCGCAGCGACGACCCGCCGGAGGCTCCCGATGGTCTTGTGGCGGAGTCCGCGGCCGCGGAAGGCCGCGGACCGCGCGTGCGCGTCTCCGAGTTCTCGCTGCCGCTGCTGTTCGAGGTCTCGTGGGAGGTGTGCTGCCAGACCGGGGGCATCTACACCGTGCTGCGCAGCAAGGCGCCGAGCATGGTGGCGCGCTGGGAGCGGCGCTACTGGCTGATCGGTCCGTACCAGGAGCCGGCCGCCAAGATCGAGTTTGAGCCGGCGCCGGTGAAGGGCGTCATCGGCGAGGCGGTGCGCGACCTGCGCGAGCGCGGCATCGTGGTGCACAGCGGGCACTGGCTGGTCCGCGGCCGCCCGCGGGTGATGCTGGTGGACCTGCGTCCGGTGCTGCAGCGCGTGAACGAGATGAAGTACTACCTGTGGAAGGACCTGGGCATTGCCACGCCGCCCCACGACTTTGATACCGACAACGCGGTGGCGTTCGGCCATGTCGCGGCCGACCTGCTGCAGGCCATCCAGCAGCGCCTGGGCGGCCGGCCGATGCTGGCCCACTTCCACGAGTGGCAGGGCGGGGTGGCGCTGCCGTTGCTGCGGCACCGGCAGGTGGACCTGCCCACCGTGTTCACGACGCACGCGACGCTGGTCGGCCGCAGCCTCAGCGCCGCGAACGTCGATCTGTACGACAATCTGGCCCAGATCGACGCGGCGACCGTCGCCCGCCAACACAGCCTGCTGCACCGCTTCGAGCTGGAACGGGCGGCGGCCCAGGCCGCGACGGTGTTCACCACGGTGTCGGAGATCACGGCCGCGGAGGCGCAGCAGTTCCTGGGCCGCGCCCCGGAGGTGCTGCTGCCCAACGGGCTGAACGTGGAGCGTTTCGCGGCCCCGCACGAGTTTCAGGTGTTGCACCAGCAGGCCAAGGAGCGCATCCACGAGTTCGTGATGGGGCATTTCTTCCCCAGCTACACGTTCGATCTGGCGCGGACGCTGTACGTCTTCACCGCCGGCCGCTACGAGTTCCACAACAAGGGCATGGACCTCTTCATCGACGCGCTGCACGAGCTGAACCGGCGGCTGAAAGCTGAGCCGACGGGCGTGACGGTGGTGGCGTTCCTGATCACGCGCGGCGCCTGCAAGGGGCTGAACGTCCAGACGCTGAACCGCCAGGCGATGTTCAACGAGCTGCGGGCGATGTGCGCGCGGCTCAAGGAGGACATGGGCCGCAACCTCTTCCGCACCATGACCGCCGGCCGCATGCCAACGCTCGAGGACCTGGTCGACGAGACGGCCCGCGTGCGGCTGAAGAGCATGATGCACGCCTGGCTGCAGGGCCTGCCGCCGACCATTGTGACGCACGACCTGCGGGACGACGCCAGCGACCCGGTGCTGGGCCGGCTGCGGCAGCGGCAGCTTTTCAACGCGCCCGACGATCCGGTGAAGGTGGTTTTCCACCCCGATTTCCTCTCGCCCACCAGCCCGGTGCTGGGCATGGAGTACGACCAGTTCGTGCGCGGCTGCAACCTGGGCGTCTTCGCCAGCTACTACGAGCCCTGGGGATACACGCCGATGGAGTGCATCGTCAGCGGCGTGCCGGCGATCACCAGCGATCTGAGCGGCTTCGGGTCCTACGTGATGGAGCGCTTCCCGGACCACGACGCGGACGGGATGTACGTGGCCCGGCGGCGGCGGGTCAGCCGCGACACGACGATCTATCAGTTGGCGGGCTGGCTGCACGACCTGACGCGCATGTCGCTGCGCGAGCGGATCGCGCTGCGCAACCGGGTCGAGAGCCACGCCGACGAGTTCGACTGGGAGAAGATGATCGTCTTCTACCGCTCCGCGCACCGCCGCGCGTTCGAGGCCGTGTACCCGGAGCTGAAGACCGCGGTGCTGGAAGTGGTGTGATGGAACGTATCACGTGTCACGTGGCATTTGCCACGACATCTACGTCGCCGGTGCTCCGCTGCGCCGCGCACGGGCCTGCGAGTAGCGGACTTCGTAGATGTCGCCGCCTGCGCGCACGTTGCGGAGGGTCTGCCAGAGGATCATCAGGTCCGTGCGCAGGCTGACGCTTTCGACGTAGCGCACGTCCCACTCGAGCTTGTCTTCCAGCGTCGCGCTGCCGCGGCCGTGGACCTGCGCCAGACCGGTCAGGCCCGGCCTGACCAGCAGCCGCCCGCGCTGCCGCGCGTCCCATTCTGCCACCTGCTGCACGTACAGCGGCCGCGGGCCGACCAGCGACATCTCGCCGCGCACCACGTTGATGAGCTGCGGCAGCTCGTCCAGGCTGGTCTCACGCAGCCAGCGGCCCAGCCGCGTCAGGCGCGGGTCCTGGCCGCTCTGCGGCGAGTCGCCGTAGGGGTCGACGTCGGCCCGCATGGTGCGGAACTTGTAGCACGTGAACGGGCGGCCGTGCAGGCCGGCGCGGGCCTGGCGGAAGAGAGCCGGCCCGGGGCTGTCGCGGCGGATGCAGCAGGCCAGCAGCAGCATCAGTGGCGCTGCCAGCAGCAGGAGCACCAGCCCGACATATCGGTCGAGGCGGGCCTTGAGCCGCAGGTACGAGGCCAATGCATTCAGGCGGACGGGCGTATCCAGCGGCGGCGTGCGCATCACAGCGAGTGTATCCACGGGCCACGTGCGTCGGTAGCCGGCGCGCGAGCAGCCGCATTCAGCAGGTGATCTGCTTGCGCAGCAGTTCGCGCGTGATCCGCAGCCGGGCGAGGATGGCTGCGATTCGCCAGCCCGCGCGACCGTCGCCGAACGTCCCGGACCCCGCGGGGCGCATGCGTCTGCGCAGCGCGCGGCGGACGCCGGCCAAGATGGCGGTTCGCGTCTCGGCGACGTGGATCACGCCGGGGCCGGAGGCTTCCCGCCCGCGCTGGCGGTCGCCAACGTTCACGACGGGCGTGCCCGCCACGGGCGCCTCGATCAGGCCGCTGGACGAATTACCGACCAGCATGTCGACGCGCAGCAGCAGGCGCAAGTAGTCGTCGCGCGGCAGCGAGCGATGCACCTCGACCTCGCCATCCAGATGCTGATCAGCATGCCGCTTGATCGCCCGCACGATGCCGCGATGGCCGCGGTCGCTGTTGGGACAGATCACGATCCGCCGCAGGCCGGTCGCCGCGACGGCGTCCAACAGCTTGCTTGTGATTCGCTCCTCGACCGTCGCCGGCCGCCCGCACGGGTGTTGCACGACCAGCGCCGCCCCGCTGCGCGCCCGCCGCGCCGGCACGCGGGCCGTCAGTTGCCGCAGTCGGTCCAGCCCGGGCGCGCCGACCACGTGCACGCGCCGCGGGTCCTCGCCCATGCGCACGATGCGCCGCGCGGATTGCGATGTGGCGGCGAAGTGAACGTGCGCCAGCTTGGTGATCGCGTGCCGCAGCGAGTCGTCGAAGTCGCCGGGGGCCACGTCGCCGCCGTGAACGTGGGCCAACACGCGGCCGGTGGTGACGGCGGCCAGCGCCGCGGCCATGGCCTCGATGCGGTCGCCCAGCACCAGCACGATGTCGCTGCGCGCCCGCTGGAAGAACTCCGCCATCCCCGCGATGCCGCGCGCCAGCCCGAGCGCCTGATCGGTGGGCGAATCCGAGCCGGTCTGCATCGGGATGCGCGCGTCGATGCGGAAGCCGTCGCGCGCGATCTCGTCCACCGTGCGGCCGAACTGCGGCAGCAGGTGCATGCCGGTCGCGACGACTTGGAGCTCCAGCCGCGGATGGGTGCGGATCGCCTCCATCAGCGACCGCAGCAGGCCGTACTCGCTGCGGGCGCCGGTCACAACCGCGACGCGTTTTCGCTTTCGGCGGACGACCACGCTACTGAACCATGTCCCAGGAGAGGGCGGCGTCCGGCTCGACCGGGCAGCGCAGCCGCCGGCCGACCAAGGCGTCGAGCTGGTCCGGCGGAACGCCGCCGCTTGGCCGCTTGAGCGCCAGCATCTCGCGCGACAGCACGGTGCCGGCCGACAGCGGGCGGGCGGCCACGACGCTCCTGCGGGCGACGCGGCGTACTTCCTCTTCGAGCGGATTCATTTCCAGCCGGCCGCTGCCCAGGGCGCGCTCGACCTGCCGCGCGTTCGCGATGTACTCCCTCAGGTCATCCGGTTGGAGCGACATGGCGTGGTCGGGTCCGCTGGCTGTGCGGTCGTACGTGAAGTGTTTCTCCAGCACACATGCGCCGGCCGCGACCGCCCACGCCCCGGTCTGGGTCGAGATGGTGTGGTCCGAGAACCCGCACGGCACGCCCGACAGCTCGTGCAGGCTGCGGATGGCGCGCAGGTTGGCGGCCTCGAGCGGCGTGGGGTAGCAGCTCACGCAGTGCAGCAGGATGAGCCGCGGCGTCGCCTGCCAGCGGCGGAAGCGCTCGACGGCGTCAAGGATCTCGGTACGTCTCGCGGCCCCGGTCGAGACGATGAGCGGCAGGTCCGTCGCGACGGCGCGCTCCAGCAACGGCAGGTTGTTCAAATCGGTAGACGCGATCTTGATCGCAGGCACGCGAAGCGCCAGCAGACGGTCCACGTCCTCTACGCCGAACGGTGTCGCCAGCAGTTCCAGCCCGCGGGCCTGGCAGCGCTGCCGGACGCGCGCCAGCGCGTCATCGCCCAGCTCGAGTCGTTGCAGCATGTCGCGCTGCGACCGCGCGCCGGTTTGCTTCTGGTAGCCGGCCGTTTCTGCGCAAGACGACGCGAGTCGGTCGGCCTGGAACACCTGGAACTTGACCGCGTCGGCGCCGGCCTGCGCGGCGATGTCCACCAGCCGCAGGGCCCGCTCCGCGTCTCCGTCATGGTTCACGCCCGCTTCGGCCACGACGTACACGGGCCGGCCCGGACCGATGGTCTGACCGCCGATGCGGACGGCGGCGCGCCGGGCTGGATTCGTGCGGCGTTCGTCAGTCATAGCGCGGTCCAGTACGAGCGCAACACCGCTTCCGCCAGCAGCAGATCGAGCGGCTCGTCCACGTCGACCGCGTCCTGCGGGTGTTGGACGAGCGCGCGCCGGTCAGGGCCCAGGAAGGAATGCGGGTCGTCGGACCGGGCGCCGAAGAGCGCCTGCCGCGTGACCGCCACAACCGCGCCATCGTGGTAGTACAGCGGTTCCAGGTCCTGGCGGCGGTGAATGCTGTTGGGGCGGAACTGGATCATGCGGTCGCCGTCGAGGCGGTGCAGCCAGTCGGGGTGGTGGTTGCCGATCGGCGCGACCGTCCGCACCGAGCTGGCATTCGTGCGCTCCAGGTGCTCCAGCGCGCGGTCGATGACGCCGGGCGCACGCACCGGAATGTTGCCATAGAGCAGCGCCGCTGTTGCGATGCGCTGCTCGTGCCGCTGCTCCCAGGTCTCGACGGCGTGCCGCAGCACGGCGTCCACCGGGGCGGTGTCGGTCGCGAGCGCGGGCGGGCGGTCGATGACCTCGATGCCGCGTTGGCGGGCCAGGTGCTTGGCCCGCTGCGAGTCGGTGGTGAGGACGACGGCGGTCAGCCGCTTGCTGGTCAGGGCGTGGTCGAGCGTATAGTCGATGAGTGGCCGGCCCAGCAGTGTCCGCACGCACTTGTCGCGCAGCCCCTTGCTGCCGGCCCGCGCCAGAACAACTCCCAGCGTGCACATAACCTGCTTGTTGCTATCGGCCGGGCGCTGCGAAGAAGTTGAAGCCGTCCCACTGCTGAACCGCTGAGGAAGGGAGGCGAGAATCGCGCGCACGGGCACCGCTCTGGGTCCGACGCCGACGCGCTCTGCGTTCGGTGGGCTCCGCGGCGGAAGATGGGCCGCCCAGACGCTTGACGACCGCGTGCAGCTCGCCGTCTCCGGCGCAGGCGCGATCGAGAAACTCCGCCCGGCGGGCCGGTTCGACCGCCAGCACCGCCTGGAAGATCTCGGCCGCCCGGGAGGCCGAGCAGGTCGACCGCACGACGCTGGAACGCCGCACGCGCGTGACGCCAGGGAACGGGCAAGATGCCCGTACCACCGCAGTAATTGCGAGGCGCTACACTAGTTGTTCAGCACGCGGCTGACGAGGTACAGCACGCCCCCGGCCGTTACGGCGCTGGCGATCGCCGTGGCGACGGCGGCCTGTTCCGCACACACGCTGGTCTGCAAGAGCATCGAGCCGCCCGCCAGCGCGGACAGCAGCGCCATCCACTTCGCCGCACGCTTCATCGTCGCTCCTCGTGCAATAGCCCCGGCATTCGCGGACTCTAATGGCGGGTGGACCCTATCGACGGGCGCAGCGTGCGTCAACCGGCTGGCGGCCCGGAAGGGAGCTTGGACGCTCCGGTTTCGGCTCGGCCGGCCCGCTGGCCTTGCGGGGGAGTGTTTTCTGCCAACCGGGTCGCCGGACGACTGTCTATTCCTCTACGGGCCGCTTGCCGATTCCGCGGACCGCGACGATGATTCGAAGCGGTCGGCGAGCGCCCGACGTTGGGTTGACGGAATCCACACGAGGAGATGGCCATGAAGCTTCTGCGCTGGTCGGTTGGGATGCTGTTGTTTGCCGGGCTGAACGGCGCGGCGGCGGCCCACGAGCCCGATCCGCTGGAGATCATCAAGAAGGTGGACGAGGCCACCAAGGCGGTGAAGTCTTTCTCGTACGAGGCCAGAGTCTGGGACGAAGACAAGGCCGGGAAGACCGCGCCGCGCATGCAGATCAAGTTCGATGGCCAGGAACGTCCGGGCGAAGGTCGGCAGCGGCGGCCCATACCGATCATGCGTGCAAGCGGCAAGCTCGCAAGCGCGGACGGCGAGCGCAGCTTCCTGGTGATTGCGAACGAGAAGCAAGTGATCGTCCTGGACGAGAAGGACAAGGAATACACGATCGCGAAGTACCCCGGCGGGTTGCTGAGCCCGATCCCGCGCGAGGTATTGGAGCGAGCGTTCATGATCGAGTTCCTGCACATCACCCCGTTCACCGACGAGATCAACGCCGAGTCGCGCAAGTACGAAGGTACGAAGAAGATTGGCGACACCGAGTGCCACGTGATCTATGTCAAGTACCGCGGCCTGCCGGCGGAAGCGCGCTGGTACTTCGGCAAGGACGACAACCTGCCGCACCGCGTGGACCGGATCGAGCCGCAAGGCGGCGGCGTGCGGGTGCTCGAGCTGCAGAAGCTCGACGTCTCGCCGAAGTTCGACGAAGCCACGTTCGCGTTCACGCCGCCGGAGGGTTATCAGGAAAAGAAGGTCGAGACGCCCCAGCCGGAAGCGCCCGCCCCGGAGCCGGCGACCCCGCCGGCCCCCTCCCCTCCGCCGGCCGCTCCCGCAGCGCCGGAGCTGCTCAAGGTCGGCAGCGACGCGCCCGCCTGGACCCTCTCCACGCCGGACGGCAAGAGCGTCTCGCTGGCGGACCTGAAGAAGCACGTCGTGCTGCTCGACTTCTGGGCCACGTGGTGCGGCCCGTGCAAGGCCGCCATGCCCGGCATACAGAAGCTGCACGAGAAGTTCAAGGACAAGCCGGTGAAGGTGTTCGGCGTCAACTGCTGGGAGAACGCCGGCGCCGACCCGGCCAAGTTCATGAAGGACAACAACTATACCTATGGGCTGCTGCTGAAGGGCGACGAGGTGGCCAGGGCCTACAACGTCACCGGCATCCCGACCTTCTACGTGATCGGCCCGGACGGCAAGATCACCTACGCCAGCAGCGGCTTCAATCCGGATGAGCAGGACGAGCTGGCCAGGGCGATCGAGGTCGCGCTGCAGAAGATCAACTGATCCGCGCCCGCCGGCGCGCCACCCCGAACCGGGCGCTTCAGGTGCTCCCAGCCTACTCGATCATGTCCTTGAACCGCTCGTATAGCTCAGGCTCGCTGGACTTGAGCTGCTCGAGGCTGTCGAACTCGTAGTGCTGCCGGTCGCCGTCCTTCTCGATCGTAATGCTGATGCGGCCGTTGTTGTTGATGATCGAGACGAACTCGCTGGTTGCGCCGGCGTCATCCTGGCGACGCGACTTCCAGCGTTTGAGCGTGCGGCCTGCGTCTTCGCGGGCGCGGCCCGCATCCTCCAGCGCCTTGCGCATCCGCTCGCGGGCCTTCTCAAGCTGCTGCTCGATCTTGGCCTGGAAGTCGAATTGCAGGTCAGGCAGGTCTTTCACGCCCGGCGGCACCAGGATCATGCGGCCCGTGCGATAGCCGGAGTACCGCCGGTACACGTCGTACGCCTCGGAGTCCTGCTCGCGGAGCTGGTCGAGGCTCTCATAGGTGGCGCTGCGGCGTTCGCCGTTCGGGTCGGTGCGCTCGACGCTGAGCGAGCCGTCCGGCGAGCGCTGAATGGAGATCGTGCTGCCGTCGCGCTCGACTTTCAGGAAGATTTCGACCTTGGCATCCTGGTCCTGGTCGAGCGACGGCCACCTGGGCCAGCCGTGGTCGGGCGCCGGCTTGAACGGATCGGTCTGGAAGCCACGCCACCTGTCCAGCCACTGCTGCCAGGCCGGGTCCGAATCCTTGAGCATGTCCTTGAGCGGATCGGGCAGGTCGCGCAGCCGGCCCAGCGGCTCCAACACCCAGTTACCCTGCGGATCGCGCTGCAAGCGGTGCCCGAAATACCGTACGAAGTTACTGGCGTCCTCCGGCTTCGGCTCCGGGTACTTGTACTCGTACGTGCCCTCGGCCGGACGTTCGGCCGGCGTGATCCGCAGCGTCTGCTCCTGCCCCTTGCGGAGCACGACGATCTCGGCCTCGTTGCCGGCGCCGGTCTGGGCGATCGCGTCCACCAGGTCCTGCATCGAGCCGATCGGCTTGCCGCCGAAGGACACCACCACGTCGTACCGCTCCAGGCCTGCCCGGTCGGCCGGGCTGTCGGCCACGAGATTGGCCAGCATCATGCCCTCGCGCTCGAGGTGCGCCGCCAGCGCCTCCGGCACCGGCGTAACGCGCACGCCGATCCACACGCCGGGCAGTTGGTTGAGCGGCATGCCGGCGGCGGGCTGGTCGTCCTTCACATCGACATAGATCTTCGCGGCCGGCGCGCTGCGGCTGTCATCCCCATGGACCGGCCGGGCTGCGTGGCGGCTCCCGCCGCTGAACGCCAGCCCTGCGAGAGCGTAGATCAGGATTGCGGGTTTCATCGTGTTCCTCCGTCTATCGACAACTCCGACTCGCGGAAGTGTCAGAAGTCCTTCTGAATGCGGATCGTTCGCGTCTTGACCCGCTTGATCTCGACCACCATGTACTCGCCCGGCGCGTCGCTGGGCACCACGATCCACTGCCGCTCCGAGTCATCCAGCCACACCTGCGGACGCTCGAAATCCTCGCGCTCCTCCAGCGTGTCGCCCCAGACCGGCGGCGGTGCGAACCACGAGCCGCGCGATCCGCCCGCATCCGCGGTGCGGTTCCGCTGCCGGCCGCCCGGAGAAACCCACAGCAGCAGCGCCAGGCACGCGGCGGCCGCCACCATCCCCACCCGCCCCAGGCGCGTCCAGAAGGGCAGGCGGCGGCGACGCACGTGCGAGCGGCCCAGGGCTGCCCGCAGAGCCCGGCTCACCTCGCGGTCCAGCGCCCGCGACTCCTCGAACAGGGCGTCGGCCTGCGGATCACGCCGGAGCAGCCCCTGCAGCTCGCGCCGCTCGATCCCGTCGCACTCCTCGTCCAGGTAGCGCGAGATCAGGCGCTCCAGCTTGTCGCGGTCCGCGCTCACGCTTCCACCTTGCCGTCCAGCATCTCTCGCAGAAACCGCCGCGCACGCACCAGCCGCGTCTCGACCGTCTCGACCGGCAGGCCCAGCAGCGCGCCGATCTCCGCGTAGCTCCAGTCTTCCAGGTGCCGCAGCACGAACGGCTCGCGGTACAGCGCCGGCAGCGCCTCCACCGCCCGCAGCAGCACCTGCTGCATTTCGTCGCTGATCGCCGCACCCAGCGGCGAGCGGCCGCGCTCGTCGCGGATGCCCTCCGCCACCGCGTCCAGGTCGAGCGCCGCCCGTCGCTTGCGGGCCTGGCCGGCGTCGATGGCGGCGTTGCGGGCCACCGAATAGAGCCAGGCCTTCAGCCGCGTCGGGTCGTTCAGCGACGGCAGCCGCGCCCACACCTGGGCCCAGACCTGCTGGGCGATGTCGTCCACCAGGTCCGGCCGCCCCGTCACGCCGTAGATCACGCTCCGCACCCAGCCGTCGTGCGCACGGACAAGCTGGTCCGCCGCCCGGCGGTTGCCACGCTGCGCTTCGCTCACCAGCGTGCGGAGCGCTTCGACCTCGACGGCCGCGCCCGTCATAGCTAGTGTTTTAGACGAACCGAACGCGTGTGGCATTTCAAAAAAACCCTGTGCCGCCCCTGCTACAGAGAGCGCAGCCGCGGCCGGCTGCGCTCCATCTCCAGCGACCGGCCGGCTATGATCTCCGACCCAAGATTTTACCGGAGTTCGCCATGCGGTTGCCAAGGGTTCTGGCGGAGATGCTGTCGCTGCCCACCGCCTCCTTCCTCGAGCAGGCCGTCCTGGGGTTCGTGCGGGAGCGGTCCCGGCGGCTGGCCGGCGTGACGGTCCGCTCCGATCGCTACGGAAACCTGCTGGTCCGCTACCGCCATCGCCCGCGTCGCGTCCGGCCGTTGCTCTTCAGCGGCCATACGGACCACCCCGGCTTCGTCGCCCACCGGATGACGAACGATCGCATGCTGCTGGCGGAGTTCCGCGGCGGCGTGTACGCGGAGTATTTCCCCGCCGCACGCGTGCGCTTCTGGAGCGACGGTCGCTGGGTGCGCGGCCGCGTGCGCGCCGTGACGAAGTCCAAGGAGGTCCACCGGCTGATCGGCAAGATGCGGCTGCCCAGGCAGGCGCTGGTGGAAGTTGCGTCGCCGGTGCGGCCGAACTCGCCCGGGATGTGGGACTTTCCCGATCCCGTGTTACGCGGCGACCGCGTGTACGCGCGCGGCTGCGACGACGTGGCCGGCTGCGCGGCGATGCTGGAGCTGCTGGAGCGCCTCAGCCGCAAGCGCGCAGCGGCCCACGTGTATTGCCTGTTCACGCGGGCCGAGGAGGTGGGGTTCGTCGGCGCGATTGCCGCCGCGCGAAACCGGATCATCCCCAAACGTCTGCCAATCGTGGCGATCGAGACCAGCAGCGCGCGGGCGGGCGCGGCGATCGGCGGCGGGCCGGTGCTGCGCGTGGGCGACAAGGCCAGCACCTTCACACCGCAGCTCGACGCGTTCTGCGCCCGCGTGGCACGACGGCTGGCGGACCGCAGCGCTTCGTTTCAGTTCCAGCGGAAGCTGATGGACGGCGGCACGTGCGAGTCGACCGCGTTCGCGGCGTACGGCTACGAGGTGACCGGCATCTGCCTGGCGCTGGGCAACTATCACAACATGGACGTGGCGCGCAGGCGGATCGCACCGGAGTACATCAGCCTGAAGGACTGGAAGAGGATGGTCGACTGGTTCGAGGCGCTGGTGGTCGACCGGCGCGGCTACGGCGGCGAGGACGCGCGGCTGCGGGCCGAGATGGAGAAGCGCTACAGAAGATGGCGGCCGCTGCTCAGCGCGACGGCCAAGCGGGAGTCGTGACAATCCCGTCGGCGGCCTCCCGATCGCCCGTGGCCCACAACTGGGGGACCGGCCTCCGGCCGGTCTTTTGTTCAGGAGCCTCTGGGGCGAGAAACCGGTCGGAAACCGGTCCCACCACTACACGCCTGGCTGTTCTGTTCGCTGAGATTCGGATTTCGGATCGCGTGGCAGCGCCGGCGGGGCCTACCACCACCACCAATCGTCGTACCAGTAGGTTTCCTCGACCACCACGACCTCTTCGTAATAGTACGGCGCCGGCTCATAATACGCGGGGCCGTAGCCGAAGCCGCCCAGGTTCAGTACCACGTCCTCCAGCTCGATCTCGTCACAGCCGGCCCCGAACAGAAGCCCCGTCGCAACCAGCAGCATCACAGCAGCGCGTTTCATATCGTTCTCCTTCTCGCTGGGTTCCCTCGTTCCTGCCGTTCTGACGGCCCACCCGCCGGGGCTATTCAATGAGCGCGTTCCGGCCGGCCGATAGCCGCCCCAGACATGGGGAACCCTGCGGCTGCGAAAGGTTGTTGGGCACGGTCGGAGATTGCCCGGCCAGGTGAGCCCCCATCGCGTCGGCCCTCTTGACCGATCCGGAGTCGGTCGGCTAGCCGCCGCCGCCCGGCCCGGCGACTGTGAGCGTGAACGCGCGCCGGTGACGCTGCGGGCCGCCGTGCACGGGCGAAGTGGACGCGTCTGACAGCTCGACCGTGAAGACGTAGCTGGCGGGCGGCGCGGCCGGCGTGCCGTGCAACTCGCCCGTGTCGGCGTCGAGCGCGATCCCGGGCGGCAGGTCGCCATCGACGATCTGCCAGACGTACGGCGTGCGGCCGCCCCAGGCCGGCAGCGTGAAGGAGTATGGGTTGCCGGCCACCGCAGGCGGCAGCTCAAAGCGCTGCTGGGGGAACATGTCCAGCGGCATCTGGATCGTGGCGGCGCGAAAGGCGGCGAGGTCGGCGGAGAAGTCCGCAACAACGTCTTGCCACCCGGGGTCGAAGGCCCGGTTCTCCAACTCGTACGGGTCTTGGTTCAGGTCGTACAGCTCACGTTCGAGCGTGCCGTGCTCGACGTACTTCCAGCGCCGGTCCCGCACCGCGGCCCAATCCGGCCGCAGCACGCCCGTGAGCCCCCTCTCGCTGCCGTGAAAGAACTCAAAGTGCAGCCGCTCGCGACCCGGCTGGTCGCCCGCAAGAAGCCCCCGCAAGCTGAGGCCATCGGCGTCGGCAAACGGCGTCAGCCCGGCGTATTCGAGGATCGTGACCGGCAGGTCCAGGTCCACCTGCACCAGCGCGTCCACATAGCGGTGCGGCCGGCGCGACGACCAGACGACGAGCGGCGCGCGGATGGCCTCCTCATAGGCCACGCCCTTGCCGAACGACTGGTGCTCGCCGAGCAGGAACCCGTTGTCCGATGCGTACACCACGATCGTGCGCTCGAGCAGGTGCAGATCGTCCAAGCGATCGACCATCGCCGCCACGGCCCGGTCGATCGCCAGCGTGGACTGAAGCTGGTGTGCGAACAGATCATCGGGCGTGCGGTGCCCATCCTTGAATGGCTCCCCGTCGTAGTACGCCGGATCGCCGCCCCACCAGCGCGCGTTGGCCTGCTGCACAAACCAGGGTTTGTCGGACAGGTCGCCGTCCGGCCGCTCGCCCCAGCCGCGCCCGCGGTAGACGAAGTTGCCCCCGGTCAGAAACCCGCTCAGCATCTCCGCGTCGCGCGGTTGGCTGGCGGGCGTGGCCGGTATGTGCGGCGCCGGCGGCGTGAAGAGCAGAAAGAAGCGGGTGCGCTCGCGGGCGCTGCGCTCGATGAACTCCAACGCGCGGTCGCGCAAAAAGTCGGTGACGTACTGCTCCGCCGTCAGCAGTTCTCCGCGGCCGCGCCCGGCGCTGGAGCTGGCGCCGTGCACGAGTTCCCAGCGGTGCCAGTCGCGGGGGTTGTCCGTCCCCCAGAAGTCGGTCCACCCAGGCGGCACGTTGAGCTCCGTCTGGCGGGCCAGGCTCATGTACCCGTTCAGGTACTTGCCGAACAGGCCGGTCGCGTAGCCGCCCTGCTGGAGCGCCGTTGCGATCGTCCGCTCGTCGCGGAACGCCGCCACGCCGCCGTTGGGTGGCACGTTCGTCCGCACTCCGGTCCAGCGCGAGTAGAAGCCGCCGGCCAGCAGCGACGCCCGCGCCGGGCAGCACACCGGGTTGCTGACGAAGGCGTGCGTGAAGACGACGCCCTCGCGCCGCAGCGTCCCGGCCACGAACGGCATGAAGTCGACCGTGTCCCAGCGCTGGTCGTCGGCCAGCACCACCACCATGTTCGGCTGCTCGACCTCCGGCACTGCGCTGCGCTGCGGCCCGGCGGCCTGCACCGTCGCGGCGATCAGAAGCGGCCAGAGCATTGCGAAGACTCCTGTGATTCTGTAACGACTGGATTCGGTCCACTCTCCCCGTTTGGACGCGCCCACCCAGGCCATTATAGTCGCTGATTCGGCGAAACCGGACGGTGCAGGTGTGACGAGTGCTGTGTCACAGCCCAGTAGCTCGGAGCGCGAAAAGGCGATCCGTCTACTGAGCGTGCCCCGTAACCGCTCGTTCGCACTCGGCATGGTGCTCGCCGCGGCTTCCATTGCGTCCACGATCGTCGCTTGCGATCGGCGGGCAGTCGATGCTCCCGACACGAGGGTGGCTCGCGCGCCACCGCAGGCGGCCACGAGCGCTTCCGCGGCCACAATCACGGTCTTCGTGGCCGCCAGCACGAAAGACGTCATTCAGGAGCTGACGGATCGCTTCAGAAAGCAGACTGGAGCGAAGGCGACCGTCAGCCCCGGGCCGTCGAACGCCCTGGCCATGCAGATCGCCGCCGGCGCGCCCGCCGACCTGTTCCTCTCCGCCAGTCCGACGTGGGCTGAGAAGCTGCGCGCGGACGGGTTGGCGGCGGACCTGTCACCGCTGCTGACCAACGCCCTGGTCGTCGTCGTGGCCCTGGGCAACCCGGCCGGCGTGAAATCCCCCGCCGACTTCGCCCAACCGCGTGTGCACCGAGTCGCGCTGGCCGGCGAGCGCGTACCGGCCGGCGCCTACGCCGAGCAGGCGCTGCGGGCCGCCAGGGTCTACGACGGGCTGCTGCAGCACGGCAAGGTGATCCGCGGGCACGACGCCCGCAGCACGCTCACGCTGGTCGAGCGCGGCGAGGCCGAGGCCGGCGTCGTCTATTCGACCGATGCCCGTCTCACGCCGCGGGTCGAGATCGCCTTCACCTTCGACCCCGTAACGCACGACCGCATCCTGTATCCTCTCGTGCTGCTGAAGCGCGGCGCGGCGAACGAGGCGGCTCGCCGCTTCTTCGCTTACCTCAAGTCCGCCGCCGCGGACGAGGTCTACCACCTGTACGGCTTCCGCCGCGCGGAGTAGCGATGTGCGCTTATGGCGTCTCCGCCGCCCTTCGGGTGGCACGGTCTGGCGCAGCCGGCCGTGCTCGTCGGTGGCCACGGCCAAGCTTCGCTCGCCGGTGCCACAGAACACGAACGGTCAGAGACGAATGGACGGAGCTGTCGGAGGATGAGGTATGAGCGCTTGGGGATTGACTGTCGCGGAGTGGCAGGCGGTACGCCTCAGCCTCCAGGTCGCCCTGACGGCGGTGGTCGTGAGCCTGCCGTTCGGCGTGGCGCTGGGCTGGCTGCTGGCTCGCCGACCGTTCCGCGGCCAGAGCCTGGTCGAGACGCTGCTGAACCTGCCGCTGGTCATGCCGCCGGTCGTGACCGGTTACGTGCTGCTGTTGACGTTCGGCCGGCGTGGTTGGATCGGACGTTACCTGGACGAGTGGTTCGGGCTCCAGATCGCGTTCACCTGGAAGGGCGTGGCGCTGGCCTCGGCGGTGATGGCCTTCCCGCTCATGGTGCAGGCGATCCGCGTCGCCTTCTCGTCCGCGGACGCCCGCCTCGCGCAGGCCGCGCGCACGCTCGGCGCCGGCCGGCTGGACGCGTTCTTCACCGTCACGCTGCCGCTGGCCCGGCACGGCATCGTCGCCGGCTGCGTGCTGGCCTTCGCCCGCAGCCTCGGCGAGTTCGGCGCCACGCTGATGATCTCCGGCAGCATTCCCGGCCGGACCCGCACCATCCCGCTCGAGATCTACAATCTGCTCGAATCGCCGGACGGGGCGGCGGGCGCGCAGCGGCTCGTGATCCTGTCGATCCTCATCGCCGCCGCCGCCCTGTACGCCAGCCGCCTCTTCGAGCGACGCGCCGGCCGCGCAGCGGGTTGAGGGCATGAGCCGCATCCGAGTCGAATGCCGACACCGCTATGCCGACGGGTTCGACCTGCACGCAGCCTTCGAATCGGGCGACGGCGTAACGGCCCTCTTCGGCCCGTCCGGCAGCGGGAAGACGACCACCCTGCACATCCTCGCGGGGTTGTTACGCCCGACTGCCGGCCGCGTGCTGCTCGGCGAGCGCGTACTGCTGGACACCGCGGCCGGCCTGTTCGTTCCGCCGGAGCGTCGCCGCATCGGCCTGGTGTTCCAGGATCACCTGCTGTTTCCGCATCTGTCGGTGCGGGCCAACCTGCGCTACGGCCTGGTGCGGCGGCCGGGACGCCGGATCGACCTCGAGCGCGCGGTCGAAATCCTGGAGCTGCGGCAGGTGCTGGACCGGCACCCGCACACGCTCAGCGGCGGCGAGCGGCAGCGTGCGGCGCTGGGGCGGGCGATCCTGCGCGGCCCGGAGCTGCTGCTGCTGGACGAGCCGCTCACCGCGCTCGACGAGCCGCTGAAGGAGCGCATCCTCTCGTACCTGGAGCGCGTGCTGGCGGAGTGGCGGATACCGACGCTGTTTGTCAGCCATGACCAGGCCGATGTGCGGCGGCTGGCGGAGCACGTGGTGGTACTCGAAGCCGGCCGCGTGGTCGACGCCGGTCCGACCGCCGCCACGCTCGACCGCGCGGTGATCCTGGAGATGAAGTCGCCGCCCGGCCCGGTCAACCTGTTGCGCGTGGACGGCGTGCAGCAGGTCGAGGGTCACTGGGAGGGCCGCGTGCGCGGGCAGCGCATCCAGCTCCCGGCGCTGGCCGGCGCGCCGGACTCCGCCGTGTTCGTGCAGTTCCTGCCCAGCGACGTCACCCTCACTTGCGACACAGTCGCCGGCCTGAGCGTCCGCAACCAGTTGACCGGCTGCGTGCGCGACGTGATCCTGCTGCCGGGTCGCGCGTTCGTCGCCGTGGACGTCGGGCAGTTGTTGTGGGCAGAGGTCACGCCGGAGGCGCTGCGCGAGCTCGGCCTGCGGGTCGATTCGCTCGTGACGTGTCTGGTCAAGACCAGCGCGATGCGTATCCTGCGCTAGCCAGGCCGCGCCAGGCAAAGCGCGAGCGGGAGGCGTGATGGGCCTGTTCGATCTTCTCAAGAAGGGCCTCAGCAAGACGCGCGACAAGCTCGTCGCCGGGCTGCGCGGCGTCCTGTCGTTCGGGCGGCAGATCGACGAGCCGCTGCTGGAGGAGCTGCGCGACGCGATGCTGGCCGGCGACATGGGGCCGACGACCGTGGCGCGGCTGCTGGAAGACGTGCGGGCCGCGTGGAAGGCCGGGCAGGTCCGCGAGGCGCAGGACATCCTGCCGTTCCTCAAGCAGCGGATGGTCGCCACGCTCGACGGCCGCGACCGCTCGCTACGCCGGGCTGCGGCCGGTCCGACCGTGATCTTCGTCGTGGGCGTGAACGGCTCGGGCAAGACCACCAGCGTCGCCAAGCTGTGCCGCTACCTCTCGAAGCAGGGTCAGCGCGTCCTGCTGGGCGCGTGCGACACGTTCCGCGCCGCCGCCATCGACCAGCTCACCATCTGGGCCCAGCGGGCCGGCGTGCAGATGGTCAAGCACCAGCCCGGCAGCGACCCGGCGGCGGTCGCGTTCGACGCGGTCGAGGCCGGGCTGGCCCGCGGCGCGGATGCGATCATCCTGGACACGGCCGGCCGGCTGCATACGCAGGAGCACCTGATGCGCGAGCTGGGCAAGATCCAGCGCGCGGTGCAGAAGAAGGTGCCGGACGCGCCGCACGAGGTGCTGCTGGTGCTGGATGCGACCATTGGCCAGAACGCGTTGCAGCAGGCGCGCGTGTTCAACGAGGTGGTCAAGGTGACCGGTCTGTTCCTGGCCAAGCTGGACGGCTCGGCCAAGGGCGGCGTCGTGGTCGGCATCCGCGACACGCTCGACATCCCGGTCAAGTTCGTCGGCCTGGGCGAGACCCTCGACGACATCGAGCCGTTCGACCCGCAGACGTTCGCCGACGCCCTGTTCGGCGAGGGGTGACCGCCGGGAGGCGCAGCTCGGCCCGCCAGTCGCACGGGAAGTCATGGGCTTGCGCCACGTGCTCGGATCGGCAGGTGCCGCTGCTCCGAACGGACCGTCGCCCATCCGAGCCGAATGGCGCAAGTCGGGTAGGGCGGGCATCTTGCCCGCCACGGATGTAGGGTCCACCCGCCATTCGTGTGTTCGCTCAGCACGCTTGTCGAACAACGTCGGCAGGCCGAAGCGAGAAGCGAGGTGCGCAAGGTGATCATTCTGG
>Ga0209172_10004333_pt1 | contig 19375 bp, 19 predicted proteins | sample LarsenN4metaG_FD_184113 | JGI IMG/M metagenome (GOLD analysis project Ga0209172, IMG submission 184113) | Hot spring sediment bacterial and archeal communities from British Columbia, Canada, to study Microbial Dark Matter (Phase II) - Larsen... ... | reverse complement strand
GGGCCGCTGTCTGGGTTCCGGACTTTCGCCTTCGATGGAGTGGATGAGGGAGGTCTCTTCGCCACACACGAAGGCGCCCGACCCCTCCCGGATCTCGATGTCGAAGTCGAAATCCGATCCCAGGATCTTCTCTCCCAACAGGCCGTACCCACGGGCCTGCGCGATGGCCTGGTCCAGCTGTTGGATGGCGAGCGGGTACTCGGTCCGTACATAGACGTACCCGCGTGACGCCCCGATGCCGTAGGCGGCAATGGTCATCCCCTCGATGACGGCATGGGGATCCGATTCGAGCAAACTCCGGTCCATGTAGGCGCCGGGGTCCCCCTCGTCGCAGTTGCCGATGATGTACTTGGGCGTCTTGCGTTCTTCCCGGCAGACCCTCCACTTGACGCCGGTGGGAAAGCCGGCTCCCCCTCGACCGCGCAACCCGGAACGCGTGATCTCCGCGATGACGCCCGCGGGGGTCAGCGACGTGAGGACCTTCTCCAACGCCTCGTAGCCCTCTCGGGCCAGATAGTCGTCAATCCGCTCCGGATCGATGAGTCCCTGTCGGCGCAGCACGATGAGCCGTTGCTTCTGGAAGAACGGGAGGTCGGGCAAGAGGAGGATGCGCTCTCCGGCCTCCCGTAACCACGCCCTGGCCTTCTCGACGGCCGCGGGTTGCTCGAGGAGCTTCTCCTCGAGAAGGGGGGAACCGTTCTCCTCCCTCCGCGCAACACCAATCCCGACGGCGCACTCGACGACCATCTGCCCACCCACGACGTGCTCCACGACGATCCGCCGGGCCTTCTCCGGCGTCAGCTCACCGTACTTCACGGGAAGCGCGTCCCGCAGCTCGACCGTGATCATCGGCTCGCGCGAGCAGAGCCCTGCGCATCCGGTCGTCACGACCACGACGTCTCTGATCCCGGCTTTCTGGAGCTGGTCCCGGATTGCCGCCGCGACCGGCCGCGCGCCTGCCGCGATGCCGCACGTTCCCAGGTGAATGGCGATCTTCCCACGGTAGGCACCGCCCCACGGGAAGAGCGTTCTCCTGGCCTCTTCCCGTTTCCGTCGCAGTTCCTGCACCGTGAGCTTCGGCACGTCAGGCCGCCTCCCGATACTTCCGCACGATGGCGGGGAGATGCCTCCGCGTCAGCCTCCCGTGGACTTCCCCGCCCACGGTGAGGGCCGGCGCAAGTCCGCAGCATCCGAGACAGCGGACGCTCTTCAGCGTCAACTGGAGATCCGGTGTGGTCTCGTCGGGTTTGATGGCCAGCAGCTCACTGATCTGCTCCATCAACCGCTCGCTTCCCCTGACGTAGCAGGTGGTCCCCAGGCACACGCTGATCAGGTGCTTACCCCTGGGGGCGATGCTGAACGCGCTGTAGAACGTGGCGATGCGGTAGAGATGCGCGAGGGCGTGTCCCGTTTCCTGGGCAACGTATCGCAACACCGGCTCGGGGAAATAGTTGAAGGCCGCGTTGATGTCCTGCAGGATCGGCATCAGCGGTCCGTCCCGGCTGCGGTGCCGGGCGAGGATTTCCGCCACCTTCTCCCGGTAGCGGGGCTCGAGCTCGATCCGCTGAGGCTCCACCGGTTGCACCACGTTGCGGACCGGACAGCTCGCCACGCACACGCCGCAGCCGGTGCAGGCGGCTTCGTCCACGAAGCGGGGCCGCTGCTTGACCGTGACGCTGAACGCTCCTGCCTGTCCTGCGACCCGCTCCACCTCGCTCAGCGTGAGGATTTCGATATCCCGGTGCCGCCCGATTTCGACCAACCGGGGCCCCATGGTGCACATGGCGCAGTCGTTGGTGGGGAAGGTCTTGTCGAGCTGCGACATGACCCCGCCGATCGCGGGCTTCTTCTCGACCACGTAGACCTTGATGCCCGCTTCGGCCAGATCCAGGGCCGCTTGCATGCCCCCGATGCCGCCACCCACCACGAGGGCGGCGCCCACCGGACGGCCGTTGGTCGGCTCAGGCGGCATGGGGAAGGACCTCCACCGCCGGGGCCCGGCCCAGGGCGCGCTCCCTCACCGCCCGGAAGTAGAGGGCCATCGGCCGGTAGATCATGTGGGACCACTTTCCAAATGACATCTCGACCACCAGCATGGGCGTGGCGACCACGATGTGGAGGGCATAGGTGATGTGGCTCGTGAGGTGCAGGCCGGCGTAGCGGAAGACGTGCACCGCGAGCCCGGTGAGGCCGGTCAAGAGCAACAAGATCGGAAACACCAGGTCCTCGAATCGGGTTTCCCGGTAGAACTCCTTCCGCGCCCGCACCCGACCCACGACGATCCCGCCCAGACCGTAGAGAATGAACGCGGCCGCGACGTACCCGACCAGCCGCTGGGGGTGGTACAGCGGGTAGATGCTGTCCGTCTGGAACCACCGCAGTGCGAACACCTTGACGGCCAGCATCATGGTGACGCCCAGCGCCAGGAGCCAGTGCCCCAGCCATCGCCCTCGGTCGGGACACTTCCGCATCAGCGTGTGCGTCGCCGAGTGGTAGGCGTAGGTCCACGCTTCGCTGACATACGCGGAGAACGGGGCCCGGGGCTGTCCCTCCTGGTGCATCGTCAGCCACCACATGCGGAACGCGTGGGTCAGCAAGAAGAACAACGGCAGGAGCATCACGACGAGCGTGTAGTACGTCATCGTGGGGAACATGTGCTCCAGTCCGAACGGGATGGTGGCGAACTCCGAGAGCTTCATGCCCTTGTACGACAGGTGGTACCAGAGGAGCAGCGCCAGGGCGGCACTCGCCACGGTGAGGAGCGAGCCCAGGTACCAGGCCCGTGAGCGGAGCAGCTTGGCGGACAGGCCGGTCCAGTCGTACTGCGCCTTGAGGAACCGGCGCAGCGTCATCATCGAGGCCCGGGGGTCGGCCCGCCGCGGGCAGACGACGGAGCAATCGCCGCAGTCGTGGCAGATCCAGGGCTCCAGGCTCCTCACCAGGGGCCCCCGCAGTCCCACCAGGCCGTAGCGAATGAGCCTGCGAGGGAAGCTCACGAAGTCCGTGACCAGTTCACAGGAGATGGTGCAGCTGCCGCACTGGTAACAGGCGGCGCTGTCGAACTTTCCGTACCGGCGAAGCTCGGCGAGGAGGGTGGGATCGCTGGCAACCGCTGAACCCATACTCGGCACCTCGGAGCCATGGTCCCTCAGCGCTCTCGCCGCAGGGGCGACTCCCGTGGGGCACCCTTGCCCCCCCGGCGGTCGAGGGGCCGTCGTTGACGAGTACTCAGGTAGCACAGCGCCCTACAACGAAGCATGAACCCGGCGTTAACGTCGGGTGTCAGAGCGAGTTCATGATGGCTTCACGATTGGGGGTTTACGCTGGACGCGGGAGCGGCCCGTGCATGAGATGAGCATCGCTTTGGAGATCTGCCGCATGGCCGAGGAGCAGGTTGGGCGGGAGCAGCTGCCTCAGGTGGTGGCCGTCGGCCTCGACGTGGGAGACGACGCCGGGATCGAAGTAGACAGTCTCCGGTTCTGTCTGGAGGTGCTCCTGTCGAACCCGCCCTTCCGAAAGGCCAGGCCCGAGATCACGCGCCGGCCCGGTGACGTGCTGGAGCTGCGGTACCTGGAAGTGAACGATGCGCCGGCCACCGCCGGGCTCGCTCCCGGGGCGGGCTGATGGCGGTCCGGACGATTGACGTGCGCGAGCGCGTCATGGCCAGGAACGACGAGCTGGCCGCCGGGGTGCGCGCGCGCCTTCAGGCGGCCGGGGTCAGCGCGTTCAACCTGGTCTCCTCCCCCGGCTCGGGGAAAACGGCCCTGCTGGAACGCACCCTGGCCGCCCTGGGCGAGGAGTTGCAGATCGCCGTGGTGACCGGCGACGTGCAGACCCACAACGACGCCGACCGCCTGGCCCGACACACGACCCGCCTGGTGCAGGCGGTGGTCACCAACGGCGCGTGCCATCTCGATGCGCGCCAGATCGCCGCCGCGCTGGAAGCGATCGACCTGGATGCTACCGACCTGGTGTTCATCGAGAACGTCGGCAACCTGGTCTGCCCGGCGAGCTGGGACCTGGGCGAAGACGCGAAGATCGTGGTCTTCGCAGTCACGGAGGGCGAAGACAAGCCGCTCAAGTACCCCAAGATGTTCCGGCAGGCTCGGTACGCTGTGCTCAACAAGATCGATCTGTTGCCCTACGTGCCCTTCGACCCGGGCCGGGCCATTGAGTTCGCGCGCCGGATCAACCCGAACCTGACTTTCTTCCTCACGTCGGCGCTCACGGGCGAAGGGCTGGAGGCGTGGTTCCAGTTCCTGCGCGAGCGCGCCGGGCGTGGGGCAACGCCATGAGCGCGCCGGCGGAGACCGGCCGGCGGGAGGCGCTGCGTCTCCACGTGACCGGCCTGGTACAGGGGATCGGGTTTCGGCCGTTCGTGCACCGATTGGCGGTGCGCCACGGGCTCGCGGGTTGGGTGCGGAACTCCGCCGGGGAGGTAGAGATCGAGGTCGAGGGAACGCCGGCCGAGCTCCAGACCTTCGTCGAACGCCTGGCGACCGAGGCCCCGCCGCTGGCGCGGATCAGGGACATCGAGCACGCGCGAGTGGCGCCGCGCGGCGCCACGAGCTTCGAGATCCGCCAGAGCTCGACGGAGGCGGGCCGGCGGCAGCCCATCTCACCGGACGTGGCACTGTGCGCCGCCTGCGAGCGCGAGCTCAAGGACCCAGCCAACCGGCGCTATCGCCATCCCTTCATCACCTGCACCGACTGCGGCCCGCGGTTCACGGTGATCGAGGCGATGCCCTACGACCGCGAGCGGACCAGCATGCGGGCGTTCACGCAGTGCGACGCCTGTCTCCAGGAATACCGCTCGCCCGGGGACCGGCGCTACCACTCGCAGAGCAACAGCTGTCCGGCGTGCGGGCCCAGAGTCTGGGTTGAGGTCACAGCGGACGTCACGGAACTCCCGGACCGCCGAACCGCCCAACCGCCCAACCGCCCTGCAGCGGAAGAGAACCTGCGGGCGATTGAGCGAGCCGGCGAGCTGCTGCGGGCGGGAAAGATCGTCGCCGTGCGCGGGCTGGGCGGCTTTCACCTTGCGGTAGACGCCACCAACGACCAGGCCGTAGCCCGCTTGCGCGAGCGCAAGGGCCGCGAGGCGAAGCCGCTGGCGGTCATGGTGCGGTCGGTTGAGGACGCCCGGCTCCTGGGCCAGGTGGGGCCGGTCGAGGCCGAGTTGCTCCGCTCGGCCGAACGACCGATCGTACTCCTGAAGCGCTCGCCCGAGTGTCCCCTGGCGCCGGCCGTGGCGCCCGGGCTCGACACCGTGGGCGTGATGACCGCGTACACCCCGCTGCATCACCTGTTGCTCCAGGCCGCAGGACGCCCGCTCGTCATGACCAGCGGCAACCGCGCGGAAGAGCCGATCGCCATCGCCAACGACGAAGCCCGAACCCGCCTGGCGCGGATCGCGGACGCCTTCCTGCTGCACGACCGCGAGATCGTGGCCCGCTACGACGACTCGGTGGTGCGGGTGGCCGCCGGTGCGCCGCTCTTCCTCCGGCGCGCCCGCGGCTACGCGCCGTTACCCCTCTCCCTGCCGGTCCCCACGCCGATCGCGCTCGTCGCCGTGGGTCCGCACCTCAAGAACACGTTCACCCTGGCCCACGAACGCACGGCCTATGTGAGTCAGCACATCGGCGACCTGGAGGATCTCGACACGCTGGAGCACTTCGAACGGACGCTGGAACTCTACCGGCGGCTGTTCACGATCGAGCCGCAGGCGGCGGTACGCGATCGGCACCCGGGCTACCTCTCGAGCGAGGTGGCTGAAGAGTTTGGCCTTGAACCGGTGATCGCGGTGCAGCACCACCACGCGCACGTCGCGGCCGTGGCGGGCGAGCATGGTGTAACCGGACGGGTGATCGGCATCGCCTACGACGGCACGGGCTACGGGGACGACGGCAATGTCTGGGGCGCGGAGTGCTTGGTGGCCGACCTCATGAGCTACCAGCGGGTCGGCCAGCTGCGCTACGCGCCGCTCCCCGGAGGTGACCTGGCCGTGCGCCAGCCGTGGCGGACCGCTCTGGGATATCTGTCGCTGGACCCGGGCGCGGTCGGCGCCTTTGCGCGGGCGTTCGACGGCGTGCCGGAGCCCGAGCAGCGGCTCGCCGCCAACCAGGTCCGGAGCGGACTGAACGCGCCCCACGCGTCTTCCATGGGGCGGCTGTTCGACGCCGCCGCCGCGATCCTTGGTATCCGGCAGGTGGCTCACTACGAGGGCCAGGCCGCCATGGAGCTGGAGGCGCTGGCCGGCCAGCGGGCGGCCACGCCGCTCCCATTCCCCATCCTGGAGTCGGGCCCGGGCCGTTGGGTGCTCGACCCCCTCCCGCTGCTCGCGGCCCTGGGAGAGCGGCGGGCGTCCGGCTACCAGGTCGCGGATCTCGCCGCCCAGTTTCACGAGAGCGTGGCCGCCGCGACCGCCGAGCTGGCCGACCGGGCCGCCGCCGCCTACGGCATCCCGGTCGTGGCCCTGGGCGGGGGCGTCTTCCAAAACGCCCGCCTGCTCGAGTCAGTGGTCCGGCGCCTGCGCGGGCGGCGACGGCGGGTGCTGGTTCCCCGCAGCTTGAGCCCCAACGACGGGGCCATCAGCTACGGCCAGGCGGTGGTCGCGGCGGCTCGCCTGGCACGGGAGGCCGGACGATGAACGCGGGTCTTCCCCGCAGGAGCTAGCCCATGTGCCTCGGCGTGCCGGGCCGGGTCGTGGAGGTGCGTGGCCTCATCGCGATCGTGGACTATTGGGGTGCGCGCCGTGAGACGCGGCTCGACGTCATCGACGAGCCGGTCCGGCCCGGCGACTACATCCTCAATCACGTGGGCTTCGCCATCCGCAAGATCCCCGCCGCCGAGATTCAGGAGACGCTGGCCCTCTACGAGCACCTGTTGCGCGAGACCGAGACCGACATGATGGCGTCGGACGTGCGGAGCGAGATCGCCGCCGGCGGCCGGGAGCTGGACGATGCCTGAGACGGCGCTCGAGCGCGGGGTGGCTCAGCTCAAGTTCCGCGATCCGGCGCGGGCGCGGCGGTTGACCCGGGCGCTCGAGCGGTTGTTGGAGGAGATCGGCCGCGACCGGGTGTCTGTCATGCACGTGTGCGGCAGCCACGAGCAAGCCATCGCCAAGTTCGGGCTCCGCGCCCTTCTCCCTCGGCGACTCAACGTCATCATGGGCCCCGGGTGTCCGGTCTGCGTGACCGATCTGCCCGAGGTAGACGAGGCCGTGGTGCTGGCGCAGGACGGCAAACGGATCGCCACCTACGGGGACATGGTCCGCGTGCCGGGCACCACCAAGTCGCTGGCGGATGCCGCAGCTGACGGAGCGGCGATCGACGTGGTCTACAGCGCGGCGCAGGCGGTGGAGTTAGCCCGGGACACGACCGACGACGTGGTGTTCTTTGCCAGCGGCTTTGAGACCACCGCCGTGGCGACGGCGGCGGTGGCGCTGGGCCAGGTCCCGCCCAACTTCTCGATCCTCTCGGCCCACAAGTACATCCCGCCGGTCATGGAGATCGTGGCCGAGATGCCCGGCACCACAGTCGAAGGCTTTCTTGCCGCCGGCCATGCGGCCACGATCACGGGCTGGGGGATCTTCGAGCGGTTCGTCGAGCGCCATCGCATTCCGGTCGTGGTCGCCGGGTTTGAGCCGCTCGATATCCTCGCCGGACTGGTCAAGCTGGTCGAGCTGGTGCGCGACGGCAAACCGGCCGTGGCCAACATGTACCCGCGCTGTGTCACTCGAGAGGGGAATCGCAACGCCCAGGATCAGCTCTGGCGCGTGTTTCGCGCCACCGGCGGCCGGTGGCGCGGGATCGCGCACGTCCCCAACGGCAACCTGCGGCTGCGGGACGAATTCGCCCACCTGGACGCGCGCCGGCGCTACCGGATCGACGTGCGCCGCCTGTGGACCCAGGCGCCCGCCGGATTGGCGCAGGTCTGTATCTGCGGCGAGATCATGGCCGGCATCGCATCGCCCCAAGATTGCCCGCTCTTCGGCAAGGAGTGCGTGCCCGACGCGCCGGTGGGGGCTTGCATGGTGAGCAGTGAAGGCACCTGCAAGATCTGGCACCAGTACGGAGGTCACCCCGACCTGTGACCATGACCCGCGCCCCGGTGGGCGAGGAGACCGTGACGCTGAAGCATGGCGCCGGGGGGCGCGCCATGCGGCGGCTGATCGAAGACGTCCTGGCCGCCGGCTTGGCCGAGCTGCCCGTGGACGGCGTGGGGCTCGCGGCCATGGACGACGGCGCCGCGCTCCGACTGGGCGACCGGTGGCTGGTGATCACCACCGACGCGCACGTGGTGCATCCGATCTTCTTTCCCGGCGGCGACATCGGCCGGCTGGCCATCGCGGGAACGGTCAACGACCTGGCGATGATGGGCGCCACCGAGCCGCTGGGGCTGGCAAGCGCGGTGATCCTGGAGGAGGGGTTCCCGCGGGCCGACTTGGAGCGCATCCAGCAATCGATGCGGGACACCTGCCAGGAAGCCAACGTGCCCATCGTGACCGGAGATACCAAGGTCATGGGCCGCGGCGAGCTGGACGGGATCGTAATCACCACCACCGGCGTGGGTCTGGCCTCCACGGTCATCCGGGACAGCGGGCTCAAGCCGGGGGATCGCATCATCCTCACGGGCGCGATCGGCGACCACGGCATCGCGCTCATGGCGCTCCGGCACCAGCTCGAGCTCGACGGAACGCTCCGCTCCGACGTGGCCCCGCTCAACGGATTGGTGCACCGCGCGCTCGACGCCGCCAACGGAAGCATCACCGCCATGAAGGACCCCACCCGCGGCGGCGTGGCCAGCGCCTTGCACGAGATGGCCGAGAAGAGCGGCGTGGGCGTGCTGATCCACGAACCCGAGGTGCCGGTTTCCCCAGCCGTGCGCGCCGCGGCCGAGATGCTGGGGTTGGATCCGTTTCACATCGCCAACGAGGGGAAGGCGATCATCGGCGTCCAGCCCGGGGCGGCGTTGCTGGTGCTGGCGGCGCTTCGGTCCCATCCCCTGGGGCGGGAAGCGGAGATCGTGGGGGAGTGCCTGACCGCACACCGTGGACGCGTGATCCTCGACACCGGCTTGGGACGGCGGCTCTTGACCGAGGCGGAAGGGGAGCCCCTGCCGCGCATATGCTGAAGAGGCGGCGGAGGACGAGGTCCTGATGATGGAGCATATCGGCATGAAGCGGGACGGCGCCCTCGGGGTCATCACCATTGACCGACGAGAGCGGTTCAACGCGCTGGATGTCCAGACCGCCCAGGACTTCCGCCGGGCGGGACTCCAGTTCGCGCGGGACGACGCCATCCGGTGCGTCGTGATCCGCGGGGCGGGCGGCGTGTTTTGCAGTGGCGCCGACCTCAAGTACGTCCGGGAGCGCGGCGCGGCCCGGGACTTCGGTTACCTCCAGCCCGACGCCGTGGAGCCGCGGCAGACCTACGGCGAAAGCTTCAAGCAGATCCTGGAATACCTGCACAGCACCATCTCGGAGATCACGCGCGCCCCCAAGCCGTTCATTGCGGCCGTCGAGGGGGTCGCCGCCGCCGGCGGCTTCGGGCTCGCGATGGCGTGCGATCTGGTGTACGCGGCGGACACGGCCAGCTTCGAGTGGGCCTATCACAAGACCGGCCTGACCGGCGCCGAAAGCTCGACCTTCTTCCTGCCGCGGCTCGTGGGGTTGCGCCGGGCGATGGGGCTGGTGCTGCTGAACCCGCGCCTCTCCGCCCGGGAGGCCAAAGACATCGGTCTCATCACCCAGGTGTTTCCGGCAACGACCTTCGACGCCGATGTGATGGCGGTGGCACGCCGGCTGGCCGACGGCCCTACCCGCGCCTATGCCATCGCCAAGCGGTTGATCCATCAGGCCGCCGGCGTGGATCAGCTGGATTATCACCTCGACCAGGAGCTCCAGGAACTCGCGCGGATCGCGGACGGGAGCGACTTCGCTGAGGGCCTGGCGGCGTTCTTTCAGAAGCGCACGCCCAGCTTCACGGGCCAGGGTTAAGGAACCACTGCCCGTCCCGTTGCCAGCGTCAGTGCAGCGGCTAGGACGAACGCGCCGCAATCACGGCGTGACACGCCGCGCAGAACGCCGCGTCCTTGAGGTCCACTTCCTCTACGTAGGTCGACGGGCGCATCACGCACAGCTGGTCACGGCAGTGCACCAGCCCGAAGGCGTGGCCCAGCTCGTGCAGCACTTCCTTGACGGTGCGCGTGCGGAGCAGTCCCTCGTCGGCCGGCAGGCCGTAGAACTCGTTGTGCAACCGGTAGGTCGAGACGATGGCCGCCGGTCCGTCCAGCTGCGACTGGCCGAACACGAAGGTCAGCACCGGGATGAACAGGTCTTCCGACGTCACGCCCACGATCTTGCCGCGGGGCTCCGGGAGGTGGCGCAGCAAGGCGGCGAGCAGCAGGGTGGCGTGGTGCTGGCGGCGCTCGGGGGCGTAGTAGGGACGGAGGTCGAAGCAGAGATCCATCCGCCGGATGGGATAGGGCAGGATCGCGCCCAGGCGTCCAATCGCTTGATCGGCCCACAGCGGGGTGTAGCCGTTCAAGAACGCGACGAATACCGGCGGGCCCACGGCTACCGCCTGATGCCATACCGCTTGATCTTGTGGTAGAGCGTGGCTCGATCGATGCCGAGCACCTGGGCGGAGCGGGTGACGTTGCCGCCGTGCTGCGCCAACACCCGCTCGATGTGCTGCTTTTCCAGCGCCTCCAGGGACAGGTCCTTCGGATTCGACGCCGGCCCGTCCACCGCAAGCGGCAGGTCCGCCGGTCGGATGGCGGGCCCCTTTCCGATCACCATGGCCCGCTCCACCGCGTTCTCCAGCTCGCGCACGTTCCCCGGCCACCGGTACGCCAGCATCAGCGCCTCGGCCTCCGGCGAGAACTCCATGGCGGGCTTGGCCATGGCCCGGGCGTACTTCTGCACGAAGTGCCGCGCCAGCGGGAGGATATCCCCGGCCCGCTCCCGCAGCGGCGGCAGCTGAATGGTGAAAACGTTGATCCGATAGTAGAGGTCTTCGCGGAACGCCTTCTCCTCGACCAGCTTCTCCAGGTCCTTGTTGGTGGCGCACACCAGCCGGAAGTCCGACGTCACTTCCTGGTCGCCGCCCAGCCGGGTGAACCGCTTGGTCTCCAGCACCCGCAGGAGATCGATCTGCATCTTGGGACTGATGTCGCCGATCTCGTCTAAGAACAGCGTGCCGCCGTGGGCCAGCTCGATCTTCCCCTTGCGGCGGTACTGGGCGCCGGTGAACGCGCCCTTCTCGTGCCCGAACAGCTCGCTTTCGAGCAGCGTCTCCGGAATGGAGCCGCAGTTGACGGCCACGATGGGGAAATACCGGCGCCGGCTCTGTGCGTGGATCGCCCGGGCGATCAGCTCCTTGCCGGTCCCACTCTCGCCCCGGATGACCACGGTGGAATCGGTTTCGGCCACCGTCCGCAGCAGGTCCAGCACGTGGTGCATCTTGGGGCTCTCGGCGATGATGGGCGTGGGGAGGCTCAGCTCGGAGACCTTCTCCTTGAGCCGCAGGTTCTCTTCGGCCAGCTCCTTCTGCCGGAGCGCGTTCCGCACCACGTGGGAGAGGTCGTCCGGATCCACCGGCTTGGTGAGATAGTCGAAGGCGCCCTGCTTCAACGCCTCTACCGCGGTTTCCACCGACGCATAGGCGGTGAGGATGACGATGGTGGCGTCCCGGTCGATCTCGCGGACCCGTTTCTGCAAGGTTATCCCGTCCATGCCCGGCATCTTGAGATCGATGACCATGATGTCGAAGGGGCCGGCCGCCAGCTTCTTGAGCGCGGCCTCGCCGTCTTCCGCGGTCTCCACCTGAAAGCCGTCCTCCCGGAACCATTCCTCCAGCGATTTCCGGACCGACAGCTCGTCGTCCACGATGAGGATCTTGCGTTGGTTCATAGCGTCGGCGCGCCCGCGAGTCCTGCCCGCGCGCCCTCCCGCACCGCGGTCGAGGGATCCCGCGGGAGGTCAATGGTGAACGTGGTGCCCACACCAGGCGTGGACGCCACCGTGATCCGGCCGTCGTGCCGCTGCACGATGCCGGAGACCACGGCCAGCCCCAGCCCCACGCCCTTGGCGTCGCTCTTGGTGCTGAAGAACGGGTCGAAGATCCGCTCCCGCACTTCTTCGGGGATGCCGACGCCGGTGTCGCTCACGGAGAGGCTGACCCGTCCCCCTGCCCCCGGCGGCTGCCAGGTCTTGAGCGCCAACCGCCCGCCGGTAGGCATCGCTTCGATGGCGTTGACCATGAGCGCGATCAACGCCTGCACGATCTGCTCCCGGTCGCAGATCACGGTGTCGTCCGCCAGTCGGAAATCGGTCTCGGTCTCGACGTGGCTCAGCTCGGTGTGGTGCTCCACCAGCTTCAGCGCGCGCTGGATCACCTCGTGCAGGCGCACCGGCTGGAACTCGGGCGCGCTCTCCCGGGCGTAGGTCAAGAGATCGCGCACGATCTTCCCGCAGCGCATGGACTCGGCCCGGATCAGCTCCAAGTCGTCCAGCATGGCCGCCCGGTCGGGGCTCTCGGGCATCGCCCCCCGGAGCTTCCGCGCCACCACCTTGGCGTAGGTGATGATGCCGGAGAGGGGGTTGTTCAACTCGTGCGCCACGGTGGCGGCCATCCTTCCTAAGGACGCGGCCTTTTCCACCTGGCGGATCTGCTGGTGAATGCTTTCGAGCTCGGCGGTCTTCTCCTGGACCCGGGTTTCCAGCGCCTGGGACCAGGTCCGGAGCTCCCCATCCGCGCGCTTCAGGCTGCGCGCCATCTGGTTGAACGAACGGGCCAGCATGCCCATCTCATCGGAGCGCCGCAGGGCGATCTCCACATCCAGATTCCCGTGCGCCAGTGCCTCGGTACCGCGCCGGAGCTGCTTGACCGGAAGGTAGACTGCGTAGAACACGATGGCCGCCATGAGGAGGGCGGCCGCCAGAATCACCAGCGTGGCCAGCGCGAAACTGTGTTGCTCCGAGGCGGCCAGGGCCGAGTCGAGCGTCGCCATGGACATCTGGACGTCGAGCACGCCCAGCACCGACTGGTCCGCCGGGTGGGCGTGGCAGGTTGCGTTCCAGCAGCTGGGGGAGTTCTCGATGGGGTTGATCAGGCCGAGCACCCGGTGGGACCCTCCGTTGACCTCCTTCCGGTAGATGCGGGCCCGCTCCCCCGAGGGGACGCTCTGCAACGGCTGGTGGGAGGCGTGGCAGACGTAGCACGCCTCCGCCTGGAGATCGACGGCCGTTCCGATCTCGCGCTCCTGACTGGAGAACTTGATTTCGCCCTTCTTGTTGTAGATGCGAACGACTTCGACGCCTTCTTCCGCCCCGAAGACCCGGATGTGGGCGTAGATCCGCTCGCGTTCATTGCCGAGCATGCTGGTGAGCAGGCTCTGTTTGATGAACTCACTGGCGCGGTAGGCCTCGGCCTTGACCTGCTGTTCCAGTTGGCGTTCGTGGAAGCGGCTTCGCACGCCGGCGTAGACCGCAAAGAGCAGGAGAATGGATAGGAAGAGGACGGAAAAGAGCTTAAAACTCAGCGACGACGTGATGACCGACAGCTTCGGCCAGGCCCCTTGGCGCATGTCGAATTATTCGACGGGGCCGGTTAAAGATGTGCCCGGGAGATTATGAAGATTGGATGCGAAACAGCCGATCCACGATCGCCTCGAACCGGGCCCGCCCCAGCACGACTTCCAGGTCCAGCGTCGGCTCTCCGCCGTCCGCCAGCGTCGCGCCCACGGTGTGCCCCGCCTGCGCCGCCAGGGCCTCGCGCAGGGCACTCTTGAGCAACTGGAGCTTCTTGGACTGCCAGACCAGCGCTTCGGCGCCCCGGTACAGGCCCGGCACCGCTTCCACGTCCTCGTGCGGGGTCAGGCGCAGCAGCCAGTCATCGCCGTCGGCGAACGTACCAGGGGCTTTCACCGCGGCCAGATAGTGGGCATTGACCTTCTCCACCTCGCCTGACACCGGAGCGTGCAGTGGGACCGAGACCCGGCCCCGCAGGATCCAGCCGCAGGGATCGGGCCGGCGCAGCCACACGCCGTCGCGCGGGGTCACGACGTCGTCCACCGGTTGGAGCATACGGAGAACGTGGGCTTCGAGGCCGAGCGTCACCTGTGGCGGGTTGCTGGCATCCACCCACCAATGGCCCGACGTGTAGGCCCGGTCCAGCCGCAGCGTGCACCCGGCAAGCAGCCGGGCAAGGTAGGCATTCACCTGGTGTTCCACCGCGTGCGCCGCGGCGGGAGCGGCCTCATCAACGGTGGGGAGCTCGGGACCGCCGGGCCCGTCGCGCAGCGCGTGAAACAGCGGGCACCGCTCGCACTCGTAGTGGCGGTCACACGGCCGGGAGCTCAGCACGCCGGCCAGCGCCCAAATGCACGGCGGCTCCTCCTGCCACACTGCCTTCCCCTGCGCCATGACCACCCCCGGGCCGCGTCCCGGAGACCGCGCGGCTCTTACTCGCTCAGCAGAAACTCCCGCGCCACCTGGTCCCAGCCCTCCGGCGACAGCGCGCGGGCGAAGCCGTTCACCGGAAACCCGCCGTCGGGCAACACCACCCCGAGCTCGCCCGCCCGCATCTCCCGGAGCCGCTCCGTAATGCCGTCCATCCAGGCACGCGCCAGCTTTCCGGACAACAGGTTGCGCGGAGCAGCGGCGGGATTCGGAACCCTGACTGTCATGAGCCAGCCCCGATCGTACGGATCCGCGTTCACCAGATCCGGGGATGCGAGCAGGTCCGCATTGACCGCAACGACCTCGCCGGCTACGGGAGACAGCATGGGGATAGCGTGACCGTCCACCTGGACCTGCCAACCCCGCTCGCCCGGCGCCAGCCGAGTGCCCACCTCGGGGAGGACAAAGCCGGAGGCCCGGCCTAACAGCTTCTGAGCGAAGTCGTCCATGCCGACCCGCATCACGTCTTCCCTCTCGGGCAGCACCCAGGCATGGCCCTGGTGGAAGTACCGTCCTTCCGGGAGTTCGAACCAACGCCCGAGCGGGACGGATGGCCGCGCCGCAGCTTGGGCCCGCCCCGGTGACCACAGGAACCGCCAGAACGCGGCGAGGAGCACCAGGTAGCCGATGACGATCAGGTACTCGGCCCCCTTGGTGGCGAACAGATCTACCGTGCCAACGCCTTGCATTGTCGTCACCCCGTTCAGGCAGCAAGGACGCCGGCCCGAGCCTGGCGGGCCGGCGCTTCCCGAACCAGCTCCATCGCGGTGCCCAGCACCGGCATCCGGTTCACCACCCAGCGGAACACCCAGAGCTCCGCGGCGATCACCGCCAGCGTCACCTCGATCTCCATCCAGCTGGGGACGTACCGTACCGGCGCGTACCACTTGAACCCGATGATGGACACGTTCAGCCGGTTGAGCACGATGCCCAGCAACGTCAACACCGCCGCGGCCCGAATGACCCGCAGGTCTCGACCTCGGTATCCATAGATGAACAGGGCCGCCGGCAGCGCCACCAGTCCCACCATCTCCAACAGATACCAGGCTCCCAGGCCGGTGCCGAGGTACGACCAGCGCTGTCCGTGCACGAAGACCAGGAGCTGGAGGAAGAGGTACACGAACATGGTGCCCGCTGCGATCCGAGCCAACCCCACCACGATGTCATCGTGGGAAGCGTGGAGCGCCGATCCCACTCGATGCCGGAACACGTTGTGGGTGATGCTCCCCTCGAAGATCACCATCGAGAGCCCGGCGAAGATGCTGGACACCAGGAACAGGATCGGAATGAACTCCGAGTACCACAGTGGGTGGATCTTGTCCCGCGCCATGAGGTAGAGCGCACCCAGGCCCGACTGGTGCAACAGCGAGAGGGTGATCCCGAAGATCACCGCGCCCAGCGTGAGTCCCGCCAGGACCCGGCGCACGCGATGCCACCCCAGCCATTCCGCCACCGCGGGCGAGAACTCCACGAATTCGGCCATCATGTAGAGCATGAAGTGCCAGGCGACGAGGAACAGCACTGAGCTCACGCCGAAGGAGTTCCCGATGATCGGATTGATCACCCGCCACGGCCGCCCCAGGTCCAGCAGTAGCGCGCCGGCGTAGAACACGTACGCCAGGAACCCGTTCAGCACGGTCACCCGCACAATGGGGTGATACTTCTCCTGACCGAGGATGTACACCATGAAGGTGAGCACGTACGCGCCACCGGCGAACGCCACGCCGGTGATCACGTCGAAGCCGATCCAGAAGCCCCAGGGGTAGTCCTGGGAGAGGTTGGTGATGGCGCCGAGTCCCTTGGCGAACCGGATGGCCAGCAGCACCACCGCCACCAGCATGATCGCGCCGGAGATCAGGTTGAACGGCGTGAGCACCCTGCCCTTGGGCTTCAGTTCGTGCAGCATGAATCTGCCGAAGCGGCGGAGCTCCGCCCCGACCAGCGTGCGCCGCGACTGACTGACGGCCGTCATCGGTTCCCCTCCTCCTCATGCTCGTCCACTTGCGCGGCGGCCCGCGGCCGCGACGCCCGGCTCAAGGCCAGCAGGAACGGCGGCACCACGGTGAGCACCACCGGGACGGCGTACAGGAACTCCCGCGTGTAGGTGGGGAACGGCGTGGTGCCCAGATCGGCCCGGAATCCCAACTGCTCGAACGGCACCGACGCGAGATACAACCATCCGGTTCCGCCCACTTCATGTTCGCCGTACACCTGGTGGACGTAGTTGTCCGGATCGGCGTAGATCCGCTGCCGCGCCTGCTCCACCAGCTCCGACCGGGGGCCGAAGGTCAATGCCCCAGCCGGGCAATTCTCCACGCAGGCGGGCCGCTTCCCTTCCGCCAGCCTCTCCGCGCACATCACGCACTTCTGGATGCGCGGCACGGCGCTATGGTATTCGAACTTCGGCATGTCGAACGGGCACGAGACCATGCAAAACCGGCACCCCATGCAGCGGTCCTCGGTCCAGGTTACGGGGCCGGCCGAGCTCTTCTGCATGGCGCGCGTGAGACACGCCGCCGCGCAGGCCGGCTGAAGACAGTGCATGCATTGCTTCTTGGCGTAGATGGTCCCCTTCTCCGTTTCGTAGCGGTTCACCACGGTCCACTGTTTCTCCGAAGTGGTCCGCTCGACGCTGAAATCCACCTCCTCGGGGAACTCCACCCCGGCGTCCTTGTGCGCGTCGGCGCAGGCCCATTCGCAGGTCCGGCAGCCGATGCACTTGGTCGTGTCCACCAGGATCCCTACGGGCTCAGCGGTCGCGACGGACTCGGCCGTCGCGTCTTGCCGGCTTTCGGCTTGGAGCACCGGGGTCACCAGAACGGTCCCGGCCGCCGCGCCCATGGTCTTCAACAGATCTCGGCGATCCATACCGGTACCTCGTCTCCTGTGAAGCCGCGGCGCGGCTCAGTGACCGAGGAACGTACTTTCGAACGTGGTCCAGGCCGCGTCGTCGAGCGTGGCCAGGATGCCGGCGGGTACCTCGCCTCCGTCGGCCATGGTCCGCGCCAACTCCGGACTCACCGCCAGCGCGGACAGGTGCTCCCGCAGCCGTTCATACTGCCGCCGCGTCCAGTCCGCCGCCTGCTCGGCCATCATCCAGCTCGACACCTCACGGCCCACCTGCTCAGGGATGATCCGGTATAGCCAGCTCCCGTTCCCGCCGTTGAGTCCCTTCCAGTCAGTCTCCCCGGCAATGGCCCGGTTTCCCTCGGCGATCCGGCCGCCCACCGGAGAGCGCACGGTCAGACTGCGCCCGCCCTTCGTGATCCGGGCCAGAGGCGCGCCCTTGTCCACGTGTTCGCCGTTGGGCAACAGCTCGATCCCGTACGGGGCGCCCACCAACCCGAACAGCAGCGGATGGACGCCCACCCAGAGGTCGCCGTCGGGGCGGATGCGGCTCCACGTGAACGTCGGCTGCAGGAACACCCCGGCCGGCAGCTGCGTGACGGCTGCCGACAGGGGCTCAAGTCCCGGCAGCGGGATGGGCTCCGGCTCCTCCGCACGCCGTCCTCGCCGCAGGAGGTAGTAGTCCGCCGCGAGCAGGGCGAGAATCGTGAGTGCCACCAGTAGCGCGACCATCTTGCCCTCCAATCCCAACCTGTTCGGCCGTTAGAAGGCTCGCTCGCGATGGCTCGGTCAAGCCCCACCGAAAGCCCATGCGGCCGGTCCGCCCTGATGAAGGGCAAGCGTGATGCCACGGGGCCCCGCCTCGCGGCCCGCGGTTATAACCGCTTGTGGGGCATCGAGGTGCGGCGCATCTCCGGGCCTGGGGGAAGGACCAGCTGTGAAGTGGTCGTGTTGGAGTTCTCTACGGCTGGTTTCCGGGGTGCGGAGGGATCGGCAGCGGAACGCCTTGCCGCGTATTGAATTGGGATCTGTGGCGGTTTTCTACAGGCGTCGTCGCGAAACTCGACGGGAGTGCGGTGAGGGACGCGACAACGAAGCGCCGATCCAAGCCCCTTGACCCGGGAACGCGGGGTGGCATAGAATCTGATTCATGGCAAAAAAATCAGATAAGTCACGGCGCGAGGCGCGCGTCTCCGCCACCGAGGCCAGCCGCTCCTTCGCGAGGCTCCTCGACAAGATCGAGGCCGGGCGCCGCTTTCTGGTCCACCGCCGGGGGCGTGACGTCTGCGTCATGGCGCCCCCCCCGGTCCTTGGCCGTCGCGCATCTGAGTGCCTGGCGTACCTTCGCGCCCGCGCTCCGGTCGTGCTCGATGATCGGTTCGGCCAGGATTTGCGCGAGGTCCTGGCGGGGGAGCCCTTCGAGGAGCGGCCGCCGTGGGACTCCTGATTGATTCGACGCTGTTGATCCGCGCCGAACGCAACCGCCAGACTCCCGAGGATCTGGTCGCCGAGTTGATGGAGCGCTGGGGCGATCCCGAGCTGGGGATCTCCGTGATGAGCGCGGGAGAGTTGTTTCACGGGTGCTGGCGGGCTGACACGCCGGCGAGGCGTGCCAGCCGCGGGGAGTTCGTCGAGACCATGCTGGCCGCGATACCGGCGGTCCCCGTCACGCTCGCGGTGGCCCGCGTCTTCGGCGAGATTGATGCCCGGTTGAGCGAGGGGGGCCGGCGGCTTCCAACGTCGGACCTGCTGGTCGCGTCAACCGCTCTCTCGCGAGGTGACGAGATTGTCACGGGGGACCTGCGCCACTTTCATCGCATACCGGGCCTGGTAGTGCACCGATTCACGTAGCGGTTCCGTCGCCGGTTCCTGCTGGTGTGGCGGCGGCCCAGCGCATTCTCGGAACGGACACGGCGACTGCGACCATCGAAACGGCCCTCGACATGGTCGTGTTTCGGACGTCTCGCATCGCACTGCGCTATCCGCCCCACGGCTTCACATCATGGCACTGATCGCAGGCGACCGGCGCGTTGTGGTCTACCCGGTCCACGTGACACAGGG
>Ga0209172_10004325_pt1 | contig 19402 bp, 16 predicted proteins | sample LarsenN4metaG_FD_184113 | JGI IMG/M metagenome (GOLD analysis project Ga0209172, IMG submission 184113) | Hot spring sediment bacterial and archeal communities from British Columbia, Canada, to study Microbial Dark Matter (Phase II) - Larsen... ... | reverse complement strand
ACATCACCTACTGGAAGACCGGCATCCCTTGCCGCGACTACGTGCGCCCCGACGGGCGCATCGAACTGCAAATCAAGACCATCGTCAACGCCCCGATCACCGAAGCAACCTTCCGCACGTTCCTCGATCAGGTGGACATCCAGATTCGGGACATTTGACAGTGCCCGCAGACAGTACCCCGGCCGTGAGCGCGGGCGCGAACGAGTCGTGCACGATACGCGCATGCTACGGCGTAACTTCAACGCCCGGCTCACCCTCGACCACTTCTCCGATGTGCGCCGCTTCGGCAATCGGGTCCCGGCAGAAGAGCGCCAGGCCCCCGCTCGTTTGTGGGTCAACGAGGACCGCCTCCGCCCACGCAGGGACGCCACCGGCGATGCTCAACCGCTCGCCGAGGTAGGTGCGGTTGTTCCAGCCTCCACCGGTGGTGTGCTTTCGGGCGACGAGGTCCTCCAGATGCGGAAGCAGCGGTATCTGCCCCCAAGAGAGGCGGATGCGGACTCCGGAAGCCCGCGCAACGTTGAAGAGATGGCCCACCAGTCCGAATCCGGTGATGTCGGTTGCGCACCGCACGCCATATCGAATGCCCAATTCGGCGGCCTCGGCATTCAGCGTTGACATCGCCTGGACGGCAAGCGCAAGCGTATCCTCAGGACAATCGAGGTTCCGCGCCGCCGTGGTGGCGATGCCTGTGCCGATCGGCTTCGTGAGATAGATTCCGTCCCCAATCTTTGCCGCGCTGTTCGTAAACGACCTGTCCTCCTCGACGATGCCGGTTACCGCGAGGCCGAACTTCGGTTTCGCGTCTTCCACGGTGTGCCCGCCGACGATGACTGCGCCCGCCTCTTGGCACTTGTCGTGAATCCCCTTGAAGATGCGCGACCAGACGTCCGCCGGCGCGAGCGTCGGGTCGAAGCAAGCGATGGTCATCGCCGTGATGGGCTTGCCGCCCATGGCGTAAACGTCGGAGATGGAGTTCGCCGCCGCGATCGAGCCGTACGCGTAGGGGTCGTCAACGATCGGGGTGAAGAAGTCCACCGTCTGTACGACGGCGGTGCCGCCCGGCAGGCGAAAGATCCCGGCGTCGTCGCGGGTGTCGAAACCGACGAGCAGGTCCGGGTGCTTCACATCGGGCAAGCCTTGCAGAACCTCTGCAAGTTGGGCGGGACCCAATTTGCTCGCTCAACCGGCGCAGTCAACGAGTTGCGTTAGGCGAACCACGCCCATAGGGTACTCGAACTCGGCACCGCTTCACGCCGCGCGCCGGTCGCTGACGCGAATCAACTTTGCCGACGCATACAGGGTGCGCCCCGACCGCCCCGACTCGGGATAGTAGGCGACGCCCATCGAGACGGCGATCTGAGAGGCGCCTGCGCTCCGCTCGAGCCAGCCCTTCATTCGCTCCAGGATGCGGTCGTGCGCCACGCGCACCTGCTCGCCCGTTCCCGGAAAGATGATGCCGAAGCCGGTCTCTCCGACTCGGCCCAGGATATCGAGCCGCCGCACGCCGTCACGAAGAAAGTCTGAGGCGTTCCGCAAGAAGTCTTCAACCACGGTCGGTCCATAGAACTTCGCCAACGTGTCGAGGCCGTCAAAGTGCACCCGCACGAAGCCGACAGCGGAGCCGACGCACGACGCGCGGTGAACCTCTTCATCGAGCCGCCGCATGAGATACTCCTCGCGGTAGCAACCGATCGCCTCATCCACCACCTCGGTCGGGGCGTTGCCGACTTCGAGCCGAATCTTGCGATCTGCCTCTTCCTGCTCCTCGAGCACCTTGCGCAGTTTGTTCGTTGATTGGCGCAGGATGTGCCCGACATAGTTCGGCGAGATACCGAGCCGATTGGCGATCTCCGTTTGATTGAGCGTCTCGACGTGAAAGAGATAGAGAACCTCGCGCTCGAGGTCACGAAGGCCGGACATCACCTCTTCGAGCACGAGGCGTTCCTCCATGCCGAGTTGCGTTCTGCCTTCGTCGCTAAAGCCGGCGGTCTCCGCTTCCTCGTCGTCGTCGTCGTCGTAGGTTGCGTTGATGCTCGCGACCTTGAAGAGGTCTTCCGTCGCTCGAATCTCAGCGAGCGTTTCCGGCTCGATCTCCGCCTTTGCCGCCACTTCGGCGTCGTTAGGCTCGCGGCCCAGTTCCTGCACCAGAGCGGCGTGCGCCTTGCGAACGCGGTGTCGCACCTCTTGCAGCCAAGCCGGCTCGCGGATGATTCGCGAGCGGTCGCGCAGGTGGTGCTTCATCGCCCCGACGACGAGGTGCGTCGCGTAGGTCGAGAACTTCACTCCCTTCTCCGGCTCGAACATCGTCAACGCGTTGAGCAAGCCGATGAAACCGACCTGCACCAGGTCCTCGAACATCTCGAGCCCCGCGTAGCGGCGCGCGACACGCTCTACCAGCGGCGTGTGAGCACGCAAGATCTCGTCGAGCAGATGCTGCTCTCCCGTTTTCAAGTATTTTGCGACGAGAGCTTCCGCTCCGTCCCAATCAGGCGTCCTGTCCTTCACGCATCACTCCCTTGATTCGGCGGCGCGGTCCGTGCGCAGCCGGTGTCGTGGGCGGCATTCCTTGCCGACCCGTTTTTCCCTGTTTTTTGAGTGGGGAGTGAGCGCAGGTGCGCTGTCCTCCCCACGTTCCCCTTACGAGCGCCCGAGCACGACGGGCATCGCTATCAATCCCTTCTCGTCACTGGATCGAGTTGACGAGCTTGAAGATGGGGGTCATCACCGAGATTGCAATGAATCCCACAATGACGCCCATGAAGATAATCAGCATCGGCTCGATCATCGAGGTGAGGCCCTTCACCGTCTGCTCCACCTCTTGATCGTAAAAGTCGCCGATCTTGACCAGCATCTCGCTCAGCCGACCGCTCTCTTCGCCGATGTCCACCATGTGTGTTACCATCGCCGGGAAGAGGCCGGACTGCTCGAGCGGCAGGCTCAACTTGCTTCCGTCGCGAATCGAAATGCGCGCGTCGTCAATCGCGCTCGCCAGCACGCGGTTGCCCGACGTCTCGCCGACAATCTCCAACGCTCGCATCATCGGTACGCCGGAGGCGATGAGCGTGCCGAACGTTCGCGCAAACCGCGCGACCGCCATCTTCAGCGCGATCTCGCCTACGATCGGGATGCGCAACTTCAGAGCGTCCACTTGATACGCCCCTTTCTCATTGCGCGCCCACATCTTGAACGAGAGTAGTCCCGCAAATACCGCGACGATCATCAGCCACCAATAGTTTTGGAAGAAGTCGCCAATCCCGAACAGGAAGGCGGTAACCGGCGGAATCTCAACGTTCATCCCCTCGAAGATCTCCTTGAACTTCGGCAGAACGAACGTGAACAGCGCGAACAGCATCACAACCGAGAAGATGAGAACCAAGACCGGATACATCATCGCGCTCTTGATCTTCGAGCGAACTTCTAACTCGTACTCGAGGAAGTTCGCCAGACGATCTAAAATCGTGTCGAGCACACCGCCCAGCTCGGCTGCCTTCACCATGTTCACGTACAGTTTGTTGAACACCGCGGGGTGCTTCATAATCGCCTCGTTCAGCGATAAGCCGCTGCTCACGTCCGAACCGACCGACGCCAAGCACTGCTTCAGCACGGGGTCCTTCGTCTGCGTCTGAAGAATCTCCAGGCAGCGAAGCATCGGAATGCCCGCGTTGATCATCGTCGCAAACTGCCGGCTGAACACCACGAGGTTCTTCAGTTTCACCCTCGACGGCCCGAACAGCCGACCGCCACCGGCGCCCTTCGAGCGCGCGGGCGAAATGCTGGTAACGTGCAACTGCTGGTCGTGCAGTTTCTTAAGGACGAGGCTCTCGCTCTCTGCGTCCACCTCGCCGCGGACCGTCCGACCGGATGCATCTACTGCGGTGTACGTGTAAGTAGCCATGAATCTTCCCGTGCGCTCCGCACGGCAAGGCAGCGGGGCGCCGCTTTAATCTTCGGAGCGCCGAGGGGGCTTTCCACACAGGAACCGGCGCCTACCTGAGAAACATCTCAAGGATTTCGACAAAACCCCGCACAAGCACCGGATTCCCGATGCAGGAGTGCGGAGCCGAAGCCGTCCGTCCTACTATTCCTATGGTGCTATCGCTTCCGCAGCAATTGGGTGCTCTCTTCTGGAGCCAGTCCGCCGAGATGGTCGCCCTCAGCCTGGCTGCCCTGTTCTTGGGGTGGACGGCAGGGCGCTTCTGGGTTAGCGGAGCCGAGCGTCGCCGCATGGATGCGCTGCTCCGCATCGCAAGAGCGCGCCTGCAAGGGCACTCGGAGCAGCGGTTCCCCACCGACGACAGCCTACTCGGCGTCCTGATGCGGACCATCAACGCCGACCTCGACCGCAACATGACGCCCGCGAAGGAGCTCGACTTGAGAGTCGGCGAGTTCGAGGAGAAACTCCAGGCGCTGCGGCGAATCAACGAGACGCTGATGCAAGGCTCAGGCTCGGCAGCCGAGACCGCCCGGCGCCTCGCGCAACAGAACGACGAACTGGAGAAGGCGGTTCGCCACCTGAGGCACCTCGCCGCCACCGACGGGCTGACCGGCCTCGCCAATCACAGGACCTTGCACGAAGAGTTGCGCAAGGCGATCGCCCACGCGACGCGCTACAACCAACCGCTCTCGCTGCTCATGCTCGATGTGGATCACTTCAAGAGGTTCAACGACGAGCACGGGCATCAGGCAGGAGACGGCGCGCTGCTCGACATCGCATCAACGCTGCGCTCGGTTACGCGCTCGGCAGACCTGTGCGCGCGGTATGGGGGAGAGGAGTTCGCCGTGATCCTGCCCGCGACGCCGCTCGACGGGGCGCTGCAGATGGCAGAGCGCATCCGCGCCGCCGTGCACCATCACATCGAGCAGCCACACGACTTTACGGTGAGCATCGGCGTGGCGGAGATGGAGGTGGGGACGCGCACGCTGGAGGACCTGATCGCCGTCGCCGACCGCTCGCTCTATGAGGCGAAACGCCGCGGCCGCAACCGCGTCGTGGCTATGCAGGCGGAGGAGGGACGGAAGGGCGCGTGAGCCGAGGGGGGCTACCGCGTGCGGCGGACCTCGCGAGCGGCTTGATATGAGCCGGGGGATGCGCCATCGCCCGGCGGGATGCACTCAAAGATCATTCGTGCCTCTTCGGCTCTGAGCGTCGTATCCCACAAGCCAATGTCCTTTCCCTCGTGCCTGTAGATGCCCGTGTACGCCAGGCTGGAATCCTCGTACCGCTTGAACTTAAACACCGCGTCGTTCATCAGACTGTTGTTGAACAAGCCAAGGCGCACGAGCAGGTCGAAGTCTTTGACATCCAGGCCCGTTACCCGCTTGAAGAGGCCTGGCTCCAGCTTCGTGATGACATCCTGGAGCGTTCTCTCGCGATAATCAGTCAAGTACATGAACACCGGGATGCGGGTCGCGAACTTGATGAGTTTCTCCTGGATCTGCTTGCGTTTCGAACGGTACTCCTTCTCCTCTTCGGTCAGCTGCTTACTCTCCTCCTTCGTCAGTTCGCGATCGTTTGCCTCTCGACGCGCCTTTTTGACGGCATCCGATTTGTTTATGATGGCTTCGATCTCCTGGTTCAAGCTGCGGAAGCCTTCGATGCTCATAATCGCCCTCATCGCTTCCTCGTTGTTCAAGAGCCGCTTGAGCGTGTCGTTGTCTACGTTCACCAGCAGCGCACTCTCCCAACGCCGGGCGAGGAGCGTCGCCGTCGTGCCGCTCAGCGCCATGTCAAGCACGCCGGCGGCGTCGATGTGCTTCATCGAACTGCCGTCATACGCGAGCACGGGGAGAAAGTCCAGGAACTCCGCCACCTTCTGCTCCTGGCTGGTCGTGTCATCTATGTTCAGGCGGCAGCTGTAGTCGGCGATCAGGCGCAAGGCGCGATCCGGTGCGAAGTCGAAGACATAGCACTCCTCCTTCAGCACGATCTCCTCATTCGGGCTAAGGCCGTCGGGGTTTACGACAGTCCACGGAGACTGAACACGGAATGCCGCTTGGAAGTACGTCTCCGGGCTTTGCAGGTTGCGCAGCATGAAGATGCCTGTCCAGGGCCGCACCGTAACGCCGGTCGTCAGCTTCGCGCACGTGAGCGTGATGGTCTTGGTCCGCAGGGGATCATCCATCGCGTCCAACACAGGCTTTAAGGCATCCATGCCGATGCCCGCCTCGGGGCCCGCCGCAACGATGACTCGGTAGTCGTGAAAGAAGCGGTTCTGCCGCTTCTTCAGCAGGTACGCCATCGCGTTGCAAGCGGCGACGTTCGGAAGAAACCAGACGGTGTGAGTCAGCGCTTCCAGCAGCCGAACGTCCGAGTAGGGCATCGGGGGCTTCTTCGCGCCGAGCTTCAAGTTGTCAACCGTCGTCGGAGCCAGCGCGCCACGAATCAGGTCGAGCCACTTCTGGACCTCCTCTTCAAACTTGAACCTGGCTTGGGCGCCCTGCCCCGTTGCCGAAAAGAACGCATTCAGGTCGAAGGCGTCGAACTCGCCCCTCAGCGCCACGTCCCGAATCTCGTCAGGGAGCTGGTAGGTCATCAAGACCAGGCGCGGCAGCTGACGCCACGGATTGTCGGGGCCTTGCCACTCCGCCTTCGCCCGCTGCTCGTCCGCGTACGTCCAGTTGAAGATCTGCTCCTCGATGAACTCGCCCGACGCGATCGCGCGGAACGGGGTGCCCGACAGGTAGAGGTAGGCGCGCGTCGTAATGGGCATCGCCTCCTCATCATAGTATTCCAGCCCCTCGCCCTCTTCGAACTTCAGTTGCCCCTGGTCCTCTCCCTCGAAGAGGTCTTTTGCGTTCTCGCGCCAAGCGCCGTAGTGGTATTCGTCGAGGATCACCAAATCCCAGTTGATGGCGTGGACCCACTCGTTCTTCGTTTTGATGCCGCCGGTGCTGCGGTTGCGGCCCAGTAGGTCCTGGAACGAGCCGAAGCAAACCACCGGTCGATCCTTGTCGTGCTCCGGCTCCCCATTCTTCGGCAGGTCCTTGCCGGAGAGAAACTGCCATCCCTCAAAGTCGACGTGGGTCTTCAGGTCCTCTTCCCATGCGCTCTCCACGGCGGGCTTGAAGGTCAACACCAGGATTCTCGTCCAGCCCATCCGCTTGGCGAGTTGGTAGGCTGCGAACGTCTTGCCGAATCGCATCTTGGCGTTCCACAGGAAGTGCGGAGGCTTGTCCGGGCTGTCGCGGAGAGCGTTGCCGAAGTACTTCGCCGTCATCTTGACGGCGGTCTCCTGCTCGGGGCGTAGCGGGAAGCTCCGCGTGCGTCGCTCCTCGAATTCTCTGCCCTCGACCAGCGAGAGGATTGCTGCCCTCACGTCCTCCACAGTGCACTGGAACCACTCGCCGTCGGGATTCTGGAATCCGCGCTTGCGCAGGACGCGGTGCACGTCGCGGTCGGTGAACGCCAAGCCGTCGGCTCGCATCGCCGATTCCTCGAGGACGATGCGGTACGGCGGCGGTCCGGGTCTCCTGGTTGGGTACTGCTGGGCGACCCGCTCCCGCACGTCGCCGGTCGTGTAGCCGACCTTGAGAAGCCCCGCGTACTGTGGGTTGGTGTCCTCGTACGCGTAGATCGTCGGTGTAGCGGCGGGGCGGGCGGGGAAAAAGTCATGAACCATCTTCAGTTAGCTTCCGCCAATACAAACCGCGCCCGCTCCACGCGCAACATCTCGAAGGGGGACATCACCTTGACGCCAACTCCTATGCAGACATTGGGAATCTTGACTCGCCTGACCGACTGAGCCGCCTTCTCGTGCGTTACGACAACGTGCCGCCCTGCCAGGGCGTGGGCAACGAGGTACGAATCGGACACAGCGAGAAATGTGGCGATTGCGCTCGGCTCATAGCCGTTGGATGTGACCCAGGCCCCAACCTCTCCCAATGCTACGAGGGTCGAAGAGTCAGGCTTGAGAAAGAAGTGGTCGCCCAATTCAGCCGCCCACTCGGACAACTCGTCCGCTGCGGCCGCGAGGTCGTCGCCGACTTTCTCGATGCTGAACACTTTCCCGTTTGCGTGTTCGCGAGCGATCCAGTCCCAATAGGCCGGGCAGAAATCGAAGCCGTAGTGAAGCCGTTTGGCAGTAATCATCGAGTCCGCATCGAGCAGATAGGCCATCAGCCCTCCACTCCTACAAGTGCCGCCAGCTCGTCAAAGACCGTCAACTTCTTGAAGCCGAGCAGCCGAAAGGCTTCCGAAAACGAACTCTGTCCCTCGAGTGCCGAGACGACGAGAGCCCGCGTCAATCGACGGCCCGCGCGGGCCAGGGTCGTGTAGTAGAAGTTTCCTCCCCCTGTGCCTCTTGCTTCCAGGCCACGAACCCGTTCCAATTCGGCGTCGTAGCGCTGCCAATAGTCGGCCTCGCTCAATCGGCCGAGGTCAAAGATTCGGCGGAGTGCCACCAGGGTGCTTACCTTGAACTGCCTGGCGATGGCTTGAATGTCGTCGCCTTGAACGGCACGGAGTTCTTCCTCCGGCACCAGGAACTCAGCAGCGAAGCGGTTGCACCACGCCTCCACCCTCTGGTCGGGAGTTACTCGTGGAGTGGCGTCCGAGAGCGCCGATTCCCCAACACCGAGATGGCCGAGTTCATGAGCGAGGGTGAAGATCTGGCCCGCCTTGGTGTCGGCACCATTGATGAACACCACCGGCGCGAGATCATCGCAGAGCGCGAAGCCGCGGAACTCGGTCGGGTCCAACTTGCGGTGGGTGTTGCTCCCGACGACGCCGCTCACCATCACCAGCACGCCGGCTTGGTCAGCCCGCTCGATCAGTGTTCTTAGTGCCTCCGTCCAAGTTGGAATGTCTTGCCTCTCAGTTCTCTTGATTCCGATGGCCGCGCGCAAAGCCGCTGCCGCCTTTTCCGGAGCCTGAGTGACCCGGGCCGAGCCGATGAACTCGACTGCGTCCATGCGGTTCAGGCGGGCGTATTCGCGATACCAGTCCTGCCGCTGCTGACAGAGGTAGAGGGTGTCTAAGAGGTTCGCGGAAGGGGGGCCTTGCCGCCAGCCGCTACGGAAGTCGGAAATGGGCAAAGGTTCCCCAAGCGGTTCTGGCAGCAGAAGCGCGCCGACCGAAGTGTGGGTTGCCGCGGCGAACTCCTCCAGTTGGCGGAGCGTAGGCACCTCCTCGCCTTGAAGCCACGAGAGCAAGCGGAACTGCGCATGCGTCTCGGCAAAGGACGCGGCGGTGTAGCCGGCGCGGGCGCACGCCCACTCAAGCATCTGGGGACGTATCGGAACCCGTGTCACGTCCCATCTCCCGGCACCCGACTACTCACCGTTCGGCTCCATCGGGCGGACCATTGACTCGATGAACGCGATCTCCTCCTTGGTCAGGCCGTACTTCTTGTAGAGTTCTTCATCCCTCCACACGCGGTCCCACGCCTGTCGAGGTACGAATCGGTACACCCTCGCCGTCGCGTTCTGCGATGGCTTGGCTAGCAGTACCAAGAACCGGAAAAAGCGTGTCCGTATGTACGACGCCAGAGACTCCGCCGCTTGCTCTGAGTCGAAGGCTCCTACCACGATGTAGGCCTCCGTGCATGCACTTGTCGGCGGGGCGATGACCGGCTTTCCTAATATCGGGTGAGGGAATGCGTCACTGCCGCTGCCGAAGATCGGCATCAGAACCTTCCATTGGTCTATCATGTGCGCGTTTGTCGATATCGCCGCTGGTGACACGTGAGTGACACGCCCGCTCTCATAGAGGACAATACTGTTAGGAAAGGGAGATAATTCACCGCGGAAGGTGGATGGCAGACCGAAAGGTTGTCGCGGGCTGACGTTCCCCTGGAGCGTCTCCTCTCCTCGTTTTGAAACTTTGTGTAGAATCGTAACCGCCTCGTTGAACCGAACGAAGACGTCGGCGCCAGGCTCAAGCAGAGGGCGCTCCATTACGGTTGTGCCAGTAACCGGATTGTGGGATGTCACGCGACAATCACCCATCGCGTCCCTTTGCCAGAGAAAATAGCACACGCCCCCCTTGATTTGTACTCCCGGAAAGACGGCGGTCGCATCCGGGTAGTCGTGAATCTCGCGGAGTCGTGGGTCGGAAAGCGTTTCCCTGCGAAAGTCGTCGAGGCCCTTGCCACCGGCAAACCACCGCGAAGGGATGATCATCGTGATGAACCGCGGGTCTAGTCTCTTGCTGCGTGTGACAAACTCATGGTAAATTGGCGTGGCGCTGGTGCCGGTGCCACCCCCTCCATCGCTCAACTGATACGGCGGGTTGCTGACGATCACATCAAACTGCATGTTGAATATCTCCTCCGGTCTCTCCATGTGTATGAACTTGTACGCATGGCTTTCCAGGTCCTCTCCGCGCTCGTAAGCGGCTTGGTTCGCGCCGCAGTATTGGCACCGGTCGCGAGCCCAAGTGTGCTCCACGCGCTCGTACAGGATGTTGCCCTGCTCGTCTTCAAATGCGTCGCACACCGAGTACTTGCCGTTCGCCTTCCTCGAGCAGTAGAGGGTGCGCCGCGAGATGAACGCCGTCAATTCCGTTATCGCGATGCCGAAAAGTTGGTTCTTCAGAATGTGGTTGATTCGCTCCTGCCGATCCGGTATCTGGCTCTCCAAGCCCACGTTCAGGCGCTTTGCGATCTCGCGCAGAAACACCCCGGACTTGCAAGCAGGATCCAGGAACGTCGCGTTCGGATCGCGCCACAACTCCTCCGGCAGCATGTCCAGCACTTGATTCGCCAACGCAGGCGGAGTGAACACCTCGTCGCTGCTCAGGTTCGCGAGGCACGACAGCACGTCGGGGTTGTGACCTTCAGTCTGCGAAAGCACAGCCAATCTCCAAATAGTGAACCGGCGGGAACTCTCGAAGCGCGCGCGGAAGATAGACAGGCTCGCCCCGGTCGGAAACCAGCGCCTGCGCCAGGGACAACTGCCCGTCGCCGAACAGCGACGCCTGCACCGGCGCAAATCCGGCATCGTCGGGGCCCCGTAGCAACTCCTCAAAGACAAAGTCCTTGCGCTTGATCAGCGACCCGTTCACGGGCGACCACTGCGAGAACACGATCGGCCCCGCGGGTTCCTGGACGGTCTTTAGCGCGAGAGCATCGCCCCAGATGATGTTCCTTCGTAGGAGAAAGCGAATGGAGTTTCGCCAGTCGTCCCGCGCTCGGGTCTTGAAGCGGGCGGTGTATGCCTCGTCAAAAAGCCCGAAGAGGCGGTCGCGGCACTCTTGGCAGTTGTCCTCGAGCAACTCGATGCCATACAACGACGAGACGGCGAGCACGCCGTTCCGCTCCCACTCTACGCGGCTCCGCCGATACCGGCGGTCCACTATCGCCAGCTTTCGGCGGAGAATCTCGATGAGGAAGTTGCCCGTTCCGCACGCCGGCTCGAGGAATCGGGATTCGATGCGCTCGGTTTCCTGTTTAACCAAGTCGAGCATAGCGTTGACGATCCACTCGGGAGTGAAGACCTCCCCGTGGTTTGCTACCCTCTCCTTCGACTTGATGTGCGCGGCCATCATTTGGGCTTCCTGAACTCTCGCGGGCTGCGCCACAGCCGGGCGCCTGTCTCTCTTACAGTTAACACGGTACCCCCGAATCGCCACAGTTGTCAAGTCCGCCCGCCCCCGCGTCGGCTATCCTATGCCGTGCACTCCGAGCGCGAGGAACTGTTGCGGCGGGTGGCGCTTGTCGCGCCGGGGAACGAGGCGTTGCTCGGGGCATTCAAGAAAGTACCGCGCGAGGAGTTCGTTCCGCCCGAGTGGAGAGACAACGCTTGGTCGGACCAGGCGCTCCCGTTGGCGGAAGGCTCGACAATCTCCCAGCCCTCGATGATCGCCATCATGCTCGACACTCTCGATGTTGCGCCCGGCATGAGGGTGCTCGAGGTCGGCTCCGGCTCGGGCTACGTGCTTGCGCTGCTGGAGGAGTTGGGCGTTGACGCGGTGGGCGTCGAGTTGATCCCCCACGTGGCGAACCGCTCTCGGCTCACGCTGCAGCGCCTGGGATACAAGGCTGCCGTTCTGCAGGGCAACGCGGCGGAGATGGAGTGGAGCGAGAAGTTCGACCGCGTGCTCTTCAGCGCTGCGGTTGAGGAGGTGCCGGAGTGGGCTTTCGATGCGCTGAACGAGGGCGGCTTCGTTCTTGCGCCCGTTGGGGATCGAGGCTCGCAGGAACTCATCCGCGCGTATCGCGACCGAGCCGAGCGCACGCGGCAGTACTGTCGCTTTGTGCCGTTCCAGCCTTAGCGCATCTCGGCGTAGCGCTGGCGCATGAACTCGTAAGCCGTGTCGTTGAAGAAGACGTGCACGACATAGTAGGCCAGTTTCTGGTCGTCGGTCGGGTTCTCGACGAATTCGCGCAGCTGCTCGTCGTAGACCTTGTCAACGACGCCGACCGCGGCCTTGATCTGCCCCTCGTTGAGAATCTCCTTGATGGACGACATGAGCAGGATGGTGTTCTTGGCGCGGATGTTGAGTCGCTCTTTCTCCCAAGAGGCGAACATGTCGTTCACCTTGTTGAGGAACTCCTGGCTGGGCACCTTGCCCAGTTTCACGGCTTCCTCACGTACTTTGTCGGCTTCTGTTTTGAGCGCCTTGAGCGCGTCGGCTTCCTTCTTCTGCTGTTGTTTCGCCTCGGCGCGAGCGCGCTCGAGCAGCGTCAGAAGGCGATTCGTTTGGTCCTTCGTCAGAAGAAGCGGCAGAATCTGGTTGGAGATATCAATCTCCGCCAAGGTCTGCAGAATCGGGTCTACGCCGTAGGGGTCGGTCTTGGGCGGCGTTTGGGTGGCCGTCGGTAATACGGCAAGCCCAACTGTCAACAACGCGATGAGGGGCAACTTCATTCCTGTTCTCCTTCCTGGCGATTATGGTCGCTCCGAGGATTCGACGCCGGAGCCACACCCGACGTTACCTGCATCCCGGCGCGCCAGAGCAAGCCGGCGCCGAACATCTGCAGGCTGACGAAGAGCGCCCCCGCCACGAGAAACACCGCGAACGCGGCGACGCCGAGCGACTCTCCGTCGGGGCTGAGCGCGCTTGCAGCCATCCATCCCCCGATGAGCGCCGCTCCCGACAGCAGCAGCGCCCCCGCACTTAGCAGGAACCGCGGCATCGCCGAGAGAGCATCGAAGCGCTGCGCCAAGGCGAGCACCCGCCGCCACGACGCCCATCCCCAGGCGAGCCACATCGCAAACAACGCAACGGGGGCAACGATGGTGCTCATCGGTGTAAGATGCGGGGCATTATGGAGTACCGACCGTTTGGCAGAACCGGAATGATGGTTTCGCCCCTTTGCATGGGCACGATGACGTTCGGCTGGCACCCCGACGACTGGGGCAGCGACACCGAGACCGGCTACAGAATCGGCAAGCGCGCGCTGGATCTCGGCATCAACTTCTTCGACACGGCGAACGTGTATGCCCGCGGCGTCTGCGAGCAGGTTACCGGGCGAGTGATCAAGGGCGTGCGCGACCAAGTCATCCTTGCGACGAAGTTTCACGGTTGCATGGATGACGACGACCCCAACGCTTGGGGGAACAGCCGAAGGCACATCATCATGCAATGCGAGGCTTCGCTCAAGCGACTGAAGACGGACTGGATAGACCTCTACCAGGTGCATCGCCCGCAGCCTTCCATCCCGATTGACGAGACGTTGCGCGCGTTGGACGACCTCATTCGCTCGGGCAAGGTCCGCTACATCGGCACGAGCACCTACGCGGCGTGGCAGGTGTGTGAGGCGCATTACGTGGCGCGCGAACTCGGGCTGAACCGATTCGTCAGCGAACAACCGCCATACAACCTGCTCGACCGTCGAATCGAGCGGGAGTTGCTTCCCTTCTGCAGAACGTACAACTACGCGGTGATTCCGTGGTCGCCTCTCGCGGGCGGAATCCTGAGCGGCAAGTACCTCGGCAAGCCGCGCGAGGGAAGGTACGTAACGAGCGACCCGATGAACCGCTGGAACAAGGCGACCGAGCGCGTTGTGCGCAAACTGAAGAAGGTTGCGGACGACCTCGGCTGCAGCCTGACGACTCTCGCGATCGGCTGGGTTCTGAACCAGCCGGGTGTAACCTCTGCAATCATCGGCGCGCGAAAGATGACGCACTTCAAGGACCTCGTCGCAGCGGCAGAGTTGGAATTGGACGCCGCCGCCCTCAAGCGCATTGATGAGGCGATCGCGCCGGGCACCAACGTGGGCGAGTACTACAACGCCGACTTCGGCCCGAACGCCGTTCCTATCTAACCCTCGGAGCGAAGGAACGACTCGACGGCGCGGCCAACCGCCGAGAGCGAGGCAGCGCTGCACTTGTCGGGCGTGTCCTCGACCGTGTGCCACCACGAGTGGCCTGGCCCGTAGTCGAAGTCAATGAGGTCAATCGTCGGAATGCCGGCGCGGTTCAAAGGCTCATGGTCGTCGGCGATGACCGGGCCGGGTCGGTTGGGGAAGTGCTTCGACAGGCCGATCTCGCGAGCGTGATTGTAGAAGCGATCCATCAGCGCTCGCGCGTAGTAGTCGCTGTTCTGCTCGCGCGGGATGACAAGGTCGCGGTCGCCCACCATGTCGAGCAGAATGCCGTACGAAATCTTTCGATCCTCTTCGGTCAGGTTGCGGGCGAAGTGCTCCGCGCCCAGGAACATCTCGTCGAGGCCCGGCCCGAGGTCCTCACCGTCCGTAAAGAGGAAGACGACGTTGACTGGCGGCTTCTTCTCCTTGAACGCGCGCATTAGTTCGAGCAGCACGGCGACTCCGCTTGCGCCGTCGTTCGCGCCGATGATCGGCTTCGCTTGGTTCTGAGAGTCGGGGTCTTGATCGGCATAGGGTCGCGTGTCCCAATGCGCCAGAAGCAGCACCGTCTTGGTCCCGCCGAAGTCCATTCGCGCAACGACGTTCCACATCGTTACGTTCTCTCCGGTTCGACTCCAGCGGTGGCGGAACTCCTGCGTCTCCACTTTGTCGGTGTACTTCTTCGCCTCAGCAACCAGCCAGTCGCGCATCTTCACATGGCCGGGAGAACCGGGGAAGCGAGGCCCGATGTCGCACTGCGCTTTGAGGAGCGAGTACGCCTTCGCCCCGTCGAAAAGCGTCTCCGGAGGCATCGCGGGCGTCGCCATCCCGCCTTGATGGTTGAGCGCGGAAGGGGTCGCCGACTCGCCGCAACCGTTTGCCAAAGCCAGAACGGCGCACGCGATCAGGGCTTGACGATGTAGCGCGATTCTCGCACCTCCCCAGTCTTGCCCCTGAGGGTGGCTTCGATGGTCGTGTCGAGAGAGCGAACGATGCGCGACGAATTCCAGATGCGGAAGTACCCAAGCGCCCCGCGAGCGAGCGACTCCGGCATCGCAATCTCGTACGTGGCGTTCGCATCAAGTTTCTTTCCGTCCACAACGACATCAAGGACGCGAGACTCCGCGGGCTTGCTCGCAGAAAACGTAACGACGAGGCCGGAAAGCTGTAGGAAACTGCGACTCGATGACGGGTACGTGGACAGCGAGCGCTCGAGCGCCTGCCGAACTTCGGCGCCAGTCAGTCGGACGACCACGATCTCATCGGTTGGGTATTGGAAGATGCCTGCAAGGTCGCCGTTTAGCGGGCCGTCCTTCAGAAGGCCTGCCGCGATGAAGGCGCCGTCGGCGCCTGCGGCATCGCGAATCGCGTCCGCGGCGGCCTGCGCCACCGGGTGTGAGTCGGAGCCGACGTCCTGTGCGAAGGCGAGGGCTGCCAAGCAGCCCACACAGAGCATCGCCAAGAGCGTCTTCAGCTTTGTCATTTGCGGCTTCCAGTCAATTAGACCGCCGAGGGGGCGGATCGTTTCAGGCAGGACTGAGGGCGACCGGCACCCCGGCCACCCTCAAGTCTACCCGCCTTGCCACGCTTATTGCGCGCGGCGGATTCGAACCGCGTCCAGGCCAGCCTCGGTTACCGAGTCATTCGGATTGTCGGAGACCGACAGCCGGATGCGCATGTTCGCAGTTGGCGCGACGTACTTGCTGGCGATGAACTTCAGGTCCGTCCATGCGCCGGTTTGTCCGCCGCGGATTGTGCGAACGGTCGTCCACGTGCTGCCGCCGTCGTTCGAGATCTGGATCAGCAAGTCGTCCACCGCGCCGTTGTACGAAACCATCCAGTACTTCAACTCGATGATCCCGTTAGAACCGGCCATGCTGAACGCAGGGCTCGTGACGATGGTTGGACCGCCGTCCAGGTCGTTGTTGCCACTTGGTAACCCTGTCACGTAGCACTGGCCGGAGCCATCGCCATCGTTCGGCGGGTCGCCGCGGCTGCCGTCGCCACCAGGAACGCCACGCTCCCAGGGGCCTGCGGTCACATTCTGGTTCGTGACCGTCCACCCCTGGTTGGTCTGGAAGTTGTCCTGGAAGATGGTAACAACCTCGTTCGCGACCAGGCTCTCGTGAGGCGTGCTCGGGTCAACGTCCGTTACCGTTTGGTTGTTCGTCGTTCGAGCCGACAGATACCACTCGACGAGCGTTCCGACCGGCTGCGCCGGAAGGATTGCGTGCTCCGGAACCAGTTCGACGCTCGGGTCTAACGATGTCGTAACCAGCGGACGCTCCTGCCACGACCCGCCGTTGATGCGGTAGTGCACCTTGCCCGTGCCGAAGTCGTACTCCGCGCCCAAGTTCTCGATCCGCACGCCGAACGCGATGTCCCGATCGGCAGGCATCACGCTGAGGTCCGACGGAGCCGTGAAGAACCGCAGCAAGCGGAGCGGGGGCGCAGGCAGGTTGTGCGCGGTGAACCCGATGTTGATCTCGTTGTAGTGCGGCGTCCCGTTCGTGATGTCCCCGTCGTCGTCGTCAAGGGTGAGGACGGCGATGGTGAGACCCGGATCGATCCGCGGGCTCAGCAAGATCTGGTTCAGATAAAGGAACCGCGCATGGTCAAGCCCAGCCTGGTTCCCCATCGTCTGCTGTAACTCACGCTTCGTGTCCCAGAACGCGCCGGCGAGCACGAGGCCACACTGGTGGGAGCCACCCGAGCACGGATATTGGACGTTCGGCTCGTCTACGTTGCGGACGTATGAGTCAGGCGTTCCGCGGAATCCCCGCCCGACGATGTGGTCATCCACAAGCAGGGTCGCCGTTGCGTCAGCCGTGCCCTCGTGATAGTCGCCCGTGGGGCTGTTGTGCCCCATGGCAACGATGAAGTGCCCGTACTCGTGATACACGACTGTCGTGTATGCGAGATTCGGACAGCCGCCGCCCGAGCGATAGAAGTTGATCGTGCTGTTGCTGTAGAACGCGTTGCACGTCCCGCTGACGTTGACGCGCGTCGGAATCGAAATGTCAATGCCCGGATACGCCGAGTTGATGGATTTCGCGAAGTTGTGAACGATCTCCGTGTGGACGAAGGCGTTCACCTGCGAGGTGACGAACTCGGTTGGCGTCGGGTTGAATAGCATGTTCGCCGGGCCAGGCGGGGTTACGTTCATCGAAATGACGTGGTTGCCCGTCCCCCCCTGATCCTGCACCGTTGACCAACGACCCACCAGCGCGCCTTCGACCGTAACCTGGCCGGAGCCGCCATGGGGAATCGTGAAGTCGCCGTTCGAGTCTGCGAACACACTGTTGCCGCCAACGATGCGCGCGCGGGCGAACGGATAGTCGAACTGCTGGGGCGGGTTCCACGTGGTGTCCGGGTTCAGCCCCGGCGTCATCCACGCCCGGAAATGACCGTTCACATCCACGTAGTAGATTTCATCCCGCTTCTCAAGGAGCCGACCGTTCACCGCGTCAACGTAGAACATCCACGCCTCCGGGTCGGAGAGGTCGCCCTTATCGGCGAACAGCATGTACGCATAGCGCCCCTCCTCGCCGTTGCCCCAAACAACGAACTCCGGCGACGAGATGAACTGCGCATGCGGCATCCACGAACGAACGCGTTGCGCAGCCTGCGTCGGGCTGAGTATGTTTGCCGGTGGTGGCGCGCTGGGCGACGGCTTGATGGACGAGTTGGCAAGTACCACTTGCTGCAACAGGCCCGGCCGCACAAGAACCGTTAGGCCCGCCTGGTCAACACGGACGCCGTGGGCGTACTGCTGGAACCAGACGGCCTCGAACTTGCCGTTCCCAATGTTGGTCGAACGAGAGAGGCTAAGGTCGCTCGGCTGAACGCCGAACACCGCCGCGTACTCGTTCACAAACCGCTGAGCGGTGTCCGAGGTGTCGAAACCGCCGATGGGAAGGTTGCCGTAAACCATCCCAACGCGCCCGCCGGACCACCACACCTCAGCCTTCGGGTTGGCTGCTTTCATTCGCTGCACCGCCGCGCGCATATCCTCAGGCTGAGGGCCGAGCGCTTGCGCCGCCGAGAACGAAGCAAGAGATGCGATGATAACTGTGCTCAGTAGAGCCTTTACGATTCGCATGTTCTTCCTCCTAATGTCACGCTGTTAGAAATGTCCGTACCTTTCTGCTTCAGGACGCTCGGGACACCGAGGGGTCTCGAAGGTACGCTTCGATGAACTCCTCAATTTCCCCATCCAACACTCGAAGGACGTTCGGAGTTTCGTGGTTCGTTCGCAAATCCTTCACCATCTGGTACGGCTGCATAACGTACGAGCGAATCTGTTTCCCCCAGTCCGCCGACGTCAACTCGCCCCGAATCTCGCTGAGCCTCTCCGCCTGCTGCTCCCTCTGGTACTGGGCAAGTCTTGAGGCGAGGATCGCCATCGCGTTCGCCTTGTTCTGGTGCTGGCTTCGCTCGTTCTGGCAACTCGCGGAAATCCCGGTAGGAACATGGATGATTCGAACTGCCGACTCCGTCTTGTTCACGTGTTGCCCGCCGGCACCGCTCGATCGGTAGGTTTCTATCCGCAATTCGTCCGGGTTCAAACCCACGTCCTGCTCCTCCATCTTCGGAAGAACCTGAACCATCGCAAAACTCGTGTGGCGGCGGTTCCCGGCGTCGAACGGGCTGATCCGAACCAGCCGGTGTACGCCGTGCTCCGAGCGGAGCATGCCATAGGCGAACGGTCCAGACACCGCCAGCGTCGCGCTCCGCACGCCCGCAACTTCGCCGGGCGTTTCCGAGAGAAGCTCCGTCTGGAAGCCGTTCCGCTCCGCCCACCGAAGGTACATGCGCAGCAACATCTGCGCCCAATCACACGCCTCCGTGCCGCCCGCGCCGGCGGAAATCTCCACAATCGCCTCGCGCTCGTCGTACTCGCCCGAGAAGAGCGTCTGGACCTCGAGCTTCCGAAGGAGCGGCTCGAAGGTCTCCATCTGCTCCTCCAATTCTCGCTCGTACTGCGCGTCAGCCTCCGACTGCAGGATCTCGGCGAGCGCGTCAAGCTCCGCCAAGCGGCGCTCGAGGTCTCGAATCTCCTCCAGCCGAGAGCGAAGCCCCGCCAGGCGACGCATAAGGGCTTGCGCCTCGTCGGGTGAGGACCAGAAGTCGGACTGCTCGGTGCGGCG
>Ga0209172_10004324_pt1 | contig 19402 bp, 18 predicted proteins | sample LarsenN4metaG_FD_184113 | JGI IMG/M metagenome (GOLD analysis project Ga0209172, IMG submission 184113) | Hot spring sediment bacterial and archeal communities from British Columbia, Canada, to study Microbial Dark Matter (Phase II) - Larsen... ... | reverse complement strand
CCAGGCGCGCGGCCAGCGCCGCCAGCGCGCTGGTCTTGCCGAAGCCGGCCGGCGCCTGCAGCAGCACCACGCGGTGCTGGCGCGTGGCCGCGAGCAGCGCCTCCTCCAGCGCCGGGCGCTCGATGCGCTGCGCGCGCTGGCGCGGCGGCTGGATCTTCGTGGCCGCGAACCGGGTGATGGGACTGCGGGGTTCGACGAGAACTTCGGTCACGGGGCGATCGTACGCATACCCCGGGCGCGTGCCCCCGCCGAGCCGGGGCCGGGCACGGCAGCGGGCGGCGGCGCCAACGGGCCCTGCACCTTGGCCATCTTCGGATGGCCGGCGCAACCCGGGAACACCCGCAGGAAGCAATCGGCGCCGGCGTTCGTACGCATCAGACCCATCACCCGAACCCAGGAGACCGTTCCATGCGACCTGTCCGTGCCATCGCCCTCGCCGCCGCCGCGACCACGCTGCTCGCCGCCTGCGCCAGCGCCCCTTCGACCGGCCCGATGAGCTTCTTCATCACCAGCGTGGGGTCGGGCAAGGGGGCGGACCTCGGCGGCCTGGCGGGCGCGGACGCCCACTGCCAGAAGCTGGCCGCCGCCGCCGGTGCCGGCAACCGCACCTGGCGTGCCTACCTGAGCGTGCCGGGCGCCTTCCCGTCGCAGGGCAACCCCAGCGGCGTGGCCTCGGTGAACGCGCGCGACCGCATCGGCACCGGCCCCTGGTACAACGCCAAGGGCGTGCTGATCGCGCGCGACCTGGCCCACCTGCACAACGGCAACAACATCAGCAAGGAGACGGCGCTCGACGAGAAGGGAGGCGTCATCAAGGGCCGCGGCGACACGCCCAACGAGCACGACATCCTCACCGGCAGCCGCGCCGACGGCACCGCCTTCGCGCCGCAGACCGACACCACCTGCAAGGCCTGGACGAGCAGCACCGAGGGATCGGCCATCGTCGGCCACCACGACCGCATCGGCCCCTTGCCCGAGAACTGGGCCAAGAGCTGGAACTTCTCGCACCAGAGCGCCGGCTGCAGCCAGGAGGCGCTGATCCGCACCGGCGGCGCCGGGCGCTTCTACTGCTTCGCGGCGAACTGACGGCCGCGGCGCGACGCACCGGCACCGGCTTCGGCACCGGCACGGGTGCGGCGCGGGTGGGCGCCGCACCGGCCGGTCACGGCTCCTTCACCGGCCCGCGCAGCGCCTTGACCTGGCCGCGCTGCACCTTGGCCTCGACGCGCCGGCGCTGCGAGGCACGCGTCGGCCGGGTCGGACGCCGCGCCTTGGGCACGTGCGCGGCGGCGGCGATCATCGCCGCCAGGCGCTCGATCGCCTCCTGACGGTTTCGCTCCAGGCTGCGGTGCTGCTGCGCCTTGATGACCACGACGCCCTCGCGGCTGACGCGGGCGTCGCCGCTGGCCAGCAGGCGTGCCTTCACCGCCTCGGGCAGTGACGAGGCACGCACGTCGTAGCGCAGGTGCACGGCATTGGACACCTTGTTGACGTTCTGCCCTCCCGCGCCCTGCGCGCGCACGGCGCTGAACTGCATCTCGCTGTCGAGCGGCCACAGCGGGTCCGGCGGCGCAGGCTGCGGCTGCGCCGGGGGCTCGTCGGCGGCCGCGTCGGAGTCCGCGCCGGCGGCGGCGGTATTCATCGGGATCATCGGCTCCTGCTGGCGGGGGAGATCGGCGCGCCGGGTCCGGCGCGGCGCTGGCCGCCGTGCGCGCATGCAGGTTCTACTACGCGCCGCGCGCATTCCGCCGCGCCGCCCTCGCTAGGAGCCCCACCTTGGCAATGCCGACCCAGGCGCAGTGGCTGGAGGAGACCAGCCGCAACCTCTTCCGCCCGCGCAGCCCCGAACTGAAGCTCGTCGACCAGGCGATCGGCCAGCACGAGCGCAGCCCGAGCCCCGCGACGCTGGGCAAGGTCAAGCTCGCCTTCGAGGCCTGGAAGCGTGCCAAGGGGCCCGGCTGGGCCGGCAACGAACGCAACCGCCACGGCGCGCTGACACGGCTGGACGCGGAGCTGCAGAGCGTGCCCGCGGTGCGCTTCACGGCGCAGGAACTGCAGGCGCTCGCCTTCATCGCCGAGCAGCGCAAGCAGGTCATCCGCAACCTCTTCCAGGGCAGGCAGGTCACGCTGAAGGGCCCGAGGAGCCCGCGCGAGGCGGTGCAGCTGGCCGCCGACGAGCTCAAGGGCTCGGCCGAGGCCGCCGCACAGTGGATGCGCTCGGTGGGCAAGGCGCCGCCGCAGGACGCCGCGCGCCTGCTGCGCGAGAAGCTCGAGGAGATGGCCCGGGCCATCTTCCAGGTCGACAACCTCGGCGCGCTGGGCGACCTCTCGGGCTTCGTGCTCGGGATCCTCGGCCAGTGCAGCGTCAGCGTGGCGCCGGTGGTCGGGCACGTGAAGGACGGCTACGACCTCGTCGTGGGCTGGGGCAAGACCGCGAAGCTGCTGTACGAGCAGCACGACATTGCCAACCGCCGCCACGTGATCGACACCGGCGCGCCGGCGGCGGCCTTCAACGCGCTGCACCGCTGCCTCGTCGCCGAGACACGCTCGCAGGCGGCCGAGGCGGGCATCGCCACGACGGCCTTCGCGCTCAAGACCGGCCTCGCCTTCGCCGACGGCGGCGCCATCAGCGGCCCGGTGGTGGGGGCGGTGAAGGCGCTGTCGCAGGTGGGGCTCAAGCTCGGGCAGCTCGGCATGGAGTGGCGCGCGACACGGAAGGCCAACGAGATCCTGCGCACCGGTCCGCTGGACATCCAGCTCTTCCGCACCTACCCGCTGATGGGCTGCTACCTCCTCACGAGCGCCACGCTCAGCGACATCGTGCCCCTGCACTGCTTCGGCCAGCCGGGCTGGATGGACTACATCGAGACGCTGAAGTCGCGCGGCTACGACGGCATCTACGAGGCCGCCGGCGGCCTCATCGACAGCTCGCCGTGGGAGATCCGCGGCCTGCCGAAGCGGCCGATCAAGGGCGGCCTGCCCGGCCTCGGAGGCACGGCGGTGCCGGGCCTGGCCGGGGACCTGATGGGCGACGTGTTCAAGTTCAAGCTGTAGCGCCGGCCGGCGTGCGGACGACCGGGCCCGCCCGGGGCCGCGGCGGGAGCGAACGGGCGAACGGGCGAACGGGCGAACGGGCGAACGGGCCAGCGGGCCAACGGGCGCCGTGCCTGGCACCCCACCCTACGCCCCCGGCCCGGCCGCAGTGGCCAGGCGGGCGCGCCAGCGCGGCCAGAACACGTTGATCGCGAGCCCCGCGATCACCAGCGCCGAGGCGGCCACCTTCCAGGCCGGCATCGGCTCGCCGAGCGCGACCGCGGCACTGGCCATGCCGAACACCGGCACCCCCAGCGCCCAGGGCGTGATCGTCGCCGCCGGGTGGCGCGCCAGCAGCCAGGCCCAGGCGGCATAGCCGAACAGCGTGTTGCCGAGCGACTGCCAGGCGACGGCCAGCCACGTGCCCCAGCCGGCACCCGCGACGCCGGCCCACACCGCCGCCGGGCCTTCGACCCACAGCGAGAGCACGAGGAGCGGCGGGACCGCGAAGGCGCTCGACCACACCATGTACGCGAGCATGTCCACACCGCTGCCGGCGCGCCGGCTGACGAGGTTGCCGGCGGACCACGACAGCGCGGCCAGCAGCACCAGCGCGAGGCCGAGCACGGTCGCGCCGGCCGCGGCGCTGCGCGAGGCGATCCAGCCGAGCCCGGCGACGGCGAGCGCCAGCGCCACCGCCTGGTAGCGCTGCGGGCGCTCGCGCTCGAGCAGCATCACGAGGCCGATCGTGAAGAACACCTGCGTCTGCACGACGAGCGAGGCGAGCCCGGGCGAGATGTCGCTGCGGATGGCCACGTACAGCAGGCCGAACTGGCCGACCCCGATGAGCACGCCGTAGGCCGCCAGCTGCCGCCAAGGCACGGGCGGCCGCGCGATGAACAGCGCCGCGGGCAGGAACGCGAGCGCGAAGCGCAGCACCGCCAGCGCCAGCGGCGGCAGCGCATCGAGCGCCCAGCGGATGACGACGAAGTTGGTGCCCCACACCGCCACCACGGCCAGCGCGAGGCCGGCGTGCGCCAGCGGGAGCTGCCGGCCCTTCACCCGCGTGCGCGCCCGCGCGAGCGCGCGGCCACCCCGACGCGACGCGCGCTCACTGCGGCGCGGACCCGCCCGTGCCGGCCGCCTCGCGCTGCGCCCGCTGCCGTGCGTGCTGGTAGGCGCCCTGCGGCACGTGCAGCAGGTCGGCGATGCGCCACATGACGTGCCGCTCGTGCTCGCTCAGGTGGCCGTCGGCATAGGCGACGCGCCACATGTGCTCGACCATCGCGATCTTCTGCGGCATCTCGAAGCGTTCGTTGATGCGCGAAGTGAAGGCGAAGAGGTCCGTGGCGTCGCGCGCGGTGCGCTCGGCCAGCTCGGCCAGGCGCGCGGCCTCGTCGTCGGCGAGCGAGAACTTGGCACGCAGCGCCGCCAGCACCGCCTCGCGCTCGCCGGCGTGGAAGGTGGCGTCGGCGCGCATCACCTCCACCAGCATCACCGCGGTGGCCAGCTGCAGCGCATGCTCGCTGGCGGCCGGGGCGGCGCCGGGCGAGGGCGGCAGCAGGCTGTCGAAGAGGTCCTTGAGGGTCCTGAGCACGCGCCGATGATGGCACGGGCCAGAGGGCGGCGCCGGCAGCCGAAAAGCTGACTCGCGCTGTCAGCCATTGCGCGGCACAGTGACCGCATGCCCTTCCCCCGCCTTTCCTCGCGCACGGACACGGCGTTGCCGGGCGCCGTCGTCGAATTGCGCCAGTACACGCTGCACCCGGGCCGGCGCGACGCGCTGGTCGCGCTCTTCGAGCGCGAGTTCATCGAGACGCAGGAGGCCTGCGGCCTGCACGTGCTCGGCCAGTTCCGCGACCTCGACCGCGCCGACCGCTTCGTCTGGCTGCGCGGCTTCACCGACATGGGCGCTCGCCGGCACGGCCTGCACGCGTTCTACGGCGGCCCGGTGTGGGCCGCGCACCGCGAAGCCGCCAACGCGACGATGATCGACTCCGACGACGTGCGGCTGCTGCGGCCCGCCTGGCCGGGCGCCGGTGTCGTCGTGCGGGCGGCGGACCGTGCGCCGCGAGGCACGACATCGAACCCGCCGGGTGCGGTCGGCGTGATGGTCTGGCCGCTCGATCCGCCGGCCGACGCGCCTCCGATCGGCCGGTGCCGCGAGGCCCTCGTCGCCGCGCTGCGCGCCAGCGGCGCGAGCGCGACGGGGGTGTACGCCACCGAACCCGCCGCGAACGACTTCCCCCGCCTGCCGGTGCGCGAAGGCGAGCCGGTGCTCGTCGCGCTGGCCGTGTTCCCGGGCGTCGCGGCGCTCGATGCCTGGCCGCACGCCCTGCGCGGCCTGCACGCCTCGCTGCGGGCGTGGCGGGCCGGCGCGCCGGAAACCCTGCGTCTTGCGCCGACACCGCGCTCGGCGCTGCACGCCTGACCCGAAAGGACGCCATGACGCACCACCTCGACATCCCTGCGCCAACCCACCCCGGCGCGCACGACTTCGACTTCCTCGTCGGCCGCTGGCGCGTTTCCCATCGCCGCCTGAGGGAGCGCCTGGCCGGCTGCAACGAGTGGGAGTCCTTCGAGGGCTCGTCGACGCTGTGGCCGCTGATGGGCGGGCTCGGCAACGTCGACGACAACGTTATCGACCTTCCCGCCGGCCGCTACCGCGCGCTGTCGATGCGTTCGTTCGACCCCGCCACGGGCCTGTGGGCGATCTGGTGGGTGGACGGGCGCCATCCGCACCGCCTCGACCCGCCGGTGGTCGGCCGCTTCGAGGGCGGCGTCGGCACCTTCCTCGCCGACGACCGCTTCGACGGCCGGCCGATCCGCGTGCGCTACCTGTGGACCGACATCACGCCCCGCTCGGCGCGCTGGCAGCAGGCGTTCTCCGAGGACGGCGGACGGAGCTGGGAGACGAACTGGGTGATGCAGTTGCACCGCGACGACTAGCCCGGCCGCCAGCGCGCGAAGCGCGGCTCGCCGAGAGGCCGACGCCCCTCACCGCTCCGCGATGAAGTGCTGCATCGTCACCTCCTCGCCCGGCGGCAGGAAGGCGCGCACGCGCGCCTCGAGTTCCTGGTCGGCCAGCGTGGCGCGCGCCCGCTGGTGCAGGTAGTCGGCCCACGAGGCGACGATGAAGCGCTCGACGTAGCGCGTCGGGTCGGCGAGGTCGCGGTAGATGCGCCAGAACGTCGCGCCGTCGCGGCGGCGCGGCGCGCGCATCTGCGTCAGCGCCTCCAGGAAGGCCGCCTGGTCCTCGGCGCGGATGCGGTAGGCGATCTCCACCGCCACCGGGCCGGCCTCGGGCTCGGGTTCCTCGGCGACGAAGAGCTCCTGCCACGGAGCCGCCGGCGTCACGTCCTCGGCGGCGCCCATGCGCAGTGGGAACGGGCGCGCCAGCAGCAGGCCGGCCATCATCGCGCCGGCCGACACCGTGAGTGCCGCCTGCAGCCCCACCAGGCCGGAGAGCGCGCCCCACACGGCCGAGCCGATGGCGAACGCCCCCAGCGCGCTGAGCGCATGCATCGCCGCCGCGCGCGCGCGCACCCAGGGCGGCGCGCTCGTCTGCGTGGCGGTGTTGAAGGTGGACATCACCGCCATCCACGCCGCGCCGCTGCAGAAGAGTGCCCCGTAGATCGGCCAGATCCACGGCGACCACGCGGCCACCGCGGTGGCCGTGCCGAAGACGACGCAGCCGCCGACCACGATACGCTCGTGCGAGACGCGCGAGCGCAGGCGCCCGATGAGCAGCCCGGCACACACCGCGCCGACGCCGAGGCAGCCCATCAGCAGGCCGAAGCCCGAGGCGCCGAGGCCGATGCGCTTCTGCCCGATCACCGGCAGCAGCGCCCACAGCGCCGAGCCGGCGGCGCTGTAGGCCGAGGTGCGCAGCAGCTGCGCGAGGATCGGCTCGGAGTGCCATGCGTAGCGCAGCGCCGCGCGCATGCCGCCCCACAGCCGCTCGGCCGGCAGGCGCGAGGGCGGGTGCGGCTTCGGCGGGTGCCGGCGCACCGACTGCAGCATCGCCAGCGTGCCGATGAGCGCGATGAAGAACACGAACGGCCCGCCGATCTGCGCGAACACGAAGCCCGCCAGCGTGGGGCCGAGGGCGCGCGCCGCGTTGTAGGCGATGGAGACGACGGTGATCGCCTGCCCCAGCTCCTCGCGCGGCACGCTGTCGGCGACGGTGGAGTTCCAGGCTGGCGTGATGAGCGCCGTGGAGCAGCCGCACACGAAGGTGAGCAGCAGCAGCAGCGCCGGCCCCACCGCGTCCCAGGCCAGCAGCACCGCCAGCAGCGCCACGGCCACGGCCTGCGTGGCGAGCGACGCGAGGATGAGCCGCCGCCGGTCGGTGGTGTCGGCCAGCACGCCGGCCGGCAGCGAGAGCAGGAACATCGGCAGGAAGACGGCCGTCTGCACGAGGGCGGCGAGAAAGCCCGAGCCGGTGGCCTCGACCATCTCCCACGTCGTGGCCATCGCCTGCATGGCGTTGCCGATGAAGTAGACCGCCCCGCCGCCGACGAGGCCGCGGAACGTGGCGTGGCGCAGCGTGTGGGAGACGGCGTGGGCGGCCATCGCGCTCGTCAGGCGATGGCCACGGGCGCCGCGGCCGTCGCGGTGGCAGGTGGCGCAGGCACGTCCGGGCGCGGCGCGTGCAACCACGAGTGCCGCGCGGGCGCGGGCGTTGCGACATCGCGCACACACGGTGCTGCCGCCGTCTCCTCGGCCGCACGCACCCTCTGCGCGTCGCCCGCCGCGCCGCCGAACAGCATCGCCTGCACCGCCGTCGGGTCGTTGACGGTGCGCACCCGGTCGAAGGCCTCCTGCGCCTCGGGAAAACGACGGCGCAGCAGGTTGAGCCACTGCTTCACGCGCCCGGCACGGTGGCGCGGCGACACGCGGCGCGCGATCAGCGCCCAGTAACGCTCGACGAGCGGGAGCAGTTCGCTCCACCCGGCCACGCCCGCCGCGCCGCGGACGGCCATCGCCAGGCCGGGGTCGGCGACGATGCCGCGGCCGAGCATCAGCGCCGCGCAGCCGCTCTCGGCCAGGCAGCGGCGCGCGTCCTCCACCGTCCACACCTCGCCATTCGCCACCACCGGCAGCTTCACCGCGGCGCGGATGTGCGCGATGCGGTCCCAGTAGGCCGGCGGCCTGTAGCCATGCACCTTGGTGCGGGCGTGCACGGTCAGCTCGCTGGCGCCCGCCGCCTCGATGGCGCGGGCGCAGTCGAGCATGCGCGATTCGTCGCGGTGGCCGAGGCGCATCTTGGCGCTCACCGGCAGGTGCGCCGGCACCGCGCGCCGCACCGCGGCGACGATGGCGTGCACGAGCTCGGGCTCGTCGAGAAGCACGGCGCCGCCGCGGTGGCGGTTCACGGTGGGCGCCGGGCAGCCGAAGTTGAGGTCGATGCCGAACTGCGCGCCCGGCCCGAGCGCCGCGATCACCGCCGCGTTCTCGGCCAGGCAGCCGGGGTCGCTGCCCAGCAGCTGCGCGCGCACCGGCGTGCCGGCCTCGGTGCGGCCGCCCGTCAGCAGCTCGGGCACGAGGCGCGTGAACACGCGCTCGGGCAGCAGCTGGTCGGTGATGCGGATGAACTCCGAGACGGCCAGGTCGATGCCGCCGGCCCGCGTGATGACTTCGCGCAGAGGGTGGTCGAGCAGCCCTTCCATCGGCGCGAGCAGGATGCGCATGGGGTTCGGGGGGACTTCGGGGGGCTCAGTCTAGCGAGGCGGGCAGGCGCTCGAACAAGCGCGGCGCGAGGACGTCAGGTCGCACGGCGCCGGGGGCCGCGTTCAGCCCGAGCCGAGCCGCTTGCCCGGGCCGGCCGACGACTGCTTCGCAACGCTTGTTGCCGTTCATCAAGCAGCGTCCGTGCGATCGCTGCCGGCCATCGGGAGTCGTCCGGCACCGGCTGCTTTCGGGCAGCGGCATGGCATGTCGCTGGCCGATGCCCATCGCCGCGAAGCGTGCGCAGCGGGCACGCGCGAGCCCCTCGAGGCGGTCAACGCAGGGCTTGCAGGCTCTCGATGAGATGGCGCACGGCGATCGACTCGCCCGCCTGGTGCGTCGTCAGGCAACAGAAGGGTCCCTTGATCAAGGTTTCCGGAGCGCTCAGCGCGGACACGGCGCCGAGGTCCAGCCACTGCTGCGCGTGTCGGCTCGCGATGGCCCACAGCATGGACCGGCTGCGGACCAGCTGCACGGCCAGCACGGCCGAGTCGGTCTCGATGTCCGTCGTCACGGCCTCCCGGCTTCGATGCAGCGCCAGCATGCGGTCGAGCTTCGGCCGCAGCGGCGTGCCCTGACTCGGCAGCACCCACGATTGCCGCGCCATGTCGCGCCAGCTCAACCGACGCCGACGTGTGAGCGCATGGTCCGGCGCGCACAGCACCAGGTTGTGCTCTTCGTAGAGAGGCGCGACCTCGACCTTGTTCAGGTCGACCGGAAACTCGACGTGCGAAAGCATGACATCGACGGCGCCGTCCAGCAGCTGCTCCAGGAGCACCTGGGGTGGCTGGACCGCGACCCGGACCACGAGCGACGGCATGCGGCTCTGCAGGTCCGACAGCGCGAGCGCCATCAGCTCCGGCGAGAACATCCCGATCATGCCGACCCGGAGTTCGACCCGGCTTTCGGTGCCGATGGCCTGCAGGCTGAGGTCGGCGCGCCCGAGTTCGTCGAGGACACGCTGGGCGTGATGCACCAGGCGTGACCCGGCCGCGGTGACCACCATGCGCTTGGTGGAGCGGTCGAACAGGCGATGTCCGACGAGGGCCTCCGTCTGGGCGAGCATGCGAGAGACGGCAGGCTGGCTGGTGTGCAGCTGCACCGCGGCGCGACTGAGGTTGCGTTCTTCGGCCAGCAGGCACAGCAGGCGCAGCTGCTTCAGGCTCAGGCTGCGAGCCAGGCGGGAATCGAACACTGATATCACTCCTGATATGAATGCTCGCACAAACGGCATTTGTCTTGAACGGGGCGATGCCGATGCAATGCGGCCGCGCACCGTCGAGAAGCGCATCCACGGAGACTGGCCCATGAATCCTCGCCGCGCCTTCCTGGCCCTGCTGGCCGCCCTGCCCCTGTGGGCTCAGGCTCAGGGCTATCCGAATCGACCGATCCGTCTCGTCGTCCCATGGCCGCCGGGAACGCCGGCCGATGTCGTCGGGCGCACCGTGGCCGAGAAGATGGCCATCGGGCTGGGGCAGCCGATCGTCGTCGAGAACAAGCCTGGCGCGGCCGGCACCATCGGGCTCGCGGACGCACTCAACCAGCCCGCCAACGGCTACACGCTCTACATGCTGTCGTCGGCGTCGCTCGTGGCGCCGGTGCTGTTTCCCAACCAGCAGGTGGACTTCGCACGCAGCCTCCAGCCCGTCGGGATGATGGCCTGGAGCTACAACGTGCTCGTGGTCCCCGTGACCAGCGCCCTGCAGTCGCCGCGCGACATCGTGCAGGTCTCCAAGGCCCGCCCGAACAGCCTCAGCTTCGCGTCGGGCGGGCCCGGCACGCCGGCCCATCTGGCGGGCGATCTGTTCAAGCAGCAGACGGGCATCGAGGCCACCCACGTCCCCTACAACCAGTTCACCCTGGCGGTGGCCGATCTGGTGACCGATCGCGCCAACTTCATGTTCCTCACGGCCTCGGCGGCGCTGCCCCAGATCCAGGGCGGCAAGCTGCGACCGCTGGCCGTGACCAGCGAGCAGCGGCTGCCGGCGCTGAAGGACGTGCCCACGATGCGAGAACAGGGCTATGCCGACTTCGTGCTGCGGTCCTTCGACGGCCTGGCCGTCAAGAGCGGCACACCGCCGGAGGTGGTCGAGCGCCTCAGCGCCGAACTCAACAAGGCGCTCGCCGATGCCGCGGTGCGCGATCGGCTCGCCGTGCTGGCGCTCGAGCCTCAGGCGATGTCGAGTGCTGCGTTCGGGCAAGTGCTGGCTACCGAATCGACACGCTGGCTGGGCCTGGCCCGGGCGGCCCGCATCAAGGCGGATTGAGGTGCGAGGCGTTGAGCTGAGCGCCGATGTCGTCATCATCGGTGCCGGCTCGGCTGGCGCGACCTTGGCGGCGCGGCTGAGCGAAGACCCGCACCTGAACGTGCTGCTGCTGGAGGCCGGGGAGGAAACCCGGTTCCGGTGGGTCGACATTCCGATCGGGTACTTCAAGACCGTCGGGAACCCGGCGTTCGACTGGCAGTTCCAGACCGAGCCGGAGCCCGAGCTGGCCGATCGCCGACTGCCGTGGCCCCGCGGGAAGGGGCTTGGCGGATCCAGCCTGATCAACGGCATGCTCTACCTGCGGGGCCACCGGCGCGACTACGACGGCTGGCAACGGCTGGGCAACCCCGGGTGGGGTTGGGCAGACGTGCTGCCGTATTTCCAGCGCAGCATGCACGCCGAGCAGCGCCTGGGGGAGGCGGACGGCGAGGGCGGGCCGCTGTGGACGACGAACGTACCGCACGACGTCGTGTCGGATGCGTTCATCGCCGCGGCCGGGCGTTGCGGGGTCCCTGCGACCGCCGACTTCAATCAGGGCGACAACGGGGGAGCCGGCTACTTCCGCATGAACACGCGGCGCGGCGTTCGGATGAGCACGCGCCGGGCCTACCTGGACGGTGCTCTCGGCCGGCCGAACCTCCGCGTGCTGACCGCAGCGCGCGTGACGCGCCTGCTGTTCGCGGGCCCGAGAGCCTGCGGCGCCGAGATCATCCTCGACGGCAAGCTGGCGAGGGTCGACGCGTCACACCAGGTCGTCCTGTGTGCCGGCGCCGTGCAGTCGCCCCAGGCGCTGCTGCTTTCCGGCATCGGCCCGGCCGCCCAGCTCGACCGGCATGCGGTGCCGGTCCTGCTGGATCTGCCCGGCGTCGGGGCCAACCTGCAGGACCATCTCCAGGTACGGCCGTCGTATCGATGCAGGAACACGGTCACGCTGAACGACATTGCCAACAGCCGGCTGCGCAGCGCCTTCGAGTTCCTGCGGTATCAGTTCACCCGCCAGGGTGCTCTGGCCAATGGCGTCTACCGGGCTGGCGCGTTCCTCAGCGTGCCGCCGGACGAGGACCCTGACTGGCCCAACGTGCAGATCCACTTCGGCCTCGTGAGCTTCGACCGCCCGCACCAGCCGCCGCATGCGTTTTCGGGCGTCACGTTGTCGGCATGCCACCTGCGACCCGCGAGCCGTGGCCGCATCGAGCTGGCGAGCGCCGATCCTTTGCAGGCACCGCGCATCTTCGCGAACTACCTCGGCACGGCGCAGGACCGCGAGGTCGCCGTCGGCATGGTTCGCCGCATGCGCGAGATCGCGTCAAGCGAACCGTTGGCAGACTTCATCGTCTCGGAGCACGAGCCGGGTGAAGCGCTGCGCACGGACGACGAGATCCTCGACTGGGTTCGGCGGCGGGCCGCCAGCATCTTCCATCCGGTCGGTACCTGCTCGATGGGGCCGGCGGATGATGCGGGTGCAGTGGTCGACCATCGCATGCGCGTCCATGGCCTCCAGGGCCTGCGCATCGTGGACGGCTCCGTGATGCCGCGCATCGTGTCGGGCAATACGAACGCACCGATCATCATGCTGGCCGAACGCGCCGCCGACTTCATTCGCGAGGACCTGCGTTCCTGAGCGCGAGGTGCCTGGAACCGGGGCGCCACGCCCCCACCAGTGCCTGGATGCCCGATGCGGGCGCCGGGATCGGGACCGCCGATGTCGCGACCGCTCAGGGCGCCTTCGCGCCCGCCAGGCCGAACACCCGCTCCGCCAGCGGCAGGCGCAGGCGCAACCGCTGCAGCCGCAGCGCGGGCGTCGGATGGGTGCCGACGAGGCGGCGCTCGGCGGCCTGCGCGGCGGCCTCGGCGGCCTCGCGTTCCAGGAAGACGATCTGCGCCTGCGGCGCGAAGCCGGCGGCGCTGGCCATCAACAGGCCGAGTTCGTCGGCCTCGATCTCGCCCTGCTGCATGACGGCCTCCATCGCCTTCAGCAGCGAGAAGTTGTGGTCGAGCTCGGTGTACACGTCGGCCACGCTGCGCGGCACGTCGCGCGGGAGCAGCATGCGCGCGAAAGTCAGCGCCTGCCGCTCGTGCTCCAGCACGCTGTGCGCCATCTCATGCGCGAGGATGAAGGCCAGTTCCGCGTCGCTCGGGTTTGCCTGCCGCACGAAGGCCTCGGAGATCACCACCGTGCCGTCGGGCAGCGAGAACGCATCCACCGCGGCCGTGCGCACCACCATCAACGACCACGACAGACGCGCCGACGCGGCGGTCTGCGCCCGCGCCACGGGCAACAGGCGGTCGAACAGCGCCTGCAGGCGCGCACAGTAGTCGCGGCAGCCGAGTTCGCCGCCTCGCCGCGCCTGCTCGACGATCGGGCTGGCCTGGCGCGAAGCGACGCGCTCGACCTCGGCCGCCGACCAGCCCAACCCGGTCGGTTCGTACGACAGGCTGAGCGGCGGCTGCGCGGCGAAGGCGCCGGCGCAGGAGGAGACGAGGACGGCGGCAACGCACAGCCGGCGAATGAAGCACCGGCCCCGGGTACCGCGCGACGCTGGTTCGACGACCATGGACGACCACCCCCTGCGCGCAGCCTAGTGGGCGCGCCGGGAGCATGAAAGGCCGAAATGGGGGGATCAACGTCCGGCAGTACGTGCCATCGTGCACGCCGCACCGCCCAGAGCGGGGGCCAGGGCCGTCGGGCAGCCCTGACTCCTCACCCTCCTCACCCCGCCACCAGCCTCTCGGGCGCGAGCAGCAACAGCAACAGCAGCAGCACATCGCGCGCCAGCGTGGCCGCCGATGATGACTCGTGGCGCGCGTGCAAGCGCTGCCGTCGCCGCGACGGCGCCTCGTCCGTGCGGCCCCCGCGTGCCGGCCCGTTCCCTCGCCGGCAAGCAGGTAAACAGATCTGTTTACTCGGACACCGCTCTTCGGTTAACGTGCGTTCGCCGCGGGGCCTCCCGCCGGGAGTCCTTGGTGTCCAGCCCACTGCAAAGCCTGAAGCCCGCGCTGCCGATCCTCGTCGGCGCCTCGCTGATGCTCACCTTCGCGATGGGGCTCCGGCAGAGCCTGGGCATCTTCATGCCCGACCTCACGAAGGGCATCGGCATCTCGGTGTCCGACTTCACCCTGGCCATCGCGGCGCAGAACCTGATCTGGGGCGTGCTGCAGCCGCTGGCCGGCGCGCTCTCGGTGCGCTGGGGCCTGCGCTCGATGATGGTCGGCGGCTCGCTGCTCTACCTGCTGGGCATGCTCACGCTCGCCTTCGCCACCGGCACCACCGGCGTGGTGCTCGGCGCCGGCGTCTTCATCGGCGCCTCGATGGCCTGCACCGGCCCGGCGCTGGCCTCGGCCGCGGCTTCGCGCCCGGTGAGCGCGGCGATGCGCAGCGCCGTGCTCGGCGCGGTGTCGGCCGCGGGCTCGCTCGGCGCGATGCTCGCCGCACCCATCGGCCAGGCGCTCAACCAGGCCTACGGCTGGCGCGTCGGCGTCATCGGCTTCGCGGTGCTGGCGCTCATCATGCTGCCGGCGGCGTGGGTGGCCGGCCGCGTCGACAAGGTGCCGCTGCCGCCTTCGCCCGGCAAGGTGGGCGAGAGCGCCGGCGCGGCGCTGGGCACGGCGATGCGGCACGTGCCGTTCGTGGTGCTGACGGTGGCGTTCTTCGTCTGCGGCATGCAGCTGATCTTCCTGACGACGCACCTGCCCTCGTACCTGCAGATCTGCGGCATGGACCCGATGCTGAGCGCACAGGCGCTCGGCGTGATCGGCGGCTTCAACGTGCTGGGCAGCCTGTTCTTCGGCTGGGCCGGCGGGCGTTGGAACAAGCTCGTGCTGCTGGGCGGCATCTACCTCGCGCGCTCGCTCGTGCTGCTGTGGTACTTCGCGGCGCAGCCCACGCCCGCGGGCACGCTCGTGTTCGCCGCGGTGATGGGCTTCCTGTGGCTGGGCGTGGGGCCTCTGGTCACCGGCTGGATCATCGACGTGTTCGGCCTGCGCTGGCAGGCCATGCTCGGCGGCGTGGCCTTCGTGAGCCACCAGGTCGGCAGCTTCGTCGGCGCCTACGGCGGCGGCGTGCTGTACGACCTGCTCGGCTCGTACAACACGGCCGTGCACATCGGCGTGGCCACGGGGCTGGCCGCCGGCATCGTGCAGATCGGCTTCGCGCTGCACCGATCGAGCAAGGTGCGGCTGGCGCCGTCGTGAAGACCGGCGTGGCGCCCGCGCGCGCTGCGGCGGGCGCGGTCGAGGGCGCCGCCGGGCGCGGGAAGGCCGGGTCGGCGACGGCGCCCGCGCCCACCGCACCCGCCACCGCCAGGGCGCCGGAAGCGGCGCCCGACGCCACGCGCGAGCGCATCCTCGACGCCGCCGACCGCCTCTTCTACGCGCACGGCATCCAGAGCATCGGCGTCGATGCGGTGGTGCTCGAGGCGGGCATCAGCAAGCGCACGCTCTACAAGCACTTCGGCTCGCGCGAGCAGCTCGTGGCCGCCTATCTCGCGCGGCGCGGCGCGCGCCAGCCCGAGGAACCGCGGCCGGGCGAGGAGCTCGAGGAGATCCTCGGCGTCTTCAAGCGCTTCGAGCGCTGGTTCGCGAGCGAGGGGTTCCGCGGCTGCCCGTTCTCCAACGCGATCGCCGAGCTCGGTGGCGATGCCGGGCACCCGGCCCTCGCGGTGGCGCACGACATCAAGCAGCGCAACACGGCCTGGTTCGAGGTCCGCCTGCGCGCGCTCGGCGCGGCGCATCCGGGGGCGCTGGCCATGCAGCTGTCGATCCTCGTCGAAGGTGCGGTGGCGCTGGCGGTGCAGCGCAAGGCCGATGGCGATGCGCCGCAGGTGGCGCGCGCGGCCGGCGCGGCGGCGCGCGCCCTGCTGGCGCAGGCGGGCGTCGTGGCAGAGGGCCCCTAGGCAGCACCCGCTTTCGCCCCGCAGGCGACCACGTCCCGGCCGGTCGGCACCCGGGCTGACCCGCTTGCCCGGGGCCGCGCCAGCACCCACGATCGCCGTCGCGCCCAGGGCCGCCCCCTCGGGGCACGTCTCGAGGGTGGCGGCCGCTGCGCGCACCCACGCGCGCCGACTCGGCCTGGCGCCGGCGCCGCGGCGGCCCGAGGCCGCCACAACACCAACGAGGAGACGAACACATGGCATCCCTGCTGAGCTGGCGCGAGGTGCGCCCCAACCCGGGCGACGTCGTCGCGCCCGACGAACGCCTGCCCTGGCCGCAGACCGCGGCGATGGGCGTGCAGCACGTCATCGCGATGTTCGGCGCCACGGTGCTGGCGCCCATCCTGATGGGCTTCGACCCCAACGTGGCGATCCTGATGAGCGGCGTGGGCACGCTGATCTTCTTCGTGCTCGTCGGCGGCAAGGTGCCGAGCTACCTCGGATCGAGCTTCGCCTTCATCGGCGTGGTCATCGCCGCGACCGGCTTCGCCGGCAAGGGAGCGAACGCCAACATCGGCGTCGCGCTCGGCGGCATCATCGCCTGCGGCGCGCTGTACACGCTGATCGGCCTCGTGGTGATGGGCACCGGCACGAAGTGGATCGAGACACTGATGCCGCCGGTGGTCACCGGCGCCGTCGTCGCGGTGATCGGCCTCAACCTCGCCGGCATCCCGGTGAAGAACATGGCCCCGACGCCATTCGACGCGTGGATGCAGGCGCTCACCTTCGTCTGCGTGGCCGGGGTCGCGGTGTTCACCCGCGGCATGACGCAGCGGCTGCTGATCCTCGTCGGCCTCGTCCTCGCGAGCCTCGTCTACGCCGTGCTCACCAACGGCATGGGCCTGGGCAAGCCGATCGACACCTCCGGCATCGCCGCCGCCGCCTGGATCGGGGCCCCGAACTTCGCGGCACCGGTGTTCAGCGCCAACGCGATGCTGCTGATCGCGCCGGTGGCCATCATCCTCGTCGCCGAGAACCTCGGCCACGTCAAGGCGGTGAGCGCGATGACCGGCCGCAACCTCGACCCGCTGATGGGCCGCGCCTTCGTCGGCGACGGCATCGCGACGATGGTCTCCGGCGCCAGCGGCGGCACCGGCGTCACGACCTACGCCGAGAACATCGGCGTGATGGCGGCGACGAAGATCTACTCCACGGCCACGTTCGTCGTCGCGGCGCTGATCGCGATCCTGCTCGGCTTCAGCCCCAAGTTCGGCGCGCTGATCCAGGCCATCCCGCTGGCGGTGATGGGCGGCGTGTCGATCGTCGTCTTCGGCCTCATCGCGGTGGCCGGCGCCAAGATCTGGGTCGACAACCGCGTCGACTTCAGCGACAACCGCAACCTCGTGCTGGTGGCCATCACGCTGGTGCTCGGCACGGGCGACTTCACGCTCAGGTTCGGCGCCGGATCGAGCAGCTTCGCGCTCGGCGGCATCGGCACCGCGACCTTCGGCGCCATCCTGCTGTGGGCACTGCTCCGGCGCGGCGGCACGCCCCGGCAGGGGTGATCGGGGGCCGGCCCGGCGGCGTGCCGCCGGGCTGATAACCTCGACGCCCCTTTGCATTCCGCCCGGAGGCTGCCCATGCCCGGCCTGCTGCCGAACGTCGACCCCGACGGCCTGCTCGAGTACTCGGTCGTCTACACCGACCGCGCGCTCAACCACATGTCGCGCCGCTTCCAGGGCGTGATGCAGGAGCTCTCGGCAACGCTGAAGCAGGTCTACGGCGCGCGCTCGGCCATCGTCGTGCCCGGCAGCGGCAGCTTCGGCATGGAGGCGGTGGCGCGCCAGTTCGCGCGCGGCCAGAAAGTGCTCGTCATCCGCAACGGCTGGTTCAGCTACCGCTGGAGCCAGATCTTCGAGATGGGCGGCATCCCCTCGGAGACGATCGTGCTGAAGGCGCGCATGACGTCGCCGGCCTCGAAGTCGCCGTTCGCGCCCGCGCCCGTCGACGAGGTGGTGGCCACCATCCGCCGCGAGAAGCCGGGCGTCGTGTTCGCGCCGCACACAGAGACCTCGGCCGGCATGATCCTGCCGCACGACTACCTGCGCGCCGTGGCCAGTGCCGTGCACGAGGTGGGCGGCCTCTTCGTGCTCGACTGCGTGGCCTCGGGCTGCATCTGGGTGGACATGGCGGCCACCGGCGTCGACGTGATCGTCAGCGCGCCGCAGAAGGGCTGGAGCAGCACGCCGTGCGCCGGCCTCGTGATGCTGGGCGAGGAAGCGCGCGCGCGCATCGACGGCACCACGAGCGACAGCTTCTCGATGGACCTGAAGAAGTGGCTCTCGATCATGGAGACACACGAGAAGGGCCAGATCGCCTACCACGCGACGCTGCCCACCGACGGCCTGGCGCAACTGCGCGATGCGATGAAGGAGACGGCCGCGCTCGGCTTCGAGGCCGCGCGCGCGGCACAGCAGCAACTCGGCGACCGCGTGCGCCGCCTGCTCGAAGGCGCCGGCCTCCCGAGCGTCGCGGCGCCCGGCTTCCAGGCGCCCGGGGTCGTCGTCAGCTACACCGACCGCGCCGACTTCGCCAACACGCAGGCCTTCGCCGCGCAGGGGCTGCAGATCGCCGCCGGCGTGCCGCTGGCCTGCGACGAGCCGGCCGACTTCCGCACCTTCCGCGTCGGCCTCTTCGGCCTGGACAAGCTGAAGAACGTGGACCGCACGGTGGCCACGTTCGAGCGCGCGCTGAGGGCGGCGCTGGGCTGAGGCATCGGCCGTTCCCCTGCCGCCTGCACGGGCGACAGGGCGGCGCTAGCATCGCGCGCCGTTTCCAACCCCGGGCCACCAGGAAGGAGAACCCGCGATGCTGACCGAAGGCTCCCAGGCCGACTTCGACACCCTCGTTCCTGCCGGCGGCACCAGCCGCCGGAGCTTCGTGCGCACGGCCGTGGGCAGCGGCTTCGCGGCGGCGGCGCTGCCGATCGCGGCGCAGACCGCCATCAAGACCGACAGCGCCGGCCTCGTCACCGGCGAGGTCACGGTGCCCGTCGGCGGCTTCAAGATGCCGGCCTACCGCGCCGCGCCGGCGCAGCGCACCAACGCGCCGCTGGTGCTGGTGGTCAGCGAGATCTTCGGCGTGCACGAGTACATCGCCGACGTCGCGCGCCGCTTCGCCAAGGCCGGCTACTTCGCGGTGGCGCCCGAGCTCTTCGTGCGCCAGGGCGACGCCGGCAGCTACGGAGAGATCGCCAAGCTCATCGCCGAGGTCATCTCGAAGGTGCCCGACGAGCAGGTCATGACCGACCTCGACGCCACCGTCGCCTGGGCACGCGGGCAAGGCGCCGCCACCGGCGCGGTCGGCGTCACCGGCTTCTGCTGGGGTGGCCGCATCACGTGGCTCTACACTGCCCACCAGCCGGCCGTGAAGGCCGGCGTTGCCTGGTACGGTCGCCTCGTGGGCAACAGCACGCCGCTCACCCCGAGGCACCCGGTCGACGTC